>Ga0209240_1000313_pt1 | contig 20240 bp, 20 predicted proteins | sample GraSoi_2013_80cm_FD_185828 | JGI IMG/M metagenome (GOLD analysis project Ga0209240, IMG submission 185828) | Grasslands soil microbial communities from the Angelo Coastal Reserve, California, USA - Sample 9_17_2013_80cm (SPAdes) (version 2) | ecosystem: Environmental > Terrestrial > Soil >...
TCCCAACACGAAAATGTGACTGAGAATCACGGCAGTCATCCATACAACAGCCAATCCCGCTCCCAATCTGGCTGTCTTCGGGATCAGGAGCAGAACCGCCACCACCGTTTCGAAGGCTCCTGACCCTAGCCGGAATACCGGCTGCGATACCAACCCGTGAACCGCTTGCGACATCTGCGTGAACAGGGTCACCGCATCTGGCACCCCTGCAAACTTGAGAAAGATGGCGGCATACAGAAGGTTCACTGATACCAACAGGCGAATTGCCAGTAGTGCGAGCCTTTTGCCCATAAAATCTTGCCCCCTTGACCACCTCGAACCGGCCAATGCCTCGCGAATGGTAGTACTCATTTCGGCATCTTCATGAACTGACCGATAAGCGCCGCAATTTCATCCGCTGCCGTATCCAGCGCGAAATGACCACCATCGACAATGTGGACTTCAGCATTGGGCACATCTCGCCGGTAGGATTCCGGCTCCGAGGAATCAAACGATGACTCATACTTGCCCCAAATCACCAGCAGGCGCGGCTGCTTCTCACGCATCCAAGCTTGCCACCTGGGATAGTTTTCAACGTTGGTGCGGTAGTCGTAGAAGAGGTCGCTCTGAATCTCGACCTGGCCGGGCTGATTGAGAAAAGCAAATTCATCCGTCCACAGATCGGCGTCATAGCGTTCCACGTTGGGATCGCTTCCGACATGGCGCGTCCGCGTCGTCTGCAACGACAGGAGGTTGGTACGAAGCGCGCTTTCATTGGCGGCGCGATCGGCCCAAAAGGCCCGGCGGGTCTTCCAATTCGCCCCCAAGCCTTCGTTGTGCGCTACAGCGTCCTGGACGATGAGAGACTCGATCCGGTCCGGATGGGCCAAGGCCATGCGAAAACCTACGGGGCCGCCGTAATCCTGCATGTAAAGCGTGTACCGCGAGAGTCCCAGCGCTTCGGTGAAGTGATTCATGATTTCGGCTATGTGATCGAATGTGTACGCGAATTTTTTTGGGTCCGGCGAGTCGCTGTGGCCAAAGCCCGGATAGTCGGGCGCTACCAGGTGATAACGATCGGAAAGCCGAGAGAACAGGGGCTCGAACATCCGGGATGAGGAAGGAAGCCCGTGCAACAGCAAAAGCGTTGGCGCGTCTTTCGGCCCGGCCTCTCTGTAAAAGATGGAGAGTCCATCGATCTGTATCTTGCGATAAAAGGTTGAGTACTCCACGGGCCGTTCCTTTCCCTGGGCGTGGGCCGGCAGTTGAAATATTGCGAGCATCATAGAAACCACTAGCGCCCTGCGGGAGACATGCACGCGTTGGGTCCGACGCGGCGAGCTGAAAAGACGCATCGTTTAACTCCTCTTAGGCGAGCTCATGCAACACACAGATCACTTCCCCTGCCTATTGCGTTGAACCAATTCGTCCAGGCTGAACGGAAGATGTGCGCAGTGATCGCGCCATTTCACTGCGCTTTAGTGAGCAGCGTCGGCTGTCCTCACGCACGGCTGTTTCTCCCTATTACGAATTCGAATGTCTTTGACGGCGATTTGCGGTCCACTCAATGACCGGCCCGGCGATTTTGGACACTTCCTCGACCAACGAGGTCAAAAAAGCCAATACGTCGGTGCAAGTAGAAAGATTGGCACTCTGCCCAGCCCATAGGGGCAGGAGATCCGATCTGCCCGCCGCCTCTGCCGGGATCGCGAGGTTTCTGACGAGTCTTCGTTGCAACGGATACGGTAGAATAGCGGTTCCCTCCTGGTTTAACTCCTCCAGCAAGCGGTTGTGGATTCCCCGCGCGAGTCTTCCGGTGAAGGCCTTTGTCAGCGCGGTGTGCCCGGCTTTTTTCCCTCGTAAAGCCTGGCGAAGAAGGAGGATGGCGCCGGACTCCTCGCACGCCAGGAATGCCGTTCCCATTTGCACGGCCTCTGCGCCAAGAGCCAGGGCGGCGATTACGCCGCGCGCATCTGCGATGCCACCGGCGGCGATCACCGGCACGTTGACCATGTCGGTAATCTGAGGGACGAGCGAAAAGGTGCCGGTAAGTGAATCCTCCGCGGCGCGGAGGAATGAACCGCGATGACCCCCGGCCTCGAAGCCGGAAGCGGCGATGGCATCTACGCCAGCCTCCTGAAGTGCCGCCGCCTCATCGGGTGTTGTCGCCGTGCCGATCGTGACGATGCTCTTCGCCCGGCACTCCTCTAAAATTTCCCGTGGCGGAATTCCGACGATGAAGCTGAATGCCGGTACGTTCGCGTCCAGCAACACGCGAGCCTGATCTTCAAATCGGACCGGCGAATACGGCTTGTACGCTGGAAGAGGCGCTCCCAAGGCGGCGAGATGGCCGGCAAGCGGCGCCAGGCTCCTGATGAAGGCGCTTTCATCTGATGTTCGGGCGCCTGCGTCTTCCATCGATACCCACAAGTTCATTGCGAAAGGTTTAGAGGTAAGGGAGCGAATTTCAGCGATCACGTCTTTGATCGCTTCCGGCGGCAAGCCGTGTGCACCGAACGATCCAAGTCCGCCAAAGTTGGAGACCGCTGCCGTCAATCTTTGCGATGACAGTCCGCCGAGCGGTCCTTGAATGATGGGATAGTTGATCCCGAGTTTCGACGTGAGCCGGTTCCGATTCCAGGTAGGCATCAGGAGACCTCAAAGATCACTTCCAGCTCGACTGGCGTGCCGAGCGGAAGGCTCGCTACCCCGTACACCAATCGGCTAGGGTTCTTGTCTTTTCCGAAAACTTCCTGCATCAACTCTGAAGCACCGTCAGCCACCCTCGGCTGCTCGCGGACATCTCCCGAAGTGGCGACCGCGACGCCAAGCCGGACAACCCGCGTCACTTTGTCGAGCGATCCCAGATGCTGCCTCGCGACAGCGAGGGCATTGAGCGTCGCCAGCCGAGCCGCCTTCTGGCCTGCTTCCAAATCGAGTTCCGCACCGACGCGCCCGATGAATTTCGCTTCGCGGCCTACAGTGGGAAGCATTCCCGTCAAGAAAAGCAGGTTGCCCGTCTGTACCGCCTCCGCATAAATACCGAACGGCTCGGGCGGTGTCGGAAGCTGGATGCCAAGTTCTTGCAATCGCCGCTCGGCGCTGGTGGGCCGAGAGCTCCCCCGGGCTACCATTTCCCCGCATGCACGCCGCCATCTACGTGCAAGATTTCACCAGTGGTGAACGTGGCGTCCGTCAGGAACAAAACTGCATCTACGACTTCTTTGATTTCACCCATCCTGCCCATGGGGTGCAATCCTTTCAGAGACTCATAGGTCTCGGGTTTATGCATCGGAGTTTTGATGACGCCCAAGGCAACGGTGTTCACACGAATGCCATCCTTGGCATACTCAATTGCGAGTGCGCGCGTGACCGCATGCAAACTGCCCTTGGCCATAACTTGGACGGCCACCGGTACGCCTGCGATCGGCTGGTCCACGAGGGCGGTTGACACGTTGACGATGCTGCCGCTCTTCTGCTGCAACATCCGCTTCACCGCTAACTGTGAAACGTAGAGAAAGCCAGCAAGCGTCGTAGAGACCAAAGCGTTTAGATCTTCGGTCGTGTACTCGGTGAAAGGCTTGGGGATAAAAATGCCCGCATTGTTTACCAGCACATCGATCCGACCGAAGCGGGAAACGGCAGTATCCACAATCTTTGCGGCCGTGCGCGGGTCGCCGATGTCTCCGTCGACGAGTGCAACATTCGCGGCTGCCGGGAATGCATTTGCTTTGGTAATGTTTCGCGAGTTTGCGACTACGCTGTAACCTCGTTTCAGGAACGCTTCGACGAGTCCCGCGCCGATCCCCTGTGAGGCGCCGGTAACGATTGCTGTTTTCTTGTCTGACATACCTACCCCTTTGTTTGAAAGCTCGGACGCAATAAACATTTGTGATTAAGCCAGCCCTCTAGCGGCGAAACAATTGGACGAAGGTATTGGCGATACCTTCGTATCAGTCGGCGCGACGATCTGGCTTCAGACTGCCGTTTCCATCAACTCTGCCGGGAGCGCGCCAATCCCTCGCGCAATACACCCCCTTCCTGCTCTTCGAGGAGTCTCGCCAACTTGGCGTGTCCAAAACATGCTGAACCACGACTCAGGCTTTTGCGATGCTCCAAAGGAGCGTACTCAAGAAAGCCTACATCCTTTCTTCAAGACAGCTATCTAACCGCCGTGAGCGAATAACTGCGGATCCAGTTTTTCGGGTCCGAGAGGTGTTTCATGCGCGAGCAAAACTCAGCAACAACCATGAACCGTCGGGAGATGCTCAAACTTTCAGCGGTTGCCACGTTGGTTGGAACAGCTGCCTTTCCCGACAAGATTCAAGCGACGCAAACTGTCGCCATGAAACCCATATCTTTGCCCGAACTGCCACCGAAGGCGTCGGAGGATCTCGCGGCTACGCTCTTTCCTGGCTTCGTGCAGACTGAAGTTCGCACCAGCGGAGCGACCATCCCTGTTTTCCACAAAGGCGACGGACCACCAGTGCTCCTTCTGCATGGATATCCCGAGACCCACGTGACCTGGCACAAAGTGGCGCCTAGACTTGCCGAGAGGTTCTCGGTCTACTTACCTGATCTGCGAGGATACGGGGATTCGAGCCGCTCGGCCGACGGAGATCGCCACCTCAATTACTCGTTTCGCGCAATGGCGGTGGACCAGGTTGAGACGATGCGTCATTTTGGGCACGAGCAGTTCCTTGTGGGTGCCCACGATCGCGGTGCTCGCGTCGCACATCGGCTCTGTCTCGACTCTCCCAAGAGCGTCAAAAAGGTTTGTCTCATGGACATCGCTCCAACGTTGACGATGTATCGACAAACTAATCAAGAGTTTGCGACGAAGTACATGTGGTGGTTCTTCCTTATCCAAGCGGCGCCCCTGCCTGAACATCTCATTGGACTCGATCCTCAGTACTATCTGGGAGATATCCTTAGCGGACTGAACAAGACGCCGGGAGCCCTCACGCCTGAAGCAGTGAGCGAGTATGTTCGGTGCTTCTGCTGCACGTCGACGATTCATGCTACGTGCGAGGATTTCAGGGCGGCTGCGGATATCGGTCTTGAGATGGACGAAGCGGATGAACGTGCGGGCAACAAGATCGTGGCACCGGTTCACGTCCTCTGGGGGGCAAAAAACAGCGTAGGGCAGTTGTGGGACGTCCTCGCGACCTGGCGGGCGAAAGCGGCCTCAACGGTTACCGGGCGCGGTCTCGATTGCGGCCATTTTCTCCAAGAAGAACGTCCCGAGGAAACCTTCGAGGAACTGCAGCACTTCTTCGGCACAGTGTAATTCGCCGCACGACACAAGAAAGGCCAAGGAGACTGACATGAACCATCAAATCACCCTGGAAGTTGCCGAAAAAATGATCCACGCCGCGAGAAGCAAAGCCGAGGAATTAAAAATATTGGAAGATATCGCGGTTGTAGACGCAAGCGGAAATCTCAAGGCGTTCGTTCGTATGGATGGCGCCTGGCTTGGCAGTATTGACATCGCCATCCGAAAAGCTCGAACGGCCCGTTATTTTGATATGGACACAGCCGAAATCGGGAAGATGTCACAGCCGGGCCAGCCTCTTTACGGGGTCGAACACAGCAATGGCGGTCTGATCACTTTTGGCGGCGGAATACCCATCAAAGATGTCGATGGAACGGTCATTGGCGCAATCGGCGTCAGCGGCAGCACTGTAGACAACGACGTTAAAGTCGCCAATGCTGCAGTGGAAGCTTGTAACGGCCGCAAGTTTGCTACCGCGTGAGACCGTTTCACTCGCGAGCGAGGAGGACCAGAGAACTTGATTTGTATGGCAGCGGCAGAAGTGCCCATTGTATTGACCATTGGACATTCGACCCGCACATGGGAAGCGTTCCTTGAACTTCTGCGAGTGCACCACGTCAAGCGGGTTATCGATGTACGCAGCATCCCCAAATCTAGACACAATCCTCAATTCAACCGGGCGATCCTTTCGAAAAGGTTGCGGGCCGCAAAGATCGGCTACGTGCATTTGCGAAAGCTCGGGGGCTTGCGTCATCCACGACGCGATTCGCCGAACATGGGCTGGCGTAACGCTTCATTTCGGGGCTTTGCTGATTATATGCAGACCTCTGAATTTGATGCAGGGTTACAGCGATTGATGATATTGGCCCGGCAGAAACGGAGCACGCTCATGTGCGCGGAAGCGGTTCCATGGCGTTGTCACCGTTCGCTCATTGCCGATGCGCTGACGGTGCGCGGAGTTCACGTCGAAGACATTCTGAGCAAGAATCGTACTCAGGCTCATTCGCTGATTCCTTTTGCACGCGTGCAAGGTTATCGCATCATCTACCCGGTCCCCAATGGTGGCGACGGGCGAGTCTTACAGCTAAATCGTATTCCGAAGAGTTTACGGAAGATCCAAAAAACAAAGATATGAGAACGTCATGAAGAATGCCTGCTGTTCCTAAACAAGCTGAAAGACGAAGTGAATTACTACGAGATCTCGTATAGGAAGCTCAACGAACGTAGTGGCCATCGACCACTTTTGGTATCAAACGCTATGGTTCGAAGAGCCAAAGTTTGAGGACTGCCCATAGCACAAGTCTTATCGCCCCCAGGAAACACATACATCCGACGACCAATTGAGAGCCGGTGAGATTGAGTTCGCGAACAGCCGTATGACGAACTGACTCGGCATTGCGGATCTGTGTCTTGGGAGCTACTTGGTCGGCGCTGGTCAAGGTGACCAAGAATGGAATGAGTTTGGCGTTCATTCTCGGTTCTTCGACGCGAATCATAGCTTCCTCCTTGATGGCTCCTGGTGTGCCCACCACCTATTTCGTCGTCAATTGGATAACCGCGAAGGACAAAGGATGCGTTCTTTCGTAGCCGCATCTGCGGCTCGATACGAAGGTATTGTCGATACCTTCGTTCAATTGTTTCCTCCCCGTTCCCCTGGCTTAATCGCGCATGTTCAAGGCGCAGAAGCATCGCCGAGATAGGCGACATCGTTAACACCGTTCTGTATCTGGCTCGCGCACGTCAAGTCACGGGCCCCGTGCTTCACGTCGACGGCGGTGCTCATGGCGGGCGCTGACAGCGCTGGGAACGAAGAAAGGTAGGGTAGAAGCGATGTGCGTTATAGACGTTCAGCCAGCGGTCGGAAACGAGGACTCATGCGACGAACGTTGGCTCGTCGCGAAGGCCAAGTCAGGACATGAGGGCGCTTTCGGAGAACTGTATAAGCGTCACCAACCTAGGACTTATCGCACGGCTCTCCGCATACTTCGCAATCAACAGGATGCGGAAGATGCGGTGCAAATGGCGTTTCAGCGAGCGCTCGTGAACTTGGAGCGATTCCGCGAAGACTCGACTTTCTCGACCTGGCTAACGCGCATAGCGATCAACGAAGCCTTGATGCTGTTGCGCCAGCGTCGCACAAGGGAACCACTTCTTGAGAACCGGGTGGATGCCGATCAAGGGTACGGTGACCTCGACATTGCGGACGGCGGCCCTACGCCTGAAGAAGTCCTTTGCGAAACCGAACGTCGGGCGGCATTGCTTCAGGCAGTTGGTCAACTTCGAGAGAAGTTGAGGATCATCGTTCTCCACCGCGATCTGAAAGGTTCGACAAGCGCGGAAACTGCCAAATTCCTGGGTCTTACGGTCAGCACCGTTAAGGCTCGTACATTCCGCGCTCGAAAGTTTCTTCGAAAGCACCTTGAACGGAAGCTAATGGGGGCCGGCTTACTGCCCAGCCAACAAAAGAGAAAGGCATGACGGCCATGCAGAGAGTGCTTTTGCTCCGGCAGCATTCTGGCACGATAATTCCAGGATTCACTGGAAGTAGTCTCAGTTGCGATTCGCCGCTTCGGCCGCTTCGGAATGCCGCTTCGTCTCTAGCAGGCATCTGTGTTAGGATAACTCTCGCATGAGCGCGCAGATATTTGTAGGCGGTTTGGGGGCGGTTGCGCCGGAAACAGCCGCATTCTTTGACACAGAGTGCAGATCGTGCGCTATATGCAAATCTTGCAAAGGCCTTATTTGCAAGGTTTTACGCTAAGTTGTTGATTCCACGGCTGGGGACGTAGTTCAGTTGGTTAGAACGCTGCCCTGTCGTTGGTTAGAATCCTACACTGTCACGGTCGACCGCTTCTACCCTGCCTTTCTTGCTTGTTTTCTTGGTTTCTTTGCTGTCCATTCGAGCTGACCTCAGCGAAGTTTTCGCCGGTACAACGGTTTAGCAAATTTCCCGGTTTCACACCCTGGTGTTCGGAATCAATAACTCATGTTCGGGTGAGATGCCGTATGTTGTGCAAAACCACTCTATTTAGGACCGTCTGTGTTATTCCGCGTTGAACACTCAGAAAATGATCACCCTAACGAGAGCTTACCGACCACTTTGTTCGGCGCTACTTCTACGAAATGCTTTTCAGGCAAGTGGACGGTGATTCGCTATTGGCATGAAACGCCCGCAAACCAGCCTTCGGGCCGTCAACACGTCGCTCACGCTCCTACCTAAGTTGGTCGTGGGCTTCGGGCTGCGAATTTGACCGCTGAGGCTTTCTCTTGGTGACTGCTGGATTTCGCCGCTTGCCTACTGGCATGAACCGTCGTCCACAAACTGATTCGAAGAGGCCATCGACGCGAGCGACTGCCAGCACGTCAATAATTTCTGATTCAGAGGATCGCTATCCAAGGAGTTGGGCGCAAGATAGTCTCTACTCACTGCGATTTTCAAGTATTTGTCGGTCAAGTCGTTCATAGTATTGAACTCGTTGGTCAGTAGCGGAAACGCCTTCTGATCCAGGTCCGTGCTCGCCGCGACTTGGGTCTGCGCCAGGCTGGATCGAATTTGCCTCCTGTAGTTCCCGAACCATGTGTCGGACAAGGGATATCCTCGTTCAATAGCATTCTTCAACGCAGCGTGCCATTCAAGAATCTCCCTCATGGTCTCAATCGCACCTGTGAGGAACGGCTTAGAAAGGCCGGCCGCTGGCTCCGGCGCCGACTCCGTTGCCTTCGCTGGCGCATCGCTCTCGGGTAATGTCAGAATGATCTGATTCCCTGCGAAGCGCAGCGACCCGCCCGTGATCCGCGCTACTTCGTCCACTTGTACATAGTTTTTTCCCTGAACCTGAATGACTCTTGTCTGTCCCTGCGGCCCCTTGATGAGGAGCGAAGTCGTCTCCTGAGCCACCACGATCAGCAACGGCAGCAGCAGGATTCCCGCCAGCATCACCGATGTTCCAATTGTGTTCCGACGCATATCTCATTTTCCTTCATGACGGCCCGCGGTGGGCCGATGTCCTGCTCCCAGCATGGCAAGTCGCGTGGCATTTTGTTGAACCGCCGGTAGGAGGTGCAACCAAAGTGCCTCACTCCACAGAAATGGCAATCCACAGGTCGCACGTGTTTGGCGCACGGTGTTCATTTGGTTTTTGCTTCTGTGGTCCTCATTGCCGAAAGTGAGCCAAAGCGATCTACAGGCCAATACGCGAACACCGCTCGTCCATAAATTGACCGGCTGTCAATGGGACCGAAAACTCTTGAATCATTCGAGCTGTTGCGGTGATCGCCCATGACGAAATAGCACTCGCTAGGCACGAGCACAGGGCCAAGGTCGCTCAGATCCTCAAATTGTGATGGGACGTAAACCTCAGGAAGCCAAACACCGTCTATGTAGACCAAACCCTGCCGGATCTCAACAGTCTCACCCGGCAAGGCAACAATGCGTTTGATGAAAGACTTCGTGCGGTCTTCGGGATACAAGAAAACGACTACATCACCGCGCTGCACCGGCTCAAAATGATAGACGAGCCTATTGATGAAGATTAGCTCGTGATCGGAGAGCAGCGGAGCCATGCTGTTCCCTTCAATCCTCGCGGGCTGATACACAAGAACGGCGATGACCAACGCGCTGCCACAGGCGGCTAATGACTTCCAAGCGCGAACGCTGTGCGGAACGGAATACTTGCTGAGCACCAGGAGCGCCTCGCCGCAAGAGAAAGGCATCGCGAGGGCCAAAGCGCAGAAAGCTCCGAAGATCGTGGAACTTAATGATTTATACCAAGATGACGCTCCTAGAGAGCGCTGCTTAGTTAATCAAAGCGCACTGTCGAAAACGATGGGAGTCTAAATAGCGTCACGCGTCGTCACCTCAACCGGGGCGGCTCAGGTTCTTCGTGAGGGTAATGTCGCAACCCATTCGTATCTCTTCGCCATTGCAGTGCTTGCGACGTTCCCGCGATCCGCACCTTCTGGCAACGCAGTTGCACTCTAGGGTCCCGATTGGGCCAGCCTGCGTCATGGTCGACGAAGTTCCTGAGCCAATCGCGATTCTGCTGACACAAAGCTGAAGGAGGAATTGAAATGAAGCACGTCCTAGGTCTTGTTGTTGCATTGTTCGTGGGGAGTGTTGTTTATGCGCAAGAACAACCATCCTTTGAAGTTGGGTTGAACTACTCCTATTTGCGATTCAATCCGAGCGGTCCCGTCGGAGGCAAATCGTTCAATGGCGGTGGTGGTGACTTCACGTGGTTTGTGACCAGCCATATCGGGATCAAGGCGGATTTTGAGGGATATGGCAGCACGACGGCCACATACCAAACGTCCACTGCGGTTGCGAATGTGCAGGCGAACGTGTTTACGTACAACTTCGGTCCGGTGGTGAAATTTCAGGTGTCACGCTTCCATCCGTTCGTCGAAGCGTTGGGCGGAGCGGTGCACTCGAACTTGTACCGGAGCATATGCAGTCAAGTCGGTTGCGGCAGCCGCGCGCCGGATAACAACGCGGGAAGTTTCATCATCGGCGGCGGGTTGGACCTTCCAATTGGTGGCCACCTGGTTCTGCGGCCGGTCGAGGTCGACTATGTGCTGACGCGCTTCGGTATCCAAGCGCTCGGCGGGAATCAGAACCAGAACAATGTGCGGTACTTAGGGGGAGTACGCTGGCGCTTCTAGCTGCAATTTGGTCGAAACGCTCGCAACCTTTATTGGATTTCAACCAATCCACTCAAGGGAATTATTTGTTCGCTTCCACCAGATGTACAGCCGCGTCGCGCATCTCGCGCGGCGCGACTTTTTCTTGTTGCCAGTGCGCCGGGTGGATCAGGCAGCCGTGCCCCGACACCGTCGCTAATGTCGAGAACCTGAATGTAATGAACTGAATTTTGCAAACGTCATAGGACTGAATTGCTTCGGTTTGGAATTCTCTCATGGCAAACACCTACGCCGCTCCAACGATTGATGAATATCTGCGCAAGCGACTAATGCCGGTGGAAGGCACGATTCCCGATGTTCAGGGAATCGACATGTATGGCAACTCCATCCCAGCCGGAACCGTCGGCGGCGACCTGTTTGAATACATAAACTTTCAGCAGCGTTACGACATCGACGCCCGCATTCAGTGGGCCCTGAACCTATCGAAGGACTACCTCCAAGGGCTCCCAGCGGGCGCGCCGCCGCGCACGTCCGTGGACGATCATGTGAATTGGCTGAAGTCGAGGCCGGGGTACAAGCCCGAACTGGAATCCGCGTACCGTGAAGCGCGCAGCTTGGAACAGGTGCGGGTCGCTGAAGACCTGCGCGAGTTGTATACCACCGCAGGAGTCTTGCTGGTGGACGCTCAAGGCCACGGAATCATTGCAGCGAAAATCGCCTCGACCGTCCACGACACCTTTCACGCGCTCATGCTCGCCGAACTCGATCATCGCGGAAAAACGACACCGGAGTTATTCCAGAGGATCAACCTGAGGTTGGCCCAATCGGTCACCGCTCGAAATGCCCTCGGCAGAATCGAGAAAGAGAACGCCCAGGAAATCGCGACCATGCTTTATGGGGAAGTGCACCCTTATGGTTATTTCCGATTCGTGAATTTCGGACACGTCCCGCCGTTAGTCTTCTCCGCAGAAGATCGCACGTTCATGGATATTGATAAGAACCGTATGGTGCAGTTCCTGCCTCTTGGCTTGCACATCCCAGAAAATCACCCGGATCGTAACAGGTATTTGTCACTGGAATTCCGGGAAAAGAACCTCGACTCCTCCAACGTGGCCGAGCTGACGCTCCTGAGCCCAGGGGACATTTTTTTTCTCTATACCGACGGAGTCTATGACGGCAGCGACAAAGAAGAACGCCGGCAACTAGAAGAAGTGATGCGTCAGCACTATCGCGAGCCGGCAAAGGAAATCTGCAATGCCTTGCTGAAGTATGCGGCGAAAAGAGACGACTGTCTCCGCCAGATTGGCGAACAGGACCGTATTGACGACAAGACGGCGTTCATCATCAAGCGGAGGTGAAAAATGTCGCGACAAACGTTTGCAGAGTGGCAGGCAGTGACCCGCTGGATTCGTGATCCTCGGACAACTACGACCTCGGAGTCGGCAGGTCAAATCTGACCCCGCGACCAATCTCATTGATTTACATAGCCCCTGCTGGTCTTGGGGCAGGTTACAAATGGAAGCCAATCTTTTTTACTACGATTTGAAGTTAATCCGATTTGAGAAACGCGATGCGTCGGTCTTCTAAAGCCTTGTGCAATCAGTGCGAGCGAAGCGACCTTATGCGGTTTTGGATTCGCAATGACTCTCGGAAGCCCCAACTCCGATTGTGCTTCCCTCGGACTGCAGCTGGCCCCATGTCCACCCTATTGCTGTAACCTTGACACCTGGGTCGCCGAGCGTTCGTTCTCGATCCGAGATGAAATTTCAATGAGCTGCTTACTTACATCTAGCGTTTTCCCAGCGAGAAAATACAATGAATAAGCCTTCTGGAAATCGCGCTGCACACCTGTGCCTGAGGCGTACAGTTCAGCAAGATCCCGTTGAGCATGCCCACTTCCTCTGTCGGCGGCCAGCGTTAGGAACTTGACGGCCTCGTCGATATTTTTATCGACTCCCTGGCCCAGGAGAAGGATCTTTCCCAGTCGCGCGGCTGATTCGGGGTCTCCTTGATCTGCAGCTCGCCGATACCACGTGACCGCTTCTTTGCGGTCCACCGGAACACCTTGACCGAATTCGTAAATTTGACCGAGGGCCGCCTGCGCGTAGCTTGCCCCTTGCTCAGCTGCAAGCCGAAACAGACGAACCGCCTCCTGGCCGTTCCGTTCCACTCCTTGGCCCGTTGCGTACAGCAACCCCAGTGCATACTGCCCAGTTGCACTCCCGTTTTGGGCTGCTTTCATTAATTGCTTCGCAGCTTCCGTCAGATTTTTAGAGATGCCCATGCCGTCCAAGTAGAAGATCCCCAGCATGGCTTCGCCTTCTGGGTTGTGCTGCTTAGCAGCTTTTTTCGCCAGCTTCAGGGCTTGATTCGTGTCCTGAGGAACGCCTTGGCCTTTCGCGTACACCATCGCAAGGGCTGCTACTGCCCGGGGACAGCCAGCATCGGCGGATTTTTGCAGCCAGTGAAGGGCTTCGTTGTTGCTCTGCTGTACGCCCAAGCCATAAAGGTAGAGCCGGCCGAGATTGAACTGGGACATAGAGTTGCCGTAGATCGCGCCACGTCTGTACCATTTGACCGCTTCCTCTATGTCCTTGAGACCATCAGATCCGGTCTCATACAAATAAGCAAGATTATTCTGGGCTTCCGTGTGGCCGCTGTTGGCTGCAAAGCGGTACCATCGCATCGCTTCATACTCACTCTTGTCCACTCCCAGCCCTTGTTGATAAACAACTCCGAGTCCAAATTGTGCTTCCGGATCTCCTGAGTTTGCTTTATTCATTAACGCCTTTATGTCGACTCGCGACGATTTTGACATCAAGGCGGACGTAGAGGATTGCGGCAATCCGCGTGATGGAAAAACTAGTGCAAGGCCCGCCACGATCAATACAAACAAGTCTCTGCGCATGGTACGTCCTTCTCTGAAGCCGTCTAATCATCTCGGCCTCTCTCAAGATTCTTCACTCCGCTAGGACTCGCCACGCGCCGATTGAAGCAAGTGATCGACCACTCGCATTAGGCAAGTAAGGCCGAAGCAAGGCTTGCTACGGAAAGAGTTAGGCGCACAGCAATACGTGTGGGCACTGAGAAAGGGTGCAGGCAGTTTTAAGGGTTCAACTTTTGTAACGAAGATGACGCACGCGGGTTGGAGGGAAATTCATCTGGTCAAATACACTTAGTAGTCTGCTGAGAATGCCCGATGGAGCGGGTTCTGCCTACCCGCGCGGTCCCTCCTATCTCTACCTCTATTAGAGGTCCAAGCTCCCATCTGTCGATATTTCGCCGTGTGTCGGCAAACAGCGCCTTCGCAACTGACACGGTATGTGTTTCACCCGCAAGGAAAGAGCAGGCCCGCTTGTAATCCAATCACTTAGGGACTCCTTGTCTTCGGCAAGACACTTGCACTTCCTGGGGAGGGGCCACGCAAAGACCGCGAATCATAGCGTCTTTGAGCCAAACACATTCGCCTGTGAGCGCGAGGAATTCAATGACGACAGAGAACAAGAAGAAATGCGCGCATCCGCCTTGCACCTGCCCAGTCTCATCGGACAGCACCTATTGCAGCGCCCAGTGTGCGGCGATGGAGGAGAGCCCGGAGATCGACTGCCGCTGCACTCATAGCGCGTGCAAAGGCAAGGCTCACTAGCTGTCTCTCAGTGTAAGAGATTCACAGCAAATATCGGTGAGTCCCATCTCTTGTCTTCGGGATAACACGGGAAATGTATCGGAGCTCATCGTGCTCGCAAGGAAGCGTGGGTACAACACTCAATCGGGTTAAAAGGAGGAATTATGAAGTTGCGAAAGGCAGTGTTCGTTCTAGTGGCTTGCGTCTTCTTTACGGCAAGTGCTTCGTTTGCTCAGCAAGTAAAGACAGACTACGACCGGAATACGAATTTCGCCCAGTACAAAACTTATAGTTGGGAAAAGGTACAGACGCCAAACCCGCTGTTGGTTGATCGCATCAAAGGCGCGGTAAACGCAGCGCTGGCAGCTAAGGGTTGGACCCAAGTGGAGTCTGGCGGCGACATTTCGATTGTTGCTATTGCGATGACCCGAGACCAACAGACTCTGAACACATTCTACGATGGGTTCGGGGGCGGTTGGCGGTGGCGGGGGTTTGGGGGCTTTGGAGAATCAACCACTACGGTAGATACCTACAAAGTGGGCACGCTCGTTGTTGATCTTTTTGACGCAAAAACAAAAACCCTGGTCTGGCGTGGTGTGTCCAGCGACACGCTCTCCGACAACTCCGACAAGAACATCAAGAATCTGAACAAAGGCGTCCAGAAGATGTTTCAGCACTTTCCCACGGAGCCACCGAAAAAGTAATTGAGGTCCAGGATGACTCGCCACTCACTGCACTTAGTTTTGATGCTTTTTTGTGGACGCAGCCCCTTGAGCGCGGCCAACAAAATCCGCCACAAAGCGGGCGCAAGCTTGAGCCAACGGGGCAATTGTAGGTGCGCGGACAATCGACAATGTACTTACCCCAGTATTGAGGGGATTATGAAGATTTTGCAGAGAACCTTAGCTTTAGTTCTTTCCTGGTCGCTGCTATTTGCAGCGGCGCCCGGAGGCTTCTCCTACGCGAACCCGACCGGCCAATCGGGCGGGCAGGATACATCTGGGTCAGTGGAGCAAACTCCCGAAGAATTGCAGCAACTGGTGGCACCGATCGCGTTATATCCGGACGCATTGGTTTCGCAGATTCTTCCCGCTGCCACGTATCCAACCGAAATTGTGGAAGCGGACCGTTGGGTGCAAGAACACTCGAACCTAAAAGGAAACGATCTGGCCAACGAGGTCGACAAGCAACCCTGGGATTCCAGCGTGAAAGCACTCACTCAGTTTCCTTCTGTGCTTGCCAACATGGACAAAAACCTTTCCTGGACTTCCTCGCTTGGGGAAGCCTATGTGAACCAACCCGAAGATGTGATGGACGCGGTGCAAGTTATGCGCGCTCGTGCGCAGAAGGCGGGGAACCTGAAGAGCAATCAGCAGGAGAAAGTTACGACGCAAGAAGAAACCATTGTCATTGAACCCGCAGAACCTGACGTGGTTTACGTCCCAGTTTATGATCCATGGGCAGTGTATGGAGCACCCGTTGTAGTTTGGCCCGAATGGTATTGGTATCCGGGGCTCTACGCCCCCGGACCGGGGATCGCCTTTGGCGTGGGCTTCGGAGTCGGCTTCTTCGCTGGCTTAGGATGGGGATGGCATCATTGGGGATGCGATTGGGGCCGCCGTACAGTCATCTACAATCACACCACTTATATCTCCCATAGCCGGACTTTCATAAACCGCAACGGCTTCCACGGACACGGTGATTTCAACCATGGAGGATTCCATGGTGGAGAGCCCGGAAGGGGCACGGCACCGCGCGCGTCTGGACCGCCGCACGCCCAGCCTGGGTTGCGTTCCGATGCATTCGGCGGATTTGATCACGGAGGCGCTGCACGCAATTACTCGTCCCGCGGCCGCTCGAGTTTCGGTGGTGGTTTCCATGGTGGAGGCGGCCGCCACTAATTTCAGTACTTGCGCTTCAACTTAATCGATCGAGGATCATATGACAGAACAAAACAAAATCAGGTTCGATGAACATCTCAGCGGTGAGGGAGCGCTGACGCTCGCGTTCGCGACGTTCACGGCTTTATTACTTGGTTTGCTTTTCGTCCCGCTTTCGTTTGCCCAGCAACAGGATCAACGGACGTTCCACTCCGCCGAAGAAGCAAGCCTGGCCTTTTTTTCAGCCGCCCGGCAGGAAAACGAGCGCGCGTTGTTGGACATTCTCGGGTCGGCGGGAAAAGAGGTAATCTCTTCTGGCGATCCTACCGAGGATATGGATCACCGCGTCGGCTTCGTCGTGAAATACAAGCAGATGCATCGTCTCGCCAAAGAGTCTGACGGAACGATGATTCTGTATGTCGGTGCAGAGAACTGGCCGTTTCCAATCCCACTCGTCAGCAAGAACGGTGTCTGGTTTTTCGATACAGACGCCGGCAAGGAAGAAATCTTGCTGCGACGAATTGGCAAGAATGAACTGGCCGCGATCGAGGCCTGCCGTCAGCTTGTCGATGCTGAGGTGCAATATTACAAGAAGGCATTCAACGGGCAGCCACACTATTCGGAACGATTCGTCAGCGATAAGGGCAAGGACAATGGTTTGTACAGGTCCGACACCCCGGACGAATTCGATAGTGCAGTCGACCCCCTCATCGCATCGGCTGGCCAAGAGAACGCGTACTCCACAAGCGAAGATGCTGCAGACAACCCGATCCCGTTCAACGGCTACTACTTCCGCATCTTAGCGAGCCAGGGCGAGAATGCGCCAGGTGGCGCGAAGAGCTACATGGTAAACGGCAAGATGGTCAACGGCTTTGCCTTTGTTACGTATCCGGCTAAATATCGTTCTTCCGCTGTGATGACATTCATCGTGAACCAAGATGGGACGATCTACCAGAAGGACCTCGGCGTGGACACAAGCAAACTTGCCGCTTCGATGACCGAATATAATCCGGACTCGACCTGGCGTCGGGTGGATTAGATCAGAAAGGCTTATCACGGGGACGTCTTCGAATATATCCGCAACAGCGCCTTCAATGCGAGGAACTTCTTTGAAGGTCCAAAGATTCCGCACGTAGAGAAGAATAATTTTCGAGCATCCCTTGGCGCCCACCGGGTACGATACAGGTTTACAATTTGAGCGGGCGCCCTTGATGTCGGTGCAAGCTGGCGCGGACGAGACCGGGGAGCTGCTTTGCTGGGCAGTTCCGCGCTGTGGGGCTGCGGCTCGGGGCATACGAGTCTAGAGCCTTACGTGCCCGAGGCTCTCCGCAGCTGACGCGCCCCAACACCAATGTGGTGTTCTGGTGAGGGGAGGCAAAAAACAGTGGAGCTCTTAGGATACGCAGTCGAACCCCTACGCAAGGACCATGAGTTTGTGTTGTACCGGGGCCACTCGAAAGAGGCACCCTCAGTCTTCCTACTGACAACTGTCTCACTACGCCCAGCGCCCGAGACCGTCAAGAAGTTGGAGCACGAATACGCGTTGAGGGAGGAACTAGACTCAGCTTGGGCGGTTCGGTCCCTAGCCATCTCCGAGCTACATGGGCAGACGACGCTCGTGCTCGAAGACCCTGGCGGCGATACTCTCGATAGATTCCTTCCAGGGCCGATGGAGATGACGCAGTTCTTACGCTTCGCCGTCGGTCTCGCAACGGCACTCGGCGGGTTGCACGAAAGGGAGCTGATTCACAAGGATGTGAAGCCGGCCAATGTCCTGGTTGACCCCGCGGCGGGTCAGGTCCGGCTCATGGGCTTCGGGATTGCTTCGCGCCTTCCGCATGAGCGCCAGGCGCCTGGACCTCCCGAGTTCATCGCAGGGACACTCGCCTACATGGCGCCGGAGCAAACCGGGCGGATGAATCGTTCGATCGACGCACGCAGCGATCTCTACGCTCTTGGAGTAACGCTATACGAAATGATTACGGGCAGTCTGCCCTTCACCGCGTCGGACCCAATGGAGTGGGTGCATTGCCATATCGCACGACAAGCCGTACCGCCCCACGAGCGGTCGCAGAACGTGCCGGTCCCGGTCTCGGCAATCATTATGAAGCTGCTTGCCAAGACTCCTGAAGAGCGTTATCAGACCGCGGCAGGCCTCGAGAGCGACCTCCGGCGTTGTCTTGCCGCATGGGAGACGCGACACGAAATCGACGATTTCCCGCTGGGAGAACATGACAGGCCAGACCGCCTTCTGATTCCGGAGAAACTGTATGGACGTGAGCGCGAAATCGGGACGTTGCTCGCCTCCTTCGACCGTGTCGTTAAGAGCGGCACGCCAGAGTTGGTACTGGTCTCCGGCTATTCGGGAATCGGGAAGTCCTCCGTAGTAAATGAGCTGCACAAGGTGCTCGTCCTGCCGCGTGGGCTTTTCGCATCAGGTAAATTTGATCAGTACAAGCGCGACATACCGTATGCCACTTTGGTGCAGGCCTTTCAGAGCCTTGTGCGTCCACTTTTGACCAAGAGTGAGGCAGAACTGGGCAAATGGCGCGACGTCCTGCGTCAGGCATTAGACCCGAACGGACAGCTGATTGTAGATCTGGTTCCCGAAATGAGGCTCATTATAGGGGACCAGCCAGCCGTTACGGAACTTCCGCCACAGGACGCGCGACGTCGGTTCCACATGGTGTTCCGCCGATTTATCAGCGTTTTTGCTCGGCCGGAACATCCTCTGGCGCTGTTTCTCGACGACTTGCAGTGGCTCGATGCTGCGACGTTGGATTTGATCGAGGATCTGTTGAGCGAGCCCGACGTGACGCATCTGATGTTGATCGGCGCCTACCGGGATAACGAAGTGGACCCCACACATCCCCTGATGCGTAAGCTGCAGGAAATTCGAAAAACAGGAGCGATGGTGCACGATATCGTGCTTGCCCCCCTGGCTCGCGAAGATCTCGAGCAGTTGATTGTGGATTCACTTCACTGTGAGCTTGATCGTGCAACCCCACTGGCACAACTTGTCCAAGACAAGACTGGTGGCAATCCATTTTTCGCCATTCGGTTCATCGTCTCACTCGCTGACGAGAGCTTGCTCGCGTTCGATCACAGCGAAGGTCGATGGTCTTGGGACCTGAACCGCATTCGCACCAAGGGTTACACCGATAATGTGGTGGACCTGATGGTAGGAAAGCTGCGTCGTCTGCGGCAGGAAACGCAGTCTGCCTTACAACAGCTGTCATGCCTCGGCCACACCGCTGATGTCGCGATGCTAGTGCAGCTCTTCGGGGTATCCGAGGAACAGGTCCACGCGGATCTGTGGGAGGCGGTTCGCTTGGAATTGGTTGAACGCGCCGCGGGCTCGTATCGGTTCGTGCACGACCGCATTCAGGAAGCGGCCTATTCCCTGATCCCGGAAGAATCCAGAGCCGCGTCACATCTGGGCATAGGCAGGTTCCTCGCGGCGCACACGCCGCCGGAGAAGCGAGACGAGGCGATCTTCGAGATTGTCAATCAGCTCAATCGCGCCAGCGCCCTCATCACGTCACCGGATGAACGAGAGAAGGTCGCTGAGCTGAACCTCATCGCGGGCAAGCGCGCCAAGGCGTCTACCGCTTATGTCTCGGCACTCAAGTATCTCAATGCTGGCGCGGAGCTCCTGGGTGACGATTGCTGGGAGCGCCGACGGGACCTGATCTTCTCCCTGGAATTGGAACGGGCCGAATGCGAGTTCCTGACCGGCGAACTGGGGGCCGCCGATGAGCGCTCGACCGCGCTGTCGAACCGCACAGCCAATACCATCGAGCGCGCAACGCTCGCGTGCTTGCATATGGACGTTTGTACG
>Ga0209240_1000314_pt1 | contig 20221 bp, 20 predicted proteins | sample GraSoi_2013_80cm_FD_185828 | JGI IMG/M metagenome (GOLD analysis project Ga0209240, IMG submission 185828) | Grasslands soil microbial communities from the Angelo Coastal Reserve, California, USA - Sample 9_17_2013_80cm (SPAdes) (version 2) | ecosystem: Environmental > Terrestrial > Soil >...
GATGCATCGTGTTCCCGCCGTCATTTGTCTGAGGATTTTCGTGCCCGATATCTGGCAGCTATTTCCTCGAGCGCGCCGACACAATCTTTCGAGGCTCAGTTATTGTTAAGCCGCGACCGGATTTTGGCTCTCTCTTTGCCCACGCAAAAATAGGCCGACCGGGACGATGAACTGAGAATGGGGAGGGATGTGATCGTCGACTTGGCCAACGAAAATTGACCTGACGCATCCGGCTTGGTCACGGTACTGATTTGAGCCCGTCCTATAATGCTCGCGAGATATGAGCATCACGCTACCGGCGCTCGGGCGAGCACACCGGAGTCGCGGGGAAGTTTGCAAGAATGGCTGATCGGCAAAGCACCGATCCATTTTCGGGGAAAAGCCGCTCAGCATGGTTTGGCTGGATCTGGCCAACGCGATCCCGGAAAGAAGGCTGGATCCTTCCGGGTTCGTGATTACCTGCAGCCCGGCGGCGCGTGCCGCCTCGGCCATGATCCGGGTTGTGGTGTTTTCCCGCTCGTTCCCCGTCACGAGCGCGCAACCGTGGGTTGCGCATCATCGGATGGATGCGCGGCGCGAACTGCCCTGGGTACCGATCCGGAAGGAATACCGGATCGACACCGAGGAGGGGTCCAGGACGCTACGGCAGCTTTTTGGCGGGCGCTCGCAGCTGATCGTGTATCACTTCATGTTCGGCCCGACATACACCGCGGGCTGCCCGGTCTGCTCGTCGGCAGCAGACACCTTCAACGGCGCCGTACCCCAGCTGAACGCGCGCGACGTGACGTTCTCCTGCATCTCCCGTGCGCCGCTGGAGAAACTCCAGGCCTACAAGCGGCGGATGGGGTGGACCTTCCCACCCCGCTCGGCCGCAACGAGGGGGATCCGCCTCAGGATGTGGGTGCGCCGCCACGACGAGTACGACACCGCATACGCGACGGGGCGGCTCTGGGCGACCTAAGAAGCGTTCTGGCTCGACGCGACTACTGAGGAATGCGGGCGATTCACGCCCTTCTGAACCTCCGCGGCTCGCGCCGAGCTCACGATTCACCTACGACTCAGCTATCAGCTTCGCCTTCAGGTGCTCGAACTCGTCGCGAGTGATCAGGCCCTGCTGCAGCAAGGACGCAAGCTTGCTCAGCTGGTCCGAGATCGAACCCGATGCCAGCTCTGCCGGTTCATCCGAATCACCCGCCTGGGCAGCGCGCGCATTGTCGATGGCCCTAAGCGGTTCGGACAGTTCTATCCGCAGGGCGTCGGGACGCTTCTCAGCATGCAGGAAGTAGAACTCCGCGTCCGCTCCGCGAATTCGGACGATCGTCTCGATCTTGGTCGAGCCGGCTCCCACCAAGGCGCCCACCAAGCCGAAGACCACGGCTCCTAGCAAGAGGCCCAGCAGGCCGAGAACGACGACTCCCAGCAAGGCGCCCACCAGGCCGAGAGCCAAGATCAACGCAAGCAGATCGCCGGGCGACTTGCTGACCTGCCCCGGCCCACCGACCTCCACAGTCTCGACATCCCGGTACTGCACCTCGACAATGGCGCCCGCCGAGCGAGGCGCGCATACCACGATCCGGTCGCCCAGGAACCGCAGGTCGTAGGCGTGGCCCTTGGCCAGCGGCACTCCGCCGGATCCTCCGTTAAAAGTCACTCGCCGCAGGCAGCGCAACGACTCAGCATCCAGCGCGGTCAGCGCCGCCGCCGCGCGCCTACCCGCCTCCCGCTCCGCGAGCCTCGCCGCGATCGCCGCCGCCGCGCTGGCGTCAAGGCCAGACAGAGCCTGCCAGGCGCCCGCCCATCCCTGCTCGGTAAGCGGGAAGCGCTCTGTGACCTTGACCGAACCGAGCGGCCTCAGCCGGGCGACGACGAAGCTGGGACCGGCCTTCCGGTAGTCCTGCCATCCGAGGCTGTGACGCAGGCCCGACTCCAGCAGCAAACGAGGCCTGCCGCGGTAGACGTCGTCGCGTGGCACGCTCGGCATCGCGGGAATCGAAGGCAGCACGCCAGCGCCGGCCTCCGGCGCCTGCTGAGCACCGTCTTGACTCACCACACTCGGCCTCCGGTCTCAGGCAGCATGCAAACTGTAACTTCTAGCCCCACGATGCTGCCGGACTCGGCCGCCTGTCGATGCTGCCAAGGATAGGACTTCTCGCTGCCTGCGCCCGGACATCACCAGCGACGACCGGCAGCACGTGAGCGGAGAAAACGTGTTCGCCTTGTTGCGTGCCGGACCGGCGTGAGGGCGGGTGGGTTTCGATCGGCGGTGGGCGGGCAGGCGAACGTGCAGGTAGACAGTGTGAAGCGCGACCAGGTCACGCCAGTTGAACGCCTAGTTTTCGCGGCGGGCGCGGACCTTCGGCCCTGTCCCCGATCAGCAGCGCGGGGATCACTTGCAACCAGCGGGCTGGCTTCACCGGGCCGCTGAAGCCCGCACCCCGAGGGGGCACATGGACGCTGACGATGTCCAGGCTGCACCGAGCTATCGGCGGCGCAATAGGGGCAGAGGGAAAATTGAGCTACCGGTCGCGCTTGGCGTGGTCGGCATTGTTCTGATTGATATCGCGGTGCTAGGTCTCCAGGGATCCTTCTCCTTGACAATAGCCGAACCGCCTTACGGCAATCTCACTGTGCACTGTGGAACCCTGGCGAATGCGACAAGTAGCGTGCCTACGGTGCGGCTAACCAATGAAAGCCGAGCAAGGCTGAGGGCGATCGGATCCCCGTCGGATTTCGTGATGGCGCTAGAGAAGCTGAAGAACTCCTGCAGGATCACAGGGCAATTGCGTTTTGACGGCTCCATCACCGTGGGGGTCCTGGGTCTGGCTGCAGTCCTTGCCGCCTTCGCGGCAATCGGCAGGAACAAGCCTGCGGCACCACCTTCAAGTCCTGAGCCTCCATCATCCGCGTGACCTTTCGTGCAGGACCGAAACCAGCGGGCTCAGCCGCGAATGACTACCTCAACGTAAGAAGACCGCGCTGGGGAACGAGGGAGTGCCATTGATGGGGAGGCGGCGGCAAGACCGTGCCGGCGAGCAGGATCGCGCCGGCCATGATTGCGCCGGCGACCAGGATAGACGCATCGATGAGCGGCACCGGAGACGCGGCCCGGCGCGGTCGGGCCAGCCGCCGAATGCCGCACCGGATCGGCCGCGCCGGCTACCAGGTGAGCGTCGGCTTGCCCGCGGCTCACGGGGCCTCTTCGCAGCTCGCTTGTCCCGTCAGCACATCGGCAAGGGCGGGCGACCCGGTTGCAGAACGGCGGCAGAGTGAATGGGACGCCGCGGCTAGCGCGCGCGATGGTCGCGCAGAGCCGAGATGGCGACTCCCAGTGACACTATGGCCGCGGCGAGCGCGACAACGGCGCCGTAGGTCCACCCGACGACTACATACAGGGCGCCGCCCATCTCGATGCGGCCATACCACGGGCTAGGTTTCGTGACGAACGCAACGAGAACCGCGAAGCAGATAAGTCCGGATGTGATCGCGAGTATCCACCGATAGCCGGGCAGGGTGAACACATGCCGCCCCGGCGCGTATCGCGCCGCCAGCACCAAGAACTCCAGCAGCGCCAGCGCGAATACCGCCCACAGGTACGCGTGGACCGCAATGCCGCTGACTGTTCCGCGTGGCTGTATCAGGAAGCCGCTGACCGGCGCGAACCTGGCCCTGACCGTTGCCCTATACCAGGGCATCACCGACGAGACGGCGAGTACGAGAGCGCTGACGGCGATTATCAAGTCGTAGTGTGACCAGCGTTCCGGGTTGAACCAGGCTGCCGCAGCTGCGGCCATCCGGGCGCGCCTCTCGCGCGGTGACCATCTAGTCAACGACTACCTCACCCGGTGTGCTGGGCATTGCGCCCGCCGTACACGCTGCGCCACGTGGCTGGCGCAATCGTGCGGCAGTCGGTCATGCTACACATCTGCCTAGTGCTCCCGCCGCGCGAAGAAGAATGCCTCTTCCCAAACCGCGCGGGAGCGAGCAGTGTGGCCGGTACCGACAGCGGAGGAAATTCGCGCCGGCTGGTGCAGCAGCCGCCTGCGTGGCACACCGGGTCATCTCGCGGCCCAGCGGCGCCGCGAGCTGTGCTGATCGGACATGGGAGGTCTGTTATGCGCAGGTTGATGACGCGAGCGGCGGTCGTGGTGGCTGCGGGTGCTGTTGCCGGCACGCTTGGGGCGGCCGGGGTGAGCGCTGCGGGCGCGGCGGCCCGGGCCCCGCAGCCGGCCAGGACATCTTCGCTGGCGGCGGCCCGCGGACTGGCCGTGCCTGGCGCGAGGCTGTGGGTCCAGCGGTACAGCGGCCCCGGCAACGGCTCCGACGTGGCCAGCTCGGTGGCGGTCAGCCCGGGCGGCGGCACGGTGTTCGTCACCGGGACAAGCACAGCCAGCGATTACCTGACGGTGGCCTACAACGCCGCTACCGGCGCGCGGCTGTGGACCGCGCGGTACAACGGGTCCACCAACTTTGACAACCATGCCCGGGCCGTGGCGGTCAGCCCGGACGGAGCCACGGTGTTCGTGACCGGGGACAGCAGCGGCGGACAGGGTTTCCTTCAGGACTATGCCACGGTGGCCTACCGCGCCTCGGACGGCACGCAGCTGTGGGTTGCCCGCTTCAACGGCCCGGCTAGCTACTACGACGACGCCACCGCGGTGTCGGTGGCCCGCGACGGTACCGCGGTCTTCGTCACCGGCATCAGCTGGGAGAACGATAACGCAGGCAGCATGGCCACGGTGGCCTACCGCGCCTCCGATGGCGCCCAGCTGTGGGTGAAGAGCTGGGGCGCGCTTGGGGCCTTTTACGGCGGCGCCGCGATCGTGAGCCCGGGCGGTAACCGGGTGTTCGTGACCGGCCACGTACAGAGCAAGGCGTTTACTGGCCAGTACGGCACGGTGGCCTACAACGCGGCGACCGGAGCCCGGCTGTGGGCGCAACGCTACGCCGGCTTTGGCGCGACATCGATCGCGGTCAGCCCTGACCTGGCCAGGGTGTACGTGACCGGCTCGACCCGCGACGCCAATATCAGCACCCTGGCTTACAGTGCCCGCACCGGCACCCGGCTATGGGTGAGAAAGTACCTCCGCCACCGCAGTGACGACCGCGCGTACTCGGTGGCCGTCAGTCCTGGCGGGACGGTGCTCGTCACCGGCAGCAGCCGCAGGTTTGCCGCCGGCTCGAACGCAGATTACGCCGCGGTCGCCTACAGCCCCGGCGGCGCCCGGCTGTGGGCCCGCCGGTACGGCGGCCCCGGCGCCGACATAGCGAGTGCGGTGGCCGCTCCCGGCAACGGGAAGGTGTACGTCACGGGGACCAGCTGGGGCGGGAGCGTCACCCGGGACGACTACGCCACCGTCGCCTACAACGTGCGCACCGGCGCCCAGCTGTGGGTCAGGCGGTACAACGGCCCGGCGCGGCCGCGGGCTCAAGGCGGCGACTCCGCCACGGCGCTGGCCGCGCGTGGCGGCAGGGTATTCGTCACCGGCGGCAGCACCGGGACCACTTCCGGTGACGACTTCGCCACCATCGCCTACAACGGCTGACCTCGCGGGTCAGGCCGCGATACCCGGCAACGAACCCGGCCAAGGGCCAGTCGCTGGGGCTCGAGCGCAGACCTGGCCCGCCGGGACCACGACGGCCGATGCAGTCGTGGTGGCCAGAGGGGCACCTTCCGTGGCCCAGGTCGACCGGAGGAGCAAGGAAGCTGACGAGCTCAAGCTCGAACCGGGGCCGGATGTCAAGCAGCGCAAGGACGGGTGCAGTCCTGACCGTCCACAGTCGGACTGCCGTCCCGGAGTAGCGGGCCCAGATCCGATGCGAGCACCGGTCTTCTGGCGCCCACGGTGCCAGACGCCTACGCCGGGCGCTCAGCAATCCGGCGGGCTGGGCGTCTTATAAGTGTGATGACCACGACCCCGGTACGGTCGCCCGCGCGTCCCTGGCGGTCGGCGCCGCCAAAGTGGCGGAAAGCTGGCCTTACGTGACCGCCCCCGATGCCCGACATCTGACGCAAAGCCCGGCCGTGGCTGACGGTGCGACCCCGGGGAGTCTGGTGTCGGACCTTTTCCAGGAGCACGCGCTGCGCCTGGTCCGGCTGGCCGTGCTGCTGACCGGCGACAGGGCCAGCGCCGAGGACGTCGTCCAGGATGCCTTCCTCGGCCTGCAGCGGGCTCTGCCGCGTCTGCGAGGCACGGACGGCGCGCTGCCATACTTGCGCGTCAGCGTATTGAACGGCTGCAGATCGGTGCAGCGCTCCCGGGTCCGGGCCAGCCGGCGCGACGTCCAGTACGCGCTGCCCGTCTGGTCGGCCGAGGCGGCCGCGATCGCATCGGAAGAGCGGCGGGCCGTGCTCACGGCCGTCGCCGCCTTGCCTCAGCGCGCCCGCGAGGTGCTGGCGCTCCGGTTCTTCCTCGGCATGCCCGACACCGACATCGCTAAGGCCCTTGGCGTCAGCCGGGGCACCGTCTCATCGACCGCGTCCCGCGCCCTGGCCACGCTCGCGCGCCAGCTGAAGGAACAGCCGTGATCAGCATTGAAGACCGCCTCGCCGACGCCTACCGCGCCGCCGCAGAGACGGTGGCACCAGGCTCTCTGCGCCCGCTCGGCGAGCCGGACGCCGTCATCTCGCCGCCGCACGAGGCCGCCGGACGGCGGCACGGGAATCGGGCCCGGTTCCGCTTCGTCGCGCCGCTCGCCGCGGCTGCCGCGATGGCCTGCGTGGCCGTCGCTATCGCGGTGGCTGGCAACGGCGGCCCGGCCGGCGACGGCGGGCAGCGAATACCGGCAACGCTGCCAGGCGGCACGCCGGCAGCCTTGCCGCCGTACTTCATCGGGCTCTACAGCGACCCCGGCAATGACCTGTTCAGCGACCTGGCCGTGTACGACGCGGCCACCGGCGCCGTGGTCACCGACCTAGCCTCCCGCACGCAGGGCCTGACGTTCACCGCCGTCGCTGCAACCGTCAGTAGCACCGAGTTCCTCGCGGCGGCCGAACCGGCCAGCGGTGGCGGCATCGGCTGCGGCGCGACGCTCTATGCGGTGAAGCTCACCGCGGCTGGCGGGCTCGCTTCGCTGTCCGCGCTGCCCGGTGCGCCGCACCCCGGATTTGTCCTTGGCCTGGAGGTCAGCGCCGACGGCCGCACCGTAGCCGTGGAGAGCGGTCCATGCTACGTGAAGGGACGGGGCATCCTGCCTGATCGAATCGAACTGCTCAGCCTCGCGGGCGGCCACGCCCGGCGGTGGACGCCGGGCGGACCTACGGTCATCCCGACCCTTGGTTCCCTGTCGGCCGACGGACGCTCGCTCGCATTCATCAGCGATGCGGGCGAGGGCACAAGTCGTGGCTCCAACGACGGCGCGGCTCGGATCGTGCGCGCCAGCGCGAAGAACGGGTCGCTGACCGCCGCCGCCCGCGTCGTCGTCCCCGGACTCGGGTCCTTGCCATACGGGGCTGAATCGGTGGCCCTAAGCCCGGACGGCGCGGTCCTGTACGCATGCACGCGGCACGCGGCCACCGTCGCGGGCCGCCCTCCGACGGTGGTCCTCGCCTCTTACCATGCCGCCAATGGCCGCCTGATCCGCGAGCTGGGATCGTGGAAGAGCCACGTGGTGCCGTGCGAGCTCGCCATGGCGCCGTCCGGTGACTACGCGCTCGTCACCGGCCTGTTCACCGCACCGGCGCCGTACGCGTACCGGGTGAACCTGTCCACCGGCCACGCAACGCGCGTCGGCCGGGCCCTCGTCCCCGGCCGGCCGCCGGGTGACAGGGATCCGTACATCATCGCTTGGTAGCCCCAGGCCCTGCCGAGCAGACGGCATGGCCGCCCTCGGCATCGGCCCCGGCGTCGGCCAATGCGGCGCTGACGTGCCTTGCCGGGCGCGCGCAGCGGGAGATGGCCCGGCGGCCGGATGACGCAGCCCAAACGGTACCGCGGCGGTCAGCTGGCCCATTACCTGCTTCCACTGGTGCCACTCGAGCATTCGCCCGACCGGCGCCCGCTCTCTCAGGTTCTCCCGCATGGCCGCCAGGGTGGCCAGGCTGCCGGCCTTGCCTACCTCTTCGACTGCGAGCCCGGCGAGCGAATACGCGCGCGCCTGGCGGCCCGCTCCGGACAGCAGTTCGGCGTCCTCGACGAGGCCGAACGCATTCCTCGCGGCAGCAACAGAACCCGGGCGCGCTCGCGCACCGGCGCCTCCTTCGCGGCGGCAAGATCCCAGTTCAAGATGAGCTACCAGGCGCGTTTCCCGATGGGCGAAAGCGCCAGATCGCTTAATCGGGGCGCGCCGGAGGCGCTCGACGTCTGAGCCGTCTGTCGCGCAGAACGTCCGGCTATGTTTGCCCGCCAGATCGGTGTCCGCAGTGTCTCAGTAAAGGACCGTCAGCTGATGGCATCTAACGGTGAAGTTTGCTGGCCGCGTTCAGCAGCACGTCGGCGGCAGCCTCGGGACTTCTGTGGTGGCCCGCCTCGGCGTACGCGCTGACCAGCGCACGGGAGAACTCGACCGCGGCGGCCTCTGGGTTGGCAAGCCATACTGGCGCGCTGGGGTCAAGCAGCACGCAGGCCGCCGAGGCGGCCCGCCGCGCATTGTCGAGCTGCTCGCGGACTTCGGCCGCGGTGACCTCGGACGGCTCCCGGACTTGCCCGTTCCGGTCCACGTCCACGTACAGGCCACGTTGCTTGAGCCGGTCGACGTCCTGCGCGAACGCCTGCGCGTTGTCCAGGATCTCAGCGACCTCCCTCAGGGGCATGGTGACAAGCCTGGCCGGCAGGGTAGGCGCGCCGACCGGCATGGCCGCCAGGGTGGCCAGGCCGTCGGCCTTGCCCACCTCCTCGACCGCGAGCCCGGCGAGCGAATAACGCGCGTGCCAGGCGGCCAGCTCCGGACAGTAGTTCAGCGTCCTGTACGAGGCCGCTCGCATTCCTGGCCGCAGCTACAGAACCCCGGGCGAGCACGCGCACCGGCGCGTCCTTCACGGCTCCAAGATCCACAGTTCCAACCTAGCGAGCGGCCTGGCGAAGAGACCGTCCGGATTGAATTCCGTCAGGCTCACGCGTGTCCCGGCCTCGCCGCCCGCCGGTTTGTCCTGACACGCGACCCTTACGTCCGTTACCTGCTTTCTAGTGGATATCGCCGACTGTCTCGTTTATCGACCGGCAAACGAGGCGTCGCATCTGGATGGCGAGTCGTGAACGCATGACCGCCGCGCGAGTTCGCCAACAGATAGCCGATCATAGGAATGTCTACTATTCTGAGCGGAATTTCCCAGCCGAGGCGCACGGAACGTGCCGTCCTAGGTGACGAACCCCTCGATGGAGATGTGGCGGCCGGCCTTCGGGTAGGACCCGCCGGCCACGCAGCTGCCCGCCGGGGCGCACGACACCGAGGCAACCCATCCGAAGCCGCCGGTGTTCAGGCTGCCGGCGACTTCCTGGGCGGCAGCCCAGGTTCCGTTCACCTCGCTGACCACGAACGCCCGTCCGGTGGTGACGTCATAAGGATTATTACCGTGGTTCCCGTAGTACCCGCCGGCGGCGCAGCTGCCCGGTGCGGCACATGACACGGACAAGACCTCGCCGTTCCGGCCCTTGTTCAGGGCCGCCAGGCCGGGCACCGCGATCGCCCGGCCCCACCAGCCGGCCGCCCGGACGGCCGCAGCAGGGGTGGAGACCGGGGTTGTGCTGGGCATCGGAGTCGTCGTCGCGGGAGCTGCCTGCGCGCACCCGGTACCCAGCAGCGCGGCCGCACCCGCCACGAACACCAGAACCCGGCGTCGCCTCATCACGTCCCTCAAACTATCGCCGGTGCTTCATGTCCATGACCGGTGCCGGCACCCGCCAGTCACCCCCCATGCAATAGACGCGCCGCGGGCGCATTCGGTGCACCCGCCGGCTGCGCCGGCCGCGTGCCATTCAGCTCACCGTGCGCAGGCAGACAGCAACCACCGCACTGACGCACCTATCGAGCCATATCGGATCAGGAGCGTCAGTGCCCGGGATAGTGATCACGTTCCATGACTGAAGATGCCTGGCGGCTCCGCGTGTCTCATTAGCCGAGCATCGCCTGCGACGTGAGACACCGGGCAATTGACGATGTGATTCACGGACCTGCCGACTGTCTCACGGGCACATCTGCAGGATCGAGCGTTTGATGAGAGACCATGAGGTCGGGCAGCGGCGGCCTGGCGGCCAGCGGGCCTATCACCGCCGCCGGCCGGCATCGCCTCGACGAGCAGCCCCGATGCCACGGCGGCGTCGCCGGCGTTCCCGGCGGTGACCGCGGTCGCGGTCACTAGGTCGCAGTCCGGGTTCATGCTGACGTGCCCTTGTACCCGTCGAACCCGCGCGCCGAGGTCTTGCGGCCGTGCCGGGCCTGGGGGTCAACGGTCGAGATGACACGGTCGGGCGCCGCCCGCCGGGCGATCCGGAAGCGGCCGTCCGCGCGAACCCGAGCCCGATCACGAGCCCGCCCCGGTCCCGTTTGCGGATGCAGAACCGGGCCCGATCCAGATCGTGAACTCAAGTGAGATCACCAGCCCGAACATCCTCCGCACCATAAGCCCGGTCTTGAGCGAAATGCGGTTGAGCGGTCGTCGCCACTGCAGGCGAACTACCCGCTGGGGGGCCGAGCGGCCGCGAGCTGAACGTCAGCTCGGCCGCTAGCTAGCCCGCCAGCGAGCCGGAGCATGAACCCGAACGCTACGCCGAGCAGGTAGAAGTCAAGTATGAATTACTTCTTCTATGCCAGGAAGTCGGGAGTTGTGTCGTTCATTACAGACACTTTGTTAAGTCATTGATATGCGGCGCTGTTTCACGGCGCTAGTCATGGGAATGGCCTCTGAGGCGCGAAACGCTATTTTGAAAGCTGTAATCCTGGCTGAGAGGAGTTCCCATCCATGGGGCCGCTTGTCTCTTCTGGCGCCGCCCGGCCGACTGAGGGCTATCGCACTGTTCGCTCAGCACTCGCGATGGACGACTTGACTTTCCGCAGCCTCGGCCACTGGCTTATTGACACGATGGCCGCCTATCTGGAGAAGCTTCCTCGAGAATCAGTTTACCGTCCCATGCCGGCGGAAATACGGCAAGAGCTTGAGACTATGAACCTACCAGCCGACGGAATAGCTCCCGAGGATGTCATCGAGACCTTTCTCCGGCTGGTGCTGCCATACGGACGCGGCCAGAATCATCCGCGTTTCGCTGCGTTCGTTGATCCGGCCGCATCCAAGCTGAGCATGCTGGCGGCATTTGCTTCGGCGGTGACCAACACGAGCGGCGCTGGCGGCGATTACGCCGCTATATACGTGGAGCGAGCAGTCATACGCTGGCTTATGGAACTGATCGGTTTCCACCCAGACGGGAGCGACGGGGTCCTCCTCGGCGGAGGATCGGACGCGAACCGGCACTGCCTCGAGGTTGCACGGTATTGGGGCGCCCGGGTCAACGGCTGGGATATCAGGGAAGAGGGCCTCCACGGGCATCCCAGCCTCACCATGTACATGTCGGCGGAGGGCCATTCCTGCCTCGAGAAGGCTGCCTTCACGCTCGGGCTCGGCAACCCCCGCAAGATAATGGTCGGGGAGGACTTCCGCATGGTCCTGGCTGACCTGCGGGCGGCGGTCGCGGCTGACCGCCGGGTCGGCCACCTGCCCTTCCTGGTCGCGGCAAACGCCGGGAGCGTGAAGACCGGTGCCATCGACCCGCTCAGTGATCTCGCCGAGTTCTGCCGTCAGGAGGGTCTCTGGTTGCACGTGGACGGCGCCTATGGCGGCTTCGGGATACTCGACTCCCGACTTGCGCACTGGTACGCGGGCATGGAGCGCGCTGACTCAGTCGCTCTCGATCCTCACAAGTGGCTGGCGGTGGCCATTGGCTGCAGTTGCGCCATGGTGAGGCAGGGCGCGCTGCTGCAGGACACCTATAGGCTGATCCCCTCCTATCTCAGCCTCCGGCCGGGACAGGGGTTCGCCGGCGATGTCTGGTACTCCCATCGCTGCGCCGAGCAAACGAGGGATTCCGGGCGGGCGCTCAAGACCTTCTGGAACATTCAGCAGGCCGGGAAGGCCGGACTAGTGGATCATGTCCGGCGCCACATCGACCTGGCGCGCTACCTGGAGCAGATCATCGAGGCCAGCCCTGACCTGGAGCTGCTGGCCGCCGGGCCGCTGACCGCCGTGTGCTTCCGCTACGTGCCGGCAAGCATGCGCGGCGACGACCAAAGCCTGAATCCACTGAACCAGGCGATCACGGAGGACCTCCAGGTCGAGGGGCGGGCGTTCCTGGCAGGCACAGACATCCGCGGTCGCTTCGCCCTTCGGTCATGTGCCCTCCATTACGCCCTCGATGAAGGGCACGTGCAAGCCATCGTGGACGCCGTCCGTGACGCCGGGCACCGCCGCGTCCTAGCAGGCGCGCAGCGGCAACCCGGGGACCAGATGACGAGCCCGATGCAAGGCCGCGCGCTGGTAGAGGATGACGCCAGGTGCGAACGATAGCCAGCCGCTCCCCGGGCAGCTCCTTGGCAGGCAAAGCGCGGGTCACCCCTTCCGGACAGGCACGCCTCGCCCTCGCGCTGGGGGCAGGCAAGGCGGTCGGGACGGCGTGCCGGGTGCTGCGGTTCGGCGGCGGGACCAGCTTTCCCGGCAGCGTCGCTCGCCGGATGGATCCTCACATCCTGCGGAAGGTCGGAGCTGCGACCGATGCCCGCAAGGTGATAGTGACGGGGAGCAACGGCAAGACGACGACCTGCCGGATGCTCGCTGCCCTGGCACGCGCCAGCGGTCTCAGGGTCACCCAGAACCGGTCTGGTTCAAACCTGTTGCAGGGAGTGATCTCAGCTGCCGTGCGAGGGATGGACCTGCGGGGCCGGATGGACGCGCAGCTACTCCTGCTTGAGGTGGATGAAGCTACAGTACGGCTGGTGACGTCGGACTTGCAGCCGGAAACGCTCCTCGTCACCAACCTCTTCCGCGACCAGCTTGACCGCTTCGGGGAACTGTACTCGACCGCGAAGGGGCTTGAGGCCGTCATCGATACGCTGCCCGCGACCGCCACCGTGGTACTCAATGGCGACGATCCCCTAGTGGCCAGCCTCGCCACCCGCACAGCCGCTAGGCGCGTTTACTTCGGCATTCAGGCCGACAGTTCCGCCACGCAGACACCCGAGCACGCCGCAGACAGCATCCGCTGCGTGCGGTGCCAGCACCTGCTGAGCTATCGTGCCGTACACCTTTCCCACCTGGGGGACTACCAGTGCCCGGAGTGCGGGAACGCCCGGCCAGCCCTGGACGTCGCAGTGACGGCGATACTGCCGTCGCCGGACGCAGGATTCGACATCATCGTCGAGACTCCCGTGGGCACCTTTCCGCTGCACGTGCCTCTGCCCGGGCTGCACAACGTTTACAACGCGGCCGCCGCGCTCACGGGCGTGATGGCGTCAGTTCAGCGTCCGCCGGAGCCCGCCGAGGCGCGGCGCGCTATCTCCGGCCTGCGCCCGGCGTTCGGTCGCCTGGAGGAGATCCGGGCGGGCGAGCGGAAGGTGGTGCTCGCCTTCGTCAAGAACCCGACGGCATACAACACCACCCTCTCCGAGGTGCTGCGGCGGCCGGGCCTCAAGCACGTTCTGGCCGCGCACAGCAACACCGTGGTCGACGGGGACGACTTCGCCTGGCTCTGGGACGTAGACCTCGAGCAGCTCACGCCGCAGCTAGCGAGCCTGGTCATCAGCGGGACCAGAGCCGAGGAGGTTGCGCTGCGCTTCAAATACGCTGGCGCTCGCCCCGCAGACCTGCAGGTGCTGCACGATCGCTCGACTGCCCTGCACGCGGCGCTGACCCAGACGCCGCCAGGGGAGTCACTGTACATCTTTGCTGGCTACACCCCCATGCGCGAACTCCGCGGCATCATGCAGCGACGCGGGTGGGTCGCGGCTCCATGGGAGGAGTGACGACATGGCAACGGCTCCGATGACGGTCCGCATCTGCTATCTCTACCCGAGGCTGCTCAGCGTGGCTGGTGACAGAGGAAACCTGCTTGCCCTCATCCGGCGCTGCTCCTGGCGGGGGATCCGGTACAGCGTGACCGAGGCCGATGTAGGAGAAGTCCCTGACTTCGCCCAGGCCGACCTGATCTTGATCCACGGCGGCCAGGACCGCGAGATGACCGCTGCCGCACGCGACCTCGCCGCGAAGGCAGGCGCCCTGCGGGAGGCGGTCGAGGCTGATGCCGTCGTCCTCGCCGTGTGCGCCGGCTACCAGCTGCTAGGTCACTATTACGATCCGCCGGACGGGCCGCCGCTACAGGGACTGGGAGTGCTCGACGCGGTCACAGAAAGCGGCCCAACCCGCTTCATCGGGCATGTGGCGCTGAAGTGCGATCTGGGCTCGGGCAACCAGCACCAGCTTGCGGGGTTCGAGAATCACAGCGGGCGCACATACCTGGGCAGCGGAGCCAGGCCGCTCGGGCAAGTGCTCGGTGGGGCTGGCAACAACGGAGAGGACGGCACCGAAGGCGCCCGTTACCGCGAGGTGTACGCCACCTACCTGCACGGGCCGGTGCTGCCAAAGAACGCGTGGCTGGCCGACCACCTGCTCTCACGGGCGCTAGCGCACCGCTACCAAGATTTCGGCCCGCTTGCCCCGCTCCCCGATCTCGCAGAGGAGCAGGCGCACGTTGCATCGCTCCGCCTCGCCCGGCGCCCGGCCGGGAGGTGGCGGGCGGCCGCGGCCGCGTTGTCCCAGATCGGGCGGACATCGGCAGCGCCAGCCGCAACTGGCCCCGACTTATGACACGCTTGGCGGTGCGAAGCACATGCGGGTCGCTGACCTGCAGGTTTGTGAGTCGTGGCGAGAGGATTTGTGCACCAATCCGGGCCCGTAGAGTGGGCCGGTGTGCACGTCCGTGCGGACGGCGGAACGGCGTCGGGTGCGGCGGCGGTGCAGATTGTGCTGTCCTGCCATCTGGGGTCGCGGGACATCGAGCACATCGGGTCTGCCCAGGACGACGCCGACCTGGAGATCTTGAAGGCCTCGGCGCAGCAGCGGCTGGTCGCCGGCAGGGCGCGCTTGACCTGGGCCTGGAGCGCACCGATCCAGCGAAGCGGGATGCGGGAAGGGCGGGTCAGTCCGGTGACAGCCTGCTGCATAGACCCGCCGCCGGGGCGGCTGGCGTAGATTAGGCCGTCCCGCGGCCGTGTCTTGCCCGCCACGCCGTGACCGCGCCGACGCACGCGAGCAGCAGGACCAGCAGGATGGCCAGTTGGGGGAATGGCGCTCTCGCGGTGTTGCCGGCCATCGCGGCCGCGAACTGGAGGACCCAGACCGTGCCCGGGACGGCCGGTATCGCCAGGAGCAGCAGGAGCCTGAACGCGACCGGCTTCGGAAGCGACAGGGCCAGCCCGGCCACCACCGCGGCGAGGAAGGCAACGACCAGGCCGGCCGCCTGCCAGGTACGCAGCACCCAAGGGTGGTAGATCGAGGCCAGCCCCATCGCGATGCCCGCGGCGCACAGCACCAGCCAGGTCTTCCAGGTCAGGATCGCGGCCGCTCGGCGCGGTCCTGGCGAGCCCGCCACGGCGATGACCTGGACCAGCAGCGCCAGGCAGTAGCTGGCTTCGAGCCCGTCGATCCAGACGGTGAGCGAGCGGAGCAGCAGGAACCAGAACCACGCAGCCGCTGCGAGCGCGACGACGGCGGCCGTGCGCCGGTACCGCAGTGCGATCAGCGGGGGCAGCGCGATTGCCAGCGACGGCGGGTAGAAGTCGCCCAGCCCCGACGCGTAGCCCGGCGCGAGGTTCCACAGGTAGTTGACCGCGAGCGCGGCCAGAAGCGTGACCGGGATGGCGATGCTGCAGACGGCGAGCGCCTCCGGCCACTTCGCGTCGGAGAGCCGGGTTCGGGGCGGCCGAAGTCTCGCTCGCAGCCCGCCCCCGATCAGATCGAATGCGTCGGCCAGCCTGGGGCGGCGGCGTCCCTCCGGTGTGGAAGCGAGCAGCACGCCGATCATCTCCTCTCCGTACTCGCGGCGGTGGCCCGCTGGGAACGCGGCCAGCAGGCGGCGATAGCGGCGTTCGAGGGCCGCGGAGTCGTTCACGCGTTCCCCATCCCGAGCATCCGCAGCCGTGTGGTTGCGACGGCCGCGTTCGACCGCATCCGGGCGATCTCCGCGGCAAGCGCGGCAGCCCGGGCGGTGTCAGCCGGTAGCAGCGGCGGAGCCGGCCGTCCACGATCTCGTCGCGGCCGGCATCGATCGGCTGCTCGCTGCGCAGGCGGTCCAGTGCCGCGTAGAGCGTGCCCGCCCGCAGCCGGACCCGGTTCTCGGAGATGCGGGCGACGTCGGTCATGATCCCGTAGCCGTGCTGCGGACCGGCCGCCAGTGCCGTGAGGATGAGGAACGTTGGCTCCTGTATGGCCTGCTTGATCATGCCAATGTTATATACCGGTGAACGGAGCATTAGCAATACAACACTCAGCATCGGCGAGTACAGCGCCGATGTCCTCGCCGAGGATCTCGCCAATGCTGGCGCATACGACACCGGAGGGCGGCGAGGTCAGCAAGAGCGAAATTGGCCGCATCCGCCCGGCGGCAAGGGCACGGCACGTCCGGTTCGACTTCTATGCCACAACTGACGACCACCACCGGGCCTGCCGGCTGACCATCGAACTCGCGACGGAGCGAGTACAGGTGCAGAGATAACGGCAACGGCCAGGCTGCGCGCGCGACATCCTCGACGGCATCCACAGGCAGGAGCGCACTATGGTGTCACAAGTCGCGGCCAGTTGTTACTTGGGGCGCGAATGGGCACGGAAGTCGGCGGGAAGCGGCTTTCGGCAGCGCACAGCGGCGGAACCAGTGCCGGCGCCGGGATGGCATCCCCGCAGGCGGAGTTGTCTTTTTCGACTTCAGGATCGTCAGGTCAGGAGTTTGCGTCTGGTTCTGAGCGCCAAGATCTTCACCATTTTCGAGGGCACGGCCGGTTGAGTCGGCGGCTGCCAACGCCTGTGCAGGCCGACAGAGCTGGGTGCCACTCCGACGTCACCTTTTTGGGGTGATGTAGCGCGGGCTCTGCTGACGCTACGGTCGCGCTGAAACACAAACGTATTGACGTAATCGAGGAGATGGCAGGAGTGCAGCCATCATGGCGGATAGCGGCGAACCCACGAGGGAAGAAAAGATCGCGGATGCACTTCGGGCCGCTCCGGCCCATATAGCTGACTCGGCGACGGTCGTCGACTGGGATATGACGACAGTCCTCCGAGAAGGGTCACCCGACTGGATCTGTGTGCCAACCCCTCCCGGTAAGCCCCAATCGGCTCCGATGTGTGGCGACCCGACCATGATTCAGTGGTTCATGCAGGTCGCACAGGGGAAAACACCGACGATCGATCGGATAGGGACCTCCTACATGCTGATGGGAGAAGTCGGCGCAGACTTCGATCATCCCGAGTACAAGCAACCCCCTGAGGGCAAGGATTGGTATCACGTCGGGCCGCACGTGATGTTTGTCTTCCCTGAAGGCACAGGCCGCATCCTCAAGGGTCTGGCACACGAGACGACTTCGGGACTGCCGTATGTGCGGCCGATTCCAGGCGCAGAGCCTCTGCTCGTCGTTCCGGTTGCCTTGCCCGGCGCGAGAGCTTGTGGATGCCCAAGCGAGTGCTCCTGTGGCTGCAACGGCTAAGCCGCACCTTCACGCAGTGCTGTGACGCCGGACGAACGGCGCTGATGAACTGGGGCCAGTGATCCCGCGCACCTTCCCGCCCCGCCCTGGGCTGGTCACCCGATGGGCACCGGATCAAGGCGCCGCTGGAGTATTCCCGCGGGCCGGAGAGGACCTGGGTATATGGCGGGCTGCACTCCCAGTGTGGCGACAATGCCACAGGGTAACGATCGCCCTGTGGCTGACGAGAGCTATGACGTAATCGTGATCGGGACCAGCCAGGGCGGCCGGTTCCTTCCCCTCGATTTGGCGAAGGCGGGCAAGAAGGTCGCGCTCGTCGAGCGTGGCCTGCTCGGCGGCGTCTGCGTCAACATGGGGTGCACCCTGACAAACACGCCTGGCCTACCAGGCGCGCCGCTGCGCGGACTTCGGCGTGCGCATTGGCCCGGTATCGGTCGACCTGGCCCCGGCGCGCGAGCGCAAGCGGGCCATGGTCGCCGGCGCGCGGCAGAACTACGCGAGCCGGCTGGCGCAGGACGGGCTGGACCTGATCGTGGGAAAGGCCCATTTCAGCGGGCCCAAGACGCTCGAGGTCGCCTTGACGAACGGCAGGACGCGGCAGATCAGCGCGCCGGTGATCGTCATCGACGCGGGCAGCCGGCCCAAGCCGCTGGCGATCACCGGCTTGGGCGACGTCCGCGTGCTCGATTCAACGTCGATCATGGAGCTGGACGAGCTCCCCGAGCACCTGAGCATCCCCGGCGGCGGCTACATCGGGCCGGAGTTCGGGCAGATTTTCCGCCGGTTCGGCAGCGAGGTCACCATCGTCCAAAGCGCCCCTCGCCTGATGATGATCGAGGACGAGGACGTCTCGGACGAGGTCGCCGCGATCTTGCGCGATGACGGGATCACGGTCCTGACCTCGTCGACGCCGGTCCGGGTGAAGCCGCCGGACGGCGGCCGCGTGCGGCTGACCGTTCGCACGCCGGACGGTGAGCAGCAGCGCGAAGGCTCGCACCTGCTGTCCGCTATCGGCCGCATCCCGAACACGGAGGCGCTCACCCCCGAGGCGGCCGGCATCCGCCTCAACGACCGCGGCTTCATCGAGGTCGACGAGTACCTGGAAACTAGCGTCCCTGGCGTCTACGCGATGGGGGACGTCAAGGCAGGCCGGGCACCTTATCAGTCCGTCTGGGCCGAACCCGAACGGTCGTTCTGGTGCCTGCCCGCCGGTGTTTTGAGACTTTCCGGTCGCGAGGGAATCGCCTGGGAGTCCACTTGCGCGGCGGGCTATGCGCAGGTGAGCACCGCTTCGAGCGGATGCGGTAGCCGGTCCAGGTCCACCGAACTGGCGAGCAGGCGCGCGTACCGGAGCTTGCGCCTGGCGCCGCTGCCCAGGAACCGCCGTAGCTGTGCCCCGGTGGGCTGATTGCGCCACTCGGGCTGCCGCTGCAGGCTGCGGAACGAGCCCAGATCTCCCTGCGAGTCAATGAGCGCCTCAACCCGGGCGGCGCCGATCGCGCGGATCAGCTCATCTTCCAGATCCTCGACGCAGACGTAGAAGCCCAGTCGCTCCATGTCGGCCCGCGTCCCGGGCGAGCCGATGCCGGCGCTGGCCAGACCGCGCCGGACGACGTTCTCCTCGCCGCTGTCGCACATGCCCGCCAGTCTCAGGCCAGCTCCAGCGGGACCAAACTGCGTCAGGTAGCGCGTTATCACGTGCGCGCCGCCGATCGGCAGGACCACCACGCATTCCGCACCGAGGTCCCGGCCGCGGCGGGCAGCAAGCGTCTCGACCGCGATCTGGTCGCTGATGCCCTCGACGAGCACGACAGCCCGTGCGGCCGCCATCTTCGCCAGCGCTCTGGCAGTGGCCTCGGTCGCAGCGGCCGGGCCATGCACATAACCGTCCAGCAGCCGGCTGGCAAGCTCACGGCGCCTGGTGATGTCCATCGAAGTCGTTCTGTCCGTGCCGCTAACCATACCGAGCGGCCGCGAGCGTGACAGTGTCTCAGGCCACCGATACCAGGCCGATGTCACGCAAGGTAGCCAGGCGGTCTTAAGCATAGGCGCTTCGATGGCTCGTTCCGGGACGGCTTCTCGACCGGCCATCCCCCCAAGCGGACGCTGCCGCCGAACCGGGGTCAATACCAGCACACCAGACGCGGGATAGTAAGTGGTTCTGCGTGTCGGTGTGAGGCGTGAAGACGTCCTCCTGAAGCTCACCCCGGTGCACCCAAAATGCTGTAGCCCGAATCGGCCCGAAGCATTTGGAGGTCAGTAAGCGCTTTCTTAACTTGATCCGAACTACGGAAAGACGTGTTCTTGGCGTTCCTGTTGTTAGCGTGACGAGGTGGGAGACCCAGAGCTCAGAAACACTTCCGATAACAATGTCGGCGACGGCAAAGAAGTCAGCCGCCCGCCCGCTCGCCCGGACGGGCAGGAGGGCCAGGCTGGAATCGCCTCAGCCGGTGCTCTGGCGCGGCTGGCAAGTGCCAACGCGGCCCGCCGCCAGCGGCGGGTGTGGTCACGCCGGGTCACCACGTGGGACCACCACACGCCAGACGGG
>Ga0209240_1000316_pt1 | contig 20195 bp, 25 predicted proteins | sample GraSoi_2013_80cm_FD_185828 | JGI IMG/M metagenome (GOLD analysis project Ga0209240, IMG submission 185828) | Grasslands soil microbial communities from the Angelo Coastal Reserve, California, USA - Sample 9_17_2013_80cm (SPAdes) (version 2) | ecosystem: Environmental > Terrestrial > Soil >...
TGACGTGGCGAAATGCGATGCCATGCTATACGAGGAAGACATGGCAGCTTACGCCGCCCGGACGCCTGGTTGCGACTGCGGTTATCCGGCGCGGGTGCTGCGCGAGGTTGACGCCAAGCGGAAAATCGTCGCCGAGCATGCGATGGAACCTGGCATGTTGCCGCCGTCCTGTGTTCGCTGCTGCGACACGAACACCGCCCAGTACCCGCAGCGGTGGGACGCCCTGACCTGGCCGTGCCCGACTGTCCGCGCGCTGGCCGCGGTCTGGAGTGACCACAAAGACTACGACTTGGCATGGAAAGGAATAACCGATGGCTAAGGGTCCGAAGGCACCCGCGAACACCGGCAAAGTACCGTCCAAGACGGGCGCGAAACACGACGCCAACGTGATCAAGACGGGGAAAACGAACCTGGCGCATCAGGCGAAACACGCCCCGAAAGGCGGCGGCAAGAAATGAGCACGGTCGCGATGTCGCAGGCCGCGCAGGGCGCGTGGGTTTTCGTCGTGTGGCTGGTGGTCGCTGCCGCGTCGATCGGGTTGTGGCTGCTGCCGGTGTTCGTCGCGGCACGCCGCCATTCGCCGAACGTGAACCAGGTGATGGTCGTGGACCTGCTGCTCGGCTGGACCGGGATCGGGTGGGTCGTGGCTCTGGTGATGGCCCTGAAGCCGCTACCGCCGTATCCGCCGCCGTACGCGCAGTACGGGCCGCGGCGAATGCCGAACGGCCCCGGCCGCTCGGATCGGACACCGAAGGGATACGGATAGGCATGGCAACGACCAAGCAGATGAGGGCCGGGGGCGTGAAGGTTTACTGAAGTTCAGCGGTGCGTGAGCCAGAGTCCCAGCCACGTAGCCAGGCCGCTCGCCAGGACGCTGACCGCCACCGCCATGCCCGCCAGCTTGTTGCGGCCCGCTTCCAGGGCGGACAGCCTGCCCTGGAGGCCCCCCGGGACCGCGTTCTCCAGGAGCCGGATGCGGGCCTCGTGGTCCGGGAGGTCTTTGAGCTGCTCGTGGATGACCGCTAGCTGCGTGCCCATCTCGCCGAGTTTCAGCAGGATCTGCGTGGTCGCCGTATTGTCGATGGACGGGGCTGGCGTGGTCATGCGACCTTCCTGAAGATCGTTTTCCGGTTGCTGATGGTCGGCGCGCCGGTCACGGACGCCCACCCGCATTTGACGGTGACCGGCATGGTAGCGGTGGTGTCGATCGTAGCGACGACGGAGTTTGAGTCGGCAAGCCCGACGGTGTTGCTGATCGCGGCCGGGGGGATGGCGCCGACGGCGTTGGCGGTTTCGGAGAGCTGGACGAACAGGTCGCCGAACACGCCGCCGCTGGCACCGGTCGCGGAGAACACGAAGTGGGTGTACCCGGTGTAGCGGAACCCGGCGCTGATGGGGAATGCGGTGGCGGCGACGCCATTGATGGTGTTGAGGACGACGACACCGGAGATGACGAGGGTGAACGCGATCAGCTGCTGGGTGCCGCCCCACACGCCGGTTCCCCCGAATTTCACCTCGTACGCCGACGCCACTGACGGCTCGAGCGCGGGGATATTGTAGGTGGTGGAGAGGGGCTGCTGGGTGGCGGCGGTGACGGTCTGCGCCGCCGTATCCGCGAACCCGTAGTACTGGTTCAGGAACGCCGGTGTCACGTCCTGCCCGGCCGCGATAAGGAAACCCATGTGCGCTCCTAGGCGAGGGGGACGATCGAGGGGGTGAACAGGGACACGGACTCGCCGGCGGCATGGATTCTGACGACGCCGTTGACCGAGCGGACGACCGTGAAGGTCTGGCTGGATTGAAGTCCGGTGGTGACGTTGCCTAGGTACGCGTCATCGGCGAAGTGGTCTTCGTTAATCGCCCCGGTGGCCAGGACCCGCCCGGCGAGGCGGCAGAACGCGGCGGTGGCCGGGGCTACGACGGTGCCGGAGATCTTGGTGTAGGCCGAGGCGGAATCCAGGATCGAGGCTGAGGACATCAGCGTGCTGACCGAGACTCCGGCATTGGTGTAGAACCCCGCGCCGATGTTGCACGTCCGGGCAGGGGCTGCCGTCTCGAACCAGACTGAGCACAGGATCACGTCGCCCGGTGAGCACGCCATGCCCTGAGTCAGGATGTTCGCCGCCGTGCACGAGGCGCAGGTCATGTCACCGGCAGCTAGCGACCGGATGCGCAGGGCACCGGCACCAGAATGCGCTGGCGATGCGACCTGGGCGACGGCGGCGTTGCCGGCGCCGGTCCAGTTCCCGGCCGTGGCGTCGAAGTCGGTGTCGTCGCCGGACAGGAAGTTGCCTGGCGGTCCCTGAATGTCGCGGACCGTCATCCGCTCCCCGGTCCACCCGGGGGCGGGGCCGACCCGGATGTCGAACGGGAGGTCGGCCTGCGCGGTGGTCCAGAGCGGGAACAGGCCGCCGTTCGCGTTCGTGCCGGTGACGGCCCGGAAATGCTTCGCGGTGGTAGTGATGGCGGCGCCGAGGGTGGCGCCGTCGGTGTCGGCCTTGAACGTCACCACGGCGGTTGTGTAAGGGCTCGCGGGGACACCGGTCCAGTCGAGCTCGAACATGTAGCCGCCGAGCCGCTCCGTGGCCTGCTGGACCAGCTGGCTGATCGCCTCCGGCGGTAGCCACGCAGGCGGGTTGGCGACGGTGATCCGGTCACCGAGGTCGGCATCCTGCAGGTCGTAGTACAGCCCGGCGACGGCGGTGCGGGCGAGGATCAGCTGGATGAGGGGGTACCGGGATTCGTCGACTGTCCCCATGTGGAGGAGCCACCCGGCCTCATGGAACGCCTGGGAGTCGGATGCCACGTTGAGGGTTGCACCGCCGGCGGAGTAGGCGCCGACCCCGGCCGGGGGGGGCTGGACGGACAGCGGCCCGGTGGCCTGGATGAGCCGGTAGGAGGAGCCGCCCTGCCGGGAGACGGTCACGTCATTAGCCGTGGTCTGGTCATCCTCAACGGGCGTGAGGGCGCCCGCCAAGTGCGCCGCGGCGTAGTCCAGCGCCACCGCGGCCGGCTGGTTGCGCAGGGAGGAGAGGGTGCGGTAGCCGAGTGCGAGCTGCTGCCGGGGTTCGAGCATGACGCCGCGGTCGGCGTCGGCGCATTCCTGCAGCAGCGACGTGAGGATCTGCTGGGTCTGGGCGCCCATCGGCACCGACGTGGACAGGCGGCCCTGGCCGCGGAACCCGACGCCCTCTTCGCCGCAGAGCCGCTGGAACCGGGTCCCGGCCGGCTCGCCGGCCCAGGCGGCGAGGGGCCCGGCGAGGGCGGACAGGTCCGTCTGAATGCCCTGGACGACGATATGGCCGAACACCGAGCCCGACGCCGGGCTGACCTCGTTGGCGTTGACGCTCACGCCGGTGACGGCACCCATGACGTTGTTCGGAAGGGTGATGCTGCCGGTGCCGGTGACCGGCACGGTCGCGCCAGCCTGCAGCACCTGGAGGCTCATCGCCTGAGTGCTGTTGGCGGGGGGAAGCATCGCGATGCTGACGGCGAGGTTCTGCCCGTTGACACCGGTGACCAGTGCCGGGCCGCTGCCCGCGAACCCCGAGCCGTCCCCGGCGACGAAGCCCAGGCCGAGGCTGCCGCCATTGGCGGACGTGTAGATCAGCAGGGTGTGCGCGACCGGGCCGGACATCGCGATATCGAGAAGGACCGACAGGGTAGTCTCGCCGGCGGCCGGGATCGACAGCAGGGCCGTGACCTGGTTTGCGGTTGCCGGCGTGTAGCCGGGCACCAGGCCGCCGATCCGCGCTCCGCTCATCGTCGGCAGCGGACCCGAGCATGCGAACGGCGACGCGGCGGCCATCGCGGGTTTCGCTTTCGCGAACGTCATCGGCGTCCCGCCCGGCAAACCGGATGCGAGCGATGTGGCCGACGCCGCGTCTTCGCATGGCCAGTACGCGACCGGCACATTCGGGCTGCCGACTTTGGTCCAGTACCGCCGCATCGCGGACACGACGGGCCGGTTTCCCTGGTTCAGGCGGCGCAGCAGCCCGTTCGCCGTCACCGACACGTACACTTCGCTGCCCGACGGATCCCAGCCCTGCGGCCACGACGCGACCTCACCATGCATGCGGTACTTCCGGTTGCTGATCTCCGTGGTGCCGTACAGTTTCCACGCGTTCGACTGCGCGTCGGTGAACGTGGCCGCCCCGGGGGTCTGCACCGTGAAATCCGGGGACGCTTTGACGGTGCCGCCGATGCCCTGCAGCAGTTTGAGGGAATGGACTTTGCCCTGCATGTTCGGGATCTGCGGCGGCAGGGGACCCGCGATGATGCGGCGCATCAGGTCCAGGCTGTCGGTGGTGTTGCCGATGATGTTGAACCAGAACCCGTCCGCCAGCGGGACCAGCTGCGCCGACTGATACATGACCAGGCCGTTGCCGTACGTGACCGACAGGCCGCACCACACCCGGCTCGCCGGGTTCGCGGCCTTAGCCTGCCCCCGCACCGTGTTAAAAAAGCCGGCAAACTCGCCGGGCTGGGCCTGGTTGGCCTGGTCCTGGACCTCGAACAGGTCGCCGTTATTCGCGCACACCGCAGCCAGATTGGTGCGGATATACCACTGGTCCAGGGTCTCGCCCGCTAGCTTCGGATGCGCCGTGTCGGTGCTGCCGAGATCCCGGCCGGGGACCAGGAACACCTTGAAGCCGTTCGCGTGGGCCAGGGTGCAGAAGTTCGCGATGAAGGTCTGCGGGTCCTGTTTCTCCTCGATCGGGGAGTTCCAGGTGACGCCGCCTTCCACGTCGTACCGGACCCATTTGAACAGGGCGTTTATGGGGCCGTTAGGCGTGTACGTGATGCCGTTCTGCACGAAATTCGCGTTGGTCACGTCGGCTTTGAACTGGGCGAACGCCACATAGTTCAGGATCGGGGTAGCGGCCAGCCCGTCCTGCACCGGGTTGACGAGCGGATTCCCTCCGCTGACGAACGCCTCGGGGGTGTCGAAGAAAACCCGCGTCGTCGTCGCGTCAGCTACGAAACAGGAGTGGACGTTGGGGCCGTCGGACATCCACCCCAGCTGGCCGGTGCCGCCCGCGTACAGGTTCGCGGTGGAGTCGAAGACCAGGTTCGGGTTGATGTTGCTGGCGAAAACCACGCCGCCGAGCTGCACCCAGCCCGTGGTGATCGGCCCGAGCGGAGCCTGGTTGACGGCTGCCGGGGCCGTGTAGAACCGGACCGAACTGTCGGCGGTCGTATACGTGACCTTGATGGCCTGCCGCTTCAAGGGCGGAACCGGCACCGGAACAGCCGACACCGCCGTCAGGATCGTCGCATTGTCCGGCGTCAGCAGGAACGCGAGGGTACCGTCCTCATTCAGGGTCAGCTTCCACGACCGCTGGTTCATCGGATCGAACCACTTGCCGCACAGCACCTGCTTGCTGTTCCAGTTATCCAGCGTCACATCCAGCTGAATCTCCGTATCCCCCGTGACGCTGATCCCGGCCGTGTCCGGGCAGTACGCGTAACTCCCCTGATCATTACCCTCGCTGCGCAGGTAAGACGCGCCTTCCGGCACCGACACGCGGACCTGCGTGTTGCGGACCAGGTTCCCGTAATACGGCCCCGCCGGGTTCTTGGAGGAGAACCGGCCGTCCCGGTTATCCAGCGTCAGAGTCAGTGACGACGGGTTCGTGCCGGTCGACTCATCCGGATGGCCGCGCGTGACCACCGCGCCGGCCACATTCTTGTTCAAGTAGACGAATGTGCTGATATCAGTCCAGCCGAGCGAACCCAGCAGCGCTTCGGCTCTCAGGTCCAGGATCGTCGACGGGGGCGCCATCAGCGGAACGCCACCTTACGGTCGAACATTGCCGGGTCGCCGCCCCGGATGCGGACGGCTTCCTGCAGCGCCGCGATCAGCTTGTCAGTCCCGGTGCCCCGCGCCCACTCCAAAACCACCCGCTGAACACCCCCGCCGGCGGATTGGCTGACCATCCGCTCCGTGTCCGGGTTCGAATGCACGTAACTCCCCGCCGGGACCTGGATGAGTTCCCGGCCGTGCTCGCCTATCTCGATCAGGCCGCTGGCGATGCCGCCAGCCGCACGGTGGCCGGGACCGTGACCGTGACCGGTCGCTGGGGGCGGAGGCCCGAAATTAGTCGCGCCGATGATGGTGCCGACAAGGGTGTCCACAAACGTATGGACGGTCTTCCCGTTAAGCGCATCCAGCCTGGCCCTGGCATCGGCGATACTCGCCTTCAGCTTGTCGATGTTTGCTTCGATACTGGCTCGCCTGGTCTTGGTCAGGTCCGGGTTCTTCAGTGCCTGCTCGGCGATGTACAGCTTCGTCTGAAGGTCCTGGATATTGCCCTTGAGCGTGATGATCTTCGGGGCTGCGGCGAGAGCGTTCTGCCAGTCCCTGACCTTCCCGATCGCGCCGTTCATCGAGTTGTCAAAGCCGCTCTTCCATCTATTGACCTGATCAGACCATCCCTTCAGGAAGTTCAGGCCGGGGATGTGCGACATGGCTCTCAGGATCGTGCTGGACGCGGAAAGAAACGCGTCGCCGATGCTCTTCGCGGCCACGACACCGTAGTGTGCCGTCACCAGCATGAATTGCGCGAAGCCCATCGCAAGACCGCTCGTCACCTTGAAGGCCCAGCCGATAGACCTGATGGTGGCGGCGAGAACGGTGAATGTGGCCTCCAGCACCATGATCCCGTTCGGGCTGGTCAGGTCCTTGATGAAAGTGACAAGTGCTCCCGTGACCTGCCCGAGCCCCTGTCCGATCGCGGTGATAGCCGGGCCTGAGAGCCTGGTCATCTCGGCGAAGAAATTCTTGAAGCCCTGAGAACTAGCCACCCGGTCGAACTGCTTCAGCAAGCCTTCGATGGCCCGCCCTGCCTCTACTGCCAGCGGCTGCAGGACGGGCAGCAGCTTCTTCACGATGTCGCCCGCGGTGCTGGCGATCTGCCCGACCAGGGGTGTCATGGACTTCGACATATCCATCCAGGCCTGCTTGATCTGGAGGATGGTCTGCACGGCTGGCCGGAGCGCTGCCGGGATCGCGGACCAGGCCTTGTCCTTGGCCGTATCACCCACTGCCTTGCCGACTGCGTGGACACCCTTCATGATCTGCTGGAAAATCGGCAGCGCCAGCGCGCCGAACGCGGCTATCCCGAGGCCAGCCGCAACTAGCTCAGGAAGGATCGTGGCCAGGTAGCCGATAATGGCGACAAGGATCACCCCGAGACCGGCAAGCCCGGCCCCGCCGCCCGCGTTACCTATCGCGCTGGCCATCGACGACGACATCTGCGGGAAGGCCTGGGTTGCCAACTTGGTGATGCTCCCGGACATGGTGCCGAAAAGAGACGTGACAGCCCTGATAGCGTTGCCGAGGCGACCGCTGCTCTGCGTGTTCTGATTGGCGGCATTGTTCAGCAGCCCGAGCTTAGCGATGGCGTCCGGCGTGCCAGTCACCTTGATGTCAATCGTCACCTCGTTCGCCATCTTCGCCTCCTTCCCCGGGCATCCCCATCGCCGCGATCTTCACCAGCCGCAGGATGCTGGCATCTTCCTTCTCCAGCTGGCTGGGCAGGCACCCGAAGGTCCGGCACAGCGACAGCACCGTCTCCGCCTCTTCTAGCTCGTACGGTTTGGCGACAATGTTTCCATCGGAATCGACAGCTCCGGGAACCTCCCGCCACCGTTCGAGGTCCCGGGCAAAGGGCGCGGCACCGACGCCATCGCCGTGGTCCACGCTTCGAGGATGGCCAGCATCATCACCAGGTCCAGGTCGCTGATCGCCTGCTCCGAGCACGGAACCGGCCGGTCGTCGTCGTCTTCCAGGTTCCACGAAACCAGCGACCGCCCCATGATGGAAACCACGCTGCCCGCCTTGTCGATGTCGCCTGCGGTCGGCACGCTGTCCAGTGCCCTGAGGCCGACCATCTGCCTGGTGACCTCCAGGAACTCGCCGGTCGACAGGGACCGCATGATGACCTCGAAGCCCTCGAACGCCGCGTCAGTGAACGTCAGGCGGTACCGCTTCCTAACTGGCTTGAATCCCATTCAGTCCTCCATGTGCGGGCACGTACGCCCGAACCTCGTTAGCTCCAGGTAGGTACTACGCCCGAACCGAGTACGCCGGGCACCGTGAAAGTGAATTCGGCGGTCTGTGCCCGGGTCAGCTGATAGTCCGTGAACAGCACCGCCCCGTTGCCAGCACCCCCGGTTCCCAGGTTCAGGTTCTTCCCGCCCACCGTCATCGCCCACGCCCGGAGCATCGGCGTCGACGGCACGGACGAGAAGATGACGTGCGACACCGTCGGGTTATAGACGCCATTCAGCGTCGTCGAGAAGTCCGCCAGGAGCAGCAGCCGCTCGATCGCGTTCTTGTCGATGCCGGTCACGTCCTGCACCCCTCGCGGGGTGCTGAACGAGAAGTTGGGAATATCATTCCTGATATCGGTCAGCGTGTTCGGCCCTGCCGTGTCACCAACCTGCAAAGTGGTCCACCCAGCTCCGGTTGTCTTTGCCACAGTTTCAGCCCCTTTCGAGCCGTGTTGCTAGCTTGTCCTGATGGAGAGCAAAATCCTCTACCCAGTTCTCCGCGCTGACGTGACGGCGTGGCTCTGTGCCCCGCGGGTTGCCCCTGAAGTCGCCGCCCTTGACGACATAAATTTCTGGCCGGTCGAGCCGCACCCTGTGATCATGGCCGCCGCGGCCCGGGCTGCCGGGGAAACCCTGCTGGCCCGGTTCGAACGTGAAGCACGCACGGCCGTCCGGTTCTCTTGTCTCGGTGTGCCTCCGTGACTTGTCGTGGCGGATGTAGGCTGCGGCCTCGCCGTCGGGGTCGACGACCGTGCGCCATCCGAAGAGGTATGCGTCGCAGCGCACTTCCTCGCACCTCGCAGTGCGGAAATGCGTTTCCAGCGGCGCGGTGATCTGGTAGGTCTTCATCGCCGACGCGGGAAGGTTCGGCTCGACCCTGTTCAGCGTCATGTCACGAAACCAGCTATCTGGTTCTTGACGACCATGACCGAGAAGTCGGCGTTGGTGAACGTGCCGGTCGTGCCGACGGCGATGTAGCGGCGGACGGTGGTCGTGTTCGGGATGGCGACGCGGACTGCCTGGTTCGCCGTGGTCAGCGCAGTCGTCGTCAGCGACGTTCCGGCGATGTCGAGGAACGTGATGTTGTCCGCCGAGTCCTGGACCTTGATAGTGACCGACGTCCCGATGAAGGCGAACAGGTGGACGTACATCTGCGCGCCGAAGCTGAGGCTGGCGCCGGTGTCGTAACTGTTGCCCGCCCCGGCCGCGGTGGCCGAGCCGTCGACGCGGCGGCCGGCGGTGAGCTGCCAGCCGTTCATCTCGATCCCGAAGCCGTTGCTGAGGGCGTCGACGGAGAAGATCAGCGAATCGTCCTGCCCGATCGCCGGGTCATAGTTGACCTGCTTGCTGTTGCACGACATGGCGCCGTTGCCGATGCCGAGCGGCCCGTCGAAGTACGTCACGATCACGTCGGTCAGAGGCAGCGCGGACAGGGCGGCGTGCTCGGCGAGTGCGGCCGGGTCGAACACTGAGGTGAACGCCATCTCCCCGGTACGGCCGGAGCCCTGCCGCTCGAAGCCTGACTGGTTGATCGTCGTCAGGTCCAGCACATTGGCCGGGCCGCCCCCGATCCTGGACAGGGCATTCACGCCGCCGGACACGTCATAGCCGCCCACATATGCGGCCGCGCCGAGACTCGCCTTCTTAGTCATCGCATCCTCGCCAGGAACGGTCGCAGGATTTCCTCAGCCATCGGCCCGGCTCGCGCATCGAGCTGCTGGCCGATGAGCCGGAACGTGTGGTAGCCCTTGAACCTGGTCGACCGGTTCCGCTCATCGGTGCCCTCCAGCCACGGGGAGTACGCCATGTCATTGCCGATGACCTGCGTCTCACCGAGGTCACGGACATGAACGCGGGACACGTAAACGCCTCTGTTTTGCTTGATGACGGCGTTGAGGTGCTCGCGGACCATCTGCTGTCCTTTCTCGGCGATCCTCTCCGGCATCACCCGCGAGTACTCGGCCAGGGCCACTTCGGCTTGCCCGTTAAAGAGCGGACCCGTTGCGATCACGTCAGCCATCTAGGCCACCTCCTGCCACAAGTCGTTGACGATGATCGGGATGGTGACCTGGGCGACCCGGAACAGGGTGTTCTCGTGCATGATGAACCCCGAGGCGGCGGCGAGGGGCTGCCCGGCCGCGCCCTGCAAATCGATGTTCCGGGCGTTGCCGGTGAGGGTGAACGACCCGGACAGGACGTTCATCAGCTGCGCGGTGTGCGCGAGCAGCCGCTTGTCGATGTTGTCTTCCGGCTTCTCCAGCATTTTCGCCTCGTAGATCCGGGCGGCGAAGGTGACGACGCCGGACACGGCCGCGAGACCCGACCCGGGAGGGTACGGCGCGATCGCCATCCACCACACAGCGAGCGCCGGCAGGGTCGCGGGGGCGGATTTCGGCTCGTGGGTCATGAGGGTCCGGAACGCGCCGATGCCCTTCGCCTTGGAGACGAGGGCGGCGAGGAGGGCGTTGACGGCGTCCGCGTTGAAGTCAGCCATCAGACGGCTCTCGAGCGGGCTTTGCGGCCGTAGGCGGTGGTGGCTTCGTCCCACAGGTCGGCGAGCGCGTCACCGGTCGCCGGCTGGGTGCTGTCGGATTCGCCGACGGTCCGAGAGTAACCGGACGTTTCCTGCAGGACCCGGTTGACGCCCTCGGCAATACAGAGATCACGGATGAGGGCGGGGGGCCGGTGCCGCGACAGCGGCGCGTTGTTCAGGTGGACGGCGGCGGTGGTGCCGTACTGGCCGCGGGCCACCGTCAGCGACCGGTACGCGTTCAGGGTCGTCCCGCCGGCGTGGGTGGCCAAAACGGTGCCGTCCCACTGCCGGACCACCGTCACCACATTCCCCGTCACGTCGGTCACGAGGAGCCGTTCGGCGTCCAGCAAGAGCACTTCGCCCAGGTTGATGGCCGCACCCGAGGTGACGGTGATGGCGACGTCAGATTCGGATGCGGTGGTCGCGCCAGACAGGTTGGTCTGCCCGGTCGTGACGGCGGCTTTCTCGGTCACCAGCATCCGCTCCGTGTCGGCGATGACAATGTCACCCACGCCCACCGCCGACCCGTCCGACACGGTAATCGTGGTCGCGGTGGTGGAGACGATCGCGGCGGCAAGCGTCCCGGCGAGGTCGGTGTCGGCGCAGAAGCCCCACGTGCCGGTCACCCAGATCGCCAGCTGCGGGGTCGGGCCGGCCGTCCACGCGCCCGTCGCGGACCGGTCAAGCTCGAGATAGGTGAACGGCCAGCCTGGTTTGCGGTTCACCGGCCGCGGGATGACGTTCGCCAGCGGGATGACGGTTCCGTGCGGCGATTCGACCTGGGTGAGCGAGATGAGGTCCCACTGATCGAACCACAGCCGCCACGGTGCCGCGTACTGGTAGTTCGGCCAGTCGAACTTGTACACCGTGTCGCGGGGGTAGAACACGCGGCGCAGTTCGGCTTCGATCAGGTCGGATGCGGACTGGATGGCACGGTCGATCTGGCGGGAGCCCTGCGCGGTAGTCCGGAAGTCCGGGGCCCGCTGGACATCTTCCCTCGAGGCGTAGCACACCCTCGAAACGCTCATGGCAGGCTCACCGCCCACGCTTCCTCGACGACGAGCTCAGGCCAGGTAAACGGATTAAACGGCTCACCCCAGGACCACCAGGTGCCGCCGGGGGTGACGGCGACGGCGTGCGGCTCCGGCAGGGTGACGCCTAGGATCAGGCCATGACCGACTGGGACAACGTGAAGATCACTGTTGTCTACCCAATCCCGCCCTCGCCCGAGTATCTGGCAGCCTGCGCTGAATGGCTGGCGCTCGTTGAACACGTCGATCTGCGGCATGTCTGCGGCAGCCAGTGTCCCTTCTATGCTGGCTCCGCTATCGGGGTCGGCAGCGGTGCGCCAGTAGAGAGCTAGCACCTCATCCCAGCCCCACCCCAGCAACAGCCCGACAGCCTCCGCCGTACAGCACGCCACATCGCAGCCCGGCGACAACTTGCGCGGCTTCGGGTGCTGATGCGAGTGGCTCGTTACGATAATCGGCGGTCCGCTACCCCACTGCTGCGACTGCTTGTGGTGGCCGGGCTTGTGCTTGACCGTCTGATGATGCTTAGACGTGCCAGTGTGCTTTTTCGCGCGGCCTTTGCCGCCGCCGGGCGGCTTCCTGCTCACCGCGGCACCCCGCGAGCACGCTCGCGCGCACAGTCCGGCACCTTGACTCGCTTTCTGTCCTAGGGGCCACATTCGCCCCGGCACCATCTATTTGCTATTCGATTGTCACATTCCGGCCATCGTGGCCACGTTCCAGTCCCGGGGATACCGCCACCCGTCGAACGGGCAGTACAGCTGATCGGCCGACCCGGATTCGGGGGCGACCTGGCGGAGCGGCTCTCCGTCGTTCGGGCAGTTCGCCGGCGGCTGGCTGGCGTAAAACTCGGCCTCCGCGACCGCGTCCTCATAAATGGCGAGCAGCTGATACCAGCTCATGGCTGCCCGGCGTCGTGTTCGGTGAGCCGCTGCACGAGTTCGGCTTTCGCCCCCGCCGGCGACAGGCCGCGGGTGCGGGCCAGTTCGCGCAGCTGCAGGATGGTCTGAGCGTCATACACCGGCGCGGTCCCGGCCGCGGCCGCCTCTTGGGCGAGCGCGGCGGCTTCCGCGTCGGCCGCGGCGTGCGACGGGCCGCCGCCCGCGCTGATCTTCGGCATGTCAGTCCTTCCGCGTCACGGTTTTCCCTGACGTCGGCGTCGTGGTCTTCACCGGCAGCGACCCGTTGCTGCCCTCGGACACGACCCGGATCGGGTCCGACACCGGGTCGACGATCACGCACTTCGGCATCACGATCACGCCCCTGGCGCGACGAGGTTCGCCGGGCCGCGCTGATAGGTCAGGTCATGCAGGATCGCCTGCACGAGGCCCGCGCCACCCGAGTTCGAGAGCTTGATGTACGCGTTCGGGTCGGGCAGCATGCTGCCGAATATCTCGATCACCGTCGTATCCCCGGAGGTCGCCTGGGTGACGGCGTTCGCCGCTGTCTGCGACACCTTCGTGAACCCGGTTGAGCCGTTCTGCGAGGTCGACTGGTAGTAGTGCGAGATGATCCCGCCGCTGGAGGTCGGCGCGACGTACGTGCCGGCGAACGTCGGCGCGACCGTGACCGTGAACACCGCGTTGATCGCGCTGTTCGTGCACACGAACGTGATCCCGGAGCAGTGCTTCAGGCTGATCCCCACGCCCGCCGCGATCGGCACCACGTTGTAGATCCGGCCCAAACCTTCCATACCTGCCATGACAATCCCTCTTCCCGGCTGGGTTCTTCACCTGGGGCGCCACTGCCAGGCTGCTCGTTCAGGACAGGGGCCCCGGCCCGGTGCCGGGGGCTTATCCCTACCGTTCTTCTCTGCCGAAAATCTTCGCGTTGTGGTCGGTGGTCGTGATCCGGGCGGCGATGTCTTTCTCGACGACCGCCGTGAATGTCGCTGACGGGGTGGTGCCGGTGACCGTGGTCGCGATCGCCACATAGCGGCGGATGATCACGCCGTCACCCACACTGACTACCGCCGTCCCGACGGCGTTCAGGGCCGCTATCGTCACGCCCGGCACGGCGGCGAACGACGAATTATCGGCCGAGTCGAACAGGGCAAACGCGATCGCCGGGGTCGTCCCCGTCAGGGCGGTCAGGTTCACCGACATGCGGCCCCCGCCGGTGGTGGGGTTCAGGGTATCGGCGCTATTTCCCGTCGCGGCGGCCACCGACGCGACGTCGGTCCGCGAAAACGCGGCACCGCCCGCCACCACCAGGGTGTTCGCGTTCGACGCCATGGTGGTGCCGCTCAGTTCGATAGCCCTCGCCATATCCGTACTCGCCTCAGGAGGTCGCCAGCTGCACGAACGCTGACAGCGATGCGCTGTTGTTGTGGGGGGTGATCGCCGACTGGAGCCACGGACGGCCGTCCAGGCGCTCGATCAGCCGGAACGCGGTCTTGTCATTCTGAAATTGGTAGTGCTCGCTGGACATGGCCTGCATGATCTGCCGGTCGCCGATCAGGTAGTAGGACAGGTCGACGAAGTTGATGTCGCCGAGGGTGCCGAGCTTGGGGACTTTCTCGGTGAAGTACACGGGGCGCCCGAAGATGCTGATCGGCGGGGCCTGCGACATGTTGTTGGCGGTCCAGCCGCCCATCCACACGCCAGGCGCGGACTGGGTGATCGCGGCCAGAGCGGGGAACACGTCGATGGAGCAGATCCACACCGCGTTACCGAGGGATGACGGCAGCATCCTCGCGTACATGTTGGCGAAGTTCGCCAGTGTCACCGCCGTGGTGCGGGCACCTCCGGCCCCGACTGCAACCATGGCGGGGGCGTTCAGGAACCCGAGCGGCTCCCCGACGCCGGTCGACGTCATGAACGCCAGATCCTCGAACCAGGTCAGGGCGCGGGGGAAGTTCTGGTCGAAGAACGCCGAGAACGCGGTCGCATCGGCGAGAAGCTCGTTCGGCACCGACGCGAACCCGGTGAGTTTCTTCGCGTCCAGTACCACGCGGCCGAACGACGCCTGCGACTCGGTCAGCGCCGCGCCTTCCTCCGTCCAGTAGAAGACGATCCCGCCGAACAGGCTCGACACGTGCGACGTGTCGTCAATCATCGGGATCGGGACCCGCAGCGAGCTCATGGGGATGACGGTCGCCCGGGACCGGACAATCGACGTCTCGATGGCGAGCTGCATGATGTCGGCCCGCAGCGTCTCGGGGATGAGGAACCCCCCGTCGGCGGGGACCTCGGAACCGAAGCTGTTCCGGATGTCGGTCTGGATGTCGTTGTAGCGGTCCAGTTTCGTGCTGAGGTCGCGCCGGTTCGGGAGTACGGCGTTCATCCGCGGCCAGATCGCCTGGAAGAACTCGGCGCTGTTGCCGAACACTTCGTCGATGCCCTTCCGGGCGCCGACGGCAAGCTTGTTGTACGCGCCGCCGCGGCCGGTGGACACCTTCCGGAAATCCTTGCCGTTCAGGGTGGGCGCGCCCTCCGGCGACAGGCCGACCGGGGGGCCATTACGGCCCCCGTTGGCCTTCAGGAAGTCCGCCATCCCCATCTGCACCTGCTCGCGGAGTTGCGCCGCGAACTCGTGGTCCTTGTTGTGGACGTTCCGCGAATAGGAGTCGAGGAACTCCTTAGTGGTGTCCGGGTCGCTGAACACGTCCTTGAATTTCGCGGCGTCGTTGAGGATTTCCGCCAGCTCATCCGGGCTCTGCGGGATCGTCATGGTCATCGTGCTGCCCCTTTCAGAGCCTTTCGGATTGATTCGAAGAATCCCGGGTCCTCCTCGGCGAATCCGCCGTCCGCCTGGTTACTGCCGCCGCCGCTGTCACCGCCGCCGCCGGAGCCCATCGCGCTTTCGTGGCCTTCCAGGTGCGACCGTGCGGCGGATTCATTGGTGAGGCCCTGCGTGCTGCCGATACGGCCGAGCGCCGCGCTGACGCCGTGCCGGTTCGGCGGATCACCCGGGTGGTAGTGATGCGGGAGGGCGTGCGCGGCCTGGGTGGCAGGGTCGCCGGCATTCTTCCCGGCGCAGATCGCGTTGTAGAACGCCGCCGGATCATCCGACGCGGCGCCAGCCGACCACGCCCTGGACGCGTCCCAGGACGATTCGTCGGCTGCGGCGTTGGCCACGTGGATCTCGTCACGGACGACAGCCCGGATCTGCGCCTCGGTAAGCTGCGCCGGGCCGCCCGCTGCAGGCGCGGCGGCGACCGGAAGTGACCGCAGCGCGGCAGCGATCCGTCCCGGCAGCGACGTGTACGCGGCCAGGTCCAGGCCATCGGGCAGCACCGCCTTGCCACCGCCGACCCGGTCTGCCAGGCCCGCCGCGACCGCTTCCTCAGCCGTATACCAGGTTTCCCTGAGCATCGCCGCGCGCCACTCGTCAGCTGGCTGCCCCGACCGGGCCGCGTAGATGCCGGCGATGTTGTCGCTGACGTCGCCGAGTCTCTGCGCCATCTTGCCCATGTCGGCGGCGTCGCCCTGGCACAACCCGAACGCGTCGTGAATCATCATCATCGCGCCCGGCTCGATGATCCGCTTCCCGTCACCGCCGGCCTGCGCGATCACCGAGGCGATACTGGCGGCGATGCCGTCGGTCACAGTGGTGACCGGCCCCGTGTGACCGCGGATGGCGTTGCCGATCGCGATGCCGTCGAACACGTCACCGCCGCCGCTGTTGATGTGCACCTCGAGGGCGCCCTTCACCCCGGCCAGCTGCGCCGCGAACGACTTAGCGGTGAGCCCGTCAGAGAACCAGCCGCCCTCGCCGATGTCGTCGTACACGTCGACGCGGGTCACCGCCGCCTCGGCCCGGATCCTGCATTTCAGGGGGTACACGTTCACCTGGCAACCTCCAGGGCGTTCCATGCGGCCATGCGCCGCAACGCGGCGGCCGCGTCGCCGCCGGCCAGGGGGTCACTGCCGGCGTTCTGGCCAGCCGGCGGCGCGGCCGGGCTGGTATCGGGGACCGCCTCGGGAGTGATCGTGTCCATCGGCGGCAGCCCGACCACGGTCAGGATGTCGTCCGGATCCCAGACCCCCGCACTGGCCAGGTTCATCGCCGCGGTCGCCTTCGCCGCCAGTTCCGCGTTGTCCTGCTCCCGGTTCAGCGGCATCGGGAACGAGTAATCGAACTCGACGGGCACGTCAGCGCCGTCGGGATAGAACAGGGGCAGGAACTGGTAGTTCAGGACGTCTTTCCACCGGTCCAGCCGCGGCACGATCTTCCACGACGCGAAGACCTCTTCGCCGGTCTGAGCGTTAGCCCGGTTGACGTCATCGGTGACCCCGGTCATGACCTTGTGCATGCCGAGGGCCTCCCGGATCACATCCCGGCCCGTCGTCCGCAGGTTCGCGAAATCCATGTCCCGCACCGACATCGAATTCGGAACCCACGTCAGGCCGCCCTCGAGGACCGCGACCCGGTGCGCCCGGTTCACGCCCCGGTGCGACTCCAGCCACCGGTCCCGGATACGGTCGAAATCGTCGTCATCCAGTTCGCTGTCCGCCTGGATGACACCACCCGGCGTCGCCGAGTTCTGGAAGAAATTCCGGTTCCACTCCGCGCCGAAACGCGCCGAATCGATGTCGGTCATCACCGACTGGATCGGGCCCGTGCCGCCATAGGTGTCCAGCGGATCCGGGTACCGGTTGTAGATCACGTCCCGCACGCTGAGGGGGATCTTCTCCCGGCCATCCGGCGACGTGTAAATCCACCCGGCCAGGTAACTGTCCGCGGACGGCAGCGGCGTCATCCGGTCCGGCCGCACCGGCCACAAGCCCATCGGGAACGTCACCCGGTCGTCGTAAGAGACAACCCAGTGCGATTTTCCCGTCGTCTCCAGCCAGATCCCCGATATCTCGAACAGCAGGAACCGCGTCCAGAACGGCAGGGCGGGCGCGTTCAGGACGGCCAGGGCCTGATGCTGCACCACCTCGGTCCGCTGATCCGACCCCGTGTCAGTCGTCGAGTAACGGACGCGGTTGTCCGCGGGGGCCTTGCGGTACAGCTTCCACGGCGGTTTCGCCCCCGAACTGGCCAGCAGGCCCACGTTCGAATGGACGGTGCCCTGCGTCCCGTAGGCCCGCATGTTGGCCTCATCGACCGAGGCGCCGGTCTGGAACGTCCGGTACGGGCCGGGTCCGGGGGTGTTCATCGGCACGGGCGGCCGTGCCTGGCTCCGCAGGGCGAGGGCCTTCCCGATCAGGCTCAACGTCAGCCCCGGGCCAGCCAGTCGAACACCACGGCCGTAACCCCGGTCACGATCCACCCCGCGTACCGGCTGAAGCCGAACGCCCCGTAGTCCACAGCGGTGAACGCCGCCACGGTCACGCAATGCTCGCGGGCAAACGGCAATGCCTTCGCGGCCACGCGACGGATCCCCGGGGCCGCCTCAACCAGGGCGCCGATCAGTGACCGGTGACGGCCATGCGGGATAGCGGCAACCACGAGGCGCTTCCTGTCCGGGGACAGCCCCGCGCCCGCACGCGACAAGCCCCAAGCCAGGCGTGCGGGCTTGGGGCCTCTACACCCGGCATGCTAGCAGCCAAAACGTGACAGGCGTTAGCTTTGGCGTGTGACAACCGCAAACCTGCGCGACGCGGACACGCTGCTGCAATCCGCGGTCGCCGGCACCATCACCGCGCTCGACCTCACCGAAAAGGACCGCGGCGCCGTCCGCCTCGCCTGCGAATACGCGCGGATCATAGACCTCGCCTGCGACAACCCGGAGATCCTCAACAAGCTCGGGCCCAAGCTCCTCGCCTGCCTCGAATCACTCGGCGCCACCCCGGCCGCGCGGGCGCGGATAAAGGCGGTGAAGCCGCCGGATGCCAAACCGAACCAGCTCGCCAGGCTCCGGGCAGCGCGCCAGCCCTAAACACGGCCGCACCCAGCCCCGCCTCTGGACGCCGCCGCTACGCACCCTGAACCGCAAAACCACCCGCGGCTACGAAATCATCGACTTCGCCGACATGATCGGCGAACCGCTCCTGCCCTGGCAGAAATGGGCCGTCATCCACGCGTTCGAACGGAAGCGCGATGGCTCCTACCGGTTCCGCACCGTCCTCATCCTCGTCGCCCGGCAGAACGGCAAAAGCCAGCTCAAGCGCATCGTCTCACTCTGGCGCATGTACCAGGACGGCGCCAGGCGCATCCTCGGCGTAGCCCAGGACGTCGCCCTCGCCCGCGACCAGTGGAACATGTGCCAGGAAACCATCCACGACTGCCCCGACCTCGAAGAAGAATGGGGCCGCGTCCGCAACGTCAACGGCGATGAATACTTCATCGCCAGCGGCTGCCGCTACGCCATCAAAGCCGCCAACCGGCGCGCCGGACGCGGCGGCAGCAACGACGAAGTCAACATCGACGAACTCCGCGAGCAAACCGACTGGCGGGCCTGGGCCGCCGTCTCCAAAACCACCATGGCCCGCGGCAACGGCCAGGTGTGGGGAATGTCGAACGCCGGCGACGACGAATCCGTCGTCCTCAACCAGCTCCGAGACGCCGCCCTCGCCAGGCACGACGACTCCCTCTGCATCCTCGAATGGTCCGCCGAAGACGGCTGCGAACTCGACGACCAGCGAGCCTGGGCCCAGGCCAACCCCGGCCTCGGCTACATCATCAGCGAATCCGCCATCCGCTCCGCACTCACCGACCCCCCCGAAATCTTCCGCACCGAAGTTCTGTGCCAGCGGGTCGCCCACCTGGACTCGGCGATCGACGCCGCCGCGTGGAAAGACTGCGCCGACCCCGGCGCCACCATGGACGGCCTCCGCGACCGCACCGCCGCCTGCTTCGACGTCGCCGAAGACGGCCAGCACGCCACCCTAGCCGTCGCCGCCCGCCTCTCGACCGGCCAGATCCGCACCGAAATCGCCGGGGCCTGGGACAGCACGGCTCAGGCCCGCGACGAACTGCCCCTCCTCCTCGCCCGCATCAAACCCCGCGCCTTCGCCTGGTACCCCGCCGGGCCCGCCGCCGCCCTCGAACCAGCACTAGCCGCCCTTGCCGCAAAATACGCGCCCCGCACCGTCAAGCCCCGCACCGGCGAACCCCCGCCATGGCTCCCCGCCAACGGCCAGATCACCGGCCTCAAAGTCGCCGAAGCCTGCCTAGGGCTCGCCGACCTCACCCGCGGCCGCCAGATCCTCCACCCCGCCGACCCCCTCCTCGACGCCCACGTGGCCGGCGCCACCAAACAACCCGCCGGCGACGGCTGGCGATTCACCCGCCGCCACCAAGGCCACGCCGACGCCGCCTACGCAGCAGCTGGCGCCACCCAAGTCGCGCTCACCATCCCCGAACCGCGACGCGCCCGCATCCGCATCATCAGCTAGCCGCCCGCCACATATGTCACGCACAGTCACCGCGTTTCGAACGCCCGTTCGACCGCTAATCTGGGCCCCGAAATTTTGAATGGCAACTTATGTGAGGTCGAACGCCCGTTCGAACCGCCGCGCGGCTCGGCGGCGGCCGGGGAGGGGGAACCAGGCCTACTCTGAGCGAGAGTGACGAGTCTTGATGGACTTCGACCGTCTGTTCGAATTTCTGCGCGAGTGTTCGAATTTCTGGATGGTCGTTCGATTTTTTCTGTCCCACTGTGAGTGTGGATGTCCGATTTG
>Ga0209240_1000318_pt1 | contig 20153 bp, 18 predicted proteins | sample GraSoi_2013_80cm_FD_185828 | JGI IMG/M metagenome (GOLD analysis project Ga0209240, IMG submission 185828) | Grasslands soil microbial communities from the Angelo Coastal Reserve, California, USA - Sample 9_17_2013_80cm (SPAdes) (version 2) | ecosystem: Environmental > Terrestrial > Soil >...
CCCGCGGCACCCAAGCCGGGTCCGTCGGGCGGCGGTCCGCGGCCCGCGGCACCCAAGCCGGGTCCGTCGGGCGGCGGGGTCAGGCCCGCCGCTCCCAGGCCTAGTGCGCCGCGCCCGCCTGCCAGCAAGCCCGGCGAGGCAAGCCCGGTTCCGACGCCCCGAGCGAGGTCGCAGGGCGCGGCGGGCGCAGAGGCCGGAGGCTGACGAGCCTAGCCACCTAGGGAACGAAGACTTGCCCGCCTGACCCCCATCGTCGGCGGGCCGAGATAGGACGCGTGCCACAAGCACGCCTGGAACGAGGGAAGCGGCCACATGCCGAAGATGAAGACACACAGCGGCGCCAAGAAGCGGTTCCGCCTCACGGCAACCGGAAAAATCATGCGCCGCCGCGCCAATCGCGCCCATTACCTGGAGCACAAGCCAAGCACCAAGACCCGTCGCCTGGCGCCCTATGTGACGCTTTCACCCGCCGACGCCAAGACCATGAAGAAGCTGCTGGGCAAGTGACCCGGTCCGACGTGAGGGAGTCGAACAGATGGCACGCGTAAAGCGGGCGGTCAATGCCCACAAGAAGCGCAGGGTTGTGCTGGAGCGGGCGAGCGGGTACCGCGGCCAGCGCTCCAGGCTGTACCGCAAGGCCAAGGAGCAGACGCTCCATTCCATGACGTATGCCTACCGCGACCGCAAGGATCGCAAGGGCGCGTTCCGCCGGCTCTGGATCCAGCGCATCAACGCTGCTGCGCGCGCCGAGGGCATCACCTACAACAGGTTCATCCAGGGGTTGAAGAATGCGGGCGTGGAGGTGGACCGCAAGATGCTCGCCGAGCTTGCTGTCGCCGATCCCGCGGCCTTCTCAGCGCTCGTGGTTGTTGCCAGGCAGGCTCTTCCCGCCGACGTGAACGCGGCAGCGGCCTGACCGCTACTGCCCGAGGCACAGCCATCGCGTGGAGGGCATGGTTACTCACATCCGTTCCCCCCGGGTCAGGGCAGCGCGATCCCTCGCCAAGCGCGCGCTTCGCGAGCGGTCCAGGCTCTTCCTGGCGGAGGGTCCACAGGCGGTGCAGGAGGCACTCGGTCAGGACACCGCGGACGGTCCGGCAATCACCGAGCTCTTCGTGACCGGGGCGGCCAGATCGCGGCATGCCGGGCTGGTTGAGGCTGTGGCGCGGACGGGAGCGCCGGTGCATACAGTTAGCGGCGAGGTGATGGCCGAGCTCGCTCAGACGGTGACCCCGCAAGGCCTGCTCGCCGTCTGCCGGTTCATCCACGTTCCGCTCGCCGAGCTGGTCGCGGCCTCGCCCCGGCTCGTGGCCGTGCTCGCCAACGTCAGGGATCCGGGCAACGCCGGCACCGTCCTGCGCACCGCGGATGCGGCGGGCGCCCAGGGGGTGATCTTCGCTGATGCATCGGTAGACCCGTACAACGCCAAATGCGTGCGATCGTCGGCGGGATCGCTGTTCCACCTGCCGCTCGTGCTCGGGGTCTCGGTCAGCGAGGCCGTGACGGCGCTGCGCGGCGCCGGTCTTGCGGTGCTGGCGGCGGACGGCGGAGCCGTGCTGGGGCTTGACGAACTGGACCGCGAGGACCGGCTGGCGGCGCCGACCGCGTGGCTGTTCGGCAACGAGGCCTGGGGGCTTCCTGCCGAACTCGTGGCGCTTGCCGACGATGCCGTCGCCGTTCCCATCTATGGCCACGCCGAGAGCCTGAACCTAGCCGCGGCCGCGGCTGTCTGCCTGTACGCCTCGGCGCGTGCCCAGCATGGGGGTGCCGCTAAGGCCCGTTGACACGCTAGGCTTCTGCTCACGTTGCGTCATGGCAGGCATCGGGATGGGTCACCGCATGCGGCAATGACGCGGCACCTGCCGACCGTGGGTTACCCCCCGGACCCCGGACGGCCTTATCAGGCATGCCGGGGTAGCAGCGTGGCTGGGGGCATCAGTCCGATGTGGACCGGCGAATGAGTGCGGTGGCTACGAACGCAGGCGGTCGCAGACAACGTTCTGGCGGTCCGCAATGGCCTGGCGACCTGCCGCTACCCGCCCAGGTGCTCGGGCCTGGCGACCTGCTGAGCGCCGACGAGCTTCCTGACGGCCTGGTGGTCGCCGATGAGTGCGGCAGGGTCGTCATCTTCAACCGGGCCGCGGAGCGGCTCACCGGGATCGGAGCCGACCAAGCGCTTGGCCGGGACCTGGTTGCCGCGCTGCCGCTCGCGGACGCCGAGGGCCGATGCTGGTGGCGGCAGTCCCGGCCCTACGACGGCCTGGCGATCCGCACCAGGCACCCCGAACGTTCGCTGTACCTGCCCGACGGAACGGAGTTGCTGGTCACGATTGGCTACCAGCGCGGTCCGCGGTACCGCGCGGCCCGGGCGGACTGGCCGTGCGAGCGAGGAGCCGTCCGCAGGCTCACGATCACGCTGCGCAGCGCCCAGCAGCGGGCGAGGCTCGAGCGGACCAGGGCCGACTTGGTCTCGACCGTGGCGCACGAACTGCGGTCCCCGCTGACCAGCGTGAAGGGATTCACCGCGACGCTGCTCTCGAAATGGGCGCGGTTCACCGATGACCAGAAGCGGGTCATGCTTGAGACCGTCAACGCCGACGCCGATCGCGTGACGCGCCTGATCACCGAGCTTCTCGACGTCTCGAGGATCGAAGCCGGCCGGATCGAGCTGCACAGGGAGCTGGTCGACCTGCGCGCCAGGGCCGCGGCGATCGTGGCTGGGCGGGTCGCGGCCGGGGATCCCGAGTCGCGGTTCAGGATCGAGGCAGCAGACGGGCTGCCTGAGGTCTGGCTGGATGCCGACAAGATCGACCAGATCCTCGCGAACCTGATCGAGAATGCGATCAGGCACGGGGCTGGTACGGTTACTACCGTGATCGAGTCGGCGCTGGTCCATGGCGGACCCGGAGTCGCGGTTTCCGTCCGCGACCAGGGTCCGGGAATCGCGCCTGAGTTCGCGCCGAGGGTGTTCCGTCAGTTCTGGCGCGCGAAGCGCCGGGGCGGGGCCGGACTCGGCCTGTTCATCGTCAAGGGCCTGGTCGAGGCCCACGGCGGCTCGATCACTGTCGCGCAGGCGCCAGGCGGCGGCGCGGAGTTCCGATTTATCATGCCCGCTGGCGTGCCAGAGCACGGCTGACCAGATCGGCCCTGACCAGATAGGCACTGACCGGCGGGCGTACGGGAAATCCGAGCGGTGGCTTGTTCCGCGGTTAGCCAGATCGCCATTTCGGAGTGCGGGACTGGCCCGGTGCGGCAGCAGCGGGTGCGGGCCGTTGCGCAAAGATCGTGAATCTCCCCGCTGACCGACTTCTGCGACATCTAGGAGAACAGGACGATGTCCGCACCGAACAACACCTTTGATCCGGTCCGCGTGGCTGCGCTGGCGCCGGCCGAGGTCGAGCGCATGACGGAGAAGGGGCTTGCCGCTATCGCGGCCGCGTCCACGTTCGATGACCTGAAAGAAGCCGAGGTTGCACACCGCGGCCGGCAGGCGCCGCTGACGCTGGCGAGCGCGGAGATCGGCGCGCTGCCGCCGGCGGCGAGGGCCGAGGCTGGCCGCCGGGTCGGCGTCGCGAAGAAGCGGCTTGATGACGCGCTCGCCGGGCGTCATGCCGACCTCGAAGCCGACCAGGACCGGCGGGTACTCGAGGAAGAGAAGGCCGATGTGACCCTGCCGTGGGACAGGTCTCCGGCGGGCGCGCGCCACCCCGTCGCGACGCTGTCCGACCGACTGGCGGACGTCTTCATCGGCATGGGCTACGAGATCGCCGAGGGCCCCGAGGTCGAGGCCGAGTGGTACAACTTCGACGCCCTGAACTTCCCGCCTGATCATCCCGCCAGGGAGATGCAGGACACGTTCTTCATCGGCGATCCAGCCAGTGCTGACCAGAACCGTGCCCCGCACTCTGGCCTGGTGCTGCGCACGCATACCTCGCCAGTGCAGATCAGGGCCATGCTGAGCAGGCCGCTGCCGCTGTACGTCGTCAGCCCGGGCAAGTGCTTCCGCAGTGACCCGCTCGATGCCACCCACAGCCCCGTGTTCCACCAGATCGAGGGACTGGCCGTGGACGAGGGCCTGACGATGGCCGACCTGCGCGGTGCCATCACCGCGTTCGTCGAGGCGATGTTCGGCGAGGGGCTGCGGACCAGGTTGCGGCCCGACTACTTCCCGTTCACCGAGCCATCGGCCGATGTGTCGATGGAATGCCACGTCTGCCGCGGCGCGTCGGTCAAGCCCGGTGCCCCGCCGTGCCGCGTTTGCAAGTCCCAGGGCTGGATCGAGATCGCAGGCTGCGGCATGGTCAACCCCCGCGTCCTCATAGCCTGCGGCATCGACCCGGAACGCTACAGCGGGTTCGCGTTCGGGCTCGGCATCGAGCGCTCGCTATTGATCAGGAACGGCCTGAGTGACATCAGGGACGCGATCGAGGGCGACGTCAGGTTTTCCTGCGCGTTCGGAGCGGAGGCGCCATGCTAGTCCCCCTTTCCTGGCTGCTTGAGTACGCGGCGCTGCCCGACCCTGTCGACGTCGGCGAGGTCGCGCGGCGGCTCACCGCGACCGGCCTGGAGATCGAGGGGACCGAGCAGGTCGGGCACGACATCAGCTCGGTCGTCGTGGCCAGGGTCCTGCAGATCGAGGAGCTGACCGGGTATAAGAAGCCGATCAGGTACTGCCGGGTCACGACGGCAGCCTCGGGGGCCAGCACGGCGGAGGACGGCGAGCGGAGCGTGATCTGCGGTGCCGTCAACTTCACGGTGGGCGACCTCGTGCCGCTTGCGCTGCCCGGCGCCGTGCTGGCCGGCGGCCGCGAGATTGGTGTCCAAGAGTCCTACGACCGGTTGTCGGAGGGCATGATCTGCTCGGCGGCCGAACTCGGTCTTGGCGACGACCACACCGGCATCATGGTGCTGCCGCCGGACGCGCCCCTTGGCGCCGACTTCACGGCGTACGCCGGGCTGCGCGACGTCGTGCTGGACGTGAACGTCACACCCGACAAGGGCCATGCCCTGTCCGTCAGGGGCATGGCCAGGGAACTGGCCAGCGCTTTCGGCGTGGCGTACACGGACCCGGCCGATGCTGGCCTGCCCGACTGGGCGCAGTCGCCCGGCACCGGTGAGGTGCACCAGGCCAGCATCGCCGATCCGACCGCATGCGACCGGTTCGCGCTCCGCGAGGTTCGCGGGATCGATCCGGCCAGGCCGACACCGCTGGCCATGCGAGTCAGGCTCGCTCGCGCGGACATGCGCAGCGTGTCGCTGGCCGTCGATGTGACCAACTACCTGATGCTCGAGCTAGGGCAGCCGCTGCACGCCTTCGATGCCTCGGCGCTCGACGGCCCGATTGTCGTCCGGCGAGCCAGGCCTGGCGAGAAGCTGGAGACGCTCGACCACGTGGTCAGGACGCTCGATCCCGATGACATCGTCATCACCGACTCATCAGGCCCGATCGGGCTGGCGGGCACGATGGGCGGCCTGGCGACCGAAATCAGCGAGACCTCGACCGACCTGGTAATCGAGGCCGCGCATTTCAGCGCCGCCGGAGTCGCCCGGATGAGCCGCAGGCACCGGCTGTTCAGCCAGGCCTCGGCGCGCTTCGAACGCGGCGTCGACTACGAGCTTGCGCTGCGGGCTTCGGCGAAGGCGGTCGCCATGCTCGCCGAGCTTGGCGGCGGAACGGTCGTGCCCGGGTACACGCTCGCATCCGCGCCGATCGAGCCGGTGGTGATCGTCATACCAGCCGATCACCCCGACCGGGTAGCCGGGACGAGCTACGGCACCGACACGGTGATCAGCAGGCTGCGAGAGGTCGGCTGCACGGTCACCAGGACCAGTGACGGCAACGGCCACGGCATGTTGCTGACCGTGACGCCGCCGTCCTGGCGACCGGACCTCACCGACCCGAACGCTCTGGCTGAAGAGGTGATCAGGCTCGAAGGGTACGAGAAGATCGGCATCAGGATGCCGCGGGCGATCGCGGGCAAGGGCAGGACCCCGGCGCAGCGGCTGCGCAGCGCCCTCGGCCGTGCGCTTGCCGGGGCGGGATACGTCGAAGTGATCAGCAGCCCGTTCGGCTCGGCCGACGACTTCGACCGGCTCCAGCTGGGCGCCGGCGACCCGAGGCGGCGCGCGGTCAGCCTGGCCAACCCGATCAGCGAGGAGGAACCGCAGCTTCGCACCTCGCTGCTGCCCGGGCTGTTCCGGGTGATCAACAGAAACGTCGGCCGCGGCTTCGCCGATCTGTCCCTGTTCGAGATCGGAATCGTCGCGCGGACCAGGCAGGACCCCGCCGGCGGCCGCATCGCCCCCATCCTGCCCGTTGACCGTGCCCCTAGCCCCGAGGAGATCGCCGAGCTCGATGAGGCGCTGCCCGACCAGCCGAGGCTGCTCGCGGTCGTGCTCACCGGCCAGCGCGAGGCTGCCGGGTGGTGGGGGGCCGGCCGGCCAGCCAGCTTCCACGACGCGATCGAGGCCGCACGCACGGTGCTCAGGATCAGCCGGGTGCCGCATGAGATCCAGGCCGCGACAAGCGAGCCGTGGCATCCTGGCCGATGCGCCGAGTTCGTGCTCGGATCCGGTGATCCCGGCGAGCCCGGCGCGGGCGAGCGACGCGAGCTAGCGTCGCTTGGCCACGCCGGCGAACTTCATCCGAGGGTCGTCAGCGCGTTCCGGCTGCCGCCGCGGACCTGCGCGGTCGAGCTTGACCTGTCCGCGATCGAGCGCGCCGCTGCTGGGCTTGCGCCGATCCAGGCGCCGGTCATCTCGACCTACCCGGTCGCGACGCAGGACGTGGCGCTGGTAGTCGCGCAGGACGTCCCGGCCGCCGACGTCAAGTCCGCGCTGGTGGCCGGCGCCGCGGCTGGCGGTGCCGAGGGCCTGCTCGAGGACGTGCGCCTGTTCGACATGTACTCCGGCGAGCAGGTGGGGCCAGGTCGGAAGTCGCTGGCTTTCACGCTGCGATTCAGGGCGCCCGACCGCACCCTGACCGATGACGAGGTTGCCGTGGCCAGGGACGCCGCGGTCGCCGCGGCCGCGCGGCTGACCGGCGCGGTGCTCCGTGGCGGAGCACCACTGGGTTCGCCGAGCGGCTAGGAGGAGGCAGACGGTGACGGGACCGGCGGGAGAATCTCCAGGATCTCGACGCCATCGCGGACGCACTTGGACGCCTTGCCGGTCTGGAGCACGATCGGGGTCGCGAAACCCTGGCAGGTCCAGCCCCGTATCTTGACCGGCCCGCCGCCGCCGTTCCCCGGAGCCCGCCCTGACCTGATCGCCATGGCGTAGGCGCGCTCAACGGCCCTGGCAGTGGAGCATGCGAGCTGACCCCTGATGACCTCGACCTTGACCGGAACGGCCGCAGCGGTCTTCATTGTTCCGCAGGCGGTCACCTTGGCTCGGGTCGCCGAACCCGGGGGAGCACCGCCTGAGTTGCCGCACCCGGCGGCGGCCGCCGTGACCAGCGCGGCGAGCCAGAGCAACCTGCCGATCCTCGCGCGAGCCAAACGGCGGGCCCGGCCTGACGATCGGCGGGGGTGCATAGTGTCTCCTTCCCGGGACAACATCATGCCTTCTGGTGCCGTCCATCCGTAAGCCGAACCCTCCGGTTTGCCCGCTGATAAGCCGACCCGCACTGCAGAGCCCTAGCCAACAGCCATGACGCTATACCGGCGCAGTTTGCATACTCAAACATCGCGATGCATAATAATGCGAGCGGCTTCGGGTAGCTGGGTCGCTGGGTCGGGTTCGGGATTCGGCGTCGGAGTCGGAAGGTCGATGCAGATGCGTGTGGCGGTCGTCGGCGCCAGCGGGTACGCCGGCGGCGAGCTGCTCAGGCTGATCTGCGGGCACCCCGATCTGGACCTGACCGTCGCCACGGCAGACAGCAGCGCGGGCAAGACGGTCGGCGATGTGCACGCCAACCTGGCCGGTCACCGGGAGCTGGCGAACTTGATCCTTGAACCGCACAGCGCGGTCAAGGCAGCCCAGACCGATCTCATCTTCCTGGCGCTGCCGGGCGGCCAGTCCGCGCCGATGGCGGCCGGCGTCGGTCCGGACATCGCGATCGTCGACCTCGGGCCTGACTTCAGGCTGGCCGACCCGGCCGACTGGGCACGGCACTATGGCGGCGAGCATCCAGGCAGGTGGGTCACCGGACTGCCCGAGCTGCCCGGGACCCGCCCGCTTATCTGCAACGCAACCCGCGTCGCCGCTCCCGGCTGCTACGCGACCGCCGCGATCCTGGCTCTCGCGCCGCTCGTCGGGGCTGGCCTGGTCGCCGCCGACGACGTGGTCGTGGTCGCGGCCTCCGGGACGTCTGGCGCCGGCCGGTCGCTGCGCGCCGACCTGCTCGCCAGCGAGGTCATGGGCTCGGTATCGGCCTACCAGGCAGCCGGCACCCACCGGCACACACCCGAGATAGAGCAAGCCCTCGCCGAGGCCGCGCCAGGCCGCGAGCAGGTCCGGGTGTCGTTCACGCCCCTGCTCGCGCCGATGCCGCGCGGCATCCTCGCCACCTGCACGGCCAGGCTCGCGGCGGCCGGCACCGATACCGAGGGACTCCGCGCGGCGCTTGCGGCGGCCTACGCCGACGAGCCCTTCGTCCATCTGCTGCCCGCCGGCCGGTGGCCTGGGACCGCGGCGGTGGCGGGCTCGAACGGCGCCGTGCTGCAGGCAGCCGCTGATCCGCGCACCGGCCGCGCGACGGTCGTTGCCGCGATCGACAACCTCGGCAAGGGCGCCGCGGGCCAGGCGATCCAGAACGCCAACCTCATGCTCGGCCTCGCTGAGACGGCGGGCCTGACCTCGATCGGAGTAGCGCCATGAGCGTCACAGCGCCGCTAGGTTTCCGGGCGGCGGGAGTCGCGGCGGGGATCAAGACGTCCGGCAGCTTCGACGTCGCCGTCGTGATCAACGACGGGCCCTCGGCAGCCGCGGCCGGAGTCTTCACCTCGAACCGGGTGAAGGCGGCTCCCGTGCGCTGGAGCCAGCAGGTTCTGGCTAGCGGTCAGGTACACGCGGTCGTGCTCAACTCAGGCGGCGCCAACGCGTGCACCGGGCCCGACGGGTACGCCGACACCCGGCAGACGGCTGAGCACCTGGCGGGCCTGCTGTCCGTTCCGGCCAGCCAGGTCGCGGTGTGCTCGACCGGGCTGATCGGCGAGCGGCTGCCGATGCACCGGCTGCTCCTCGGCGTGGACGCCGCCACGGCGTCGGCGTCGGCCACGGGCGGGCCCGCCGCGGCGAGCGCCATCATGACGACCGATACCGTGCAGAAGACCTGTGCCGTCCAGGGCAGCGGCTACCAGATCGGCGGGATGGCCAAGGGCGCGGCGATGCTAGCGCCGGCGCTGGCCACCATGCTCGTCGTGCTCACGACGGACGCTGACGTGCCCCCCAGTGACCTGGACAAGGCCCTGCGCGGCTCGGTGCGGACCACATTCGACCGGCTGGACTCCGACGGCTGCATGTCGACCAACGACACCGTCCTGGTGCTGGCCAGCGGGGCCTCAGGCGTGCGCCCCGACCTGCCGGAGTTCACCGAGCTGCTCACAGCTGCCTGCGATGACCTGGCTCACCGGCTCCAGCTTGACGCCGAGGGCGCCACCAAGGCCATCGCCATCGAGGTCGTCGGGGCAGCCAGCGAGGACGACGCGGTCGAGGCAGGCCGGGCGATCGCCCGGTGCAACCTGTTCAAGTGCGCGATCACCGGGGAGGACCCGAACTGGGGCCGCGTGCTTGCCGCCGTCGGGACGACCGGCGCCGCATTCGAGCCCGACCAGGTCAGTGTCGCGATCAACGGGGTCTGGGTCTGCCGGAACGGAGCGCCTGGCACGGACCGTTCCGTGGTCGATCTCCGGCCAAGGGACGTGACGGTCACGGTTGACCTGGCCGCCGGCCAGGCCGCCGCCACAGTGGTGACCACGGATCTGACCGCTGCCTACGTGCACGAGAACTCGGCGTATTCGACATGATCCCACCGCGGGGGGTCCCTGGGGGTCGTCCACCCGGACCGGCTGAGCAGGCTCACGCTAGCGCGCTTGCCAAGGCGGCGACCCTGATCGAGGCGCTGCCGTGGCTCGAGCGCTTCCACGGTCGGATCGTCGTGATCAAGTACGGCGGGCACGCCATGAACGACGAGACCCTGCGGCTCGCGTTCGCGCAAGACGTTGTGTTCCTGCGCTACGCAGGTCTGCGCCCGGTTGTGGTGCACGGCGGCGGCCCGCAGATCAGCGCGCACCTGGACCGGCTTGGTATGGAGTCGACGTTCAGGGCGGGCCTGCGAGTCACCACGCCCGAGGCGATGGATGTGGTCAGGATGGTGCTGACCGGCCAGGTGAACCGGGACGTCGTCGGCTTGATCAACCGGCACGGGCCGTTCGCGGTCGGCATGTCGGGGGAGGACGCGCACCTGCTGACCGCCCGCCGGGTAACGGCGACCTCCGACGACGGCCAGGTGATCGACATCGGGCACGTCGGCGAGGTCGAGTCCGTGAACTCAGGAGCGGTGAGCGCGCTGATCGCGGACGGCAGGATCCCGGTGATCTCGACCGTCGCGCGGAGCGACGCTGGCGACGTGCTCAACGTGAACGCCGACACCGCGGCCGCTGCCCTGGCCGTGGCGCTCGGCGCGGCCAAGATCGTGATGCTCACCGATGTCGCCGGCCTGTACGCGGAGTGGCCAGCGAGCCAGCCAGCAGCGGGGGTCGGGGTGGCCACCCCGACTGGCGCGCCTGTCGCCGCGGATGGCCGCCCGCCGGCGGTGATCAGCGAGCTGACGGTGAGCGACCTGGCCGCGATGCTGCCAGGGCTGAGCGGCGGCATGATCCCGAAGATGCAGGCTTGCCTGACAGCCGTCCGCGGTGGCGTTCCGCGGGCGCATGTGCTCGACGGGCGGCTGCCGCATGCCGTCCTGCTTGAGATTTTCACCGACTCGGGAATCGGCACGATGGTCGTGCCTGACGGAAAGCGGAGGGCAGCATGACCGTGCCGGACATTGCGGCCGACCGTACAGCAGCCGGACCAGGCATCACCGGCGCGACAGCAACCGACCTGCTGAAGGACCGCTATGCGGCGGCCCTCATGCCGAACTACGGCACGCCGCCGCTCGCCCTGGCTCGCGGCGAGGGCTGTGTCGTCTGGGATGCGGACGGCAACTCCTACCTCGACCTTCTGGGCGGGATCGCGGTCAGCGCGCTGGGCCATGCCCATCCGGCCATCGTCGAGGCCGTCAGCCAGCAGGTCGCAAGCCTCGCGCACATCTCGAACCTGTATCTGCACGAAGGCCAGGTCGCGCTGGCCGAACGGCTGCTTGCGCTGCTCGGTGCCGACGGCAGGGTCTTCTTCGCCAACTCGGGCACCGAGGCCAACGAGGCCGCACTCAAGCTGGTCCGCCGCATGCAGGGAGCAGGCAGGCCGGTCTTCGTCGCGGCCGAGGGCGGATTTCATGGCCGCACCATGGGCTCGCTCAGCCTGACCGGCAAGAGTTCGATCAGGGATCCGTTTGGGCCCTTCGGAGTTGACGTTCGGTTCGTTCCCTACGGTGACGCCGCTGCGCTGGCCGCCGCCATCGGCCATGACTGCGCAGGTGTCTTCCTTGAGCCGTGCCTGGGCGAAGGCGGGATCGTGCCCGCGCCCGCGGGTTACCTGAAGGCGGCACGGGCGGCCTGCGATTCCGCCGGGGCGCTGCTCGTGCTTGACGAGATCCAGAGCGGGATCGGCCGGACCGGCGCATGGTTCGCCTGCCAGAGCGAAGACGTCGTGCCCGATGTCATCACGCTGGCGAAGGGGCTGGGCGGCGGGCTGCCGATCGGCGCGTGCATCGGCATCGGGGCTGCGGGATCGGCACTGGGCCGTGGGGAGCATGGCAGCACGTTCGGCGGCAACCCGATCGCGTGCGCGGCCGCGCTCGCGGTCCTCGACACGATCGAGCGCGACGGCCTGCTCGAGAACGTCACACGGGTCGGTGCCGTGCTGTCGGCGGGAATCACAGCAGTCGGTCACCCCTGGCTCGCCGGAGTCCGCGGCAGCGGGCTGTGGCTGGCGATCGAGCTCACCGCGCCGGTAGCCGGTCTGGTCGAGGCGGCCGCGCGGCAGGCCGGGTTCCTGGTCAACGCGGTCCAGCCGGACGCGATCAGGCTCGCCCCGCCGCTCGTGCTGAGTCCGGAGCAGGCCAGGTCGTTCACCCACGCGCTGCCCGCGATACTGGCGCAGGCCGCCCTGTCTGCCGGGGAGCAGGCGTGACTGAGACGGCCGTCAGGCACTTCCTCAGGGACGACGATCTCTCCCCGGCTGAGCAGGCCGAGGTGCTCGGCCTCGCCGAGTCGATGAAGGCGAACAGGTTCGGCTCGCAGCCGCTCGCCGGCCCGCGCAGCGTCGCGGTGCTGCTCGACAAGCCGTCGCTGCGCACGAGGGTCTCGTTTGCCGTCGCCGTCGCCGAGCTGGGCGGGAACCCCCTGATCATCGACGCGACCGGCACGCACCAGTCCAGGGGCGAGTCGGTCGGCGACACGGCGCGAGTGCTCAGCAGGCAGGTCGCGGCCGTCGCCTGGCGTACCTTCGGCCAGGAGCGGCTCGAGGAGTTCGCGGCCGCGAGCACCGTCCCGGTGATCAACGCGCTGACGAACCAATTCCACCCGTGCCAGGTGCTCGCCGACCTCCAGACCGTCAAGGAAGCCTTCGGCTGGCTGGCCGGGCTGCACCTCACCTTCCTCGGCGACGGCAGCAGCAACATGGCGCACTCCTATCTGCTCGGCGGGGCGACAGCCGGCCTGCACGTGCGGATCGCCGCGCCCGAGCCCTACTGGCCGCGTCCTCCGATCCTGGCTGCGGCGCACGCGATCGCCGCTCGGACCGCCGGCTCGGCCGAGGTCTGTGCCGACCCCGTCGCGAGCTGCGCGGGCGCCGACATTCTCGCCACCGACGCCTGGACATCCATGGGCCAGGAGGGTCAGGAGAGCGACAGGGTCGCGGCTATGACCCCGTTCAGGCTGGACGAGGAGAAGCTCGCGCTGGCCGAGCCGGGCTGCCGGGTCCTGCACTGCCTGCCGGCCCACCGGGGCGCGGAAATCACTGACGGAGTGATGGACGGCCCGGCCAGCCTGATCTGGGATGAGGCGGAGAACCGGCTGCACGCCCAGAAGGCGCTCCTGGCCTGGCTGCTCCGGGCGGGGAAGTGACCGGGCCGCCGGGCGGTGCCCGGGGGAGTGGAGCTCCTCAGGGCTCGGCTGGCCTCGCGGAACGGGTGAGCCCCGCCACCAAGGCCGCCAGGCACGCGAAGATCGCCGCCATTCTCAGCCAGCCAACCGAGCCGGTGCGGTCGCAGGAGGAGCTTGCCGACCGGCTCGCCGCGATCGGCATCCGGGTCACGCAGGCAACCCTGTCGCGCGACCTGGACGAGCTCGGCGCCGTACGGCTGCGCGGCCGGGGCGGCGCGCTGGTCTACGCGATGCCGCCTGACCCCGCCGAGATGCCGGTCACCGAGGCCGACGACGCCATGTTCCGTCATGCCGCCGCGGCGGTGGCTGGGATCGCCGGTTACACCGCGGGGACGCCGGCCGCCGCAGCCGCAGGGCTCGCTAAGGTGTCGGCCGACCTGCTGCTGTCGGCCGAGGCCAGCGGCAACCTGGTCGTGTTGCGGACGCCGCCAGGGGCCGCGCAGCTGATGGCCTCGATGATCGACAGGACCGCGATGCACGCGGTGCTCGGAACCGTCGCTGGCGACGACACCGTCCTGGTCGTGGCTCGCGATCCGGCCGGCGGCGACGATCTGGCGAACCTGCTGCTGCGGCTCGCCGAGCGGCGCGGCAGGACCGAGCCAGGACCACCACCAAATGAGACGCAGCAAGATCAGGAGGAGTCGTGACACAGCGAGTCGTGCTGGCCTACTCGGGAGGCCTCGACACCTCCGTCGCGATCGGCTGGATCGCCGAGGAGACCGGGGCTGAGGTCATAGCGCTGGCCATGGACGTCGGCCAGGGCGGTGAGGACCTGGAGACGATCAGGGCCCGGGCATTGGCATGCGGGGCCGCCGACGCTGTTGTCGTCGACGCGCGGGCTGAGTTCGCCGCCGACTACTGCATGCCGGCCCTGCGAGCGAACGCGCTCTATATGGACCGGTATCCGCTTGTCTCGGCGCTGTCCAGGCCGCTGATCGTGAAACACCTGGCCACGGTGGCGAAGGAGTTCGGCGCCAGCGTCGTCGCCCACGGCTGCACGGGCAAGGGCAACGACCAGGTGAGGTTCGAGGTCGGGCTGGCCGCGCTGGCCCCCGATGTGAAGCCGATCGCCCCAGTCCGCGATTCGGGCATGACGAGGGACAAGGCGATCGAGTTCGCGGCCGCCAAGGGCTTGCCTATCGACGTCACGGCGCGGTCTCCGTACTCGATTGACCAGAACGTCTGGGGGCGCAGCTGCGAGACCGGTCACCTGGAGGACATCTGGGAGGGCCCGCACGACGACGTCTACGGGTATAGCGAGGACCCGGCGGCGGGCAAGCCGGCCGAAGAAATCGTGATCAGCTTCGCGGACGGCCTGCCGGTCGCCATCGACGGCCGCCCGCTGTCGTCGCTGGAGATCATTACCGAGTTGAATGCCGTCTCCGGCGCGCACGGGATCGGGCGGATCGACATGGTCGAGGACCGCCTGGTCGGGATCAAGAGCAGGGAGATTTACGAGGCGCCCGCCGCGATGACGCTGATCGCCGCGCACGCCGAGCTCGAGAGCGTGTGCCTGGAGCGGGAGCTGGCCAGGTTCAAGCGGACCGCCGGGCAGCGCTGGACGGAACTCGTCTATGACGGGCTATGGTTCTCGCCGCTGCGCCGGTCGCTCGAGGCGTTCATGACCGAGGCGTCCAAGCACGTGACCGGGGATGTGCGCGTGCGGCTGCACGCCGGCCAGGCCGTCGTGACCGGCAGGCGCAGCCCGCTTGCCCTGTACGACTACGGGCTTGCGACCTACGACACGGGCGATGTGTTCGATCAGCAGCTCGCCAAGGGGTTCGTGGAGCTGTGGGGCCTGCCGAGCAAGATCGCGGCGGAACGCGATCGGAAGGCACCGCGGGACTGAACATCCCGGCCCGCCGTCTGGCTGTCAATTCAGGAGTTCAAGAGATTTGTCGCCTCTTCGCCTAAGCGAGCTATCGGCAACGGACAGGTGTCCTAGAGTGTTACCGCGCTAGCCGTGCCGGGCGAGGCTAGGCGGTGCCTATACAGGAAAGTCGCCGATGGCAGCGAAGTTCAACCCGCCGCCTGGCTGGCCCCTTCCCTACGGCTTCGAGCCGCCGCCAGGCTGGGAACCCGACCCGACCTGGCCCCCGCCCCCGCCGAACTGGCCGCTCTGGATGGGCAAGGACGCGCCGCGCTCTGGCTACCAGGCCGACCCGCTCGGCAGCTACTCGACCAGAAACGCGGGCGAGTACCCAGCCGGGCAAAGGGCTCACAGGCAGGATTTCCGGGCTCCAGACTACAGGTACTGGCCGCAGCCGAACGCTGCCGGCCGCAGGCTAGGTGGCTCGTCCCTCCCGAAGCGCCTGGGCGTGTTGCTCATCAGCCTTATTACCGCGTTCATCGTCATCGGCGCGATTAATCGGTCAACAGGCCGTGGTCCGAACATCAGTCAGAGCCATGGCAAGGGGCAGGTGATCATCTTTACTCTGCGGACAGGGGCCTGCTTCCAGAACCCCGCACACAACGCGCTGTTCCACGGCGTGACGATAGAAGTGACCGCTGTCCCTTGTAGCACCGCTCATAGCGCTCAGATCTTCACACAATTCCGGGCGACTGGCGGCGCGACATTTCCCGGCGGCCGGGTGCTCGCCCGCGAGGCCGGTCAGCATTGCCGGTCAACGCTGGCGGCCAGAGTACGCAGGTCGAAAATCGGGCCGAAGACGTTCGTGGGGTATCTGTACCCCGACAGCACGTCCTGGTTCACCGGTCGGCGGGCGATCAGCTGCCTTGTCATCGACCCGGTCAGGGACCTGACCACATCGGTGCTGAAGAGGCGCGCCACAGGCTGAACCCGGATGCCCGGTGGAGCTAGCGGACCAGGATCACGCGCTGGTTTTGTTATAGCTATAGCTTGTCGGGGTGAACGGAAGTGCTGACCGCGGAGGTGTCGTGAGCGGCGAGCCAGGGACGTCCGCGGTGCGGCTGTGGGGCGGCAGGTTCGAGTCCGGGCCGGCGGATGCCCTGGCGAGGCTGTCGATGAGCGTCCAGTTCGACTGGCGGCTCGCGCGCTACGACCTGCTCGCGTCGGCCGCGCACGCTCGTGTGCTGCACCGGGCCGGGCTGCTCGACGACAACGAGGTGGCCAGGCTGCTCGCGGCGATCGACGAGCTGAGCCGAGACTGCCAGACCGGCGCGTTCCGGCCGTCGGCGGCGGACGAGGACGTGCACACAGCGCTGGAACGCGGTCTGCTCGAGCGGGTCGGGTCGCTCGGCGGCCGGTTGCGCGCCGGGCGGAGCAGGAACGACCAGGTCGCTACCGATCTCCGCCTCTACCTGCGCGATCACGTCAGGCGGATCATCGCGCGGCTGGCCGAGCTGCAGACGGCGCTGATGGATCAGGCTGAGCGGCATCTCGCCGAGCAGACGCCCGCACCAGGGATGACGCACCTGCAGCACGCACAGCCTGTGCTGCTCGCCCACCAGTTGCTCGCCCACGTTCAGGCCCTGGCCAGAGACGTGTCGCGGCTGCGGGACTGGGACAAGCGGGCCGCGATCAGCCCGCTCGGCTCGGGTGCGCTGGCTGGCTCGTCGCTGCCGCTCGATCCGGAGGCAGTCGCGGCCGAGCTGGGGTTCGACGCGCCGGCCGCCAATTCGATGGACGCGGTCGCCGACCGGGACTTCGCTGCCGAGTTCTGTTTCGCGGCCGCGCTGGCCGGTGTGCACCTGTCCAGGCTCGGCGAGGAGGTCGTGCTCTGGACATCGCACGAATTCGGCTGGGCCGAGATAGCTGACGCGTACGCCACCGGATCGTCGATCATGCCGCAGAAGAAGAACGCCGATGTCGCCGAGCTGGCGCGCGGCAAAGCCGGCCGGCTGATCGGCGGCCTGGCCGGGCTGCTCACCACGCTGAAGGGCCTGCCGCTGACCTACAACAGGGACCTGCAGGAGGACAAGGAACCAGTCTTCGACGCGGTGGACACGCTGCTGCTCGTGCTGCCGGCGCTAGCCGGGCTGATCAGTTCCATGCGCTTTCACGGGCAGCGGCTCGCGCGGGAGGCCGCCGCAGGTCACGCGCTAGCGACCGACGTGGCCGAACTGCTCGTCCGGCGGGGCGTGCCGTTCAGGGAGGCCCACGAGGCTGTCGGGCACCTGGTGGTGTGGTGCCAGGTCCATGACTGCGAGCTCTGGGAGGTCAGCGACGAGGACATGCGGAAGGTGTCGCCGCACCTGACGCCCGATGTGCGGACGGTGCTGTCGGTGGCTGGCGCGATCGCCGCCAGGGACACTGTCGGCGGTACGGCGCCAGGCCGGGTGGCCGATCAGCTTGCCGCGCTGCGACTGCAGGTCGCCGCCGACGCGGTCTGGGCCGCTGAGGGATGACCGGCACCAATCATGATCGTGGCGGTGGCCATCGGATGCCGCGGTGACGGCACCACGATCATGGTCCTCTGGCGAGAGCTGGAGCGTGCTGCCGCGCGCGTTCTTCGACCGGCCGGTGCTATCTGTCGCGCCCGCGCTGCTCGGCTGCGTGCTCGTGCACGAGACCGAGGAAGGTCTGGTCGCGGTCATGCTCGCCGAGGTCGAGGCCTACCGGGGTGAGTCGGATCCCGCGTCGCACGCGTTCCGCGGAAAGACGGCGCGGAACGCCGTGATGTACGGCGAACCCGGCCACGCGTACGTCTACTTCACCTACGGGATGCATTTCTGTGTGAACCTCGTCTGCCAGCCGCCCGGCGAGGCCGGCGCCGTCCTGCTCAGGGCGGGCCGAGTGGTCGAAGGGGCAGATCTGGCCGCTGCCCGGCGCACGGCCGGCTCGGGCTCGGGCGTGCGCCAGGTGTCCGAGCGCGAACTTGCCCGCGGCCCGGCCAGGCTGTGCCAGGCGCTCGGCATCGGCCGGATGCAGAACGGCGCCGACGTGTGCGACCCGAACGGCCCGCTGCGCGTGCTGGCACCCGCCGGGTTCACCGGCCTGCCTGCCGCGTCGGTCAGCGCCGGGCCGCGGGTGGGTGTCCGGCTCGGCGCCGAGGCGCACTGGCGATTCTGGGTGGCTGGCGACCCGGCGGTGTCCGCCTACCGCCCGCACACGCCCAAGCAGCGTGCTGCCGTGGTGCCTAGGTAGGTGGAACCTGCGCCCAGGCCGTCAGGGTCGGGTCGACTGGTCGTCATACGTGATCATGGATAGGCGACGGCCGCGCGGAAATCTGATGTGACCGCCGGGCCGGCAGATGGGAGTATGCAACGGTGAGCGACATCATTGACGACCTCGCGTGGCGCGGCATGATCGCTGTCTCGACCGACCTCGACCACCTTCGCAGATCGCTGGACGCCGGCCAGGTGACGTTCTACTGCGGGTTTGACCCGACAGCGCCAAGCCTGCACATCGGCAACCTGGTCCTGCTGCTCACCATGCGCCGGCTCCAGCTAGCCGGGCACCGGCCGATCGGCCTGGTCGGGGGGGCGACCGGGCTGATCGGCGATCCGAGCGGCAAGTCGGCCGAGCGGGTGCTGAACCCGCCTGAGGTTGTGGCCGGCTGGGTCAAGCACATCGGCGACCAGGTGGCCAGGTACCTCGACTTCGAGCCCGGCCCGGCATCGGCCCTGATGGTCAGCAACCTCGAGTGGACCGAGGAGTTGCCGGCGCTGGCCTACCTGCGCGACATCGGCAAGCACTTCCCCGTCAGCCAGATGCTGTCGCGGGAGGTCGTCAGGGCCAGGCTCGAGTCAGGCGGCATCAGCTACACCGAGTTCAGTTACCAGATCCTGCAGGCCAACGACTTTCTCGAGCTGTACCGGAGGTACGGCTGCACGCTGCAGATCGGCGGCAGCGATCAGTGGGGCAACCTCGTGTCAGGCGTGGACCTGATCAGGAGGGTGACGGGCGACACTGTGCACGCTCTGGCGACACCGCTGATAACCAGGCCAGATGGCGCAAAGTATGGCAAGTCGGAAGACGGGGCGATCTGGCTCAGCCCAGAGCTCATGAGCCCGTACGCCTTCCATCAGTACTGGCTGAACCGTGCCGACGCCGAGGTACCCGGCTTGCTCCGGGTGTTCACGTTCCGGAGCAGGGAGCAGATCGAGGATCTGGAGCGGGAGCTGGCCGAGCGGCCCGCTGCGCGAAAAGCCCAGCGCGTGCTGGCCGACGATCTCACCACGCTGGTGCACGGTGCCGAGGAGACGGCCAGGGCGAAGGCGGCTGCCAGGGCGCTATTCGGGCAAGGTGACCTGCACGACCTGGACGAGAAGACGCTCGCGTCGGCGCTTGCTCAGGCGCGGCACGCCAGCATCAAGCAGACCGGCGCCACCGTGGCCGACCTGATGGCGGCCAGCGGCATCGTGCCGAGCAAGTCCGCCGCCAGGCGGGTCATCGAGGAAGGCGGGGCTTACCTTAACAACGTCAAGGTAACCGACATTAACGCGATACCGGACGCCGGTGATCTGTTGCACAGCAGGTTCCTCGTGTTGCGGCGGGGCAAGCGCACGGTCGGCGGGATCGAGCTAAGCCCATAGCGCCCGCCGCAGGTCGGACCCCCGCATCGCCTTGGCAGCGTCGACAGCCTGCGTCGACGCCGCCGAAAAAACTTGGCGCCGGCCGGGAATGCTACCGGGGGGTCTGGTGTTGTGGCCATTGTTGGCGCGAGTAGCGGCGATGCGTGGCAGTTGCAAAGCTGGCGCAAAGCCGTGAAACGTGTGCCGGCCCGCCCAGTCCGGCGGCCATGAGTCCCGATTTGACACGGGTAGCCGGGCTTCCCTAGTGTTCAGTACGGCGCGATGCGAAACCGGATGGCCTGCAGGCCACGGGCGCATGAGTCCGCCAGCAGATCGCTTCCCCTTAGTCCGCAGACTTCTATATCGGCTGACTACGGCGGGTCGAGCTGCTTGACACGGAGTAAACAGCCGAAACGAAATCTGCTGACAGCCTTGACAGTCTTGTGACTCACAGGTAAGTTAGCAGGGTTGCCCCTGATGGAGTTGCAAGGCTCCAGACGGTGT
>Ga0209240_1000319_pt1 | contig 20149 bp, 18 predicted proteins | sample GraSoi_2013_80cm_FD_185828 | JGI IMG/M metagenome (GOLD analysis project Ga0209240, IMG submission 185828) | Grasslands soil microbial communities from the Angelo Coastal Reserve, California, USA - Sample 9_17_2013_80cm (SPAdes) (version 2) | ecosystem: Environmental > Terrestrial > Soil >...
ACCCATCCCAAAATCCCACGATAAGACAGTCAATCTCTTCCGTTTTATGCCGCATCTACCATGCTCAAAAGGCTGATTCTACAGGTGATCCGGCTTACATGCGGCATAAAACTGGATGCGGTATAACTCCGCTCGGATGATTGTGGACCATGATGAAGGCGTACGCACTAAAGGCAATTACCGGTTTAAAGACTTCCCGCGGGTGAGCCAGAGCCTCGTTGAGGGTTCCCTGGCTGACAGAAAGCACTTTGATGAGTTCTTGTTTGGTGTTGAGCAGGATCACTCGGAGAGATTCGTGAGAGAGGAACCGCATTTCGGCACAAAGCTCCGCTACCGCGAGCGGCGTATCGATGACCAGTCGTGTGCGTTCCTCGCGCAACGCGACGGCCGCTAAACGAAGAGAACTAACCAGCTGCGCGGCCTTATCGCATGATAAGAAAGCGGCGAGATCCTGAACAGAAGCACGGGCCAGGTTGGCAATCGAGCCGAAGTGCTTAAGCAGAGTTGCTGCTTTGTTTTGATCTTTAAGGATTAACCCCAGATGCTCAACCGTATCGAGTGCTTCCGAGCCATAGTTAACAAGCCGTTCCTGAACCGAGGAACAGTGAGACGAGGGGGCTAGAGGGGTAGTATTTTGAAGTTCGTCAAGTTCGCTTACGAACTGAAAAATATGTTGTTGCATATTTTTCGTTTCGAAGCGAAGGCAAGCCTGAGCGGGCCGGCGGAAAGAGCACGTAGCGCAAGAGCCGCGAGCGTGGCGAGACGGGTTGAGGATATAATTGGCAGGCGCCTGCGGGAGCAGGGAAGGAAGGATGCCGTTTATGCCGCAGACGGTACTCTTGCGGCCCGATGTTTCGCCGGTTGACAGAATCCATCCGCGAAAGCGGGTCGAAGGTCAGGAGTGGTTTTAGGCGAAGCTGGGGAGAACTCAAGAAAGGGAAATTTACGCACGTTTAGATACCGCTCATGTTGAGACAGAAATAACGGCGAGTGATACATGAATCGCGTGCCCTCAACTGTCTGACTTCATCTTGTGGGGTTGAAAAGGAGATCTATGTCTAAGAATATCATAAGGGCAGACGACAAACATGCGGATACGTTCGATTTGGGGGGAGCTCTATGGAAAATACAGATACCGGGCTCGGAGACTGGAAACCAGTTCTCGCTGGTAGAGTCCATCTCTCCTCCCGGTATCGGCAGTCCCTTGCACAGACACATCCGCGCAGATCAAGCGATATATGTCTTAGAGGGCGAGCTCGAGATACTCGCTGATTCCAAGAGCTTTTTTTTTACTAAAGGTGAGACTTGTCTCATTCGCAGGGGCGCTCCTCATCGCGAAATCAACAGTAGTCGTTCAGAAACCCGTTTCATCACTATACATTCGCCCGGCTTCTTTAGTGAGTTTATACGATTGGCTGGGATTCCCGTCCCCGTGGGGACGAAGGTGCCACCTCCTTCAACTCCAAACATCGACGAGGCTCGTAAGCTTGTGGAGATCGGGTTGGAATTTGATGTTGAGATTCTGACCCCTCTTGAGAAGCTTGCCGGGACAGGGAAGCAGTAGATCCTGTTCAATTTACGGGCCCATTGCGAAGTTTAGGAAACGATTTGGTAGGGTAATGCAGTGGAAGCTGTGCTAACGCGTACATTTAAAACTTTATTAAACTTCAGACTGTCAACCAAGTACAGGACCTGTAGAAAAAGCGATCCTTCGCGCCGGAAATGATACGTCTGCGGACAACCTGAGGGTTTTCTTTGAGTACCACGATGTGAAGGTGCTGAATGTGGCCGGGCCACGGGCGAGCACAGAGCCAAAGGTCGGTCAGCTTGTGATGGCGCTGTTGGACGAGGTTCTTGGTGTGCCGGACTAACGGCGCTTTGTGCTGAGGCGCAAAAATAAACATCAGAGAAGTCACAATCCTGAACCGTCGCCAGGAGTAGCGATGTGTCGACCTATCAGCTAACCGATTACATCGCCAGCGAAAGAGATGGGCTTGTTAGCCTGTTAATCCCGCGGCGCTAATTCAGCTAACAATTTCTCAAAACGCGGGTCCTTCCGGAGCGGATCCCAACTGGGATTGGTTTTAAGGTCTCCGTAATCCAACCAATAACTAGGCATCTTGACCAAGGCACTAAGTTGTTCGAAAGCGAGGTCAGGATGGTCCGCCCAAGCATTTGGAAAGGCCAGACACTGTCTGGCCTTTCCAAAGGGGGGTCAGGGCCTTGCCCGACTCCGGGAGCTGGCCGGCCGTTTTCCTCTCCCTTGGTCTCATTACGTGCGCCTATTGGCAGTTTCCAATGGCCGGCAACGCAGGCTGAGGATCGGCGATGAGTGGTACCGTCTCGATTTGCTCTTTTTTCATCGCAAGTTGCAGTGCCTGGTGGTGATCGACCTCAAATTAGGTCGTTTCACTCACGCCGACGCAGGGCAAATGCACCTCTATCTGAACTACGCCAGAGAGCATTGGGTCCGCGAAGGAGAGAATCCGCCGGTGGGTGTGATTCTGTGTGCGCAGAGGGACGAAGCAGTTGCCCACTACGCGCTAGAAGGTCTGGCTAACAAAGTGTTGGCCAGGGAGTACATGACCGTGTTGCCGTCAGAGAAGCTACTGGCCCAGGAAATTGAGAAAGCTAGGAAGGAGCTCACGAAAGCGCCAAGCCGGTTGAAACGCTGACTTTTTGACGAGGGTTCGCACCTTATTAACAGGCTGCCGCCTATCGCGATCTGCGTTTACCATGTCTTCGGTGCCGTTTCTTCCCTTCAATCAGGCGAGACGTTGCTCGCTCTGCTCCCCTCTTCGCCATGGCTTGGAGGCGGCGTTCCTGATTGTTCTTCTTCATGCGAGGTTAATTTCTCTTCAGGTATTTCTCTTGGACTACCGTGGTCATTGTGATCCGAGCTGGTTAGATCGTTGGTTGGACCGGTTCTAACTTCCGTCGTTTTGGCGTCGACCTCCGACACCCGATTGGACTCGCCCAGAAGCATTTCCAGTAGATAGTCTAAAGCGGTTTGCATGTTCCGTCGTCTGATTGTTCCTTTGCTCAGGACACGACAGTTGAGCCAAAAGTTTCAAGGCAGTTACTTCAACGCCGCCAGCCAAAGGGAAGTCCCGACAAGCCTCATGCTGAATTTCCGAACCATAGTTAACCAGCCGTTCCTGGACCGAGGAACAACGAGACGAGGGGGCTAGAAGGGAAGTATTTTGGCCCAGATTCCGAAGTTGTGTTGTTGCAACTTCGGAATCTGCCGCGTCAGACGCGGCCGATTCTTCCATCGAGCGAGGAACAATTTTGTCTGTCGCTCGATGCCGGGCCAACCCCGAAGAGGTGCTTCGAATCTATACTGAGCACCGATTTCGGCCCGAAGGGCAAATTCCGAAAATCGGGATTTGGGTCGGCGTTCGTCAAGTTCGTTTACGAACGATAAAATATGTAGTTGCATATTTCTCGTTTGGAAGCGAAGGCGCTGCCGAAGCGGCCGGCGAAAAAAGGATCGGCACGGCAAGAGCCGCGAGGAACGAGACGGGTTGAGGATATAATTGGCAAGGGGTCCGCCGTGGCGGAAAGGATGCCGGTTATGCCGCAGACGGTACTCTTGCGGCTGGATCTTTCGCCGGCTTCTGAAAGTTAGTCCGCGTTAGCGGGTCGCCGTTGTAGCCTCGAGAGGGGGCGGTTGTTCTCTAGCAGAATATTGGTGGTCATCGCTAACTATTAGAACCTCGGGCGAATATCATACCTATGATCTGGCAGCTCTGAACGCTTACGCTTAAGCTGGAGCGCTGTAGCATCCCTTTTTCCTAACCATCTAGATCTCGCGGCTAGACGCCAAACAAAGTCCGTTTGCGGAACGCGAGTTTGGGGTGAAGTCTTGAATCGCTTTCAAGCGCTTGTTAGCCTCCACACTGATTATTTAGAATCCGTCAACAAGCTCGTCCGGCAACGATAATGAGCGGGGGACACAGTCCAGGCGCAGGACAGCCGGAATCAGCAAAACCACTGCACGTAGTCTTTATCTCGTACTCCAACGAGGATAAAGCCGTTGCGGATGCGGCATGCGCCGCCCTTGAAGCTGAAGATATTAGCTGCTGGATCGCGCCTAGAGACGTGCACGGCGGCCGACCGTACTCGGGCCAAATTACCCAAGCAATTCGAGAAGCTCGCATCCTGCTATTGATTTTGACAGGCGCTTCCAACCGCTCAAAGCATGTATTGCGGGAGGTCGAACGAGCGGCTCATTGTCAAAACCATCTTCTAACGTTCCGGATCGAACCGATCTCGCCCGGCGACGACCTTGCCTACTTTCTTGGCGCCGATCAGTGGGTTGACGGATTCAGACCGTCGCCCCCCTCCCAACATTTTCCTGTTCTCATTCAGCATACTCAACGGCTGCTCAGGCGTTTCGATGAGCAACGTCAAGCGGAAGAAAGACCGGATATAGCACCTGAAATGTTCGCACACTTCAGGTCTTGAGGCATTCGGACGGTTTCCTTTTCAAGCTTGGAAACCCTGGGCTATGATCTCTAACCGCTTCGCGGTGTTCGCTTCCTACGGAGCTCGCCACGATGATCGCGTCGCGCGCCTATGAAGATTTCGCCCCTAACGGGGCTACGCCCGGCAAGTAGTGAACGGTCGGAATCCGTCGCGCAGGACTTCGCGCTCGTGTTACGCACCGAGCCTCGACCGGCGACCGCGCTCAACCAACTGCGAACCGTGACGGTGAACCGAGAACGGCGAACGGCCAACCGCTATGCGCAACGAATAAAATCATGTCGCGTGAAGAGTTCTCGTATATAATTTTCCTTCACTGGCGACGTCAGTGATTTTATAGTCTAACTCTGGTTCCGGCGCGGTCAGTTGGGGGGAGAAACAGCAGAAACGTAAAACTCCCGATGTCTATCCCCAGTAAATTCAAATTTGATTTCTCAAAATTCCCTGAGGGCGGCCTCCTAATGCTAATCGTCGTCCTTGGGTTGGTCCTGGCGGTTTTCGGTGGTTCGGTTCAAATGCCGAAATTTGAGACGACTCCTGACGGTAAACGCGAACGGGCTATGATGACTAACGCTGTAGGTCAGCAAGTTCCTGCCTTTGAAACGGCCAACAAATTCTTCAATGCCAAAGCGCTTGTACAGATCGCGAAGGACACCAGTTTCTTCGCCATCATGGCCGTAGGAATGACCTTCGTAATCATTACAGGCGGGATCGATTTGTCCATTGGATCGATGTACGCGTTGGCGTCCGTGTGCGGCGCCCTGGTGCTCTCGCCCTATGGTCCATCCGGAGGCGGCGTCGCAACCGTCCTCGGCGTGATTGCAACGATTGGTGTCGCCGCACTCCTTGGTTTTTTCAACGGCGCGATGATTGCGCTATTCAAAGTGCATCCATTCATCATTACGCTGGGCACGATGGCGATCTATCGTGGTATTGCTTTTGTTCAGACTAGCGGTCAGTCGATCGGTGGATTCCCGGAGGCATTTCGGCATTTCATACGCTGGGAGATTCTGCCGGACTTGAGTTTAGTCCCTCTGATCGCGATGCTAATTGTCGCGATCGCCGGCGGAATCTTGCTGTCCAAAACGACCTTTGGCCGCAAGATTTATGCGATCGGAGGCAACGAAATTGCCAGCCGCTTCAGCGGTGTCCGGGTGGCCTGGGTTAAGCTGCTCGCTTACACTCTAACGGGATTGACGGCTGGGATCGCTGCGGTCTTGGCTCTTGGATACTACGGGGCGGGTTCCTCCGGCGATGGACAAGGTTATGAGTTGAACGTCATCGCCGCGGCGGTTATCGGAGGTGCGAGCCTTATTGGAGGAAAAGGAACCGCGCTCGGGGCGCTGCTTGGTGCCATCATTCTCCAGATGATTTCCAACGGGCTGGTTATTCTGGACATTCCCCAGAACTACAGCCAGATCGTCATTGGAATGGTGGTGATCGCTGCGGTTCTGTTCGACCAATTCAGCGCCTGGCTTGCGAAGCGGCGTTTGTTAGCAAGGACCAGTGCCATGAAAAAGGAACCCCTTCCGGCCAGCGACACTCCTCTCTCCCCAACTACAAATGCGTAATAATCCCTATCTGGTCGCGCTTGCTTCCCTGTTCGCCTTGGTGCATGCGTCCCTCGCTGCTCATGCGGCTGGCGAAAACCAGCTGGAAGTCTTTTCCTGGTGGACCTCGGGCGGTGAAGCTGCCGCACTTGATGCGTTATTCAGCGTTTACAAAAAGCAGGACGCCGGCGTTGAGATCATAAACGCCACCGTGGCAGGCGGCGGCGGCTCTGCGGCTCGGCCGGTCTTACAAACTCGTTTGGCCGGCGGTAATCCACCCGACACCTGGCAAAGCCATCCCGGCTGGGAATTGCTTGGTCAATACGTGGAACCCGGTTACTGCGAGCCGATTACCGATCTCTACAAGAGCAATGGATGGGATAGGGCTTTTCCGAAGGAGTTGGTAGTCGACCTGATGACCAAGGATCGACAGATCTACGCCGTACTCGCCGGAATCCATCGAGGGAACGTCCTTTGGTATAATACCAAGCTGCTTGAAAAGAACGGAATCAAGATTGGCGACACGATAACCTACGATCAGTTCTTTGCGGCCTGTGATAAGCTGAAGGCGGCCGGTATTCCTGCTCTCGGCGTTGGGGATTCCCAGATCTGGGCGTCAGCCCAGCTCTTTGAGAACACTTTGCTCGGTGTTGTCGGGCCAAAGGGCTGGACCGATTTGTTCACCGGTGCAATGCAATGGGACGACCCGAAGGTTAAAGAGGCTATTAGCCTGTTTGGGAAAATGCAGGATTATATCAATCCGGACCATTCGGATCTGACTTGGGATCAGGCCATCAAAGCGCTTATGGAGGGCAAGGTGGCATTTAGTTCAATGGGTGATTGGGCCGACGGCGAATTCCTCAAGGCCAATTTGAAAGAGAAAGAGGATTTCGGTTGGGTATCTCATCCCGGCACCGCCGGTTCATTTATCATCGTCGCTGACGGCTTCACGCTGGCCAAAGGTGCTCCGCACAAAGAGGCGGCCTTGGCTTGGCTAAAGAGCGTCGGCAGCAAGGAAGCGCAGGAGGCATTCAACCGCCTAAAGGGCTCGATTCCGGCTCGAACCGACGTCGACCGCTCGAAATTCGACGCCTATCACCAGTGGTCTATGGATTCCTTTGCAAAGGATAAACCAGTGGCTAGCTGTGTCCATGGGGAAGCTGCTCCGGCCGCTTTTCAACAGGCATTGAATGATGCCGTGACCACTTTCCTTGTCGATAAGAACATTGACAATTTTGCCAATGCGCTCGTCGAAGCGGCAAGAGAATTACCATCAGCGAAATAGTTTGTTCGCCAACGTCCCATATTGACCCGGTTGGCGGGCAAGAACACCTTTGGGTATCAGTCAGCGAAGAGCCAAAGGCGTAGTAGCGCGATCATCCCTGCCAGCTCAATTGGCAAGACGCATGCTGGACAGGTTCCTCGATCTGATCAAGGCTGCCCGCAGGCCGCGCTACAGAAGCTCAGGCGCTGTCGTTACTTCAGGCTCGCGGCTTAACGTACAATTTTTTGCAAACGGAGGAGTGACCCCTAGTCTACGATTTAAGTACAGTGCGACAGGAGAGTTAGTTGTCTCGCTGCTTGGGGACCGATTGGCAGAAAAGCGTGGAGCTATTCGATGAAGAAACCCGTTGCCACACCGCACGATTCGGTGAAGAGGGCGCTGGCCATCTGGCGGTTGTTGTTGCGCGACTTTCATCCCCGCGACTTTGCCATCCGTTTTTGGGACGCCAGCCAGTGGCCAGCCGAGACGACTTCACCTCGTTTTACGCTGGTCCTTAATCGTCCTGATGCCTTGAAGTGCCTGTTGAAGAATAGCGGGACGGATCTCGCTATCTGTGAGGCTTACATCCGCGGCGATCTCGATCTTGAGGGAGACCTGGAAGCAACCATCCCGGTGGCGAATCATTTGACCGGTCGTCGTTTGCCCATCTCGATGGCTCTGCAGGTCGGCTGGAATTTGTTCCGCCTACCCGCGAATGGTCAGTCAGGGCAAAATGGGCGGCAGCCAGCGAAGCTATCCGGCAGACTCCACTCCGCCGAGCGTGACCGGCAGGCGGTGACCTATCACTACAATCTGTCGAACGATTTCTATGCGCTGTGGCTCGACGAACGGATGGTCTATTCGTGCGCCTATTTTGAAACCGATGAGGAGGAGCTCGACATGGCTCAGGTACGTAAACTCGACTATCTGTGCCGCAAGCTGCGACTGCGCCCGGGCGAGCGCCTGCTCGACATTGGCTGCGGCTGGGGTGGCCTGATCATCCATGCCGCCCAGCAGTACGGAGTAGAAGCCCTTGGCATCACGCTTAGTCGCAACCAAGCCGAGCTGGCTAACGAGCGAGTAGCGCGGGCCGGCTTGGATGGCCGGTGCCGGGTGGAAGTGCGCGATTACCGCGACCTGAACGATAGCGACGGCTTCGACAAACTGGTTAGCGTCGGCATGTTCGAGCACGTGGGTGAAAGCAAGCTCCCGCGCTATTTTGAACACGCATGGGAATTGTTGAGACCGGGCGGAGTTTTCCTCAACCACGGTATCGCTTTACGTGCGAGCGAGCCGCAGCCGAAGGGTCCGACCTTTATGAGTCGCTATGTCTTTCCGGATACCGAGTTGGTGCCAATCAACGCGACGCTGCGATATGCCGAAGAGGCCGGGTTCGAAGTCCGTGACGTGGAGAGCCTGCGGGAGCATTACGCGCTCACTTTGCGCCACTGGGCTCGCCGTTTGGAACTTCGTCGTGACGAGGCGCTACGAGTGGTAGACGAGCCAACCTATCGGGTTTGGCGATTGTTCCTGCCGGGATCAGCATATTGGTTCGCAGCGGGAGCGTTGAGCGTTTATCAAGCGTTGCTCCTCAAACCCGAGGAAGGCCGCAGCGGTCTGCCGCTGACCCGGCGGGGCTGGTACCTAGCCAATGACAAATGACAAAAACGAGCCCTCTTTAATCCTAAAATCCGAAGATGAAATAAACCGCAGATTACGCTGATTACACAGATTCAATGGATGGCAAATGAGCACGCGCGCTCAATTTTCGGCACCAGCAACTGATCGATTTCTAGTGAGCTCGAACCAATCTGAATCTGCGTTAATCCGCGGAATCTGTGGATCGTAATTTGGAATCCGGGTTAATTTGTCATTTGTCATTTCTTCGCGGCCGGGAGCGGTCCAGCAGTAAGGCAACGCCATCCCCTGAGCGCAACGTTCCGAAGGCCAGACCAAGATTCTCGGTTAAACGCACACTACAAAAAAGGTCTGCTATTCGTTGATTTCCTCCTCGGATCAAGGTAGCTGCTTGCAAGGCGAGCGCCATTTTCTCTACGAACCAGCGAGCACCAAATTCTGCGTCGACTCCGATCTCGCTGGCTGGGTTGAGCGATCCAACAAAACGATCGAAAATCGAATTAACTCCTTTCACTGACTCGATCTCCAGACGAAGAGCCTCGACCGTGCTCGGGTCTTTTTGCATCGCCCTCAGAACATCCAGACATTGGACATTACCTGCCCCCTCCCAAAGTGAATTCAGCGGAGCATCTCGGTACAGACGGGGAAGTGGGGACTCCTCGACGTAACCGTTTCCACCCAAACACTCTAGCGCCTCTGCTACGACTACTGGCGCCCGCTTCGTGATCCAATATTTTGCAATGGCGGTAGCGATCCGAGCGAACTTCTGTTCGCGGGCGTCGTCCCGTGAGCGATCAAACCCATGGGCAAGACGCATCGCCAGCGTGGTCGCCGCCTCCGATTCCAAGCACAGATCGGCCAGAACATTTCGCATCAAGGGTTGATCGATTAACCGACGACCGAAGGCAAAGCGATGAGCGGCATGATGCGTCGCTTCGGCGACCGCTTTTCGCATCGACGCCGCCGATCCGAGGGCGCAATCGAGTCGCGTGTGACGCACCATTTCCATAATCGTCGGAACGCCACGCCCTTCTTCGCCGACTAATCGGGCGGTCGCCCGCCGGAATTCCACTTCGCTGGACGCATTCGACCGATTGCCAAGCTTGTCCTTTAAACGGAGAAGATGAAAAGCGTTCCTTGTTCCGTCCGGTCGCCAACGAGGTAGTAAGAAGCAGGAGAGTCCGGCTGGTGCTTGAGCGAGGATGAAAAAAGCGTCACACATTGGCGCTGAGCAGAACCATTTATGGCCCGTGATGACATATTCTTTTCCAGGGCCGCCTCCGTTCACAGGCTCCGCCACGGTCGTGTTTGCTCGCACGTCGCTACCTCCCTGACGTTCTGTCATGCCCATGCCAAAGAGGATGCCTGCTTTTTGCCAAGCCGGCTTTGCTCGAGGATCGTAGACGGAGGAGACGGCAAGCGGTTCCCATTCCCTAGCGAGTTCCGGCTGCAATCGGAGCGATGGAATCGCCGCAAATGTCATTGTTAGCGGACAGCTCGTGCCTTCATCGATCTGATGCCGAAGCATCACCAGGGCAGCCCGGGCGACATGTGCTCCGGGCGTCTTCGCTATCCAAGGCAGGGAATGGCCTCGCGATTCGATCCCGATGCGCATCAACTCGTGATACGCGGGATGATAGGTTACCTCGTCGATACGATGGCCGAATCGATCATGGGTGCACAACTCCGGCGGAAATCGATTGGCCAACACCCCAAGATTGATAGTCTCCGGTTTGCCTAGCAGCTCGCCAAGCGCGCGGGCTTCTGCCTCAATCCAACCTCCGCCCTCCCGGTGAACCGCCTCCTTCAGCGCACAATCGCTATCGAAAACGTTGTAATCTTCCAGAGCCGGCGGCTGATTGAAGACCGCTTCCGGGGAATAAGTTGTGCCCATGGAATTGGCTAGATGCAAGACCATCGTGCAATCGTAAGTTCGTTGCAACCCAGCTGCCATCATGATTGGTGATAGGGCCCTCCGATATTGGCCGGCGATCGGGAACGATGGTAAAAAAACGCTCCAGAACTCGATTACAGCTCGTTTTACGGCAAAACGGGTAGTGGAAAGACCAACTGCTTAGTGATGGAGGTTGAGCGTTCCTCCTGAGTGCATTCGCACTTCAGTCCAAGAGGACAGAGCTCCCTACCGTACTTAAATTTCCGTTTCGTGTGCGCACCCCAAAAAGATCCCCTTTCTTAACACGATAAAACACATTCTCATGTTTAAGTAGGGTGAAGATTGGACCTCGTCGGTGGATTGAAACTAGTCGGTTTGCTGTAACTGCCGGCGTGCCTCTTCACAGCAAAGTATGTATTCTCGTGCGTCCGCTTCGCCGGGATCGTAGCCCCATGCGGATTGATTGAAAAGGGTCCGCGCTGTCGTCTGTAACTGCTTTATTTGGGTGTTGGGGAGCAATCGAACAGAAAACCGGTCTAAGCCGAGCTTGACTTGCTCTATCGGGAGTTGCGGATTGCTTAGGCGGATCCCACAGCAGGAAAAACATTTGTGGATTTTGATAGGGCAGAAAATTATTTTGCTCCACTAAGATTCGACGCACAAATATCCATCGTTTAAACAGGCAGCGGAACCAATGGCGAACGACGATAACAGGCCATCAAAGAGCACGGGAGAACAGGAAACCAGAAATGGAGAGGCCGTCTATAACTAAATCTGTTTCATTGAGATCGCCAAGGGGACCATGTCAATCAGACCGCTTCTCAAGTTATTAAAGAATGATCAGCTCTTAGCGTTCACAAACAGCGCTGCCTTGCTGAAGCCGTTCTACAAGCTCGTCTACCTCGCCGCCGCCAGAAAAGGCGGTCTTTTCGATGTGCTGTCTGGCGGTCCGATGCGATTTGAGCAACTGGCTGAAACCTACTGCAAGAACGACAGGGCTCAAGAAGCGCTTGAGGCGTGGCTGCATTTGGGGATTCGGCTCGGCTACCTGGAGTTGGGAGCGCGGGGCTATGCACTGAAGGGTTTGGCGAAGAGACTGGCTTTGCCGCAGAACGATGCCATCCTGGCCTTGCTTCAGGAAGCGGCAGGGCTGCATTACAAATTGATCGCGGAGGCTCCCGACAAGCTTCGTAATGGAGACCTCTTCAGCCTCGAAGATCAGGATGGCGAAATCATCGCCAGATCTTCGCGCATATTGGAAGCATTCCAGACAGAAGCCATCGATCGAACATTTCCTTCATCCGGACCTGCCAGCCTGCTTGAGATTGGCTGTGGCTCAGGTTTCTACATCAAGCACGCGGCTGAGAACCCGTCCCTCACCGCCCTGGGACTGGAGATGCAGCCGAATGTCGCCGATGCGGCTCGCCGGAACATCGCGAAATGGGGCTTGACGGAAAGAGTGAGAATCGAAACCGGCGATATCCGGAAGAGAGTGCCGGACGAGCGCTACGATATTGTCACTCTCTACAACAACATCTATTACTTCCCGGTTGAGGATAGGGTCTCTCTGCTTCGGCATGTCAAGGGATTCATGAACTCCGGCGGCTTTCTGCTGCTGACCACCTGTTGCCAGGGAGGGAGCCTGGGGGTCGAAGTGCTGAACCTATGGGGTGCTGCGACCGCAACCGGCGGGAGGCTGCCGAAGCGGGACGAAATTGTCAGGCAGTTGCAGGACGCCGGCTACAAGAATGTGAAGACCATTCGCCCGATGCCTGGCGAGGCATTTTATGCGTTCAAAGCGATTTCTCACTAAATAAAAACTGACTTCGAGGGCCCTGTGCAGTCGTGAGGGGGCAAGCCGCCATCGACAGCCTCAAATCGCCATGAGACGGCGGCTTGTTCTGTGTTCAAAATAGTGGACCCACAGAATAGGGAGAGCATGTTGGCCGCAAGAATTCTCATGGTTCTCAATGTGTCGGGCTGCTAAATACCTGATCTTTAGCCACTGTGATTTACCTTCTTCCGATCTCGGAGTGTGTTACTAGCGGATCCGCTCCACGTCTTCTCGGAGCACGACCTGTTGTCGACGGTCGTAAAGTTTAGTGGTTCGGCTGTCGGCGTGGTCGGCGATATTCTGCGCTCCTTCGAGCGTTCCACCTTCCTCAAGAAAACGAGTGAGTCCGCTCGCACGGAAAGAGTGGAGCGAGTAACTACCAACAATCCCAGCCTGCGCTAGGCGGCGTTTCAGCATCCGGGCTGCATCAATCCGACTTCTTTCGGTCCCGGAATGGCCAAAATGCATGAATCCTAGGATTTCGGCCTGCGGCTAGCGAGAAGCTAAGCAAAAAGTTTTGATGGATCGGGACAGAGAGATTACTCGGGAAGAACTGCATCAATTGGTCTGGTCGAAAAAAACGCCGATGGTGGCGAAAGAATTCGGTCTGCCTGACCGATGAACAAAAAAGGGACCGCCGCAAGCTCTTTGCGCTTTTCGGGCTGATGCGTTGAATGGGACCTAAATGCTTCCAGTTGTAGTCTAGTGCTACCCTGACCCAGTAATTCGCATTCTGGGAAACTTACCTGCATTGTCTCAGAAGGTGGCCGCAAAACGGGCAGACCGCGCCAACGGCGCCGGTCAGGCGTCAAAAACCACCGCACCTTCAGACAAAAATTCCCTTCAGATTAGCCGAATGGCAGGTGCCAGCGCAATCCTGAAGCTTTCGAGAGTGAACAACCCAGCCGGGGGGGATCGCTGCCAGTCGTCAGCGTTCGACTGAAGTCACGCCGAAGTGCCCATGCTTTTGGAGCGCCGCCATCGAGTGTGCGACGGTCGTACGTCAAAGTGCGTATAGACGAATTCCGAGCTAACGATTAACTTCCGGCGTTAGAATCGAGGTAAAGACAATATGCCAGAAAAGAAAAAAGGAGTTCGCATAGAAGTTCACGATCTAGAAACTGGGGAGCAACTCGCTACCCATGAAATAATTGGTGGATTCTGTGCGTACTGCTGTAGCTGCACGACCATCCTGACTGGACCGCCCGTAAGACAAGCTCAATAACCCGCTCAGTTAGTTCGGGCAAAAGTCCTAACCAGAAGAGTAACGTGCCTAGCAGGCCGTTGCGGAGAGCCTGTCATGCATTACCAGCTGTTCTTATCACACAGGCGGCCTTTTAGAAGTTTGCAGCGATAACGCGTGCCACTTCCTTAAGCGGTTAGACGAGATTGTCGTCAACCGGAGAATCATTGCATAACAGACTTGAGTCAGCGGTCTGCTAGTGATTCACACCATGGCAAGACCATCAACATTGCTAGTGTCAATTCTGGACGATCCACGCCGGATCGACCTTCGCCCAACGGAGTATTTCAACGCCTACAGTCAACGTGGCGCCACCGAAGATATTATCGAGATTAGCCATGACCTAACCAAGTTACGCAGGATAGATCTCACCAGAATGCGAGTGGCTTTGAGCGTGTGCCAACAACCGGCCGTCCTCCGGAGCCAGCATCTCCACGACCGTGATTACCCATTACAACCTGCAGTCAGTCTTCCTAACCCGGCAATTCCAGATGAGAGTTTCAACGAATTACTTCACCGGCGGCGCAGTCAGCGTGAGTTTAACGGTAACCCTCTCTGCCGGTCCGCCGTGAGTTCGCTTCTGTTCGCCGCCATCGGTGAAACCGGGCGCAACGTGATCCCCACCAGAGAGGATTTCTCGGTCAGTGTTTCTCTCCGGGCAATCCCATCGGGTGGAGCGCTTCATCCAACGGGGATCTTTGTCGCGTTGCTGCAGGAGAGTGATCTGCCTCGAGCTTTGTATCATTATCATGTGCCGGAGCATTCACTCGAACGGGTGAAAACGATCAACGAAGCCGGTTTGAAGGATCTGTTGGCTGCGTTACCAATTCATCCCTATGTCATGGATCTGACCCGGGCCTCGGCAATCTTTTTTATTACTAGTAAATTTTGGCGGGCACGAGCAAAGTACGGCGCCCGCGGATATCGGTGGTGCCTGGTAGAGGCCGGCGCTGCCGGTCAAAATCTCAGTCTGACCGCGGTAGCGCTTGGGCTTCAGCATGTGGTGCTCGGCGGTTTCTATGACGACGAAGTCCATGCCTACCTGGGTATTGATGGAATCGACCATGCTGTGATTCTGGCGGTGGCAATCGGGGTCCCGCATGGCGCAGAGGAGTCAAATAATGTCGAATATTAGTCAGTTACCATTGCCGGATGCAATTCGTCTCAACGACGCTTTCGGCATCTTCGCGTTAGGACCGGACGAGGTGGAATTCCGCACTGGGACGACCAGCGGTAGATCATTTGTCGCCTCCGACTCGGAACGCCGGGGGCTACTTGCATCGATCATTGAAAAGATCGTAGCACCGCCATCGGCGCCGAAGAGGCCGTGGAATCAGGCAGAAAGTGAGGTGCTGCAGGAGTTACTTCCAGAACTCCAAGCAAACGGGATACTCAACGCCGATTTCGAGTCGCAGACCGCCACTGATAATCGTGGCATGACCGCCTCGATACTGAGCAAGCCGCTAACGGAAGCAAAGATGGGGATAGTCGGCCATGGTATCCTCGGAAACGCCGTCCGGCTTTTATTGCAGCGCATGGGTTGCCGATCGATCAACACCGTTGAAAGTTCCTCGGTTGCACAAGCCTTTGAGAATACAGGTCTGATAGGAGATCCTCTCAGCCCGATTTCGTTGAACACTGGCAGGCACACTGCCCCAACGAATGAACAAGAGTGGATAACCACCGTGCAAGGCCACGATTGGGTTATTGCTGCCCAAGATTCTTTTGAGCCTGAGGAACTGACTGCTCTAAACCAAGCAACCTTGAGGTTAGGTGTTCCTTGGTCGCTCGTTTGTTTCGATGGCTACGAAGGATGGGTAGGACCGACCTTCGTGCCAAGAGAGACCGCGTGTTTTAGTTGCTTTCGGAAGCGCCTCTTAGCGGGTGCGGCCGAACCAAAACATCTGTTCGCTGACCCTGGCATCAAAGTGCATCGCGTACCGTCGCCGTGGTCTGCCGGTCCCGAGACTCAAGCCTGGGTCTCGCTGATCGTTTCGCTGTTCGCTCTTGAAGTCATCGCGGCGATGAACGGGCGTGGTTTTACTCTCAATCAGCTGCTCATTGTGCACCGCTTGAATCTAACTTTTCAGCGTGAGTCTTTACTCCGGTTACCCCGGTGCCCGGACTGCTCCCCACGCCGCAACGCTCCGAATGTAAATGTATTCACGCATCTACTAGCCACGTGCAGTAACGCACAGAAATAACCATGATGGCTGCGTCGCGAAGTCGGGCTCGATGGCTGAAGTTTCTCGGTCCGAAACTCGGTCTGGCAAAAGCGTTAAGATCTCTCGCGGTTGATCCCGATGATTTCGATCTGCATCATGTGTTTCCGGTAGTCACTTCTCTGCCCGGGCTGCTGGGTGATCCGCGCGAGTTTGAACCCAGGGCCGGGGGAGCTGCCATCACACTGGAGGGAGCCATCAATCGAGCCATGGGCGAACTGCTGGAACGATATGCTTCCTTTGCCTACGAGGGAGCGAACCCGACCGTGGCATCTTACACAGAGATGATCGAGCGCGGTCACCGGCCGGTCACACTAGGTTACCTGATCCGATTTTCGCCCGAACAATATCGGCAGAAACGTTTCCCTTACGTCGAGCTCACTAAAGCAACCCGGGTCGATTGGGTCGAAGGCACTAATCTGTTAGACGGTCAGCCGACGTACGTGCCGGGCCAGCTCGTTTTGTTCGGTAGCGGCCAGTCCAGCGAATCTGTCGCGCCTTGCTTTTATGCCACCAGCTCGGGATGCGCCTTGGCCACGTCCGTCGAAGAAGCCGTGCTTAAAGGGATATTGGAATTAATCGAGCGCGACGCCGTTATGATCCGGTGGTACGCCAGACTTGCTCCTCCCAGATTGGACGTTAACCCGGCGGACCTTCTGCCGGAATGTATCGGCTCCCAGGCGAAAGCGCTTGAGATCCGGCTCCACGATCTAACCGTTGATGGAGAGGTTCCGGTTGCCGGCGCCACTTGCATCGAAAGGACTGGGCGTCCCTGCTTTTTCCTACTAAGCGCCGGGTGTGCGCTGGACATTTCGACGGCAGCATCCAAAGCGCTAGTCGAAGCCGGACAAGGCCGTCCTTTTATCAAGTCGATGGCAGGTAATTCTCCGGTCCCAACGGAAGACGCAGGATTCAATGATTTCGACTCGAACGTTCGGTTCTTTGGAGAACCGTCGAACGCCCAGTATGCGGAATGGTTTGTCCAGAACCCGAATTTATCCGCGCGCAATGTCACTACGCCCCTGCAAGCAAAAACACCGGTTGAATCACTGAGTATCCTGCTTGATCGATGCGCGGACATGGGAATTACCCCAATTGCATTTAATTTAACGACACCGGAACTGCATGACACCGGGCTATTCGCCTGTCGAGTATTTGCGCCGGAATTGGCGCCGCTCGGCATTCCTTCTGCCCCTTTCTTAGGTCATCCCCGGCTAGCTCGTTTTATCGCCTCCAGTAAAGCCGCTCGCATCGCTGCCACGGTCCCGGATTGGGTCCCGCATCCATTCCCGTAGTTCCATACCGTGGAGCGCGCCCGGCTTGCCAGGCCGACCTCTCGTGGAGCGCGCCCCGCTTGCGAGGCCAGCCTTGCGACGCGGAAACAACACGGCTCCACATCACACGAGTGGATTCCGATCGGAACAGCGAGCATACTCTTTACGTTCCTTTAGGGGCTACACAAGGGGACAATCCATGTTCTTTCAGGCATCGAATCGGAATAGGCGCTCGGGCGCCCCAACTCGGATCCCCTTGAAATGCTCCGTTTCTGCTGTCATAAGACTCGGCCAGCCCATGACCAAAACCGAACTTCAAATCGCTCTGGACGAAGCGACCCAAACGAACAAAAGAACGGCCGCGCTTTTTCTGGATACGCTCTCGAACCTTGCTTATAAATCGATTCGCAAGGAAGGCGAATTCGTGCTGCCCGGCTTTGGGAAGCTCGTGAAGCAAAAGAGGAAAGCGCGTACCGGCATCAACCCAAAGACTCGAGCTAAGATCAAAATCCCGGCCAAGACGGTCGTTAAATTCCGGGTCGCGAAGGCTGCAAAAGACGCAATTCTCGGAGCGAAAAAAGTAATCTGAACTCGAGCGAACTAGCAGTATGAAGTGTCGCCCCTAGATGACCTCGCTTCCCGCACAAGTGATGGCGATTGAAGAACGAGGGGACCAGTACCAGCTGGTTGTGCAAATCAGCACCAAGTACCGCGGCTCGTTTAATACGCTCGTTTTTGGAGAGATCAAACCCTACATCGGTTCCCTTAAGGATGGCCGGCTCGATCTGGTCTATTACCGGGATCCTGGATTAACCGTAGGGGATCAGTTTCCGGTTTGGACTCTGCGCTAGCGAATCCGAGAAAACAGTCAGCCGTCTATTGAGAATCCAAAGCATCAAACTCCGCCTTGATGCTGAAGTACAAGTGACGAGAAGCACGAGTGAGCGATCACTCAATTAAGGCCGTCCTTAGAGCGATCAGGAGAGTTCAACCGAAAAACCCGAAGGAGCGATAAAGGGTGGGCTTTTAATCAGAATCGACCGGGATTTATCGAATCGATCCAATCAACGTTGGTCAAATAAGCCGTGACGGGCATGGAAATTTTGACTGAACGTGGAACTTCCGTGAAACCAGGGAGGCAAAAATGATTATATTAAGGTACGACGCGCACACTAACGCTTACCGCTGTCCGGCCAATCAGATCCTAAAGCCCAGGAGTCTACACCCGCAGCGCTTGACCTGGTAATACGTGACCGCCAAAGGAACTTGTCTAGTGTGCAAGCTACGCGCCTTCGGTGTCATCCCTGGTAACACTTCATTATCGCTTCTCGGGCTATAAGTAGACTACTTTTTTACCACAGTGTTTTTTCTGCTGGCCGGTGCCGGTGCTTATCTCGCCGTTGCTCGAGGTAGGTCGTTGCCGCAAGTGTCTCATTTCTTTTGGACACGTGGCCTGTGGTTAGTCTTTCTCGAGCTGACCGTTCTGCGTTTTGCGTGGAATTTTACCTTTGCCTCTGTCGGGCTCATGCAAGTGATTTGGGCGCTGGGCTGGTCGATGGTCGCAATGGCACTGATAGTTAAACTGCCGGTTCGCTGGATAGCCGCACTGGGAGTTGTCACAATTGTGTTTCACAACCTGCTCGACGCGATCGATCCTGCCTTGCTAGGAAATTTCTCCGGCCTTTGGATGGTTTTACATAGCCCCGGCTTGGTCTCGATCACGCCGGGAATGAGTTTCTTCGTTGCCTATCCGTTGATTCCCTGGATAGGTGTCATGGCTGCTGGCTATGCTATGGGTGCACTGCTTGATAGGAACGATCGGCGGAAATGGATTCTCGGGCTGGGTGTTGCACTCACACTAGCCTTCTTCGTACTGCGCGCTATCAATCTCTACGGAAACGGTAAAGCCAGCAGCTCGTTCTTCTTACCGTCAACGGTTGGGCCATGGAAGGTGCAACCCAGCTTGACACTGACCATCATCGCTTTTTTTGACACGCTGAAATATCCGCCTTCTCTGGACTATCTGCTAATGACCCTTGGCCCTGCACTGATTGTTCTGGCGTGTCTGGGTGGCGTGGCCGCCGAGCGCGGGCCAGGGCGGATCCTCCTCGTGTTCGGGCGCGTACCCTTGTTTTACTACGTACTCCACATTCTTCTGATTCACGCTCTGGCAATTTTTGTGGGCATGTTATTCCATGAACCCGTCTCCTGGCTTTGGCATGGAGGATTTTTGCTCCACCCTCCTCCGGCCGGCTATGGCCACGGTTTGCCGTTTGTTTACCTGATGTGGTGTATTGCGTTGTTGATTCTTTACTTCCCCTGCAAGTGGTACATGGCGTTCAAGCACAGGCATCGCGAATGGGGATGGTTGAGCTACCTCTAGGTCCCGGCGTCTATATCGAGATCTCGGACAAACTATCAGGAAAGACGGGTTTTTAAAAGGCAATTGCGGGAACAGGCTAAGGTGGAGCGGTTTAGATAGTTCCAGGACTATTGGCGGAGAGCGTAGAGCCGGTACACCTGTTCTATTCCTCAACCAGCGCAGCCTCAAAGATCGACCTCGAATCAAAGCCTGCGTGATCCGGCCGCCAGAGACACCATCGGTCTTCATCTTCCTCAATTGGAAGGTGAATCAGTAAGTGAGTTCTGCCTTCCTCGTCTTCGACTTGATAGGAAGGAACGCCGGTCTTAAGCGCGAGTGCAACGCCCGAGGTTTCATCCATCCAGAATTTGATGACGGTG
>Ga0209240_1000320_pt1 | contig 20138 bp, 15 predicted proteins | sample GraSoi_2013_80cm_FD_185828 | JGI IMG/M metagenome (GOLD analysis project Ga0209240, IMG submission 185828) | Grasslands soil microbial communities from the Angelo Coastal Reserve, California, USA - Sample 9_17_2013_80cm (SPAdes) (version 2) | ecosystem: Environmental > Terrestrial > Soil >...
AGTTTGTTTATCAATGCAATTTGCGCAACTGAATGGTATGTGGGTGCCCGTTTCCTTCGACGCTATCGCGACGATCCGCTTTTTAGGGGAGTACACACTCGCTGGCCTCAATATGCCATCCTCCGAGTCCCCATCCACAGTGCCGAAATAGCCATGTGCGATAACGTCGTTACGCTGCGTTCCGGAGACGAGTGGCATTTGCAGATGCATGACGGAGGCAACATGTCAGTCAAGTACTCGATCCGTGTTGAAAAAGATGGGGCAAACGTGACGGCTCGATACGATATTAGGATTCCAGTAGATACAAGCGAGCTCCTTGCGAGTTTTGAATTGAATGTGGAAGGGAAAAATCTGATCGACACATTTCTGCCCCAAAAGACGTTCACGGGCACGAAATTTTATATCCTCACGAACCCTTTAGCAGATGCCCCAGTTACATTCGCAATTACTACGAACGAGACGTGGACGGCAGACGGCACCGACAAGCTCAGAGGGCAGAAAACGTACGACGATGTCTCTTTTTCAAACTAGGCCCGTTAATTAAACAATCCAAGAGAAGCGCGACCGCCGAAAGCGCGGCTAACGCCAGAGAGCCGGGAACAGAAATGTCAGGAACAGGGCCGAGGCTCAGGCAACTGCGCACCGCGTGCAACGCTGCCCAGCGTTGCAGGAGTTGTTCGGCGGGTTTGGAGTCTTTGTCCAGGGTGGGCGCTACTTAAGGGGGCCCCAGTCACGGCTAACCACCGCTCGCCGCGGATTCCACGCGGTCGGGAGTGTCAATGCGAATCTCCGTCAGGTCGGAGAGCAAGCTGGCTGCCCAGCGGTAAACATTGTGTTCGCGCACCGAATCTCGCATGCGCTGCATGCGGGCGGCTTGTTCGTCGGCGGGCATATTCAAAGCGCGATGGATGGCGCCGGCCAGTTGCTGCACATCGTAAGGATTGACGAGCAGGGAATCGGTAAGCTCCAGAGCCGCGCCTGCGAAGGTGCTGAGGATCAGGACGCCGCAATTATCCGCGCGAGAAGCGATAAACTCTTTGGCCACGAGATTCATTCCGTCGTGCAGCGAAGTAACCATGCACAGCGAGGCCGCGTGATAGAAGCGGGCGATTTCCTCGTGCGAATGATGGCGCTTCAGAAAAACGATGGGCTTCCAGTGGCCGGCCTGGAAGCGCGCATTGATGCGCTCGGTTTCGGCGGCGACCTGGTCCAGCAGCGTCTGGTAGCGATCGATCATGGTGCGACTGGGAGCGCCGACTTGAAGGAAGGTGAAGCGGCGTTGGTAGGAAGGGTGAAGCTCGAAGAAGAGCTCGATGGCGCGGAAGCGCTCGAGAATGCCTTTGGTGTAATCGACGCGATCGACGCCGACTCCCAGAAGGGTGGCGCTAATGCCGAGCTCATTGCACAGCGCGGCGCTTTCTTCGGCCATGGTACGCGCCGGCTGCGCGGAATGACCGTTTTCCTGAAGGGCCACGCTGATGGGATAAGGCCGCACGCGGGTAACGTGTCCCTGGCGGTTCACCGAAAAGCGGTCCCATTCGGTGAGTGCCTCCACTGCGCGATCAACGGTGTGCAGAAAATTGTTGCAATATGACTGGATGTGAAATCCGACGAGGTCGGCGCCGAGCAGGCCGTCGATCAGTTCACGCCCCCAGGGGCAGATGCCGAAGACTTCGGGATTAGGCCAGGGCGTGTGCCAGAAGATGGCCACGCGGGCGTCGGGCCTGGCTTCCTTGATCATGCGGGGAAGCAAAGCGAAATGATAATCCTGCACCAGGACAATAGGCGACTCCGTGGATTCCATCTCCTCGATGGCGGCATCGGCGAAGCGGCGATTGACTTCCTGATAAGCGACCCAATCTTCGGGACGAAAGATGGGACGAGTGTGCGCGATGTGGCAGAGCGGCCAGATGCCTTCGTTAGCGAAGCCTTCGTAGTAACCCTTCTCTTCTTCGGTGCTGAGCCAGACGCGGCGCAGAGTGTAACGCGGATGGTCTGGTGGAACGCGAAGATGGTCCTTGGCGTCGACGCTTTCGCGGTCGGCGCTACCCGCGCCGTGGGCGATCCAGGTGCCGTCGGTGGCCAGGAGCACGGGCTCAAGAGCGGTGACCAGGCCGCTGGCGGGAACGATAACCTGCACACTTCCATTGTCGGCGCTGTCGCGGACGTGCATATATGGCTCGCGATTGGCGATGACGAAGAGCGGCTTGTTTTGCAATTTACTGCTCAAGCTGACGCGCAGGCGCTCGGCCGTCCACAAGGAATCGTTGGTGTCGCGAAGGCGAGCTTCTTCCTCAGCGGTGGCGCGCGCGGCGCTGAGGTCGCGCGCGAGATGGGTCACTTCGTGATGGAGCTGATCGAAAAGCTCGCCCTCCGGGAACGAAGGGGGTGCGTGCGATTGGCCGGTGCGCAAGGTGCGCAGCCACTTGGCCGTGCGGGTGAGCGGTCCGGTGAGCGTCCAGCGAACAAGAATTAGCGCGAGAAGGGTGATGAGCAGCGTTTGCAGCAGAGCGTTGAGCAGGGAATCGCGCAAGGTAAGGTTAACCTGGCGGTCGATATAGGAGGCATCGTGTACCAGGGCCAGCGTGCCGACCGCGTGGCCGTTGTGGCGCAGAGGCAAGGCGTAAACATGAATAGGCGTGTCGTTGACCTGCAGGAATTCTGCGTAACCGGCCTCGCGCTCAGCGGCATGGGCGGCGGCGGCGGGGCGGAGCCAGAGGAGGGAAGCAAGGCCGGAGGTTACCGCCAGGGCGACGCCATTGGCATCGTAGACAGCGACGCCCTTCAGATGCTCGCGCTGGCCGAAGCGGTCCACGAGGCGTTGCAGGCTCTTGTCCGGCAAAGGCCGGTCAAATTGCGGCTCGACACTTTCCTGCAAGCTTTCGCCGAGAATTTCGGCGCGGCGGGAGAGATCGTTACGCAGGACGCGGCGCTCGGTGCGGACCTGGTAGCCGGCGAAAACCAGGGACACGACAACGACACTGACAATCAGTGGCGAGATAAGCTTCAGTGTCGTGCGCATGAATACTTCCCCCTTGGGCAAGAGCGAAGATTTCGTTTTCGGATTCGTAAGGGTGATGCGAATCCGCAGGGCGAAAAAAGTGCCATTTATCGCGACGACGGCTGCACAACTACGTGAGTAGCAATGTTGGTTCCGTCGTTGGTTCGATAATCGACGGTGGCGTGTGCGCCAACTTTAAGTCTTCCTTCGACTGTGGTCGTGTCGTCGATCAGGAACTGGAAGATGGCCGAGTCCTGGCCCTTCTTTACGTCCACCGAAAAGGAAGCGTCTCCGATGGCTGAGATTTTGCCGAAAACGGAGGCGCGCTCGGTGGCTTCTCTGAACAGGCGGCTATGCGGCTGGGAGGCTAGCGCGTCGGGCGAAATCGCGACGCTTAAGCATGCCACAAATGCGGTCACAATGAACAGAGCGACTAGAGTCACGGTCGTGCGGAATCGCATTATTACTTCCTCCAGATCACTTTCGGGATGGTTGCCGGAAGAGATGGCACGAAGTGTTCCAAAGGCGCGGTGCTACACATTTTTGTAAACGAAATCAAATGAGAGAGATACGTGAATGGCAGGGCCGTCGCAGGTGTACTAGGACTATGAAAAATTTTCGTCTGGCTAGCGCTGCGCGACCAGAAAGAGGCGGCGGAAAGGAAAGAGCGTCTGACCGCTGGACTGAGCAGGGTAAGCGACGGCCATGCGTTTAGCAAACGAGTGGATAAATTTCGTGGCTTCGTGTTCGGGAAGAGCAGAGAGAAAAGGACGAAGCGCCGTGCCGCGCATGAAATTGACGACGGGGTCTTTGCCGTCGAAGACCTGCAGATAGACGGTTTCCCACAAATCAAGACTGCGAGCATGCGGCGAGAGCCAGCGCCAGTACGTTTCCGGAGGAGGAATGGGCGCGAGCAAGAGAGGCTCCAGCTTGGCGCGCCATTCGCTTTGCATGACGAGATCTTTAAGGCCGAGGTGCGAAGGCGACTCGAAGTGCCGAGGAACTTGCATGGCCAGCACGCCGCCGGGCCGCAAATTGTTCAGGAGCGCGGGCAGCAAGGTTTCGTGGTCAGGAACCCATTGCAAGGCGGCATTGGTATAAATGAGATCGGGAGGAGTTGGCGGGCGCCACGAGCGGATGTCACCTTGCTGCCACGCAAGCGTAGGGAACTCGCGGCGAGCTTCGGCGAGCATTTCGGGCGAGGAATCGATGCCGATGACTTTGGAATTGGGGAAGGTGTCGGCGAGGATGTGGGTGAGGTGGCCAGTGCCGCAACCGAGGTCGTAGATTGAGGAGTATTCGGATTTGGGGATGCGGGCCAAGAGATCGAGGCCCGCGCGAAAGCGGATGTCAGCGTAGCGAAGATAAGTTTGCGGCTCCCAGATAGTCACAGCAGTAAGAAGAAATCATACCACTGCCGCTCGGGAAGCCGCGGATGGGCAAAATCAGACGAGGAAGCCCTGCGTGCGATAGAGCTGCACCATCTCGAGGCGGTCTTCAGCGCCGATTTTGTGCTTCATGCGATACAGGTGATTCTTGACGGTCTGTTCGGAAAGGGAGAAGTGATTGGCGATTTCCTTGTTGGTCAGGCCCTGCGCAATCAGGGGAATGAGCTGCAGTTCGCGGCGGCTGAGACCCAAGCGGCGGCCGCTGGCGCACGGAAGGCTGGCGGTATCGGATTCGAAATAACGGAACAGCGCGGCGCAAAGCGCGCCGGGACACACGGCTTCCCCGGCGTGTACGGCCTGCACCCCTTGCAGAACCTCTCCGGCGGAAGCGTCGCGCAGCAAATAGCCGCTGATGCCCGCGCGCACGCACTGAAGGAATTCGCGCTCGTCCTTGGCCATGCCGATCAGTAGGATGCGGACGGCGGGCGCGGCGGCGCGGACCTGTTGTATGGCCGACAAATCTTCCTGAAGGCTTCCGCGCGAGGTAAGAAGGAGGATGTCCGGGCGTGCGTCCAGCAGCGCGTCGGTGTGGAATGGCGCGGCGAAGTCGGTGGCAGTCACTTCGATGCAACCGCCCTTGGTTAGGACGCGTGCCAAAGCTTCTCGCAATAGGCGGTTCTCAGCGGCCACAAAGACGCGGATTTTCTCGGCCGGCGATTTGCGAGCGTCCGAGCGCAATTTCGCGGCGCGCCGCCGGGTATCCGCCGCAAAGTCATTGAAACGGGCGGTTTCCTTGACCATGCAGTCCGTCATTGGCACCCCGCCTCTCCGTCTGCAGTGCTTTCGCCCCGCAGCGAACCTGAAGACATTGTTAATCTATAACGTTGCAAGGCAATTGCCAAGCCTTTCCGGTTGAGCGGGCGATGGCGGGTGGCCAGGGTGCCGAAGATCCAGTCGAAAAGGAAAAAGCCGATGCTAAAATTGGTATCCATGTGACCCGTGCCGTTAACGCTGTGATGATGAATATCGTGAAGGCGCCTGGCGCGTCGGAACCAGCAGTTGATCAGGGGCACGCGAGCCATCCAGAAATCGCGGAGGTGCATGGCATCGTGGAGAAAGCTGAATGTGAAGAACGGCCAGACAACGAGGTTGCCTAGCACAATCATCTGGTAAAGAGGCCGTATCTGAAACAAGAACATAACGCCCCAACAAAAAACTAGAAGGACAAACGACGGAGCGAGCCACTCAAGCCCGACGTTGCCGAGTGAAAAACGCCCGCTGGTGGCGTCCTTGTAATGTTCAGCGCGCATTGGCTGCATTGGTCCGTATAGAAGGAGGTGGTGAACCATGTGACTGCGGCTCAGAAAGGGCAGCTTGTCACTATGGAGCAGCCTATGCAGCCAATAGCCGGCCAACTCAGCAAGGAGACACGAACAGATTGCCGATTCCAGCACTCCCGCCGCAGATAGAGCGGCACAGAACCAACACATTTTCGCTTCCCCTTTCAGGAGGCGGCCGAGTCAATAGGCCACGGCCAGCAACGGTTTTGCAGCCGCCGTTCTGCCTTCAGAGCTTGGCTTCGGCAAGGCGATCGGCGATTTTGTCGGCGAAAGGCTGCGCTAGTTGGCCCACAGAAGCTCCTTGAGAAATTTCCGGAAATTCAGCCGGTGAGCGCACAGTAAACGGCAGCGAGGAGTCCTTCAAGCGACAAGGAACGATGCGGGGAGAGAGGCGCTTATTGTCGTTGTTTGTCGTGCCGCCAGAAGCGCAATCAGAGGGATACCGGCATAAGGTGTGTCCCGCGGTAGACAACGTTACGTTCAAATTGCGAATAAGAGGCGAAAGATGTGTTCGTCAGGGCAGGTGAAGACGCTTCATTAGGTCCTGAAAGCGAGGTTCGGAGCGGAGCGGATCGGCCATGGGATCGACGTTCAGATACACCAACCGATCGTTGCGTTCTTTGTAGGCTTTGTCGAGCCAGTCCATGGCGGTGCTTTTTTCGCCCAGGCCGGTGTAGATGCCTGCAAAATAAAACGCCGAAACGTAGCGCGTTTTCGCAAGACGCTGTAGGTCCGCAAGCGCTCTGCGTGCACCCGCCGTGTCGCCGGAAAGAGCCAGAGCGTGCCCGTACAGGGCGGTGATCGCGGGATGGTTATCGGAGAGCTTGCTCGCCTGCGCGAACTGTTCCAGAGCATCTTTGTACATCTTTTTTTCGCGATAGGCGGATCCAAGCCAAATGTAAGCCAGAGGGTAGGTCGGATATTGTTCTATGGTACGTCGTGCCTGGCCAATGGCCGCATCAAACTGGCGGGCATTGTAGTAAATCTCAGCGCGCGTGGTGTTGAAGAGGGGCGAAACGGGATCCAGTGCGAGGGCCCGCGAGTTCTCTTCAAGCGCTTGCTGAAGGCGATTGCGCACGACGCAGTAGTGGCTGTGCCACTGATGGGCGGTAGGGTCATTCTGGCCGAGTGCGAGGGCGCGCTGAAACTCGCGCTCGGCGGCGTCAAAATCCCAGTCGTAGCTGAAGGAGACATTGGCCAGGACGGAGTGCGCCTCGCCTAGTTGCGGATCGAGTTGCAGAGCACGTTCGGCGGCTTCGCGGGCCTTGGGTTTGGCCTGGATCGGTGGCATGTCATCGTAAGGCACCTGACCCAGCAGGGCGTAGCCGCTAGCGAGACCTGCATATGCCAGCGCGTAGCTGGGGTCTTTTTGTACGGCTTTCTGATAAGCGTCGATGCTCTTGTGGAGGTCGCCGCGATTTGTCCAGTAGAAGCGACCGCGAAGATAATCATCGTACGCTTCCGGATTGACGGCGCGAGCCGTCCCTTTTGCACCATTCACGCCCAGTGCGCCCACAGGGAGCGCAACGCGAATCTGGCCGGCCACGGCAGCAGCAACCTCGTCCTGAACGTGCAAGATGTCGCCAAGATCGCCGGTATAAGAATCGGCCCAGAGGTTAGTTTGATCGCTCACCTGAATGAGTTGCACATCGATGCGAACCTGGTTGCCGCCGCGACGCACGCTGCCTTCGAGCGCGTACTGCACATCAAGCGTGCGGCCGACCTCTGCCATCGATTTGCCAGCGATGAGTTTTGAAGCAGTAGCAGCAATAACGCCTAAGCGCTCCGGGTCTAAGCGGCCGAGCTGCGTAGTCATCTCGTCGGTCAAGCCGGCGCTGAAGTAGTCTTGTTGAGGGTCACCACTCAGGTTTGCGAATGGGAGAACAACTAGTCGAATCTTCCCACTCGCTGAACGCGCGGGAGAATGCCCGTGGCGGAAGAAGTAGACACCAGGGGTCACAGCAGCGACAACGAGTAAGGTCAACAGCGTGATGGTGATGTGCAAACGGGTGACGCGTGGACGCGGAGGCGGCAACTCACTGCCGTCCGCTTGGCCCTGGGATTTCTGCTTATCCGCCTCGGTAGAGACGGTGACGTGTGCTGCAACTTCGCCATTCCCGGCTTTCTCAGTATCTTCTTCACCATTTTCGGGCTGCGGTTGGCGTTCGCGGTACCACTTGTCCAACTCCGAGCGGTACGCGTAAACGGAGCCGAGCTTCCCAATCAGCAGCCTGCGAACCGGCAAGCCTTGGTACCTTTCCCAGCGCTGGACCGTCCTGATCTCGCGCCGTAGGTACGCGGCAATCTCTCCCCACGATTCGAGCCGGGGCTCGTCGGTCGGAGGATCCGGAATTTGACGTTCGCCGAGGGGAGAATCCGCCATTTAAAGCTCAAGGATTGCCAAAGTGGCTGGAGTATACACCCGAAACCCATCGACCCAAAAGAGTACCAATGCAGGCAGAATCACTAAACTGAGTTTCAGATTTCTGGATGTACGCGCGCAGTTAGCGCACTTCCCAGGTGTCGCCGGCGTGCAGGAGTTTGTTTAGGTCGCCTGGGCCACGCTTGGCGATGACGTCTTTGATTTGCTGGTTCATGACGTCTTCGTAGCGGGGCAGGTCGTCCCATGCGCGAAAGACGCCGATGGGCGTGGGGAAACCGGAGCGATGCTCCATGTGGGAGAGCAAGAACGCGTAGGAAGGGCGGGGATGATGCGCGTCGTGAATGACGAGATCCGATTCGGTGATGCCGTTGCCGAGTGGCACGACTTCGATGTCGCCATCGGACTTGCGGCGGATGCCTTTGTCGTGGTTTTTGCCGAAGACCAGCGGCTTGCCATGCTCGAGTTGTAAAACGTGCTCGCTGCGCGCGTCACGCTCGGTGAGCGAAAACCACGCGCCGTCATTGAAGATGTTGCAGTTCTGCAGGATTTCCACAAACGCGGAGCCTTTGTGCGCGGCGGCGTGTTTCAGCGTGTCTTTCAGGTGCGATTGGAAAACATCCACGGAGCGCGCGACAAAAGTGGCTTCTGCGCCGATGGCTAGCGACACGGGGTTGAACGGTCGGTCCACCGAGCCGAATGGCGTCGACTTCGTCTTTTTGTTGAATTCCGATGTCGGTGAATATTGGCCCTTGGTGAGCCCGTAAATTCGGTTGTTGAAGAGCAAAACTTTAATGCCCACGTTGCGGCGCAACATATGAATTGTGTGATTGCCGCCGATAGAGAGCGCGTCGCCGTCGCCGGTGGCTACCCAAACTTCGAGATCGGGGCGAATCGCTTTAATCCCGGTTGCGACCGCGGGTGCGCGGCCATGAATCGTATGGAAGCCGAACGTATTCATGTAGTACGGGAAGCGGCTGGAGCAGCCGATGCCGGAAACCACCACAAAATTCTCGCGCTTGATGCCGAGCTCGGGGAACACCGACTGCACCGCGGAGAGAATGGCGTAGTCGCCGCAGCCTGGGCACCAGCGGACCTCCTGGTCGGTCTGAAAATCTTTTTTTGTCAAAGGCGGTGGCAGCGTGGCGGTCGACATTTCTTATGGCTCCAGACCCAACTCCGGGATTCTTCGGATCGCGTTCGGATTAATTCCTAAACATCCAGCATTTCTTCGATCTTTTGCTCGAGCTCGCTTTGCTTGAACGGGCGGCCCTGGATTTTGTTCAGGCCTACAGCGTCCACCAGATACTTGGCGCGCAGGACCCACAGTAACTGGCCCATGTTCAGCTCCGGCACGAGAACTTGCTTAAAGCGCTTGATGACCTCGCCCAAATTCAAAGGCAGCGGATTCAGGTGCCGCAGATGCACGTGCCCAATCCTGCGTCCTTCGGCGCGCTGCGCGTTCACCGCGGCGGTGATCGCTCCGTGCGTGGAGCCCCACGCAATGATCAGCAGATCGCCTTGGGCATCGCCGACCGGCTCGATATCCGGAATATCTTGCGCGACGGCCGCGACCTTTGCTGCGCGGATGCGCACCATTTTTTCGTGATTCAGCGGCTCATAATTGATATTGCCGCTGACGTCCTGCTTCTCCAGCCCGCCGATGCGGTGTTCCAGCCCCGGCGTTCCCGGAACGGCCCACGGCCGCGCCAAGGTTTGCGGATCGCGCTTGTAAGGCAAGTAGCCAGTCGGCGAGTTAGGCTCGGTCGCAAAATGCACCGGGATCTCCGGAATGTCGACGGCATCCGGGATGCGCCAGGGTTCGGCGCCGTTCGCCAAATATCCGTCGGAGAGGAGAATCACCGGAACCATGTACTTGATGGCGATGCGGCTGGCCTCCAGCGCGGCCCAGAAACAATCGCTGGGCGTCGCGGCGGCGACAATCGGAATCGGCGCTTCGGAATTGCGTCCGAACAGCGCTTGCAACAAATCGGCTTGCTCGGTCTTGGTAGGAAGCCCGGTCGAAGGTCCGCCGCGCTGAATGTCGCAGATGACCAATGGGATTTCCACAGCTACGGCAAGGCCCATGGCTTCCGTCTTCAGCGCCATGCCGGGACCGGAGGTTGTTGTAATGGCCAAAGCGCCCGCGTAAGCCGCGCCAATGGCTGAAGTAATCGCGGCGATTTCGTCTTCCGCCTGGAAGGTCATCACGCCGAAGTCTTTGTATTGCGAGAGCTCGTGCAGAATATCGGAGGCAGGTGTAATCGGATAGCTGCCCTGAAATAGCCGCAAGCCTGATTTTTGTGACGCGGTGATAAAGCCAAGCGCGAGCGCCTGGTTGCCGCTCAGGTTGCGATACATTCCCGGAGCAAGCTGCGCCGGCGGGATCTCATAGCTGATCTGAAACGCTTCTGTAGCTTCGCAATACGAGTATCCGGCCTTCATGGCCAGCTTGTTGGCTTCCACCAGCAGCGGCTTGTTCTTGAACTTGTCTTCAATCCAGCGGACCGTCGAATCCATCGAGCGGTTGTAAAGCCAGTAGCACATCCCCAGCGCGAAGAAGTTCTTGCAGCGGTCCACGGACTTGGCGTCCAGGCCAAGATGCTCCAGGGCGACGCGCGTGAGGCGCTCCAGCTCGACGGGGAAGAGCCGGAACTTGTCCAGCGAATGGTCTTCGAGGGGATTGGAAGTCATCTGCGCCTTGCGCAGGTCGGTTTCCTTAAAGCTGTCGGAATTGACGATGAGGATGCCGTTGGCCTTCAAGTCCGCGACATTGACCTTCAGAGCCGCGGGATTCATGGCAATCAGGACATCTACGGCGTCCCCCGGCGTGTACACGTCGCTGGAGGAAAAATGGAGTTGGTAACCGCTTACGCCCGGCAAAGTTCCGGCAGGGGCGCGAATCTCTGCGGGGAAATCCGGAAAGGTAGCGATATCATTACCATACAGCGCCACGGTATTGGTGAACTGGCTGCCGGTAATCTGCATGCCGTCGCCGGAGTCCCCGGCGAAGCGGATAACTGCTTGATCGATCTTTTCACGCCGGTGCTTGGTCAGCGGCGATTCAATTAGTGTGGACATAAACTGCCTGACCCCGTTTGGAGAGCCCCTCTACGATTTCCCCCGCAAGGAGCACGGCTCAGCTCATAGGATGACGCGGTAGCAAGAACAGGATGGTTGGTGCTTCCGCCCGCCGCGAGCCGGCATGGTTTAGGATACCATACCGGCTCGCCCGCGGCGGGGAGAGAGTCCGCCGCGCGGGCAATGTGCTCTAATGAAAGAGACGTGTGCGGAGCTTATGAGGTTGCAGTCGCCTCAGGAATTCACTCTTTTTTTCTAACCATCAACATCGCAGCCTTTCCCTCAACAAAACAGAAGGCATCGCTCGAAAACTTGGCAAATCCAGCAACCCGCAAAGGAAGTGCTTGACTATTCGCTTTCTTTTCGCCTAAGGTGGAGGCAACGGCTGCCGATTTATGCGGCGCTGGAATTGGAGGTTGCACCCATGGCCCTGACCAAGCGACAGAAGGAAGTGCTGGATTACCTGGTGGCGTTCGAGACCAAGCACGGCTACGCGCCGAGCTTCGAGGAAATCGGCAAGGGCATGAAGCTGACCTCGCTGGCGACAGTGCATAAGCACATCACCACGCTGGAGAAAAAAGGCTTTATTCGCCGCGGCTACAACCAGAGCCGCTCCATCGAAATTCTGCAATTGCCGAAATCGGTCAAGGACCAGGTAATCGAGCGCAGGGTCCAGGAGCTCCCGCTGGTCGGGCGCATTGCCGCGGGGCGTCCGCTGGAAGCTGTGGAAGAGCGCGAGACGCTTTCGCTGGGGGATTTTGCGCGCGGCGGCAATTCCTTTGTGCTGCAGGTTAAGGGAACATCTATGATCGAGGATCACATCATGGATGGAGACTATGTGGTCTGCGAACAAACGCAGGTGGCGAATGCAGGCGAGATCGTGGTGGCCTTGATCAATGGAGAAGAAGCAACGCTAAAGAGGTTTTATCGCGAAGGGCCAGGGAAAATTCGTCTGCAGCCCGCCAATTCCGAGATGGCGCCGATCATCGTTGCGGCGAACGACGTGAAGATACAAGGCCGCGTCATCAGCGTTTTGCGGAAGTACTGAGCGAACCGCAGACCTGCCCCTCCGCACTACTCCGACAGGAAACCCACCGGTCAAATCCGCATGCGTCCCTTTGGACCGTCCGGAACATCTAACTTCGTTAGTGGTTCCTCGATCACGCGCAATCCCAGCCCTCTGCTAGACTCGAACTGGCGTCTGATTAAAGAGAGATCGTCGGAGGAGTGGAATTGCTCTCAAAAATTGCTGCGCTGCTCGCCGTGCTTGTGTGCGTTATTTTTTGGCCCGCCGAGGCCGATGCATACTCGGTGCTCTCGCATGAAGCCATTATCGATTCCGCGTGGGACACCAGTATCAAGCCGTTGCTACTGAAGCGCTTTCCGGAGGCTACTCCTGACGAACTGCGCGAAGCGCATGGGTACGCCTACGGTGGCGCGATCATTCAGGACATGGGCTACTACCCGCACGGCAGCGTGTTCTTCAGCGACCTGGCGCATTATGTGCGCAGCGGCGATTTCGTCCTGATCTTGCTGCGCGGTTCTAAAGATTTGAACGAGTACGCTTTCGCCCTCGGGGCATTGGCGCACTATGCCGCGGATAATAATGGGCATCGCATTGGAACGAATCGTGCGGTACCCGTTCTGTATCCCAAACTGAAGAAAAAGCATGGCGATTCTGTGACCTATGAAGATGACCCGCTCGCGCATATAAAAACGGAATTCGGCTTTGACGTTCTCGAAGTCGCCAAGGGGCGCTATGCGCCCGAAAGCTATCACGACTTCATCGGTTTCCAGGTCGCCGCTCCGCTGCTGGAGCAGGCTTTCCGTGAAACCTACGGTTTGGATTTGAAAGGCGTACTGCAAGACGAAGAGAAACTGATCGGCTCCTATCGGCGAAATGTCAGCAAGCTGATACCCCGGGCTACGCGCGTGGCTTGGTCGCTCAAGGAGAAAGACATCAAGAGCGATATGCCCGGCATAACCCGCAAAAAGTTTCTCTATAACTTGTCGCGCTCCAGCTACGAAAGCAATTGGGGAAAGGAATATCAGCGGCCGAGTTTTTGGGACCGCTTCCTCGCGTTTCTGTATCAACTGCTGCCAAAGGTCGGCCCGTTGCGGGTGTTACAGCTCCGCACACCGACGCCGGAAACCGAGCGAATGTTCCAGGCCAGCTTCAACACCACCATGGACCGCTATCGCGATCTGCTGAAAGAAGAGGGCGAGGGGCGCTTGAAGCTGCCAAACAATAACTTCGATGTCGGCGAATTCACCGGTCCGGGCAAATACTTTATGAATGATGACGCGCATGCCGAGCTGCTCGGCAGGCTTGCTGCGCAAGATTTTGCCGATATGTCCCCAGATTTGCGCGCGGAGCTGCTGGACTTTTTCGCCGATCCCAATACTCCCTATGCCACCAAACGCAAACCGAAAGAGTGGAGCAAGGTCGAAGCGGAGCTGCAGCGATTGAAATCCACGGCGCCGCGGCCGGTGAGCGCCGAGACTGTGCCGGCTTCCTTCTGAGGGGATCTTCTGCTCTCGATAAATTTTGCTTGCCGCCCGCATTGGAAAAACTCCTGCGGCATGGCGGCCCGCTCGTGTGAAAATATAAAGTTTCGCGCGAGCTATGGTTCGCGCCTGCGATGACGAAGCCGAAAAACATCCAGAAATTGCTGGCCGCCAACCGCAGCGAAATCGCCATTCGCATCTTTCGCGCGGCGAACGAGCTCGGACTTCGCACCGTGGGCATCTACTCGCAGGAAGATCGCCTGGGCCTGCACCGCTTCAAGGCCGACGAGGCCTACCAGGTAGGCGCGGGGAAAGGTCCAGTGGAGGCGTACCTGGATATCGCGGGAATCGTTGCGCTGGCGAAAGCGAAAAGCGTCGACGCGATTCATCCGGGGTACGGATTTCTGTCGGAGAATCCGGCGTTCGCGCGCGCTTGCGAAAAGGCCGGCATTACATTTGTTGGGCCGACTCCGGCGCTGCTCGAACTACTCGGCGACAAGACCGCGGCGCGCAGACTCGCTGCCTCCGCGGGCGTGCCGGTGCTGCCCGGCACCGAAGAGCCGGTGAAATCCGCGAGCGAAGCGCAGCGAATCGCGCGCGAAATCGGTTATCCGATCATTGTGAAGGCGGCCATGGGCGGCGGCGGGCGAGGCATGCGCGTCGTCCACGATGCCGCGCAGCTTGATGCCAAGCTCGAAGAAGCGCAGGGCGAGGCGCGCTCGGCCTTTGGCGATGCCTCCGTTTTCCTGGAGAAATTTCTTCCGCGCGCGCGGCACATCGAAGTGCAGATTCTTGCCGACCACCACGGCAATTTGCTGCATCTCTGGGAGCGCGATTGCTCCGTGCAGCGGCGCCACCAGAAAGTCGTGGAGGTCGCGCCAGCTGCAAATCTGCGCGCGAGCGTGCGCACCGAATTGTGCGAAGCGTCGTTGCGCATCGGGCGCAAGGCCAACTACCGCAACGCCGGCACGGTCGAATTCCTTTACGACGTGGACGCCGGCAAGTGGTACTTCATCGAGGTGAATCCGCGCATTCAGGTCGAGCATACCGTGACGGAGATGGTTACCGGCATCGACCTGGTGCAGGCGCAAATTCGAATCGCGCAGGGTTGCAAGCTTCATGATGCGCCGTTATCGCTTCCGAAGCAGGAAAGCGTGCCGCTGTACGGCGCGGCGCTGCAATGCCGCGTGACTACCGAGGATCCCGAGAAGAATTTCGCGCCCGATTACGGGAAAATCTCCACGTATCGATCTCCCGCGGGGTTTGGCATTCGCCTGGACGGCGGCACAGCCTATGCCGGCGCGCTGCTCGCAGCGTATTACGATTCGCTGCTCGTGAAAGTGACCGCCTGGGGACTGAACCTTCCGGAAGCTTGCCAGCGCATGGATCGCGCGCTGCGCGAGTTTCGCATTCGCGGCGTCAAGACCAACATTCCGTTTTTGGAGAATGTCGTCAATCATTCGCGTTTCCGCTCCGGCGAAGTCACCACTGCGTTTCTCGACGAGTCTCCCGAACTTTTTCGCATCGCCACCCGCGGCGACCGCGCCACTAAGTTGCTCTCTTACTTGGGCGACGTAATTCTCAACGGCAACCCGGAGGTCAAAGGAAAGCAAATCCCGGAAAGCCTGGAGCCAGCGGTCCTGCCGAGCGTGCACGGCATCGCGCCGCCCGCCGGCTCGCGGCAATTGCTGCAGAAGGTCGGAGCGAAAAAGTTCGCCGCGTGGGCGCGCAAGGAAAAGCGCCTGCTGATCACCGACACCACGTTTCGCGACGCGCATCAATCACTGATGGCCACGCGCGTCCGTACCTACGACCTTCTAGCCACTGCCGACGCTGTGGCCCAGCGGCTTCCCGATCTTTTCAGCCTCGAAATGTGGGGCGGCGCAACATTCGACACCGCGCTGCGTTTCCTACATGAAGATCCGTGGCAGCGTTTGCGCGAGCTGCGCCGGCGCATTCCGAACATTTGCTTCCAGATGCTGCTTCGCGGAGCAAATGCGGTCGGTTACGCTTCCTATCCCGACAACGTCGTCCAAGAATTCGTGCACGAAGCTCACGCCCAGGGCATCGACATTTTCCGCATCTTCGATTCGCTCAACTCCATCGAGAACATGCGCGTGGCAATCGATGCCGTGCTCGGGAACGGCGCCGTCTGCGAGCCGGCCATTTGCTACACCGGCGACATTCTCGACAAAGGCCGGCCAAAATATTCGCTGAAGTATTACGTCGGCATGGCCAAGCAACTGGAAAAACTCGGCGCGCATTTCCTGGCCATCAAAGACATGGCCGGCTTGTGCAAGCCGTACGCGGCCTTCCAACTCGTTCGCGCCCTTCGCGAGGAAATCGCCATCCCCGTGCACTTCCACACGCACGACACCAGCGGCCTGAACGCAGCCTCTGTGCTGAAGGCCGCCGACGCCGGCGTGGACGTGGCGGATGCAGCCCTCGCTGCCATGAGCGGCGGCACCAGCCAGCCCAACCTCAACTCCATTGTCGAAGCTCTGCGGCACACGCCTCGCGACACGCAGCTCGATGTCGACGCGCTCAACGAATGCTCCGACTTTTGGGAAACGCTGCGCGTGTACTACTTGCCATTTGACTCCGCGCCTAAATCAGGTTCCGCGCGGCTCTATCAGCACGAGATTCCCGGTGGCCAATACACGAACTTGCGCGAGCAGGCCGCTGCCATGGGCCTCGGTCACCGCTGGCGCGAAGTCGAAAAAATGTATGCTCGTGTGAACCAGCTTTTCGGCGACATCGTCAAGGTCACGCCCTCAAGTAAAGTTGTCGGAGACATGGCCCTGTTTCTCATGGCCAAAGAAATGACGCCGGAAGAATTGCTGAAGCTCGACGAGCACCACGATCTCTCGCTGCCCAATTCGGCGGTGGAAATGTTTTCCGGCGTGCTGGGTGTGCCTCCTGGCGGCTGGCCCAAGAAGCTGCAGAAAATTATCCTTCGCGGCGCAGCCCCGCTTCGCGGCCTGCCGAGCGATAACCTGCCCGCGGCGAACCTGGATCAGGAACAGCAAGCGCTCGAGAAAAAGGTCGGCCATGCAATACGGCGTGACGATCTCCTAAGCTACTTGCTCTACCCGGACGTGTTCCTTAAATATGACGAATTCCATCAAACCTATTCGGACGTCAGCGTTCTACCCACCGCCGCATTTTTCTACGGCTTGAAGTCGGGCGAGGAAATCACCATCGAGATCGAGCCCGGGAAAACGCTCATCGTGAAATTCCTGACCTCCAGCGATGCCCACCCCGACGGCACGCGCACGCTCTTCTTCGAACTAAACGGCCAGCCGCGCGAGGTCAACGTTCGCGATCGCGCCTTGCGCGTAGTCGAGCGCGCACACCCCAAAGCCGATCCCGACGACGCCGGTCAAGTGCCCGCGCCGACCGCCGGCGTAATCTCCGGCATCGCTGTGCAAGCCAACCACGCCGTCGAACGCGGCGCGAAATTGCTAACCCTGGAAGCGATGAAGATGCAATCCAATATTTACGCGCCCATCTCCGGCCGCGTCACCAAGCTGCTCGTCGCCCCGGGCCAGCACGTCGAAGCCAAGGATCTACTGGTGATCATCGTTCCGTGAGCTCTCCCGACCTCCACAAGCATGAACAATTCCGCTCGCGCTTCCTGCGCAACCAACGCGACCTCATCGTTTATCTTCCGCCCGGCTATCGCGAGCAGCCGCGGCGGCGCTTCCCGGTTCTTTACCTGCACGATGGCCAAAATCTTTTCGACGGCGCCACCTCCTTCATTCCCGGCATGGATTGGCACGTCGGCCAGACCGCCGACGACCTCATTCTCCGCGCCGCCGTGCAGCCGCTCATCATCGTCGGAATTTACAACCTCGGGAAAGCGCGCATCTACGAATACACGCCCACCAAAGCGCCGCGCCTCGGCGGCGGACGCGCCGACCGCTACGCGAAATTTCTTATGCAGGAAGTCATGCCGTTCATTCAGCAGGAGTACCAGGCGCTCTCCGACGCCCGCGTCACCGGAATGGGTGGGTCATCATTAGGCGGTTTGTTGTCGCTTTATCTGGGCTTGAAATATCCGCAAGTGTTCGGCCGGCTGGCAGCTCTTTCTCCATCTGTTTGGTGGAATCAACGCGTCATTCATCGTTTCGCCGCCGCCGCTCCCGTCGAGCCGCGCCCGCGCATCTGGCTCGACATCGGTACGAACGAAGGCCCGCGCATCGTTCACGATGTCGAAGAATTTCGCGACGTGCTCCTGCAAAATGGCTGGCAGCTCGGCAAGGACCTCCATTACCAGCGCGTCGAAGGCGCCGGGCACAACGAAGCCGCCTGGGCCCAGCGCGTCGGCCCCTTTTTGCAATTCTTGTATCCCGCGGCGGAGTCCACAGTATAATCCGCGATATTTTCGCGCTCACGGATTCGCCGGCATGACCGATCGCCCGCTCACCATTCTCTGCGTCAGCTCCTACGAAAAGGGCCAGGAATTTCTGCGCACTTGCAAAGCCTTGGGCTGCCGCGTGCTCCTTCTCACCGTCGAAAAACTCCGCGACGCCAACTGGCCGCGCGAATCTCTCGATGACGTATTCCTCATGCCTGAAAATCTCTCCCAGCAGCACCTGCTCTACACGGTGAGCTACATGGCCCGCTCGCAGCCCATCGATCGCATCGTCGCCCTCGACGAATTCGATATGGAGAATGTCTCCGCCCTGCGCGAGCACTTGCGTATCCCCGGCATGGGCCTTACCACCGTTCGTTATTATCGCGACAAGCTGTCCATGCGCGCTCGCGCCAGGGAAGCTGGCATCCTCGTCCCGGAATTCGTCCACGTTCTCAATTACGACGCCATTCGTGAATTCATGGCTCGCGTCCCGGCCCCCTGGCTGCTCAAGCCGCGCTCGCAAGCCTCCGGCATCGGCATGAAAAAAATTCACAAGCCCGACGATCTCTGGCCCTGGCTGGACCAACTCGGCGACCAGCAATCCTTCTATCTTCTCGAGCAGTTCGTTCCCGGCATCGTCTACCACGTGGACAGCGTCGTCTCCGACCGCGAAGTGCTCTTCGCCGAGCCCCACGCTTATGGCGCGCCTCCGCTCGACGTATCGCATCACGGCGGCGTTTTCACCACGCGCACCCTGCCGCGCCATGCCGCGGAAACCAAAAGACTCCTGGCCGTAAATCGCGAGGTGATTGAAGGCCTCGGCTATCTTCGCGGCGTTACCCACGCCGAATTCCTGAAATCGCACGCCGACGGAAAATTCTACTTCATCGAAATCGCCGCCCGCGTCGGCGGCGCCTACATCTCCGAGGTGATCGAAGCCGCCACCAACATCAATCTCTGGCGCGAATGGGCGCGCCTCGAAGTTGGCGCTGGAAAGCAGCCCTATCAGCTTCCCGCCACGCGCCGCGACTATGCCGGCGTCATCGTCTCTCTCGCTCGTCAGGAACAACCGGACACCTCCGCCTACCAGGATCCTGAAATCGTCTACCGCGTCTCGAAATATCACCACGCCGGCTTCGTGATCAAGTCCTCGAAGCCTGAGCGCATCCAGCAGCTCCTTGACTCCTACTCCACGCGTTTCGCGCAAGATTTCCTTGCCACCCAGCCCGTTCCCGAAAAGCCCACTGCCTAATTCGCACAAAATTTCATCACCGGACTGAAGGTACAGGTGTATGCTGTCTGCCCGGCCTAGTAACTCTCTGGAACGGCTCTTGCACACGATATTTGCCGCGCTCCGTCCCGAGGTTTAGAGTTTGCTCTACCCCGGCCGGAAATCTGCGTGGGGTGCTGCTGTCCCTTTGGGGAGGTCCGATGTGGGGGAATAAGAAACCGGAAACGCCGCAAGCCGCTCCAGGGCCGCAGGCCGCGCAACCGGAGCAAAAAATTTCACAATCGAATCAGGCGCCGAAGCCCGCTCCGGCGACTTGGGAGGGAAAAACCGCGATGAGTACAGATGCTTTGCGTCCATTGGGTGCGACTGCGGACCGTGCAACCGCGCGGCTCGGAGCCAGCCTGCACGTGAAAGGCGAAATTACGGGCAACGAAGATCTGCAGATCGACGGCTCGGTCGAAGGACTGATCCAGCTCGACGAGCGGAAGCTGACCGTTGGCGCCACCTCGAAGGTGACCGCCGACGTCATTGCCCGCGAAGTGGTGGTCTACGGGAACGTGAAGGGCAATCTTCGCGCCAAGGACCGTATCGAAATCAAGAAGGATGGCTCGGTCGTCGGCGACCTGACCACCTCGCGCATCATGATCGAAGACGGCGCCTATTTCAAAGGCTCCATCGAGATCGACAAGAGCGCCGAGAAGGAATCCAGCCGGAGCAGTGCGTTTGCGAAGCCCGCTATCGCCAATGCAGGAGCGCCGGCAGCAAAAACCATTTAACGTTTTTAGTCCGAGTACCTCCCAAGCGGCGCGGGCTTCCAGCCTGCGCCGTTTTGTTTTCCACCTTCCTCCT
>Ga0209240_1000321_pt1 | contig 20117 bp, 21 predicted proteins | sample GraSoi_2013_80cm_FD_185828 | JGI IMG/M metagenome (GOLD analysis project Ga0209240, IMG submission 185828) | Grasslands soil microbial communities from the Angelo Coastal Reserve, California, USA - Sample 9_17_2013_80cm (SPAdes) (version 2) | ecosystem: Environmental > Terrestrial > Soil >...
TATTATCGACCCCCGCCGATCTCTGGATCTCTGCGAGGAACCTTGGTCAGAAGTGTATCGATGCCGGTTCGCTACCGCCGGCGATTGATCTCTTGATTGCTCAAATCGGATTGCATCATAACGTGCCAATCACGACGTTTGACAGTCACTTTCAACAGATCGCCAAAGTCAGCTCGCTCCAGGTCAATTTTTTGATGCGCGCGAAGTAAGCAAGAGTGAACTGAGGGAAACTGAGCGCTCGGCACGCGCAAAGACGTAACTAACGTCATCATGTCTGGACTCCAATCGCCTTGCGAGATCGTCAACCTTATACGGGAGCCTCGCCCTACCTCTTACTGATCACCTGGCTTCGGCCTTATTCTCCCAATTCCTTCTTCACCAGATCGAGGTCCGTTTTCCAGGTGGGATTCTCGCCATGGAACCGGATTAGATTCGTCAGAATATCGCGACTCGCCTGGAGGTTTTGGCGAGCACCGTCGGGATCACCTTGCTTCTTCAATAAAATACCTAGATCCTTGTAACAATCTGAAAGGCCCTGTTGCCCGTCGCTATTGCCCGGATCCTGTTTGGTGAGCTTTTGTGAAACATCGAGCGCACTCAGGTATTGCGTCTTGGCGCCGTCCAAATCCCCTTGCACTGCCAACGCGTTACCGAGTTTCTCATAACTGGCTGACAAATATAGTTGGCAATACTCGTTGGTTGGGTCCTGCTTGATCGCCAGTGATTACCCCGTGTCTCCCGCGCGTCCTTGATGAAAATTATCAGTTTCACATCATCGCGTGATCTGCGGGCCTGGCTCGCTAAGAACCACAGCCAATCAGACGGCATCTGGTTGCGCATTTACAAAAAGAAATCCGGAGAGCCCACCGTCACCTATGCAGAAGCGTTGGATCAGGCTCTTTGCTATGGCTGGATCGACGGACAAAAGAAACCATACGACGGACAATCATGGCTGCAGAGATTCACCCCCAGACGATCGAAAAGTCCATGGTCTAAGAAGAATACTGAGCATGCCCAACGCCTGATTGCTTCCGGCGAAATGGCTCCCACTGGAATGAAAGAGGTGGAAGCCGCGAAAGCGGATGGCCGGTGGTCTGCGGCTTACGAGGCTTTTGGTAAAGCCACGGTACCGGAGGACTTTTTGCAGGAGCTTGCCCGGCACAAAAAAGCGCACGCTTTTTTCCAAACACTGAACAAAACGAACTTATACTCCATCGTTTATCGCCTCCAGACAGCAAAGAAACCAGAAACTCGAGAGAGACGGCTGCGGGCGATCATCGAGAGGTTATCGCGAGGCGAGAAATTTCACTAAAACGATCGCAGAGACCGCAGTGGAGCGTATGCCAGGAAGCAACTATCGGCGGGTGCTAGCTGTTTTGGGTTCGGCGCTTTTTCTCGCTCTCGCCCCGGGCACGGTTGTGGGCGTAATCCCTTGGTGGATCTCAAAATGGCAGGTTCGAGCGGGGTTGCCCGGCTCCCTATTTGTCCAGCTCCTCGGATTTCTAGTTCTTCTGGCCGGCATTCTAGTCTTGTTAGATTCGTTTGCGCGTTTCGCACTTCAAGGGATCGGGACACCAGCACCAGTCTTACCAACCCGGCACCTGGTGGTGACTGGGCTTTATCGCTACGTCCGTAATCCGATGTACGTAGGAGTCGTGTCTGCCGTTCTCGGTCAAAGTATGATTCTGCAAAATCTCGTTCTGCTCGGATACGCCGGACTGGTTTGGTTTATCTCGCACCTGTTCGTTGTGACCTACGAAGAACCCGCTCTACACAGAACGTTCGGAAAAGAGTATCAATTTTATTGCGCAAATGTGCCTCGATGGATTCCGCGACTCCGTGCTTGGACAGGATCGTAGCCGAGGCCTTTAAATTTGGGCTGGTCGACCAACGCGTCCAATCGCCGTATCGCCCATTCGCCCATTCGCCGTTTCGCCATTCCCGCTCATTCGCTTACTCAGCTGCCCTTTAGTCGCGCGGTTTCGCCCAACCATTGCGTTCGGGCTGGAAGCGAGCGTACCTTTTTTACCTCTCATGCAATCGATCCCATTCTCAGCCGCCAAACTCGATGCCATGCTGGACGACTCAGGCATCGATCTCCTTTTGGTCTCGTCGAAACACAACCTGCAATATCTGCTAGGTGGATACCGCTATTATTTTTTCGAGCATTTAGACAACATCGGATTGGGACGCTACCTGCCGGTTCTCGGATATGTGAAGGGTCGTCCGGATCACACATTCTACGTGGGAAGCGGAGACGAGGCCTGGGGCATTGAAGTTTCTCCATTCTGGCCACAGCGGATTTCAACCGAGGCCTGGACTTCAAGCGAGGCAGCGCGAATAGCCGCCCAATACGTGCGCTCGCTTGGGATAAGCGCTCCGAAAATCGGTCTGGAGCTCGAGTTTTGGACCGCCAACGCCTGGGAGACATTGCGAGCTCAACTGCCCGACGCAGCCTTCGTGGACAGCACAGAAGTGCTGGAGGAATTGCGAGCGGCCAAGAGTCCGGAAGAACTCGAACAGATGCGAAAAGCGGCCGGCTCTATTGTCGATTCGATGGTGGCTACGTTTCAATGGGTCCGCGAGGGGATGACGGAGACCGAGATCGTTGAGTATTTGCGGAGGGAAGAAACATCGCGGGGCCTGGACTACGGTTTTACCTTAATCGCCACCGGTCCGACATTTGGCCGAGGACCTTCCAGCCGAAAGATCCGAAAAGGCGAGATCATATCATTGGATACAGGTGGCCAGTGGCGTGGGTATTTAGCTGATATGGCCAGGATGGGAATGTTGGGTGAGCCAACCCACCTGATGCAAGAGTTATTGGACGAAGTTGCTTCTGTCCAGGCAGCAGCGCGGACGCCGATCAAAGCCGGTGCTCTCGGCGGCGCTATCTACGATGCGGCTTTAAAAGCGGTCGAATCGTGTCCGCACGGAAAAGAGATGCACTTCGTTGCCCATGGTATGGGGTTGATCGCGCATGAGGCGCCACGACTTACCGCGACCGGCCCGATCCCTTATTCCGATAAGCATGCGAAAAGGCCGCTGGAGACTGGGATGGTTTTGTCGATTGAAACGTCGGTGAAACATCCTGAGGTCGGCTTTGTAAAGCTGGAGGATACCGTCGCGGTAACCGATTCCGGCTGGGAAGCTTTTGGTGATTGGGGACGAGGCTGGAACCGCCCCGGGCAATCAGTAGGAGCTAGGAGCTAGACTAGGAGCTAGGAGTTTCTTTGTCCCGTAGGGACGTTATGAAAGTAGCCAGGCAATTTATTGCCTGGTATCGGTGCGAAAACGGGAACCGTCCCGTAGGGTACGGTATGATTGGGTCCGATAGACGTGCCACGATTAGCACGATTAATCAACCCGGGGTAAGGATCAAACCGTGCCCTACGGGACGGATTCTCGATTGGACGCCCTCCAGGCAATAAATTGCCTGGCTACCATCATTAGTCCCTTCGGGACAACAACACTCCTGGCTCCTTACTGATTACTGCCCTACTGACTACTGATTACTGATTCCAGTCAGGCTGACTCGATCGTGACCGGACGCTCCGGCTCTTGTAAAAGCTCTGCGCGGCTCGCCTGAAGCAGGCCGGTGAGACTCTGCGTCACCTTTTCCAACTCCGCCTCGAACGGATGATCTCCGTCTCCCGAATGGGCACGAGCCGTTTCTATCGACAGGATGGCGGAGTTCAACTCCGGCGCCATACGTTCGTGCACGTAGCGCGACAGCCGTTGCCGCTCCTGTTCCTTGCCTACCGACCTGCCCAACTCGAAATCCGCGCTCGGGTCGCCAAACAGCGGGACCATCAAATAGACGAGACTGTTGTCACCGAAGACGGCATGCCCTCTAATAATAAAGCCTTGATCGTACGACTCGAGCGTAATCGGGATTAGTTGACCGGTGTTCCAGGCCACAGGCCCGGTATGAAGCTTGACAATCCTAGAAAGAGCCAGGGCTGGAAGCAGCGGTCCCTTAATCTCGACTACCCGCAAAAACGCATTGTTCGCGAAAATGAAACGATCAGATTCGAGATCCGCCACCGCTCGAGGCAGTCCTAAGGTATCCATTACCTGACACGCCGATATGATCGATTCGTACATTCAGCAAAAGCCTCTCGACCGTCTCATCGCCACAGCTCTTTGTAAAACCTTTTGGCATAAGAGTTTGAGAGCTCTCCTCTGGAAAAAAACGATTCCTCAGCGGCATTCGCTCGCAAATTCTAATGAATTGATTCGTTATCAAATCTCCTGGGTCGGAGACCGGAAATAATGTTCCCGTTGAGCCTTGAGATAACGATCGCTGAGTGTGTTTAATGCCCAACGCGCCAGAGTAAACTTTTCTGCCAAAGTCCCCATGGCCAGTCGCCAATCGGCTTGGTCGGTTTCCTGCGCCGCTACGCGATAAAACCGGCTACCTTGTTGTTCGTAATCTTTCAAGGTCCGTTTCGCGGCGAACCTGGATTGGCGCCGTGCAGCGAAAACCGTGAGATGATCAGGAAAAATACCGCTTAGAAACAAAGCGATATCTGCAATTCGTTTGTAGAGCGCCGGCCGCATTTCGGGGTCGATGATGCGAGCAAGATCCACCATGTCGTCGACATCAAGGTCGCTAAACCGCCGTTTATGCCAGGCGCCACGTTCTCGCCAATAGATGACCCCGCTGTTTGTCCGGGTGAACGAAGCCAGCATATCGGCCAGGTAACCGCGCGTCGATGATTGGGCGAGAAGATCGGTGACCGCTTGCGCTTCAAAGACTGGAATCCTTTTGCCCTTGAAGTCCACTTCCAGGATGTAGCTGGCATCTTCCAGATCTCGCCCGACCTGAAGCAAGAGCGCCGTGAACAGAAAGTACGGTGAAACCCGGACCAGATTTTCTTCCTCGGCCAAGAGCCGGCGGACCAGCTTAGGATCCTGCAACATCGGCTCGAGCAGATCCTCCTTATCCCGAATCAAGTTCACGATGTGATCATAGTCACGGCGATCGGTGGCAACAGTCTCAACCAGGAAACGTAAGTCGGAGTCGCTTACATGCAGCATTCTAGGAATCAGTCATGTAAAGCGATGAGGGTGGCAATAGCAAGGAAACGCTGAAAACGAACGGAGAATACCGGCCTGTATCGCGGTGGGTTTCAGCGTCGGAGAGCGGATAAAAGCTCGGTTCTCAGAAAATCCCGAATCTTAGCGTTCCGCGGGCTTAGTGATACGTGTGACTTGGCTTGCGACCGCCTGCCAACGTCCGTCCTGCTTTGCCCATACGTCAGTGAAGCGAAATTCGCCGCTCTCATCCTGCCCTTTTACCTTCGCCCTAATGGCGCTCCGTCCGGTTATCACCGCCGTTTCACCGTAAACGCGCACCTTCATCTCCAGGGGTTTCATTGCCGCGAAGGCCACGTCGCCCGATTGCAGTAACTCCATCTCCCCTTTTTTGTCGAGGACTGTCCCATCGGGAAACGTGCTCACGTACTCGTCAGATAAATGCTGATGCAGAAAGGCAAAATCGCGATTGACGTACGACTCCATCCACTGCTCGTTCCATCTTCTCACCTCTTCGATCAGAAGAGCGGTTGTGCTCACGCGATCCATAAAAATGGCCTTCTTTCTTTATCTCCAATGCACGGCATTTCTGATCCTAACTAAAGCCAAGTGTGACTGATGCTAAAGGACATACAGACCTCGTTTACTGCCAGTCATCCCATTTAAGTGTGGGTCAGGGAAGCCGGACACAGCGACCTTACCGGGGCAAGGCCCCCGATTGGGGCGAGGCTCCTGTGCGCATTTTCGCCGGAGAGACTGACAGGCACCAATTGACCAAATGATTTACGCCGATAAACGTGCCGAGCCGTGACCCAGCGCTGGATTACGGCTCGGCGCGTATTGGGTGTAGCGACGATCATTCGTCAGGTGAATACCAATCGCTTTGCGAAAAGTACCGAGGTCTTTCAGGAGCCTCGCCCCACCATTTAAGGGCGACGCCCGACCAATCACCAGTCACCAATCACACCCCCATTACGCCCCGGCCCAGTTCTGTCTTGCAGCCCACGGAAAACCGCATTAACCAGTTACAATTCATTTGGTTTTTTCTGCGCAAATCCATCCTGCAGAACGTGCGCAAATGCGTGAGCGGCTGACCATAGGTTTTGTTCTGTTTAGCGACGCCGTAGCACTGAATCTGCATGGTCCGGCCGAGGTTTTCAGCCGGGCGAACCAAATCCTCGAAACCCGAAGCGCCGCATATAAGCTGCTCTATCTCTCCGAGACCGGCGGCTCGATTCGCACGAGCTCTGGTGTGGTCATGCAAACGCAGGCTGTCAATTCCATCGAGGCTAATCGCTTGGATACATTGATCGTTGTTGGTGGATTAAGAGCCGCCGCCTTTACCAGTAATTCCCCTTTGGTCTTGTGGATTAGAGAGGCATCGAGGTACGCCCGGCGTACATGCAGCGTTTGCAACGGGGCGTTTCTTTTAGCTGCTGCCGGTCTGCTCGAAGGTCGACGCGCAGTAGCGCACTGGTGTGAGGTGGCGACCTTGCAGGCGATGTATCCCAAAGTGCAGGTAGAATCGGATCCAATTTACATCCAAGATGGTTCTATCTGGACATCGGCAGGTATGACCGCCGGTATCGACCTGGCGATCGCACTGGTTAGAAGTGACTTCGGCACTAACGTTAGTCTCTCAGTCGCCAAAGAGATGGTGATGTTTCTCCACCGTGCCGGCAGTGAAGCGCAATTCAGTCGGGCACTGGACTCACAGACTCGCCTTGGAATCATGGCTCCAGATTCAAAGTTAGCGGAGCTTCCGGCCTGGATTGCTCACCATCTCAATGAGGATCTTAGTGTAGATGGCCTGGCGAAAGCGGTTGGCATGACCCGTAGAACGTTTGTCCGCCACTTCGGCCGATGGCATGGTGGGACGCCGGCCAAATTGGTTGAGGACCTCCGCGTAGAGGCGGCATGCAGATGGCTCGAAGATGGTCGGACCAGCATCAAGCACGTCGCCTACGTTTGTGGCTTCGGCGATGAAGAACGCATGCGAAGAACATTTCTACGTCGCGTTGGCATTCCGCCAGCAACGTACAGAGATCGATTTATCAAAGCCTTGGACAAAGAGTCGGTCACTGATGGGACTTTATCGATGGCGATCCGGAAGAGTTAACGATAGTGGCAAATAGCGGTAGTGGGTTGATTTCCGGGCACCGGCGTACCCGCTGAGTGGAATGTTCTGATTGACCAGAGGAAAAGCGTGGCTGCAAAAGCCGCGATCAGCACGCCGAACGGAATTGCCAAGTTGGGAACGAACGGGATCGGCCATACAAAATGCAGCACCAAGCCCGTGACAATCGCAGTCACATAGATGGCTGGAGGACGCGCCATGCCGAGGTTCGCGGCAGGTGGCGGCGCGTGCTGGTTTTGCGAAGCCCGCCGGACCATTTGGTGTGCGCACTAGTATTGCATACCGACTTCCCGACGTACAAGCCTGCATTGCTCGAGGTTGGAAAGACGGAATTTTGAACAGAAGGCTTGGGCTAACTGTAGGTCTTCAGAACTTGATGAACACCTTCGACCGCCATTCCGCCTTCACCCACGGCAGCGGCGCAACGTTTAACCGAGCCGGAGCGCACGTCGCCCGCAGCAAAAATTCCCGGCCAACTCGTTTCCAGCGGTCCAGGGGAACGATCCATGGCTTTCCAAGCAGGCAAGTTGGCCACCGACTGGCCGGTCTTAATGAACCCTCTCTCATCGAGCTCGATTTCGGCTGGCAACCAAGAGGTGCATGGCTTGGCGCCGATCATGGAAAAGACCGCCGGCGTCTGCACCATCCATCGTTCGTGGGTCTTGGTGTTTTCCAGTTCAACCGCTTCGAGGACCTTCCCGCCGATCATTTGCCTGATCTCGGTGTTGGTTAAAATCTCGATATTTTCCTTCACCTCAACCCGACGTGAGAGATAAGTCGACATCGTTTTGCTTAGACCATCGCCGCGAACCACCAGCAGCACCTTCTTGGCGCCCTCAGACAGAAACATGGCCGCCTGTCCGGCAGAATTTCCGCCGCCAACAACTACGACGGTTGAGCCGGCGCATAGCCGGCCTTCCCGAGTAGTGGCGGCATAGTAAAGACCGGCGCATTCAAAGGTCTCACGCCCCTCGGCCTCCAGCCGATGGTAATTGACCCCCGTAGCAATGATCACGCACTTGGCATGGAGAGCGCAGTTACAGCCCTCGACTCTCAGCGTGGCGCGGTGTTCGCCTTCGTTCAGGGTAAGGGAGAGCGCCTGTGCCGGGGTCGAAAACTTTGCTCCGAAACGATAGGCCTGAAGCTGCGCTCGAAAAGCCAGTTCTCCACCGCTGATTCCGGTGGGAAACCCAAAAAAGTTTTCGATCAGCGATGAGGATCCGGCTTGTCCGCCCGGTGCGTACGCTTCCAGAACCACGGTTCGTAGACCTTCAGAGGCAGCATAAACGGCGGCAGCGAGACCGGCTGGACCGGCTCCGACGATGGCCAGGTCACAACTGATTTCCTCATCGTCGCCGGAGGTTAGCGGCTTCAGTAACCCGGCAATGCGCGCCGCTTCTCGCAACGAGGGATGCCGAAGCGGCATTCCATTTGCCGTGATCAGGGCGGGCAAATCATGGCTGGCCAAGTGCAAACGTTCGGCCAAAGCACGCCCGTCTTCCGTGTGAAAGTCGATCACGCGATGGGGCACATGATTCTTATCCAGAAAATCATCGAGTTGGCGACCATCTCGAGAATCCTTGGGGGTAAGAATCCGCAACCCGGCAAATTCACGGTCACGCATGATTCGTTTTCGCCGCATGATGAATGCTTGCACGATCGGTTCGCCGACGCCGGGCAACTCGGCCAGCGCCTGCCGAAGCCGATCCGCCGGCACCTGCAGAACTTCGCTCTCCTCCGCCTTGCCTCGAGAGTTCGCCAGCGCTGCGGTGCCCATGAGCATAGACACGTCCCCGAGAAATTCGCGCGGCCCTGGGTTCGCGAGGATCAGCTCCTGTCCGTCACGCGATTCGAAGACCTCCAGCTCACCCTGTAAAACCGCCGTTAGGCCAAGATTACGCTGGCCGGCCTTGATTACCAATTCGCCCCGGCGAACCACGCGACGCGTGCCGACCTGTTCGAGCATGGCAAGTTGCTGGTCGTTCAGTTTTGGATGGGCAATGTTCTGCGTGTCACTATAGAACTGCTCGTCTTCGTCGATTTCGGGCATAGGCTGCGCACAATATTACTATTGGTCGATCTCGTCATCCCTTTGCGCAAAAGGAAAATCCCCCCTAACCGGACCACTTTGCATGCCAACCAGCTTGTGAGCTCGCAATCCCCTCGGTATTAGCTGTTTATAGACTTTGCCCCTATCAGACTAGACGGTACGAAATATCGGATGTTCTGAGACTAGTCCAAGAGGGGCCTATCGGACTTATTGTCCCGAGGGATTGAATGAAGGTAGCCAGGCAGTTTACTGCCTGGGATGTGTGAAAGGACGATCCGTCCCGTAAGGATACGGTATGATGGGATTCATCCCAAGGTTTGCCATCAGATAAAGCCGTTGTAAAAACCGATGATATTCGCACGAGTGCCTGGATACGAAGCGAGGGGTAAATCAATCATACCGTCCCTACGGGACTTGTCGGACTTTGTCCCGGAGGGACTAGATGATCGTAGCCAGGCAATTCATTGCCTGGAACACGTCCAACTGAGAATCCGTCCCGTAGGGCACGGTCTGATCCCTACCCCAGTTGATTAATCGTCCTAATCGTGGCACGCCTATCGGATCCAATCACACCGTCCCTACGGGACGGGTTCTCGATTGAATCTGTTCCAGGCAATAAATTGCCTGGCTACTATCATTCATTCCCTCCGGGCCAAAGTCCGACAATAAACGCCGAGTTACCTTTCCCTGGGAGATTGAATGGATCTGTCTGCATCATTATCGTTTGAGCGATACTATGAAGGAGAGGATCCCTAAAGATGGGACAGGCACCTTGGCCACATCTGCTAACCGCCCTCCGGCAATGTTCATCGCAGATGACCTTGGTCTCGACTTCCTCAATTCGATTGGCACGCCGGTAGATACCGTGGTGGAGTGGATTGCCGATGGAGAAGACCTTCTGGCTTGGCTCATCCAGGCCAAACTTTTGGATCCGGAACAAGCTGTAGCGATTCGAGCCAATTCCTTTCCGGGAGAGCTCGATGAAGTAGCCGCTCAAGCCCGCGCCTTACGCGAATGGTTTCGCGAATTTGTTCGCTCCCATATGGGTCGGCCTTTGGCGGCGAAAACCCAGAAGCTATTGGAACCATTAAATAAAGTGCTTGAACGTGATCAAGGCTACGGAGCCATCGTACCGAGGTCTGCTGACCACAAAAAACGCCCCGCACCATCGGGTCTTGAGTGGCGGCCTCTGAGGCGCTTCACCACCCCCAATGCATTGCTACTGCCTATCGCGGAAGCGATGGCTCATCTGGTCTGTTCGGAAGATTTTTCGCTGGTGAAAGCATGCGAGGGTAAAAACTGCACCTTTTTATTTCTCGATAAGACCCGCGGCCGCGCCCGCCGGTGGTGCAGTATGAGCATCTGTGGCAACCGAGCCAAACAGGAAGCTCACCGCCAGCGTTCCACCCGAAGACCTAATCAGCGTTGAAGGAATAGATCCGCAGGTTACACAGATTACGCAGATTACGGTCAGGGAATTGACCACTGTCAGCGAGCCGACGTAGCTCACCAGGCGCTTCGTTCTCGTTCTCGTCGTCGAATCCGGCCGCGCGGAGTGTTGGAGTGTTGGGGTACTGCGCCAAGTCCGAATTGCACCCGCATAGCGGGTAGGGATGCTAAAGGGGGAGACGGGGCGACTTGTCCGCCATAGCTTTAGCGACGGAGGAAGTCTGCTTTGCGTGAGATTTTTCTTCGTCTTTTTTGTGCTTTTTGCGCTTTTTCTTGACCGACATAGCCTTGGCGACGTCTGTTGCGGCTATTCCTTCACCGGGCCAAAGCTGTGTGGTCGATTAGAACGCCGGCCTCAAATCCGGACCACCATTTTGCCATTGGCCTGGTTGGATTCCATGGCCTCATGTGCCTCACGGATGTCATCGAATTGAAACACGCGAGCCGGTTTCGCCTTGTAGACCCCTTTCGCTACTTTATCCACGATCGACTGAAGAGGAATATCGGAAACTGGAAATTCCGGCGTACCGAATACAAAACTACCAAAGAAGGTGAAATAGACTCCGCTTGGCATCTGAAGTAACGGATTAAAGTTATTTACCGGATCAAGGCCGCCGAGCCACCCTGCCAGGCACATACGTCCACCTCGACGCAACAGGCGGAGAGAATCCATGAACGTCGTGTTGCCCACCAGGTCCAATACTGCGTCGATCTGTTTCCGTTCAGCCATGGACTCCGAAAGGGTTGGAGTTTCGATCTCAGCTCGTTCTGCTCCAAGTTGTAGCAGTGTATCAAACCGTTCCTTTTTCCGAGTGGTTGCGATAATCTTCGAACCCGCGTCCGCTGCAATATTAACCGCCGCCCGACCTAAAGCTGACGTTGCTCCTCGGACTACCAGGGTTTGACCGTTTTTGATTTCTAAATTGCGATGCAAGCACATCCAGGCGGTGGCGTAGGATTCCGGGATGACCGCTAACTCTTCCCACGGCAGATCTGTTTTGATGGGTATCACGTTGGTGACGGGCGGGCACGTGTATTCAGCGTAGCTTCCGTTGATGGTGCGTCCCATCCCACCCATGAAGGCAGCGACTTTGGTTCCCGGTTCGAACTCTCCGCCGGGGCAAGATTTAACCAACCCAACACACTCAATCCCGGTAACGGTTGCTGCCTCAGCCCACTCCCCTTTCCGCATATGGGTTTCGGCGTGGTTGATACCGAATGCTTTCACTTCGATAAGCACAGAGCCTGGCTCCGGTACCGGATCAGGCAGCTTCTCAATGACTAGGCCATCTAGCCCCCCGAATTGTTTGATGATGATTGCTCGCATACGAATACTCCAAGATGGTGTTTGTTCCTGAGATCAGGATTTGCCCGCTCTAATAACCTATCAATGACTATTAATGCGGTTATTTCTTAAGAGCAATTTCCGGACCAGCAAAATATCCGGGAGCTCGGGCGCTGCCAATACCCCGGGTGTCGCTATTGAGCAGGCGCACATCGCACCTTTCTTATTCACTGTTTCGGTTCCAGAATCAGGCATTTACTGGCGCAAACGATCGACCCCACATCGTACGAGATTTCGGACTCAGAGATTGGCAACCGGCCATTTTACTGCATTCCCTGAGGGAACATGACTAATTGATCCCCTGAACCTTGCTGTGCTGCGAAGCAAGCTAGGATAGGGAGAGGCAGAAATTCGTAAGTGCGAATGTTCGTACAAAGAGACGCCGCCAACTTTTCCGAGGTGATCACCAGCGGCCAGCAACCAGATGACCGAGGTTGGCACGCTATCTGTTTATCGAATTGTTCGTTGACACGATATCGATAACCCGCTTAGGACTAATAATCCGGTTATTTGAGGAATAATCGTTGGAACCGATGCCCTCTCGATTTTAACAGAAGATCACACACCCAATTCAACAGGAGATTTCAGATGACGACGTATAACTATGCCGAAATTAATGGTCACAAAATGTTCTATCGGGAAGCTGGAGACCAGGATTCTCCCATTATTGTGCTCCTCCACGGTTTCCCCAGTTCCTCTCACATGTATCGCGACCTGATCCCGAGGCTGGCTGATCAGTTTCGTGTGATTGTGCCTGACTACATCGGCTTTGGCTACAGTGACGCGCCGAAGCCCGGTGACTTTAGCTACACGTTCGATAACCTGGCTGCCCAGGTCGAGGCATTGCTCCTGGGTGTCCTGGGTCTGAAGAAGTTCAGCATTTACGTGCAGGATTACGGCGCCCCCGTGGGATACAGAATTGCGTCGAAAAATCCACAGGCCATTGAGGCCATTATCGTGCAGAACGGTAACGCATATGCAGAAGGGATTGGGAGCGGTTTCGATGCGATGAAGCCCTTCTGGGCAAAACGTAATGCAGAAACCGAAAAACCGGTGCGTGCCCTGCTAACCTTGGAGACAACCAGGTTTCAATACACCCACGGCACAAAGAACCTAAAACAGATTAGCCCCGACAATTGGACCTTTGACCAGGTGTTCCTGGATCGTCCTGGGAATGACGCGGTTCAACTCGATTTGCTCTACGATTACCAATCCAATCTCGGGCACTACGACCGCTGGCACGAGTATTTCCGCACTAGCCAGCCTCCAACCCTGATCGTGTGGGGAAAGAACGATCCGTTCTTTACGGTCGAAGGCGCGAAAGCGTATCAGCGCGACCTGCCAAAAGCAGAGCTTTTCTTATTAGATACGGGGCACTTTGCTCTGGAAGAAGAGGGAGACTTCATCGCTGACAAGATCAAGGCATTTCTCAGGTGAATACCGGCACTCAGTAACGGAGTCAGGAATTCACGTTTCAACTACCAGGAGCCGGCCCCTAAGCCCGCGTGGAGATCCAAACCCTCCTGGTACCTCATTGCCGAAGAAGACCGCATGATCAGCCCGAAGACGCAGCATTTCCTGGCCGAACGGATGGGAGCAAAGGTCCGGTCTCACCCAGTCGATCATACGCCGCTGCTCACCGCGCCCAAGGTAGTGATCGATATCATCAGCGAGGCCGCCAGCGAAACCCTCGTCTCCTAGTTAATCCTTCGGCCCGTTTTAGCAGAGGCCAGGAAGACAAGCTCATCACCGTATTCCTCGTAGCAGCACCCGCATCTTCTGTTGCGAGTCCAGATCCGGCAGCGGTGTGTAAAGTATCAGCTTCATATCGGAGCCATCCATGTGAGCGAAGGAAACATGCTCGAAAACCATCGGGCCGGCGGTCGGATGCTGAATTCGCTTGAGACCGGTTAGTCGCTTCGACACCTCATGTTTCGGCCACCAAGTCCGGAAGGCGCGGCTCCGCCGGGTAAGCACATCGATCAGACGAACAAAGTCAGGATCCCCTGAATACTTGGCGCTATCCACGCGAAAGAATGCCAGCGAAGCCCGGGCTACCTCTTCCCAATCAAGCAGGAGTTTTCGATGATCGGCGTTGGCAAAGAGCAGGAACATGATGTTGCGCTCTTCCTCAGGCAGTTTTCCGTAGTCCCCAAAGACCGCTACGGCGGCCTGGTTCCAAACCAAAACATCCCATCTACGCCCGAGCACATAAGCAGGCTGGGTCTTCAGGCTATCTAACATTCGGTGGATAGATTCCGGCACCGATTCGGGACCCTTGGCTTCCACGCCAGGCAACGATTTACCGTGTAAAGAGAACAGATGATGTCTCTCTGTCTGGTTGAGACGAAGTGTATCGGCTACGGCATGAAGAACCTCAGCCGAGGCATGCACATCACGGCCTTGTTCTAGCCAAGTGTACCAAGTTGTTCCCACGCCCGCGAGCAGAGAAACCTCTTCCCGTCGCAAACCGGGAGTGCGCCGGCGGCTTCCTCCCCGCAACCCAACCTCAGCCGGAGATAACCGTTCCCGGCGCGAACGGAGAAACTCGCCAAACTCCTTTCGTCGGGCAGTCGACCTGGTAACAGAACTCGTCATCCCATCTCCTAGCTATATCTATACTAGTATCCAGGTGTTGTCAGTACTAGGATAATTCGAGAACTGGTTAACTGTTTTTCCCAGCCTAAACTCGAAACATGCTACGAGAAATGAATGGAAAAACAGAACACGTTTTGATTCTCGGTGGTTCTTCTGGAATTGGTTTAGCCACCGCGGATCTGCTTTTACAGCTCGGTTACAAGGTGACGATCGCCGGCCGGGATGGGAATCGATTGGATCGAGCTTTGGCTTCTCTGAAAGGAGATATTGAATCTGTCCGGGTAGATGCCGCCAATTTGGAACAAATACGGGGCGTATTCTCCCGGCTCAGATCTTTGAACCATTTGGTTTTGGCATTAGGCAGCGACAAAGGGATGGGCCCGTTTTCATCAGTGACCCTCCCTAATGTACAACAAGGTTTCGCGGAGAAGGTTTTCCCGCATTTCGGTTGCGCGCAAGCGGCCCTGGAAGTGCTCGGCCAGAATGGCAGTATCACCTTTCTGTCGGGTCTTAGTGCGCACGCTGCCTCGCCCGGGACCGCGGGCATCGGAGCTGCCAATGCGGCGATCAGCGCGTTAGTGCCTATCTTGGCCGCTGAACTGAAACCGTTGCGGGTAAACGGCGTTGCTCCCGGCGTAATCGATACACCCTGGTGGGATTTCCTCTCTCCAGAACAAAAGCAGGAGGTTTTCGTTAGTTACGCAGCCAAGACGCCCGTAGGCCGTATTGGCCAATCCGCCGATATTGCCCAAGCAATTAGCTTTCTGATCGGTAACACGTTCATGACTGGCCACGTCATCGTTTGCGACGGCGGTCTGCGCCTCGTTGCATGAGTGATAGGGAAAACTCACCGCGAATGGACGCGAATAGACGCGAATAAATGAAATTGATCCATTCGCGGTTTCAAAAAATCCTCGCCTATCCGATGCAGAAGGTCGCTTTAGTAATCCATGGCGAGACTATCTCGCAGCGATGAACTCCTTGGCCAGAGTGACGGTGATGTTAGTTGTTGTCACTTGACGCAGTTTCTTGAGCGCCGCGTACTCTGGATCGTCGTAAAACGCCATTGCGTGGTCGTGCGATGGAATTCGCCGAAACAGATTACAGTAAACCCCTAGGCACGAAACATTGCCGTAGGGAGGGTCCCGATAGGGGTCACGTCTTAGCAACGCAAACAACATTTTCTCCACGCGTTTTATCTTTCTCGCCAAGGCTTTATCGGTTTCCAAACGTCTAGCCAAGCGAATCGCCATCGTCACCGCCGGATAGTCCGCCTAACTCGCGCAAAGTTTTGTCCGAACGCTTCCGGGCAAGATAAAGCGCGGCGCCCAGAGCTCCGTTGCCATGGCTGGTATGAAGCGTTTCCCAATCTTGGCCCCACACCTCGCCGATGCTAGCGCTTATCGCCGTGATATGCGGTTCCTCTGAATCCCGTCACACTTGTTACTCTCACCTCTACAACACCGGCGCTAACCTATCTCACAAGCAAAAACCTGTACGTCACTTCAGAGAAACTCGAATCCACAACGAATCAGAACATTCAGATAAAACATGAACCCAACAACTCCCTTCACCGGTGGATGCGCTTGCAGCGCGATCCGCTACGCATCAACAGCCACACCGATTGTGATGCTTCACTGTCACTGTCGCGATTGCCAGCAAGCCAGTGGCGGACCGTTTTCGGCTTTCGTTATCGTGCCTACGGAAGCTTTCAAGCTCTTGCAAGGCTCGCCCCGCTTTCATGCGTCGCCCAGCGAAATGGGGGGCATGACCCGCCGGGGCTTTTGCCCTGACTGCGGCGCGCCGATTGTGGTCAAGCCCGATGCCGTTCCTCAATTTGTTGCGATCAGAACCGCGAGCCTGGATGATCCGAGCTGGTTCAAACCGCAAATGGACGTGTGGACCTGTGACGCGCATCCATGGGACGAAATGAATCCTGCGCTGCCGAAGCATGAAAAGTATCCTCAATAAAAGCGAAGGAGAACATCATACAGAAAACCGAAACCGTATCCGGGAGTTACCTCAACAACGATTGAGTGCGTTACCCTCTGGAGGAAATGATTATGGCAAAGGTAATTTTTGGAAATCATACGGCGGTTTTTGCCGCGCGATCAGAACAGGACAGGATTCGTAAATTTTATTGCAATGTCCTGGGGTGCAAAGTCAGAGTAAAAACCGATGAAGTGGACCGTTTTCAATTGGATGACCTCCACTTCTGCTTTGTCTACCAGAGCACCGCTCTGGACGAGAACGACTTTTTGAAGGCAATCCACCTGGAACTCAAGACCGATAACACCGAGGAAATGAAACAGAAAATTCTCGCCTTCGGCGTAAAGAAGCTCGATGTGCCCGATCCCCACCTTTATTTCCAGGCTCCAGGTGGGCAGGTGTTTCGCCTCGTGGATATCAACGAAGACCTCTCTCTGTATGAAGGGTCGCCTTCATCAAGACCTGGATCGTCGTCGGCATCGTAAATGCGTGAGACACATATGTTGTCGTAATGACCAACGGTAATACAAACGCCGCGACCGAACTGCAGGCCATCGCTGCCGAAGCGTTGGCCGCCCTCGATACCTGCAACCAGATCTTGCCATTCTCTGCGCGCCTTTCTGCCTTCGATCTCGACGATGCTTACCGCGTGACTGCTGCAATAAGGCAAATGCGCGAGAGGCGCGGCGAGATGCCGGTGGGACGCAAGATCGGCTTCACGAATCGCGCGGCGTGGCCCGAATACGGACCGATGTGGGGATATGTTTACAACCGCACGGTACAGAACCTCGCCGAGATCGGCGATACGTTCTCGCTCGTGGGTCTCGCTGAGCCACGAATAGAGCCGGAGATCATCTTCAAGCTCGCGTTGGCGCCAACACCGGGTATGGACGAGGCAGCATTACTGGCTTGCATCGATTGGGTCGGGCACGGTTTCGAAATCGTGCAGTCAATCTTTCCTGGATGGAAGTTTTCCGCTCCCGACGCGGTCGCGGCGTTCGGCCTGCACGGTGCCCTGCTAATTGGGCCTCAGCACCTCATCGCGGTGCACGCCGAGGATTGGAGCCGGACGCTTTCGACCTTCGAAATCGATCTGAAGCGCGACGGCACGGTTCTCGATCACGGTCTCGCTACGAACGTGTTGGATGGACCTGTTTCGGCACTGCGTCATCTCGTCGATATTCTCGTGCGCGATCCGCTCAATCCGCCACTCGCAGCCGGCGAGATCGTCACGACGGGAACACTGACGCGCGCACTTCCGGTATCAGCCGGCGAAACATGGACAACCGAACTCACGGATGTCGGGCTTGACGGTATCTGTGTCCACTTCCCTTGAGTTACAATAGAGTCTATTTGCACAGCTTCGAACCAGCAAGAGGTAGCCCCTTTCACGCCCGCCGGTTCGCGCGCCGAATGCAGTTTGGCTCGTGCAAAAAGTCTGGTGACGTCGGACGCTGTAGGGAGTAGCCTCAGCTCATCCATCCAGGATGCCAAAATACAGGTCACTATGAGAGCGACCGAACACGATCACGACCATCAGGAGGTTCCTTCGGACCTCACCCTTCGCGTCAAGGCGCTCGAATCGTTGCTAGTCGAAAAGGGGTTGGTCGATCCGGCGGCACTTGATGCGTTGATCGATACCTACGAGCACAAGGTCGGTCCGCGCAATGGCGCGCGGGTGGTAGCACGAGCCTGGGTCGATCCCGCTTACAAGGAGCGCCTGCTGACCGACGCCACCGCTGCGATCGGGGAACTGGGCTACACCGGCGGACAGGGCGAGCATATGATCGTGGTCGCGAATGGGCCTAGGGTGCACAACCTTATCGTCTGCACGTTGTGCTCCTGCTATCCATGGCCGGTTCTCGGTTTGCCGCCGGTCTGGTACAAGTCCGCGCCCTACCGCTCGCGCGCAGTGATCGACCCGCGCGGCGTGCTACGCGAATTCGGGCTCGAGCTGCCGGAGGATGTCGAAATACGCGTTTGGGACAGCACAGCGGAAGTACGCTACCTGGTGCTACCCGAGCGGCCGGCAGGCAGCGAAAAGCTGAGTGAGGAGGAACTCGTTGCGCTGGTCACACGTGATGCGATGGTCGGCATCGCCAAAGTCAAGCTGCCGCAGGCAGGAGCCAACCTATGAATGGCGTGCATGACACGGGCGGCATGCACGGCATGGGCCCGATTCAATACGAGAGCAACGAGCCGGTATTCCACGAGCCCTGGGAAGCCCGAGTATTCGCACTCAACGGCGCGGTGAGGGCCTGGGGCAAATGGACCAGCGATGCCTCTCGTCACGCCGTCGAGCGCATTCCGGCGCCCGAATATCTGCGCATGAGCTACTATGAGCAACGGCTGCACGCGCTCATTGAGCTAATGGTTAAAAGCGGGCTGGTCACTCGCGCGGAAGTTGAGAGCGGCAAGCTGGCGCCGGGCTCACCCAAGGCCGTTCCCGCGCTTATTTCGGGTGCCGTTCCGGGTATGGTCGCGAAGGGTAAACCTGCGAGCCGAGAAGTACCGGTTGCGCCTCGCTTCATGGTGGGCCAGCGCGTACGTGCCCGCAACATCCATCCGACTGGTCACACGCGACTGCCCACCATGAAGCGCGGCAAGCTTGGCACAATCCACCTGCACCATGGCGTATACGTGTTCCCGGACACCAACGCCGATTCCCAGGACGAGAAGCCGCAACACCTGTACTCGGTGTGGTTCGCCGCGCGCGAGCTGTGGGGGGAGCAAGCCTCGGAGCGCGATGCCGTGTATCTCGACATGTGGGACGACTACCTTGAGTGCGCCTAATTCCATATTGGAACCCGAGCATCTCCAAGCGCTGCCGCGGCTGCCGCGAGACGAGCGCGAACCTGTGTTTGCCGAGCCTTGGCAGGCCCAGGCGTTTGCGCTCGCGGTGAAGCTCTCCGAGCAGGGGAATTTCACATGGAAGGAATGGGCGACTGCCCTCGCCAACGAGCTCAAAGCCGCCGCGACTCGCGGGGAACCCGACGACGGTTCGCGTTACTATGATCATTGGCTTGTGGCTCTCGAGCGCTTGGTCACGCACAAGGGCTTGGCCGATCCGGCTTCGCTGCTCGCGCGAAAGGAGGCCTGGGCCGAGGCCTACCGGCGCACCCCCCATGGCAAGCCGGTCGAGCTAGTTAATTGAAGGCCTTAAATTACGAGGGTCCGCCCGTGGGCTTGATTGTCACTCTGAAGATCACGCCGGTTTGACCCGGCGAGGTTTTGAACGTGTAGTAGCTTGGCCTGCTCTAGCTCGGGCGCCGCGGAACACCTGGGTGACTAACTTGTCGCTGAACTCTTCAGTCAGCGGTGATGTCCGGAACAGAAGGCGATAAAAGATCGCACCGAACACTGCATCGATAATCAGCTCCGGATCCGCATCGCTCGCTAGTTCCCCGCTGGTTTTGCCCCGCTCGATATCGGCGGCGTTTGCCTCCTGGTGTCCCCGGATGTGTTTGTCAAACAGCTCCCGGAGGATCGCTGGCTCGCTTTGGCCTTCG
>Ga0209240_1000322_pt1 | contig 20078 bp, 14 predicted proteins | sample GraSoi_2013_80cm_FD_185828 | JGI IMG/M metagenome (GOLD analysis project Ga0209240, IMG submission 185828) | Grasslands soil microbial communities from the Angelo Coastal Reserve, California, USA - Sample 9_17_2013_80cm (SPAdes) (version 2) | ecosystem: Environmental > Terrestrial > Soil >...
TTGGGGGCCCGGCTATGGTTGGGGTGGTTACTATCCCTACTATCCGTACTATCCGTACGGTGCCTGGGGCGGTTATTAACCGTAAGGGCCCTCGAATCACATGAGGACATAAAGGTAGGAGCAAATCTTCTGTCCTTTGTGGCCTCTGTGATTCGCGCCACCGGAGCGTAAGCCTCGACCGAGACATCCAACTCTTCGCGGATTTACTCGCGCCGAGCGCTTGCGGTTGGTTATTTCTTGGGACGCCAACGTTCGCGCGCTATGCTGGCTTGGCTTTCATGTTTCAACTTGATCCTACACACGATCCCTCGCGCCGATCTTGGGTCCTGAGCGCCAATGGACATAGCGATTTTCCGATCCAAAACCTTCCCATAGGAATATTTTCACCGCCGGAAAACTCAAGACGCGCCGGTGTCGCTATCGGTGATAAGATTCTGGACATTGCCGCGACTCTGTCGGCAGAGTTATTCTCCGGCGACGCCTGTCAGGCGGCGGAAGTGGCCTCCGGTTCGTCGCTAAACAGCTTTCTCGCCTTGGATCCAGAGGTGCGAAATGCCTTCCGTCATTGCCTTTTTGACCTCTTACAGGCAAGTCAACCGGATCCACGCAAACTGGCGCGGCATCTTTACGACTCAGCATTGTGCCAACTACATCTACCGGCACTGATTGGTGATTATACGGATTTTTATACGGGGATTCATCACGCTGAAAATGTGGGCAGACAATTTCGTCCGGATAACCCGCTGCTACCAAACTACAAACATGTGCCTATCGGTTATCATGGACGAAGCTCATCGATTATCCCATCAGGAATTCCGATCCGCCGCCCACAGGGACAATATAAAGCACCGGATAAAGAAGCGCCGTCATTCGGGCCATCGCAACGGCTCGATTACGAGCTGGAGCTAGGGATTTGGATTGGAAAGGGCAATGAACTTGGCCAACCGATACCAATAGATCAGGCCTGGCGACATCTCGGAGGGTTCTGTTTGATGAATGACTGGTCGGCCCGCGATATTCAGGCTTGGGAATATCAACCGCTCGGCCCCTTTCTGGCCAAGAACTTTGGCACAACGGTATCGCCCTGGATCATACTGCCGGAAGCGTTGGCACCTTTTCGCATTGCCCCACCTCCAAGAGTTCATGGCGATCCCGCACCACTTCCTTATCTGCAGGATTTTAGTGATCAAAAGCAGGGCGCCTTTGACATTCGGTTGGAAATTTACCTGCTGACCCCCGGTCTCAAAAACAAGAAATTGCCACCCTATCGGGTGGCGCAGTCCAACACCCGCTACATGTATTGGACCGTAGCCCAACTAATTGCGCACCATACCAGTGGCGGCTGTAACCTTCGACCGGGAGATCTTTTTGGATCAGGAACACTCTCCGGACCCGATGCAACGGAATGCGGAAGCCTTCTTGAAGCCACGGTGGGCGGTCGGACGCCGATCTTACTCGAATCGGGAGAAGAACGCCGATTTCTTCAGGATGGCGATGAGGTGATTTTGCGTGCTCAGGCTGTTCGACCAGGATTCCAATCCATCGGCTTTGGTTCGTGTTTCGCAACCGTCATCGCCTAGCATACGGAGTAACGGAGTGGTGGAGTGATGGTAGGGCGAAAAACTCGGCGCGCCGAGGACGACATTGCTCTATCGCCCGATCCGCGCCGGTTTTGAGCCGTTCCGTGCGTGTGGCAGGTTACGCGCCTTAGAACATCTCGGATTGGTTTGCACCGTTTTGGGGTTACGCGAATATCATTCGGCGACGCCATACCCACGACGCCGGCTCAAAACCGGCGCGGGATCATTTAACCCGCTAGCCACACCATCGGCGCGCCGAGTTCTTCGCCCTACCACATCTCCACCACTCCTACGCCTATTAGTCAGTTTAGTTTCGCTCTTTAGGAGAATAGAACCCGGCGTCGTACGGCCAGATAGTTCGTTAGTGAAAACTTTAGAAAGATCACTATGAAACTATTACATCATAGTATGGCAGTTTTGCTCTGCGGTTGCCTAGCGTACGTTAGCGTACCAAATGGCCTGGCGTCTCAGCCTGCCAGTTCTGCTTCGCCATCGACGCCTCAAGCTGTGCCACAGACGACGGACCAATTGCGGCAACTCGTCGCACCGATTGCGCTTTATCCGGACCCACTAATTGCACAGATCCTGGCTGCTGCTACTTACCCCGCTCAAGTGATTCAGGCCAATCAATGGTTGCAGCAGCATCCGGGGCTAACAGGTGACGCACTGGCCAAAGAAGCAGACCAACAGTTATGGGATCCAAGTGTCAAAGCTCTGACCCAGTTTCCCGTGATACTTGCCAATATGAGCCAGAATCTGGCTTGGACCGCAGAGCTGGGCGATGCCTACGTTAACCAGGGGCAGGACCTGACTCAGACAATTCAAAACCTGCGACAACTGGCCAAAGACGCTGGGAACCTGAAATCAACGCCGCAAGAGAATGTGACTACCGAGGGAGACACCATCAATGTTGAACCGGTGTCGACCGACGAAATCTACATTCCTCAGTATGATCCCTGGGCGGTGTATGGGAACTTGCTGCCTGTCTTCCCTGGTTGGGCTCCATATCCTGGACTTTACCTTTACGGAGCTGGAATCGGCTTTGGACTAGGCTTCGGTATTGGCGAGTTCGGCGGCTACGGCTGGGGTTGGAATCATTGGGGATACGATTGGCATCATGGCGCGGTTGCGTACAACCATCATACGTTCGTTTCTCACAGTAGAACCATTGTAAACAGAAGCACCGCCCGTTCGGTGACTCATAATTTTCATTCGACTCGGTTCGCCGGCCATACGGCTCCCCATGTCAGCCACAGCATGCACATGGCAACAGCAAGGCACTTTAGCGCTGTCGGCGGCTCTCACGCCGGAGCACATGCTTTCTTCCACAGCGGCGGATTCCACGGTGGAGGGTTTCATGGTGGTGGGTCCCATGGAGGAGGATTCCATGGTGGTGGATTTCACGGAGGCGGCCACGGAGGTGGGCACGGCGGACACGGCAAGTAACTTATCGGTTATAAGTTATAAGTTATAAGTTATAAGTTGTAAGTTCTACGTACAAAGGAACCGATGCGGTTAGGCTGGGCTTTGGTCCGGAGATCTTCTCCGGACTAAAGCCCTTACCGTTCGCGGCTAATCGTCACGCGAACAACCTGCAACCTATAACTTAGGACCTAAAACTTGTAACTTTTTAGACCGCACAATAATGAACCCACGGAAAAATCGAATCCGGCCGGTCCCGCAGATTAAACCAGGCGCTTTAATCCTCATTGGGTAGTAAGCGTTGTCTACGCCTTTACAAACAATCATGGTGATCTCCCCTTCGTATTGACTGACGGCCAGACTAAACCTTGAATACACGAGGTCGCTATTAGCTAGATGAGCGAATATGGATCACCCGAGAGGAGGAGGTCAGCGGTAACTCTTTCGGCTGATCGTCTTACTCCAGCGAAACGACAATCTTACCTATTTGTCTGTCGGTCGCCATGTATTCGTGGGCGGCCGCGTACTGGTCGAGCCCCATGAAAATCCGATCAACTTTCGGCTGAAAGGCCCCTTCATTCAACCCGTCGAAAACAAATCGTCTTGCTCGATCAACCGCTTCGCGATTCGGAGGAATACTCAATCTGCGGTGCCCGGTGAAATCAAAGATTTTGAACGTGGGATGGAGATTTAAACCGCGCAAAAAACAGGCCCCAAGCGGCACCCGCGTTGCCTCCTCCATTGCACCAAGACAGCCGTATACCACGAGACGACCAAATCTTCTGGTTGCCCAGACCAATTCTTCGAGACCGGGTCCGCCTACGCCGTCGTAAACGATGTCCGCGCCTTCGTCCTTAGTTACGTCCAGAATTGCATCTTGTACGTCATCGGTTCCAGCAACTACAACGTGATCCGCTCCGGCTGCGCTCAACCCTCGCTTCTTCGACTCAGATCGAGTGACCACAATGGTCTTTGCTCCTAGCCGCTTGGCCACCTGAATTGCTCCAACTCCCATTGATGAACTTGCCGCTGTAATGACGACGTACTGGCCCGATTGCGCACCTGAAAGCTCAGCTAAAGCGAAATAAGCACCAAACAGGCCGGTGTTAACCGCGACCGCTCCTTGAGAATCCAGGCTGCTTGGATGAACGAATAAAGCTTGCTCCGGATAGAGGATCATCTCACCGTGCGCGGTATAGTCTGAAAGCGAGGCGGCAGGAATCGTGGAGACGTGGTCCCCTACCTTAACGGTTTGTACTTCGGGTCCGATTGACTCGACCACACCGGCCGCACAATAACCGATGCCGGCCGGTACCCGCGGTTCCTCGAAGTATGTGCCCTCTCGCCAGAGAGCATCAACTCGACTCAATCCGATCGCGAGCACTCTCACCAAGACTTCCTTTCCTCTCGGTTCCGGTAGAGTTATTTCCTCCACTTTCAATACCTCTGGACCACCGGTCTTATGGAAGTGGATTACTCTTACAGACTTACTCATAATCGGCGTTCAGGATATCTCAGCGATTTGCATCTCTCCTTTTTGCTCGTAACTGAAACCAAGCTGTCTTCTCCCGTGGTTCAAAATGGGTGGTTATTTTCGAGTTACAAAATGAGCCCGGAATACTCTATAAGCGGACACGCTTCCCGCGTGTCGCACGTCCCTTCTTCCGGGGGTATCGAGGGTGTAACCCTCGTTAGACTCATGATCATTCACTAAAGAATCGCCATTAGCCACAAGTAATGGCTCACCCAAATGAGCTATTGAAATCGGCCGCAACCGCGCGGACTGAGGGAGTGCTGGAGTGCGACAGGCTCTCCATTACTCCACTGCTCCATCACTCCATTTCTCCCCTCCTCCATAACTCCTCGAACGGGTAATGGATTTCGGGCTAGTGCTGGATAGTTATTCTAGTGATGAGCTCGACAATCACGAAGCTTTGCCCGAAACTGATTCTCGAAGGAACACGTCTTACCGGTAAAACCGATCTCGCCATCGCGCTAAATGAGCATCCCCGCATCGTAGGGGTAAGGAAATATCGATATCACTCACCGATTGTCTCGGCTGAGTGGAACGGCTTCGTAAAAAATCCTTATGGCTCAAGCCTCATTGATTTCGAGTCGAAATACGAGCTGGAAGCGATCTCAGCCTATCGAGCCTGGCTGACTCTCTTCGAGCTCTATCGCTATTATTCCTGGATTATCGATCGCTTTCATATCTCCACCCAGATGTGGCAAGCAACCTACCGCGGCACACAATATAAGTTTGGCTGGTTGGAGGCCCGCTTGGCTGCGCTCGGGTTTCGTCTAATATTTTGCTGGCGGCACCCCGACTCTTTTGCAGAGGCACGGCGGGAACGCTTAAAGGTTTCGAGCAACCCCTCTCAGTACGACAATTTAAATCTCTTCATTCGCGAGCAGGAAACGATGCAAAGGTTGATCGCGAACTCCAAGCTACCCAGCCTGCTGCTCGATGTTACCGAGGGCACTATTGAAGAACGGACGGACTACATCGCAGACTGGTTAGAAGAAACTGGTGGACTTAACCCAGCCGAGTCGGCGCCAAATCCCAAAACTATTCTCAAGCCGTTTATACCGCGTCAGGCCCATTACCGTGTGAACGCGGCGAATAGGCGTTGAGTTAGTCCTCACAACGCGCTTCGTTCTCCCGACTTCGCTAGCCATCGGAGTTTGAAGCCTACAAACCACAGGCTTCGTCGGGCAGGACTTCGGCGAGCTCAGTCGAGGCGCTGTCCTCGTCGTCGTCCTCCCGCCTTCGCCAAGCCTACGGCGCGGCAAGCTGTCCTCGAATCCGGCCGCGCGGAGTGATGGCCCGCCCGCATCGCTACGCGAAGCGTTGCGGGCGGGAGTATTGGAGTACTGCGCCAAGTCCGAATTGTACCCGCCTAGCCGGTAGGGATGCCGAAGGGCCGTTAGGACTTAGCCCGGACTTTTAACCCCGGGGTGCGGACAGTTCAAGAATCCACTCGGAAAGGGCGGCACATATTCCGTTCCAAGATTTTGTTCGGTATGGGGACCAACGAACTATTCTGCCGCCTCTTTTGGGGCGGATCGTTTTTCCTTTCGGTACCTGAGCTTAACACCCCAGGCTAAGTCCTATAATCCCCTCGGGATAACTCCCATCCACATCACTACATCCCTACGGGACCAGACTATCAATCGCTAATTCCAACGGGTAGTGGACAGCTACTCATTCGATCTATAGCGGCGGGCGCCTTCGACATCTACGATTAAAACACGAAAACGGTTCCATCCTTTTCGTAAGGACAAGATACAGGATTTGGGGGGAGCCGGGTCGCAAGGATATGAGTGACGCAAGGAAATGAGTCCAGATAATCCAAAAGGCAACGCCGTCCGACAAAATAATCCTGCTCTCAAAAGGAAGCGAAAGCAACAAGCCTTAACTTCGCTTCTCGCTGCCTGCACTCTCCTTATCGCTTTTGCCTTCATTTCGCATCAGCTGTTATACGCTCAAAGTCATGATCGAGCGTCTTCAGAATTCGCCGGGAAAATACCAACGGTCAGTGTAGTACATCCGGAACCAGTCGGAGGAGTTAGTCTGGAAGAACCTGGTTACACCATGGCCTATACGGAGGCTCCTATCTATGCCCAAACCAGCGGTTATCTGAAGAAATGGTACTACGATATCGGTGCCAAGGTGCAGGCTAACGATGTTCTCGCGGAAATCGATACGCCGGAGGTTGACGAAGAATTGGCTCAAGCCAAAGCTCAACTCCAGGTCGCACAGGCAACCGCGCATCTTGCCCAGGTAACTTATCAACGCGATCAGACGCTCTTTGACCAGAAGGTGCTCGACGCGCAAACCCGTGACAGCGCCGCTGACACATATAGTGAAGACCAAGCCACCGTAGCCGTCGACGAAGCCAACATTGACCAATTGAATGCTCTGGAAGCCTTTAAGTCGTTGCGGGCGCCCTTCGACGGCATTGTTACGACGCGCAACATCGATGTCGGGACCTATGTCGCCAATGGCTCTGGTAATCAACTTTTTGTGGTCGCACGGATCTCGCCATTACGTATTTACGCCCAAATACCGCAGGCTTACGCGCCGGTTGTAAAAATCGGGATGGAGGCAGCTGTAACGCTGCCTCAATTCCCTGGCCGGATATTTCAAGCCCATGTTACCAATACATCCGGTGTAATTGACCCTACCTCCCGGTCGTTACAGACAGAACTGCAAATCCCAAATGAATCAGGCGAGCTGCTCCCGGGAGCTTATGTCCAGGTAGCCTTTAAATTCGCCGGCAATTCCCCTTTCCTAGCCCTACCCGAGAATACTTTGCTTTTCCAACGGCAAGGACCCGCAGTCGGTGTAGTTAGGCCGGACGGGCAAGTCGAAATTCGAAGGATTACCATCAATCGAGATTTCGGAAACAAACTAGAAATCACTCAGGGTGTATCCGTTTCTGACCAAGTGATTCTCGATCCTTCCGACAGTTTAACCAGCGGCAGCAAAGCGAGGATTGTGCCACCGAATTCACCGCCCCATTCGTAAAGGAGAACCTCCAGATGTCTGACGGATACGACCAATGAGTGATACGACCACGACGACCGTTGCGCCCCCTCAGCCTTCCACGCCAAAGAAGAAATCTGCGACAGTCAGTATTTTCACCGTCACCGCCGTAGGGGCACTGCTTGTCGGGCTAGCCGTCTACGGCATCTATACGCGCAACCAATGGACCGCGTCGGTTCAACAACGGACCAACGAAGCCGCCTTGATACAGGTGGATGCGGTCCATCCGCAGAAGTCCATTGGCATGGTCCATCTTCAACTACCTGGCCAGGCGATGCCGTTTACTGATTCGCCGATCTTTGCCCAGACCAGCGGCTACCTGAAGAAATGGTATTTTGATATTGGAGCCACCGTCAAGAAAGACGACGTGCTAGCCGAGATCGACACGCCCGAGGTCGACCAACAACTCGCTCAAGCACAAGCCCAACTCAAAGTGGCTCAGGCTGCCTCTAACTTAGCAGAAGTCACTTACAATCGGTATCAGCAGCTCTTCAAAACCAACGTTATTTCCGCCCAGGATTTCGATACCGCTGCTGACAACTATGCCGGCGCTCGTTCCACGGTAGTTGTTGATCAAGCCGCCGTAGGTCGTCTGGAAGTTCTAGAAAACTTTAAAATCCTTCGCGCTCCACTCGATGGGATTGTCACGGCTCGAAATACTGACATCGGAGATTACATTCCCGCCGGCTCGGGAACGGCTCTTTTCCGGATAGCAGCCACCTCGATTCTCCGTGTCTACCTAACTGTCCCGCAAACTCTCTCAGCTCTAGTCAAAGCCGGCGAGCATGCGCAGATGACGGTAAATCAATTCCCCGGTCAGACATTTCAGGCTCACGTGGTGAGCACGGCTGGGGCTATCAATCCGACATCGATACGTCTCCTGACCGAGCTGGAGGCGCCTAATCCGACCGGCGCTCCCTTGGCCGGCGCATTTATTCAAACGACTCTCGACATTCCTATTGAAGGAGCCGGTGTAATGATTCCGCCAATGACGCTGCTTTTCCAAGCTGGGAAACCGGCGGTAGCACTGATCAACCCGAAGGGTCAGGTCGAAATCCGCCAGGTTGATATTGCTCACGACTTTGGAACACGGTTGCAAATTGCGGACGGCCTGTCCGAATCCGATCGACTAGTCATTAACCCCCCTCCTGGGCTAGCTACGGGAACGCAGGTTACCGTAGCGAAAACAGCCGAGCTGGATCCCCTTGAATGACAAATGACTAACAAGGAGTTCAAGGAGTCCAAGGAGTTCAAGAATGGCGCCCTTTCACTGCTGGCGGCGATGCGGTGGCTTCCTGGGCCTCGCTTCGCGCCCCATCGAACCAATCCCGCGCTAATCGCGATTCTTGAACTCCTTGAACTCCTGCAACTCCTCGAACTCCTGATTTTGCCATGTGGATCGTTAACTTAGCACTACGTCGTCCTTACACTTTTATTGTTCTGTCGATCTTCATTTTGATCGCCGGAGTGCTCTCCATCTTGAGTACGCCTAAGGATATATTTCCGTCGATTAACATTCCGGTTATTTCAGTAATCTGGACGTATACCGGTATGGCGCCTAGCGATGTGGCGGATCATCTGACGACGCCTTACGAACGGGTGCTGACTACCACGGTTGACAACATCGAGCATATTGAATCTGAATCGCTATATGGAATCTCAGTCGTAAAGATCTTTCTCCAGCCAAACGCAAGCGTGCCGCGGGGAATTGCGCAAGTGACTTCGGTTTCACAAGCGGTTCTCAAACAGCTCCCCACGGCAGTCACTCCGCCGTTAGTGCTTAGCTACAGTGCGAGTAACGTGCCGGTGCTAATGGTAGGCTTGAGCGGTCTATCGGAACAACAACTCAACGACTTAGGATTAAATTTTGTTCGGCCCCAACTCATCACCGTTCCGGGTGTAGGTATTCCCTACCCTTATGGTGGCAAGCAAAAAACTGTCCAGGTCGATCTCGATTATAAGGCATTACAAGGCTACGGGCTGACGCCTTTTGATGTGGTAAACACGATCAACGCACAGAATCTGATTTTACCTTCCGGCACCCAAAAAATCGGCCGTTTTGAATATCAAGTTGGGGTAAATGCCAGTCCAGCGACCTTTGAGAAGCTAAACGCCATCCCGATCAAAACACTGCCCAACGGCACCACTATTTACATTCGCGATGTCGCCCATATCTATAACGGCAACATTCCCCAAACCAACATCGTCCGATTTAATGGTAAGCGAGCCACCCTCCTGACCGTCCAAAAGACTGGGGACGCGTCGACGCTCGATATCGTGCAGGGCATCAAAGATAAGATCCCGTTTCTCAAACAGATAACGCCACCGGCATTGAATATTTCGATGCTCTTTGATCAGTCGGTATTCGTGACCAACGCGATTGAAGGCGTAGTCCGTGAAACCGTGATTGCCGCTTGTCTCACTGCTATCATGATTCTGATCTTTCTCGGCGACTGGAAGAGTACATTGATCATTGCGATCTCGATTCCTCTAGCCATTCTCTCTTCGATCGCGGTTCTGACTGCGCTTGGGCAAACGATCAACATTATGACCTTGGGCGGTTTGGCGCTCGCGGTCGGCATCCTGGTGGACGACGCGACCGTAACCATCGAGAACATCGACCGGCATTTGGCCGAAGGTAAACCGACCTTGGATGCTATCCGGGACGGAGCTGGCCAAATCGCAACTCCTGCGCTCGTCTCCACCATGTGTATCTGCATTGTCTTCGTTCCTATTTTCTTCCTCTCAGGAGTGGCCAAATACCTCTTCGCGCCTTTGGCAGAAGCGGTGATTTTTGCGATGATCGCATCTTATATCCTGTCACGGACGTTGGTCCCGACATTGGCCATGTATTGGATGAAAGGGCATGCGGCCACGGCTAGTGACCACGTCAGAAAACGCTTCGCCATCTTCGGTTGGTTCTCCCGGTTCCACCAAGGCTTCAACCATCGCTTCGACAAATTCAGAGAAGGCTATCGCGATCTGTTGAGTCTTGGTCTGCGCAACCCGATCAAATTAATCAGCCTGGTACTAGCATTTGCCGTGGCTTCAAGCTTCCTGTTTCAATTTCTCGGCCAAAACTTCTTTCCTTCGGTGGATACGGGACAATTCGACATGCACGTTCGCGCCGCGCCCGGAACCCGCATCGAAGAAACCGCTCGAACTGTCGATCAGATTGAACAAATGATTCGACAAGTTATCCCGCCCAGCCAACTCAACATGATTGTTGACAATATGGGGATCCCGTACAGCGGAATTAACACCTCCTACAACAACACGGGAACAATGAGCGCGGCCGACTGCGATATATTGGTCTCGCTCAACGAAAACCATGGCCCGACGGATCAGTCCGTGCAGGCCATCCGAGCTCGGATGCCACACGATTTTGCCGACGTTGGGGTTTGGTTTCCGCCAGCGGATATCGTCTCACAAACCCTTAACTTCGGGCTGCCGGCGCCGATCGACGTTCAGATAGGCGGGGCCAACCTGACAGCCAATTTCAATTTCGCGAGCAAGTTAATGCAACAGATCCGGCAGATCCCGGGCGCGGTGGACTTTCGCATTCAGGAACCAAATACTGTTCCGCAATTAAATGTTTCTATCGACCGCAGCATGGCGTCCATCCTGGGTATCACTGCCCAAAGTGTGACTCAGAGTGTACTCGGCGCGCTATCCGGATCGGAGCAGACTTCCCCAAACTTCTGGGTGGATCCAGGAAATAGAGTTAGCTACCAATTCAACGCCGAAGTCCCGCAATACGATCTGCGTTCGCTCGACGATCTGCGAAATCTACCGATTCTGGGAGGTCAGGGACAAGGGCAGATTCTGGCCAATGTCGCTTCAATCTCGCGCAGTACCACTACCCCAGTCGAGGATCACTACAACATACTGCCCGTAATTAACATCTACGGCGCGGCCGATGGCAAAGACCTGGGATACGTGTCGGATCACATCCAACAATTGGTTGACGCCTCAAGGAAGGACCTACCTCCAGGTAGTTTTATTAGTGTGCACGGCCAAGTTACCACCATGCACGCTTCCTTTACCGGGTTATACCTGGGCTTGGCGTTTTCGATGGTCCTTGTTTACCTGTTGATGGTGGTCAACTTCCAGTCTTGGACCCAGCCTTTCATTATCATTACGGCCCTGCCTTGTGCGTTGGCTGGTATTATCTGGATTCTTTTCCTCACCGGTACGACATTGAGTGTACCGGCACTGATGGGAGCGATCATGTGTTTGGGCGTGGCTACTGCCAATAGCGTTTTGGTGGTCACTTTCGCCAATGAACTCCTCGAGCGGTATAAAGATCCTTATCGGGCAGCGCTTGAGGCCGGCTATGTCCGGATTCGGCCAGTGCTCATGACTGCTCTGGCCATGATCATCGGCATGGTGCCCATGGCATTAGGTCTGGGAGAGGGCGGTGAACAGAACGCGCCTTTGGGTCGGGCCGTAATCGGAGGACTGATACTCGCTACGGCGGCAACCTTGTTCTTTGTTCCTACCGTGTTCATGCTGGTCAGCCGGCTCAAAAAATACTCTGAAACGTCCGACACTTCCACGGCAGCCGCGCAGGGAGCGGAGGCATGACACTAACGGTTGAGAAAATAATTTCATAATTGAATGCGCAGGGATAGGATATGATCACGACTGAACCCGATGTTTTGACCGCCATGAAATCGTCCCCTGAATCATCCACCGATGTCATTACCGTAGTAATCGCCGACGATCATCCGGTGGTCCGGGAAGGACTAGTCGCGATTTTCAAATCGCAAAAAGACATTAAGGTCGTCGCCGAGGCTACCAACGGTGAAGAAGCTTTGGAATTGTGCAGCCATCATCTTCCTGATGTTCTTCTGCTCGATCTGCGGATGCCAGAGAAGGATGGCCTGCAGGTCATCACCGAATTGACCGCGCGCAGACTCTCCAGACCTCGAGTTATCGTTATGACGACGTATGAGAGCGAGGAGGATATCCGGCGCGCCCTAAAAGCCGGAGCTAAGGGTTACCTGGTGAAAGGAACGGCTCCCCAACAGATCCGAGAATCAGTTCGTCGAGTCGCGGCCGGAGAATCTTTGCTTCCGGCGAACATCGCCGCCAAGCTGGCCGAATCGATGGCCCATCCCGAACTATCAGAACGTGAACGCCAAGTACTGCAATATATGGCGAACGGCCGGAGCAATAAGGAGATTGGACAAATTCTCTATATCAGCGAAAACACTGTGAAAGCCCATGTGAAGTCGATCCTCACAAAGCTTGACGCCATGGGCCGCACAGAAGCGATCGCTATCGCGATCAAGCGCGGGCTAATCAAGCCGGTCACCGGGTAGCAGGCCCCCTTTAACGCTCGTAGTTGGTACTTTGCGAGAGCCGGCAAAAGTGGCAACGGAGAGCGAGAGTTAGCTCTATGGGTAAACGCTTAGTTTATGTTGGATTGCTTGGGTTGGGCGCCGCTCTCATCGGGATAGCGCTACGATGGTACGGGCCAGCCTCAGCGGATGTCTCAGGTGGACCCCTTCGAGCTCCGGCCCTCCCATCTGACATTGCCGAGCTAACTCCGGTGGAAAAGCTCGGCAAATTGATGCTTTACGACAGCACATTATCAAGTCCTGTAGGGTACTCCTGCGCCACTTGTCACGTCCCGGAGACCGGCTTTACAGGTCCTAGTTCACAAATTAACGCGTTTTCAGGTCCGCAGCCAGGAGTCGTGCCCGGCCGGTTCAGCAATCGTAAACCTCAGAGTTATTTATATGCCGCATTCAGTCCTGTTGGTCCTTACTACGATTCCGGTCTCAAAACTTGGTTGGGCGGCGATTTCTGGAACGGTCGGGTTCCCGATCTAGCCACTCAAGCGTTGCAACCACCTCTCAATCAAAATGAGATGGCTAATACCCCGGAGGGGCCCTATCCGCCATTTAACGGCGGTTATCCACCGCTTCTGGTTCAAAAACTGGCGAACCGGCCTTATACCCCGTTATTCAAACAGGTTTACGGGGCAGACGCTTTTCAGGTGTTCAGTCCAAAACAAATCTACGAGCTCTTTGGGAAAGCGATCGCCGCATATGAATCTTCCGCAGAGGTCTGCGCTTTTAGTTCGAAATACGATGCTTCCAAATATGGGACTCCGCCAAAAAATCTCTACACGCTCACTGCGTCAGAGGAACGCGGCAGACAATTATTTTTCGGTCAGGCCCAATGCTCGGCCTGCCATTCATCCGCCCCCGTAGCTGCCATACAGGCTACTACGCAGGGAAAAGAGACGTTCACGATGTACTGTTACGCGAACATCGGGGTGCCCAGAAATACCACTAATCCTTATTACCAGCAGACCGACAAGGAATCGAATCCCCACGGTTACAATCCGCTCGGGACCAAGTACGTGGATTACGGTTTAGGCGCCAACCCGAACCCGGCGCCCGATGGGACCAGATTTTATGAAAAAAGACCGGATGATCTTCCGCAATTTCGAGGTCTTTTCAAGACGCCAAGCATGCGCAGCGTAGACAAGCGCCCATCACCAGATTTTGTGAAAGCCTACATGCACAATGGGGTCTTCAAGAGCCTCAAGGATGTGGTCCGCTTTTACAATAAGCGAAATATCGCAGCGGATTCGAATGGTAAAGAAATCGCATTCGATCTTCGCAAAGGTCCCCCACCCGGTTACACCCCGCTCTTCCCGCCCCCTGAGGTCCTTGACAATGTCCAAAACGTCACCGGAGTCTCACCGTCTCAGGCAACTTCCGATACAGAGTCAAATGGTCAGGTCGGTAATATCCAGCTGACCCAACAGCAGGAAGATGATCTGGTAAATTTCATTAAGACACTGAACGACGGTTACACTAAGCCGAATCCCGTTTCACGGTGAAGCGCTGACCAGTTTACGGAATACGGATAGCCATTAAAGGGACCAAGAAGATAAAATGGATTTCTCTGGCTAGAAGCACAGGCGGAAATTTTGGATTAACAGTTGTCCGAAGATCGGGATAAGCTTGCTCTGGCCTAGTCAGACGCCCAAAGTTAGTCGCCTAGCCCCCCAACCATGAATTCCATTAAGAACGCCGAGAAGTACGCGGCAATCCGCGTCCTCATCCCCATTGGGCTCGCAAATAAGGAAAGCGATTGCCTGGTCTTAACTTACTCCGCAGCCCAGCAGAAAACCAGGCCGCAATTCCGAATAGCCGCTCGTTTGGCCGCAATCTGCACTTTGCTTTTTAGCCCGTGCCTCCCGGCTCAGGCTGGCCTCCTGAAACCCGACGTCAACTTCTCTAACTATGATGTGCCGTTAATCGATCAACTTGTGAACCGCATCAGGACCAAAGTCGCAGCTCGCTTAGGAGAGGGCAATAACACGCAGGATCGATATTTTATTGTCCCTTTCGCCTACCAGAATAAAGGGAATAGCCCTACCTTTTCGCATTCGTTCCTTTCGGTGATACGCGTGTTTGCGGACAATAAGCAGCCCCGGTACACCCCCGGATTAAGACAAGGACAAGTCAGGAACCGGAATTTTGAGGCATTTACCATTAGCTGGTTGCCTCACGATTTTGACAAGAACCCGAATCTGTGTGTCTTCGATGGCCTCGGCAGCCGGATCAATCCGAAACTAAACAAATGTCTTCCCGTCCCCGGGAAAAGCTTTGCCCTCCCCGACACGCTGAAGTTAGCCCTGAGCGTCAAAAACGCCGTGGGCATGTGGGGACCGTACGAGATCAAGAAAGCAGCATTTGATCTTGGCGTGAAACGGAAGCGGTTGCTCGATGGAGGTACTATTCGCTACATAGCTGATGACCGCATTTATCGCAAAGACCGCGTCGCGATCAATTGTTTTCACGCGATGGCCGGGCTGGAAGAGCTCTACCCTAACGGCGGATTTCTAGGCACAGGATTTCGGATGTGGGGCATCAACGGCACGGCGCGAGTTTTGATCGAATACACCAAGGCCGTTCGGGCCAAAGGCCTGCTCTTAGAGCCGGTTGATATCAAGAAAGATCTCTACGGCTTTGTGTACGCTCCGGCGCGAAATAGCCAGGGAATCTATAATCCTTTCCCGAACGCGTCCGCGTACCACGAATAGTTGCTCAAGCCAGGACTCGCCCAGCAAAACGGAGTAGTGGAGTGATGGAGTAGTGGAGTAATGCTGTAGGGATGCCCACTGCCTCGCCGCTAGATCATCTATCATCCGCAGCTTTGCAGCGGCCAACCACTTTCACATTACTCCACTACTCCATTACTCTATTACTCCGCTACTCCACCACTCCGTTTCTCCTCCGGATTTCCGATTCGTTCGAAAGATAAATCCGGCCATTGGGATAAAAGGGCCCGGGTCTGTCCGAAGCTGCGCTCTTTTTACCAAAACGCTGCTGCGGAAGTTATCTATGAAAACGGCATCTGAAGAAGTCACAGACATGATTTTTCTTAACAAGTGGAGCAGTCAGACCCTCTGTGCTGGAGCGGAACTCGGAGTATTTGATTTCTTGAGCCAGCAAACCGCTCGCACGGCCAGCGATGTGGCGAAAGAGATCGACGTTGATCCCAAGCTGCTCTACCGGTTGTTCCGGGCGCTCGCATCTATCGGCCTTTTGAACGAAACCACTGGCGAGCAGTTCACGTTGACTGAACGCGGGACGGTCTTGCGGAGCGGTGCACCCGGCTCGCTACGGTACATGGCCATGCTCGAAGGCGGCGAAGAGCATTGGGAGATCTGGAAGTATGTACCGGCAATGGTCCGCACCGGTCGTCAGAACGCGTTCTTACGCGAATACGGTGAAATGGCATTCGAACACGCCAGAGTGAACCCTAAGGGTTATGGCGCGGTCTTTGGTAAGGCCATGTCGGGTTTTTCCACCTTCCAGTCCACATGGGCGCTGGAGGCCTTGCGCGACTACGATTTCTCATCGGTTGCGACCTGGTGCGACGTTGGCGGAGGTCACGGCCACATGATGTGTTCCTTTCTCACCGCTCATCCCCACTTGTCGGGCACCGTCCTTGATTTGCCGGAAGTAGTAACCGAAACGGATCAACTCTGGGCACCAACACTTGGTCTGGAAGCGCGTTGCCAATATGTGGCGGCCGACATGTTTAAAGAAGTACCTACGAAAGCCGATGTCTATAGCCTGAAGATGATCCTCCACGACTGGAGTGACAGCGAATGCCGGCAGATCCTGGGGAACATCCGTCGTCGCGCGAAGCCGGGTGCCCGCGTCTTCATCATCGAGCACATTGTGCCGGGACCCTCCGAATCGCATTTCGCGAAGCTATTCGATATTCATATGATGTGCTGGGGCGATGGACAAGAGCGGACCGAAGAGGAATATGGTCAACTCCTCCAAACATCCGGCTGGCGATTCGTGAACTGCCACTACCCCTCGCACGCTAATATGGGCGTGGTAGAAGGCGTTGCCTAGAACCGAAGGTTTAGCGCACCACCGCCATCGCGTAGACCGTCACATCCACCCCGCTGGAATAGAGCACGCTGTCGGGCGATCCATGAGGGGGCTGAAGGCCGTCTAACTGAAACAGATACTTATCGAAGTTCGATACGACCGCTTTTCCTATTTGATAGGGAGAGTGGTAGACTCGTCCCGTTAGCAGTTGGGCACGCCGGACGGAGAATAGCCGATAGCGTTCTATAAGAAAGAATTCGAGAGAACCTATCTTAGCTTCCGCAAGATCATCGGATGGCCGAAACCGGTACTCCATTCTCGTCGAAGAACCACGCCGCTGGCAGGAATACTCGATCTCGCCGTCTCGACGTTCGACCTGCATCTTGGCATGCTGGTACGGAAGACCGAAAAGAAAACGAGCCGTCCAAACCGCAAGTGGATGATTAGCATCCAGCGAATAAAACCAAACGCCGGGGCGGCCGTTCTGATCTCTGACGTAGGTACGCAGATTCAATTCGAGAAAGTTGCTCGACCGGAACGTCAACACGGCTGGTCGAACGCGTCTCATGCAAAACGGCACAATTCCAATCCACGCCATTCCCCCATAGGTGTCGACGGTTAGTCCTCGGGGCAGCGTCTGTTGAACCATTTCCGGATCGAACTTCCAATGCAGAAAGAGAAGATGAACCCACCGCTGGAACATTACGCCATGGTGACTAACCGGCCGCTGGCGTTCCAATAACTGATGCTGAATCCATTCTTCCACCGGGAGCAATATACTTTAGCAATCGTTCCCAGAATCCCTCGGTCGCAAAGACCATCCGGGAGCGTCTTGTCGTCCTTGGCGTGTACAATCAAAATGACCAATGACAGATGACAAATGCGGAGGCTTCCAGGATTCCAGAGATCGGCGATTTGTCATCTGTCATCTGTCATTTGTCATCGTGGATCGGTCACAAATCTCTAAGGATTTGTGACCGATCCACGCTAAGCCCGCCGTCTCACTGCTAGCCTGGCTGGCCCGCCGCCAGCATGGACTTCGTTTTCCAATTCATATCGATCGCCCCGGTAGTAGAGGATCTGGTACCAAACTGGGGCTTCTACCTCAGTGAAGCCGGTCCCTTCGACCACAAGAACAGCAGCTCCCTCTTTCAAGTCGAATTTCTTCGCTTCTCGCCCAGACAAATTTTGGGCGCGGACCTTGTGTCTCTCACCTGTCATGTAGATTCCGTGCATCTCTTCCAGATAGTGATAAAAAGAGCCGGTTAGCTTGTTTGCAGACAACCCGGGGACAAGGTCGGATCGAACCCATCGATGTTCCAGGATAACCGGTTCGCCGTTGGCGAAACGAAGTCGCTCGAAATAGATCACACCGGCTCGTCCATCTAACTGCAACGAACTGCGTATCAGATCCGATAGATCACGGCTCCGCTTCTTCGAAAAGGATAGCACCTTTGTCTCCGGGACCATTCCGACTGATAGTGCGCTATCAGTAAAACTCTCCATCTGCCGGAGTGAGGTATGCAAACCGTGAATCGGCGCGACGAACGTGCCAATACCGGGCCGCAATACCAGCCTACCTTCGGCAATCATGTTGGAAACGACCTTATTGGCGGTCGCCCGGCTAACGCCAAAGCGCCGGGCGATCTCCCGTTCCGATGGGAATTTTTCATCCGGCCGATAAGTCCCTCGCGCGATCTCTCCGCGGCAAATTTTCGCCAGCTGAAGATGGACCCGTTCAGTTACGATTTGGGGGGATTCGGATAGCACCCTGAAAAGGTTATAGGTTATAGGTTTTAGGTTTTAGGTTGTAGGTTATAAGTTGTGCGTTGGACCTTGCGACGACGGCCGACTCGCCGATTAGCGCTGAAACATCGAGCGTCCAACTTAAAACCTAAAACTTAAAACTTATAACCTAAAACCTATAACTTACGCCGGTGGCCAGTTGTCGGTGGACTATCCACCTACCAGCCTCGTTTTTGTGCGTCAATCACGAACTTCTTCGCTGGCCGGCGCCGCCTTCTCCCGCGACCGCGGGCCTACGGCGCGTCAGCTTCTCTATTGAATTCAGGGTTCTTGACAGGAAATGAAGTTTTCTGCGATCATCCTTGCCTCGCGATCTCGTTCATTTTCAACCCAGATCGCTCCCCCCAATCAACGTTCGAACTATCACCCCAAGTCTCAATCCATGAGAAAAGTCAGCAGTTATTTATGCCTCTTTTTTGGCGCCGTTATGTCCGTGACTAGTCACGCCCCGGCGGCTGAGAAGTACGTAGTCGGCGTTTCCAATACCCTAGTCGGCAACGGTTGGCGTGAGGAAATGGTCTGCTCGATCAAGGCCGAGGCCTTGGCATCGGGCAAGGTTTCCAAGATCGTTCTGGCCAACCGCAACGGTGGCCCGTCGGAGCAGATCGCCGATCTGCGCAATCTGATCTCGGCCGGCGTGAACATCATCATTGTCAATCCCTCCGACCGCAAAGCGCTCGATCCAGTGATCAAGCAGGCTACCGATCGGCACATCGTGGTGGTCGCCGTTGACCAGGCGGTGGATGAACCCTCGGCGTATGTTCTGACTAATGACCAAACCGCCTACGGCCGCCTAGGGGCTGAGGCTCTGTTCAAGAAGCTCGGTGGTAAAGGCAGTGTCGTGGAGATGCGCGGCATCGACGGCGTGCCTGCCGACGCCGACCGCCACGAGGGCTTCACCGCAGCCCTTAAGAACTATCCCGACATCAAGGTCGTGGCATCCGTGTTCACCGGCTGGTCGCCGGACAAGGCAGCGCAAGAAATGAAAAACCTGATCAGCTCCGGCAAGCAGATCGATGGAATCTGGACGTCGGGCATTGATAAAGCCGTCGTCGATGCCTATAAGACCGCCAACCTCAAATACGTGCCGGTGGTCGGTGCCGACAATAACGGTTTCATGGGTCAGGAGATCGAACTCAAAGATGCAGGCCTCGTTGGCATCAACGTGACCAATCCGCCGGCGGTCGGTGGAGCCGGGCTCAGTATCGCCATCGATGTTCTTGAAGGGAAAAAAGTGCCGCGCGTGACTCATCTCACGCCGAAGGTCTACGACAATACGACTCCCGACGGCCAGGATTGGCTGAAGTCGCTCTACGACCCGAAGATCGATCCGAATTACCC
>Ga0209240_1000323_pt1 | contig 20070 bp, 18 predicted proteins | sample GraSoi_2013_80cm_FD_185828 | JGI IMG/M metagenome (GOLD analysis project Ga0209240, IMG submission 185828) | Grasslands soil microbial communities from the Angelo Coastal Reserve, California, USA - Sample 9_17_2013_80cm (SPAdes) (version 2) | ecosystem: Environmental > Terrestrial > Soil >...
GCTATAACCCGCTCGGCGTCAAGGGCATCGGCGAGGCGGGAACCATCGGCTCGACACCCGCGGTCCAGAACGCGATCATCGATGCAGTCGCCCACCTTGGCGTGAGGCACGTCGAGATGCCGACCACCCCGATGCGGATCTGGCGGGCTATTCAGGCAGCCCGATCCCAGCCGACACAGCCCCAGCCGACACAGCCCCAGCCGACACCGTCCCAGCCGACACCGTCCCAGCCGACACAGGCCCAGCCGACACAGGCCCAGCCAGCAGAGCCGGAGCAGCCGTGATGCAGGTCAAGCTCACCGTCAACGGGGGGCAGCGCTCAGACGACGTCGAGCCTCGGCTGCTTCTCGTGCACTACCTGCGCGAGGTGTGCGGCCTGCGCGCTGCCAACATCGGCTGCGATACCACGTCCTGCGGCGCGTGCACGGTACTGCTCAACGGCGAGTCAGTGAAATCGTGCACGGTGCTCACCGCGCAGGCCGCGGGGCAGGAGGTCGTCACGGCCGAAGGCTTGGCGCCCGACGGCGTGCTGCACCCCGTGCAGCAAGCGTTCCGCAACGAGCACGGCCTGCAGTGCGGCTTCTGCACGCCCGGCATGGTGATGGCCGCGGTCAGCCTGCTCAAACAGAACCCGAGCCCGACCGAAGATCAGGTGCGCGAAGGCCTCGAAGGCAACCTGTGCCGGTGCACCGGATACCACAACATCGTCCGGGCTGTGCTCGCCGCGGCAGCGCAGTCGGCAGGCAGCCAGGCCGAGGTGACCGCATGATCCCCGCCGCGTTCGACTACGTCGCCGCCGACTCGGCTGCGGACGCGGTCGACCTGCTCGCCCGGCACGGCGACGACGCCAAGCTGCTGGCTGGCGGTCACTCGCTGCTGCCGATGATGAAGCTGAGGCTGGCCGCGCCTCCGGTTCTGATCGATATCAGCAGGGCTCGCGACCTGAGCGGGATCAGCATCGACGGCGGCGAACTGGTCATCGGCGCAACGACCAGGCATGCCGACCTAGCCTCCTCCGAGCTGGTCAAGACCGAAGCGCCGCTCCTCGCTCATGCCGCCTCGCTGGTCGGCGATCCTCAGATCAGGCACCGCGGCACCCTCGGCGGCTCGCTCGCTCATGCCGATCCCGCGGCCGACCTGCCCATGGCGCTGGTCGCGCTTGGCGGCTCGGTCGAGCTGAGAGGGCCGGCCGGATCCCGTCGGGTCGCCGCCGACGACTTCTTCACCGGCTTCTTCGAGACCACTCTCGCGGAGGGCGAACTGCTATCCGCCGTCCGCGTGCCGCGGCGGCCCAGCGCGGCGTGGGGATACCAGAAGTTCGTCCGGCGGGCGAACGACTGGGCCATCGTGGGCGTGGCCGCGATCGACGGCCGCATCGCGCTCGCCAACATGGCGTCGGTACCCATTCGCGCCCGCGCCGCCGAGGAGGCACTCGCGAGCGGCGCGAGCGCTGCCCAGGCCGCTGAGCTAGCCGCCGACGGCACATCGCCCGGCGAGGACATCCATGCCGATAAGGAGTTCCGCCAGCATCTGGCGCGGGTGCTGACCAGAAGAGCACTCGAGCACCTTTCTTAACAGAACACACCGGGCTGATGCCGCAGTTCAGCGGGTCGAACTCGCCTCAGCGGAAAGCCGCGCACTAGCCTGGCGTTCGATCACCAGACGCCGCAGCGGCGGCCGTAGCAATGCGGCCGGCCGCGGACGGGGAGAGGAACAGCCGATGACCGGCCATGTCTCGGCCGACCAGCTGCGAGCCGAGCTAAGCGAGGCTGAAACCCAGCTGGAGAATGTTCGCCGCACCGCTGCCGAGATCCGCGCGAGCGTGGGCGAGGCAGAGGATCCGGCCGACCGGGGATCGCTGATCCAGGCCGCCGACGAGCAAGACAGCCTGGCCGACCAGCTCACGGCCCGGCGCGACGACCTGCGGCGCCGCCTCGCCGAGGCCTAGCCCTTGGCGTTTAGGCGGAGAGCTCACGCTCGGTCGGGGTCCGGAACCGCGGAATCACCCGGACCCCGGCCAGCCAGGTCCTTACCCGCTCGGACTCGGCGTCGATCAGCGCCTTCGCATCGGCGCCGACGTCCTCAAGAAGCCTGATGGCGATGGCGCGGTGAGCCCACCCGCCGACGATGCGGCCGTTCAGCCAGACGGTCGGACCGGCATTGCCGTTCGTGTCGAATAGAGCCTTGGCGTGCGGCCCGAGAAACCAGGAGCGATCCGACCAGCCCATCACGGTTGGGTCGAGCGCGGGCAGGAGGGCCGCCCAGTCGCCGGGATCCTCGGTCTGTCCGAGATCGCCGGGTAGCGCGGCTCCGGTGCCGCCGCCGAGATCTACCTCGACCGCGCCAACATCCGCGACGGCCCGCTTGACGTCGGTCATGGTCCAGCCGGTCCACCACTTCAAGTCGGCCAGCGGCGCTGGCCCGAAGGCCGCTAGCCACTGCCGCGCGAGCTCGGTGCGTGCGGCTACCGCGCCGAGTTCGTCGGCCCCCTTCCGCAGCCAGTGCTCAGCCAGCACCCAGCGGTACTGCTGGGACAGCCAGCTGCCGATCGGCCGTCCGCGCACGATCAGCCCCTTCGCCGCTAGCACGAGCAGCACCCTGCTGGTGATGGCCTGCGTCGCCTGATACGACTTGCCAGGTGCCATGACCAGCGTGGTCTTCAGCCGCGACTCTGCTGCTGACAGCTCGGCCGCTGTGCTCGTTCCCCCTCGCTCAGCGAGCACGCGCAATACCGACCGTTCCACGTCGGCGAGCCAGGGCTCCGGATTCGCAATCGAAGCAGCTTCGCCCAGCAGTTTCAGCAGCCTGGCCCGCTGGTCCTGCGCGATCCGATCCGTCGTTGACGCCTGTACGACAGCCACGGACTCGGCCGGCACCACGAACACCGTCCTGCGCATCGCCAGCATGCGGACCAGGTCCCGCCGCTCGTACAGCGACTCCTCGATCACCCTAGCCGGGACCGGGGCCGCGACCCTCGCCAGGACGGACAGGTAAACCGTCGCCGGATCGGTGGAATGCAGCGCCACCAGCTGCCTGGCCACCTGGGCGGGATCCGGCGGCGTCCCGTTCACTCTTTGCGCTGGCGCCAGTGCGTGCCGCACGGCCAGCCTGCGGCGCCGTTCAGCCACTTCGATGCGGTGCATGCCACCATGATTCACCACGGGACTGACAACTACGGGGGCGCCGACCGGCACGCAGCCTGGTGCGTAACGCCCAGAAAAATGCTAGGAGCGCGATCAGAGCTGCGGTAACGTCGCGGCACATGGATACGGCACAGCCGCGGGATCAGAGCCGGATCGGAAGGGTAGCCCTGATATTGGGGCTTGCGGGAGTCTTCGGGATAGCCGCGGCGTGGATCAAGGGCAACGACAGCGGCCTGCGGGATGCCATCGGGAACATCAGTGCGGTATGGCTGCTGGTGCCGTTCCTGGCCGGCGCCAGTACCGGAAGCCGTCGGCTCGTCACCGGGGCACTCTCCGGCCTGGCAGCTACGCTCGCCGCCCTGGCCGGCTTTTACTTCGCCGAGAGCTTCGTGCTCGATCTCGGCCCGCATCCCTGGCTAACTGACCTGTCGCTGACGATGCGCACGGTCGTCTATTACGGCGAGCGCGCACTGGTCACCGGACCCTTCTTCGGCGCACTCGGGTTCTGGTGGCAGCAGCGCCGCTCGCTCACGGCCGCCGGCCTTCTCGCCGCCAGCTTCGTGCTGGAGCCGGCTGCCTGGTGGCTCTACGGCATGCACATCGGCGGCGGTGCCGCCTATCCGGTTCCTGACTATCCGGCCCTGTGGCTCGCCGAGATCGCGATCGGCATCGCGGGATTCGCCCTGCTCCGCAGGATAGCCCGGCAAGAAGCCTCGCCGGCCTAGCCGCCGAGGCGCTGCGCAAAGCCCCGACCGCGACCGCATAACGTCGGAGCAGCTGAGTAGGGTACCTGCGGCAGTGACGGTGCAGTGTGCGAGCCAGGGCGGCGAGCTGTGAGGGAGGCAGCAGGTGGGCGATGCCGCGCATACCAGGGTGCTGGCCATTATGGGCTCGGGTGAGACGAGCCCGACGATGGTCACCATTCACAAGGCGCTCGTCGCCAAGCTCGGCACCGGTGACCACAGCGCGATTCTGCTTGACACGCCGTACGCGTTCCAGGAGAACGCGAGCGAAATCTCGGCGCGTGCACGGTCCTATTTCGCGCGCAGCGTGGGTCTCAAGGTGCAAGTGGCCAGCGATGCGGCTCCGGCCAGGCTGGCCGCGATCCGTTCGGCCGACTGGGTGTTCTGCGGACCTGGCAGTCCGTCCTACGCGCTGTCGAGGTGGCGCGGCGGGCCAGTCGCTGACGCGCTCAGGGACCGGATCGCCGCCGGAACGGGCATCACCGTGATCGCCTCGGCTGCCGCGGCCGCGACCGGATTCGTGGCTGTGCCGGTCTACGAGATCTACAAGGTCGGCGCTGAGCCGCACTGGCTTGAGGGACTTGACCTGTTCGGCGTCCTTGGGCTGAAGGTCGCAGTGATACCGCACTATGACAATGCGGAGGGCGGCACGCACGACACGCGGTTCTGCTACCTCGGAGAGCGCAGGCTGACCGTGCTCGAGCGCGACCTGCCCGAAGACGCCGCCGTGCTCGGCGTCGACGAGCACACGGCGCTGATCTTCGATCTGGCGACGCAGGAGGCCGAGGTCGTTGGCCGCGGCGGCGCGACCGTCAGGAAGGCGGGGGTAAGCACCGTGCTTCCGTCAGGTTCGCGGGTATCAGTCGCTGACCTGGGCGTCATGGTCCGCAGCGGAGCTCCGGTCCCGGGAGCGGGCACGGACGGCCAGGACGGTTCAGGTCAGGGCAGCCGGGGCGAGTCCGATCTGGACCGTCCACCACCCCTTGAAGACCACCGGTCCCTGAACGAGGTGACCGCCGACTCGCAGACCAGGTTCGAGGCGGCCGCGCGGGACCGCGACAGCGCCACGATGGTCTCGGCCATACTCGATCTGGAAGCTGCGATCCAGGCCTGGGCGACCGACACGGACGAGAACGACGACTCCGACCGGGCCAGAGCGGTGCTGCGCGGCCTGGTAACGAGGCTCGGCCGGACTGCGGAACAGGGCATCGCCGATCCTGCCGACCGCCTCCGGCCAGCGGTCGAGCCGCTGATCGCCTTGCGGGACGCGCTGCGCAAGGATCGTTCGTACGCGGCTGCCGACGCCATCAGGGACGCGCTGACCGCCGCTCGCGTCGAGCTGCGGGATTCGCCGGACGGAACCCGGTGGGACGGCAGCGCCGCGCATTAGGTTCTGGCTCACCATCGAGCTTTGCCCGCGCCCTGTCGGTGACGCGGCCTACCGTGGCTACATGACGCTGCTCAACTTTGACCGCTACTGCTCAGAGATCGTCGCTCAGACGGACCTGCTGACTTCCGCCATGACGGACGCGGACCTGACCGTTCCCGTGCCGACCTGCCCGGGCTGGACCGTCGGCCACCTGCTCCGCCACCTGGGCGGGGCGCAGCGCCACGCCGAGGAAACCGTGCGCACCAGGGCGACGGGCCAGCTGCCTGACCAGCATTTCCGCGACCTGGCTGCCTACGCCGGCGAGGACGTGGCCGTGCTGGCACCGTGGCTGGCCGATGGCGCCAAGCGGCTCGCGGGCACGCTGCGCGCCGCCGGGCCTGGCGCACAGGTATGGACCCCGGTTCCGGGCGGGAACGTGGCGTTCTACGCCCGCCGGTTTACGCATGAGACTGCCATCCACCGGGCCGACGCCACGCTCGCCGTCGGCGCGGAATTCACGATCGACCCGCGGGTGGCTATCGACGCCATCGACGAGTGGATGGACCTTGGCTCGCTGCCCCTGCATTTTGAGATCCACCCCTGGATGCGCGAGTTGCTCGGCCCGGACCGCACGCTGCATTTCCATGCCACGAACACGGAGCCGCGAGCCGGGGCCGAATGGCTGGTCGACCTCACTGGCGATGCCATCACGTGGCGGAGAGCGCATGAGAAGGCCGCCGTCGCCATGCGCGGCCCGGTGACCGACCTGCTGCTGATCATCTATAAGCGCCTGCCGCCAGACACCGACGGCATCGAGATCATCGGCGACGCCAAGCTGCTCGACTTCTGGCTCGAACGGGTCAGCTTCGGATAGCGGCCAGCAAGCTGTCCTACCGCTGTGCTACCGTAGCGTCATGGCCGTCCGCAAGAAGCGTTCAATCTCCATGCCGCCCGAACTCGACGCCGAGATCGCGGCCGCGGCAGCGGAGGCAGGTCTCAGCTACAGCGCGTGGCTTGCCGACACCGCCCGGAAAGAGTTCACCATCCGGGCGGGCCTCGCCGCGGTCAGCCAGTTCGAGCAGGATCATGGCGCCTTCACCGCGGAGGAGATAGCTGACGGCGACGCCTGGGCCACCCGTGCCATCGAGCGGTCCGGCCAGGTCCGGACCAGGACCGCTCGCAGGACCGCCTGATGGGCGTCACCTACGACACCGGCGCGCTCATCGCAGCCGACCGCGGAGAGCGGCGCGTGTGGGCACGGCACCGCGCCTTGCTAGGCCGACGCGAAGTCCCGACCGTGCCCGCGCCTGTTGTGGCCCAGTCCTGGCGCGGATCAGCCCGGCAGGTCCAGCTTGCCCGACTTCTAGCCGGCTGCGACGTCGAGGCTCTCGATGACGGTCAGGCGCGCTCAGTCGGAGCCCTAGCCGCACGGGCGGGCATCACCGATATCGTCGATGCATGCGTGGTCGAGGGAGCCATTCGCCGCCGCGACCTAGTCGTCAGCTCCGACCCTGACGACCTGCAGTCAATCGCCTCGGACACAGGCCGTCGGCTTGAGATCGACCGCCCCTGACTTCGGCAGCGCAACCACCCTCACCTTGCGCAGACTCGCAGCGCGCGAACCACCCAGCTGCACGCATCCGCATAGATAGCCGCACCAGGCTCAGGCCGCTGACCAGGCGAGCGGCAGCGACTCGATGCCGTAGATTCCCTCGACCCCGCCGAGCCGCTCCGTCCCGTCATGCCGGAGCCCGCGCAGCCGGGGTGCGAGAAAACCGAGTGCCTCCTCGAGCTCGGCCCTGGCCAGGTTCTGGCCGAGGCAGTAGTGCGCGCCAGCGCCGAAGGTGAGCGCCCGCTCGCCCGGCCGCTCGGCGGTGATGTCGAAGACCTCGCCGGCATCGGTCTCCCTGTTGGCCCGCTCGGCGCAGATCGCGACGATGGTGCCAGCAGGAAAGATCACCCCGCGATGCTCGAGCTGCTCGGTGCACAGCCTGGCGGTGAACGGGGTGATCGGCTCGAATCTAAGCACCTCGTCGACGGCTTGGGAGACGAGCTCAGGCCGCTGCCGGAGCTCCTCCCACTGCTCTGGATGCATGGCGAACAGCCGCAGCGCATGCGCGAGCTGGGCTCCCGTCGTGTCGATGCCGCCCGCGAGTACGTTGAGGACCAGGTTCACGCACTCGGGCCCGGACAGCCGCTCGCCCTCGGCCTCCACTTGCAGCAGCGTGCTAATGAGGTCGTCAGCCGGCTCGCTGCGCCGCTTCTCCAGCAGGTCCGCGACGTAGTCGTAGAGCTCGCCGACGGCCTGCTCGATCCGCTCAGGCTTCTCGGCCAGTGCCCGGATATCGAACTGTTGCTGCACGAGGCTCGACCATTCAGCCAGCGCGGCCGCGTCCTGCAGCGGGGCGCCGATGACCGTGGCGATCGTGCGCGCAGGGAATGGCCCGGCGAACCATGACACGAACTCGCAGCTGGCGCGGCCGTCCAGGTCCTGCCAGAGCGAGCCGGCGATTTCCCGCATGGCCGGGCGCCAGCGGGTGGCCGAGCGCGGGGTGAACGCTGGTGCCACGAGGGCGCGGAGCCTGCGATGCCGGTCGCCGGTCAGGTTGAGTATGTTGGCGTCGATCTGTTCGGCGAGCCGGCCGCCGGTAATGCCGAACAGCTGGGCGATCTCACGGCCTGGAAACGCCGTCTGCCTGGCCCGCAGGAAGAACTCACCGGCCTCGCGATCGAGCACGACGTAGGCGATCGGCGACTTGACTAGCCAGCCGTGTTCCCTGGCAGCTGCGAGCCGCTCGTGATAGCCATCGCCGGCCAGGCCGGCTTCGGCGATGTCGAAATCGACCAGCTCAAGATCACCGACGAGCTCCGCCATCGCGCCGCCTTTCCGTCATCCAGCTAGCGGCTAGCCAAAGGCTCGCGCCGCTCCCTTGGGCTCAACTCCCTTGTGCGCAACGGTACCGTCGGGCGGCGTCACCGAAAAGGTGACGGGAGATCGATCTTCCGGCCGGCGCCATCCGGGCTCGGGCTGCGCGACCGGGCGCACGCGGTGGTCTACGGCTACGAGACCGGGCTGGTCAGGCCCGGCGAGGCCGGAGAACCTGGCCCGGCCGCCGCGCTAGATCCGGCCCGCTGCGAGCGCGGCGGCGATCGCCAGGACGCCGGCCACGGTCTGGCCATAGAGCTCATCGCTCCAGGCGACCGGCCAGGTGGACATCTTGGCGATGACCGTCTCGGACGGTACGTGCACGAAAACCCCCTGCCCGTTGATCCCGCTCGCGTGGAAGAACGGCAGCGCAGGATCGCGCACCCACCAGCAGTTCCGGTAGTGGCTGCCCGCCGGGTACCCGGGCGGGTTGTCCCCCTCGGTAAACGCCCGCGCGCCGTCGGGCGCGCCGCGTACCGTGTCGTCGACCCACCGGGCGGGGACGACCTGGCGCCGGCCGGCCAGCCCCCGCCGGAGGTACAGCTGGCCGAACCGCGCGGCATCGCGCAGCGTGGCGCTGATGCCGCCGTCCGCCATCGGGTTGCCGCGGCGGTCGACCGTGACCTCGGCGTCGAACTCGGCGCCCATCGGCTGCCACAGCTCGCTGCTGATCAGCTCGTGCAGCCGCTGCCCGGCTGTCCGCTCGATCACCCAGGCGAGCACGTCAGTGAGGATCGACCGGTACCGGAACGGGCCGCCGTGCGGACCATCGTTCTCAAGTGTCGCGAAGTAGCCGAGCGCGTCCTCTGCGCCAGGCCCGCCGCTGCCAGCGCTGACAGGCGGCCGCCACAAGTACACCCGCTCGTAGCTGCGGACATCGGCGTCGAGGTCTGCGTAATCCTCGTTGAACCTGGTGCCCGCCCGCATGTCCAGCAGGTGCTGGACCGTCGCGCCAGCGAATGACGTGCCGACAAGCTCGGGCACGATGGAGGTGACCTCGGCGCCGGGGTCCAGCACGCCACGGTCGGCCAGGATCCCGGCTACCGCCGAAGTCACCGACTTGGAGACCGACATCAGCAGGTGCGGGGTGTCCCTGGACATGCCGTTGAAGTATTGCTCGGTCATCACCCGGCCCCGGTGCACGACGAGGAAGCCGTCAGTCCACGTGCCGGCCAGCATGTCGGCCACGGTCAGCTCGCGGTCATCGAAGGAGAACGCAATACGCCCGACGTCCTGTTCATCCCTGGGCAATTGCCGCACGGGGTCGGGGCGCCCGGAGTACCCGGCCCGCCGCGCGATCCGCGCGCTCGGAATCAGCTCCCGCACGTGCTGGAACGCCCACCGGTTGAACGGCGGGTCCTGCCAGTTGGCCAGCGTCACCGCGGAGTCCGCGGGGAACGGCGGCGCTCCGGTCATCAGGGCAGGCGACTGCGGGATTCGGTTCACAACGCGGGCCGCGGGCCGGACTCGGTCAGCCAGGGCAGGCGCTCGGAGTGCGCGGCGGCGACGCGGAACGCGGTCACGTCGTCATAGGTCTTGCCGACCACCGACAAGCCGGTCGGCACGCCATCCCTGGACAGCCCGGACGCCACGTTCAGCACCGGGCAGCGGCTCGCGATATTGAACGGCAGCGTCATAAGGACGTCCAGCCAGCGTTCGACGGGCTTGCCATTCACCGTGACCACATCGCCTGTGTCGTACTCGGCCGGCAGCGCTGGCACGGCGAACGTCGGGCAGATCAGCGCGTCGTAATCCTCAAGCACCTGCCCGAGCGGCGCGTAGATGGCGGCTTCGAGCCCCAGGCCCGCGTAGAAGTCGTCCTTGCTCACCCGCTCAGAATCCGCCACCAGGCGCCTGACGTAAGAGGTCAGCTGATCGGGAAACTGATCGTTGATCTCCTTCATCGAGGCGCCGAAGATCATGCCGAAATGGATATTGATGGTCCTGGCAATGGTCTCTAGGTCCCAGGGCAAAGACACCTCGTGCACGCTCGCGCCAGCGTCCCGCAGCCGGTCCGCCGCGGCCAGCGTGTTCGCCGCCACATCGGCGTCGACCGGGTAGCAGCCCAGGTCGACCGAGAGCGCGATCCGCATGCCGCCGACGGCGTCCAGCTTCTCGGGTATCTCCAGCTTCGGCCGGAGCGACGCGACGTCGCTGGGGTGCGGTCCCGCGATCACGTTCTCCAGCAACGCGCAGTCGGCTACAGAGCGCGCCAGCGGCCCTTCATGACAGTAGTGGTCGAGGTTGAACGGGGCGACCTCGGGAACGCGGCCGTACGGCGGCTTGAACCCGACGACACCGCAGAACGACGACGGGATCCTGATGGATCCGCCGATGTCCGAGCCGGTCGCCAGCGTTGTCGACCCGGCTGCCAGCGACGCGGCTGACCCGCCACTCGACCCGCCAGGCGAGAAGTCGGTGTTCCACGGGTTCCGCGTGACGCCCCAGAGTTTCGACCAGGTCACCGGGGCGCTGGAGAACTCCGGCGTAGTGGTCCTGGCATGGACGATCCCGCCGGCGTCGATGATCCGCTGGACGAACGCGGCCGTCTCCTTGGCGACGACGTCGCGCAGCGGCAGCGACCCGAGCGTATTGCGCTGTCCCGCGATCGGGGCCTCTTCCTTGACCGCGACCGGCAGCCCGTCGAGCGGGCCGGCCGGCTCGCCCCGACCCGCGTATCTCGCCTCGGCGGCCCTGGCGGCCGCGATCGCCTCGTCGAAGCGGGACTCAGCGAACGCGTTAATCGCGGGCTCGACGGCCTCGGCGCGCGCGATCACCGCTTCGACCAGTTCCACCGGCGACAGCTCCCGGTTGCGGAACATCGCCAGCGCGTCGGTGGCGGACAAGTAGTGCAGGTCGCTCATGGCGTCGCAGATTCCTCCCCGGCGCCGAGCAATGCCCCGCGCCTGGGCTTCCAGCCGGGCCGTGGCACGCTGGCGCGCAGCCGTTTGGTGTACGCATGCTGCGGGCTGTCGAGCACTTGGGCGGTCGGGCCGTGCTCGACTACGACGCCGCGGTGCAGCACGATGGCGTCGTCGGTCAGCTGGCGTACCACAGCCAGATCATGGCTGATCAGAACGTATGAGACGCCGGTTGAGTCGCGGATATCGGCGAGCAGGTTCAGGACCTGGGCCTGGATCGAGACGTCGAGCGCTGCGACCGACTCATCGAGGATCAGCAGCCGCGGCTCGGCGGCAAGCGCACGGGCGATGGCGACCCGCTGGCGCTGCCCGCCGGATAGCGCCCGCGGGAGCGCCCTGGCCTGCCGTTCGTCGAGGCCCACGAGGTCAGCCAGTTCGTCCATCCTGGCCCGTCGGCGTTCCCTGGGCCAGCCGTGGTGCAATCGCAGCACCTCGTCGATCGTCGCCTCGGCGGTCTGCCTGGGATCCAGGCTGGTGTACGGGTCCTGGAAGACGATCTGCACCTCGCTGCCGCGCCGCCGCCGCACTCTCGCCGAGCGAGCGGGGCTGGACCGATCCCGGCCACAGGCAGTGATCGTTCCTGCGGTCGGCCGCTCGAGTCCGACGATCATCCGCGCGATGGTCGTTTTGCCTGAGCCCGACTCCCCCACGATCGCCAGCGACCTGGCCTGCGGAACCGTGAAGCTGACCCCGTCGACCGCGACTAGGTCGCCGAACTCCTTGCGCAGCCCGCTCACCTCCAGCACCGGCCCGTCGCCGTTGCTGCCCCGGCCGGCCCGCGGCGGCTCGAGCTCAGACATCGGCCTGCCCGCCCTCGGCCGGCTCGAGCAGGAGGCGCCCGCGTAGCTCGATCGCGCGTGCGCAGCGGGACACCCCGCCGTCCAGGCCGATCAGCTCGGGATTCTCGGCCCGGCAGATGTCCTGCGCATGCGGGCACCGAGGCGCGAACGCGCACTCGCTGTCTGGCGCCTCGAAGGCAGACAGCGGGCGGCCGGGGATCGCGGCGAGCCGGGTCGCGGTCTGGGCGATGTCCGGCCTCGCCGCCGACAGCGCCGCGGTGTACGGATGCAGAGGGTCGTCGTGCAACAGCGCCGACTCGCGCACTTCCAGGATCTGTCCGGCGTACATCACCGCAGTGCGGTCGCAGATCGCCGCCGCGAGCTCGAGGTCGTGGGTGATGAACAGCATGGCCAGGCCGAACTCGCGGCGCAGGTCATCGAGGATCGCCATGACCTCGGCCTGGGTGGTGACATCCAGCGCCGTAGTCGGCTCGTCGGCGAGCAGCAGCTTCGGCTCGGTGAGCAGCGCCGTGGCGATCGTCACGCGCTGCAGCATGCCGCCGGACAGTTCGTGCGGGTATTGCCGCAATCGGCGCTCCCCGTCGGCGATCCCGACCTGGCCGAGCATGTCGGCGGCGCGGCGGTTCGCCTCGGCGGCCGGCACGTCGAGGTTGGTGCGCAGCGCCTCGGTCATGAAATCGCCGATCCGCCGCACCGGGTTCACGTGCGCACGCGGATCCTGGAAGATCATCGCGACCTGGTTGCGGTAGCCGCGCAGGGCGGCCCCGGACAGGCTCATGACGTCCACGCCGTCGTACCTGATCTGGCCGCTGACCTCGGCCCCGCGGGGAAGCAGCCGGTCAATGGCCCGCGCCGTCATCGACTTGCCAGAACCGGACTCGCCCACGAGTCCTACCGCCTCGCCGGCACTGACGCTGATGGAGACATCTCGCAGGACGGTCCGTTGCGCCCCCTCGACCCGAAGGCGGACCGTCAGGCCGTCGACCTCGAGCAGCGGCTCGGCGGAGGGGACCGTCGCAGCGGCCTGCCCCGCACCCGCAGGCACGGCGTTCATTGGCGCGCCTCCGGCACGGTGTTCATCGAGCGCGCCTCCGGCACGGTGCTCATCAAGCGCGCCTCCGGCACGACGTTCATTGCCGGGCCTGCGCTTGCTCGAACAGGCGCTCGCCAAGGACGTTGAACGCGATTACGACCGCGACGATGCAGCCACCGGCAGCGAGCGCCGGCAGCGGATAGCCCTGCGGAATGCCGACCTGGTTCTCAGAGATCATGACGCCCCAGTTCGCGGCAGGGGGCTGTACGCCAAGGCCGAGGAAGGAGATCGCGGCGAGGTCGACCATCGCGTAGCCGAACAGGATCGTCGCCTGAGCGACGATCAGCGGCATGACGTTCGGCACGATATGGCGCAGGCAGATCGTGGTAGCAGACGCGCCCTGCACCTCAAGCGCCGCCACGTAAGGCTGGCTGCGCTCCTTCAGCGCAGCGCCGCGGAGCACCCGGGCCACATAGGGCATGTAGGCGATCGCCAGCGAGATCGCGGCGGCCGGCAGGCCGGCGCCGAATACCGCCGCAGCGAGGACAGCGAGCAGAATGCCAGGGAAGGCGAACAGGATGTCGAGCCCAGAGGAGATCACGGCATCCGCCAACCCGCGCCGCCATGCCGCGATGACTGCCAGCAGGGTGCCGGCCAGCAGGGCACCGATCACCACGGCCAGTGGCCCGAGCATCGACGACTGCGCGCCGGCCAGCAGCCGGGAGAGCACGTCCCTGCCCTGATTGTCAAAACCCAGGACGTGGCTGCCGGTTGGGCCGACGAAGCTGAGCGCCAGGTCCCCCAGCGTGGAGCTGTATGGGGCCACCAGCGGGCCGATCACGGCCACAATCGTGGCGACACCGATGACCACGGCCGAGGCGATCCCCGCAGGTCCGGTGCCGCGCAGCAACCCGGCCGCCCGGCTGCCACGGCGCGGTGCCTGGACCGCCACAAGCGGAACTGCGGCACTCATGTAGCCCGGCTCCCAAGTGTGACGCGCGGATCGAGCACGGCGTAGGCCAGATCGACGGCGACGTTGATCACGACGAACGCGCTGACCAGAACCAGCGAGATGCCCTGGACCACCGCCAGATCCTTGTCCTGCGCCGACGTCACGAGGTAAGCGCCCAGCCCGTTCAGGCTGAACGCCGTCTCGACGACCGCGGCAACGGCGATCAGCGAGGCGATCGTGATACCAGAGATGGTGGTGATAGGGATGGCCGCGTTGCGCAGGATGTGCCTCCTGACCAGCTGGCGGCGCGGGATGCCGCGGCTGATGGCGGTCTGGACGTGCTCCCGGTCGGCCTCCTCGCGGATCGCCGACCGCGTGACCCGCGCGACGATGGCCAGCGAGGATAGCGCCAGCGCGAATGCGGGCAGCGTAAAGTGGCGCAAGTTGCTAACCAAGTCGGTGCCGTTACCGAGCGCGGGAAACCAGCGGAGCTTGACCGCGAACAGCGCGACGAGCACGATCGCGGCGACGAAGGACGGGATCGCGGCAGAAATGGCGCTGGAAACCAGCACCGACGTATCAAGCAGGCCTGGCCGGAGCCCGCTAAGCAGGCCCATGCCGATGCCGAGCACCAGGATGATCAGCGAGGCGTACAGGACCAGCCCGGCGGTGGTCCAGATCCGCGAGGCGATCAGCGTGGTGACGTTCTCCCGGAGCGTGATCGAGATTCCCAGGTTCCCGTGCATCGCGTTGGTCAGCCAGTACCAGTACTGAGCCAGGAACGGCTGGTTCAGGTGATAGCGGGCTTCCAGGACCTTCAGGCTGCTCGGCGGCAGCGACCGGCCGCCGGACAGGGCCGCGATGGGGTTGCCGGGCGCGAGGTACAGGGCGCCGAAAATCACGAAGCTGGCGACCAGCAGGCTGGCGACCAGCATCGCCAGCCTGCGGGCAATGAACGCCAGCCGCACGCCGTTAGCTCCCGCCGAGGGTGTTGGCCCACGGCGCGAACATGTAGGCGAACGAAGCCGTCGCGCCGGTCAGCCCCTTGGCCATGATCAGGAGGTTGACCGGCTGCACGTCCGGGATCCAGGGCAGCAAGGCCGCGGTGCGCTCCTCGGCCTTGGCGACCAGCGCCGCCCTGGCGTTCGGGTCCGCAGTCGAGCGGGCCTGGCCAAGCAGCGAGATGATCTTGGGGTCGTTGAAGTTGTCGTAATTTTGCGACCCGCCGGGCAGGACCAGTGTGGCGAGCAGTGCCGCCGGGTCGGCGTAGTCCCCGTAGTTCACGGTCAGGAACCCATCGATTCCGGTCCTGGCCTTGGGGTCGATGAAGAAGTTGATGTAGTTCTGGGCCGAGACCGACTTCAGGACCGTCTTCAGCCCGATCGCGTTGGCGGCTTGCTGGTAGGCACCGGTCTCCTGGGCGATGTTGGCGATCTGGCTGGACGTGCCGATCGTGAATGTCTTGCCGACCGCGCCGGCTTCCTTGACGAGTTGCTTGGCCTTGGCGAGGTTGTGCGGCAGCAGAGGCGAGGCGTTGTAGGCCTTGTCGAAGGCCGGCTTGCCGTAGCCGAAGACCCCGGGGTTGGCCAGCCAGCGCGGCATCAGGCCCGCGCCCTTGAAGACGTTGCTGATGATCGCGTTCCGGTCCAGCGCCATCGATAGCGCCTGGCGGACCCGCACGTCACCCAGGACGCCCTTGGTGCTTGAGACGATGAACGCGTCGGTCGACCAGCCCTGGCCGCGGTAGATCTTGACCGCGCCGCTCGACTGGAGCTGCGGCAGCGTCGACAGACCGCCTGAGGTGAACGTGCCCTGAATCGCGTTCGTCGTCAGGCCCGACGTCAACGACGTGTCGGACGCGACGCCCTTGACCAGGATTGAACTGATCAGCGGTTTGACTGACGGCTGCCAGTAGTTCGGGTTCGGCACGGCCGTGACGCCCACGCCCGGCGCGAAGGTCTTCAGCTTGTACGCGCCAGTGCACATGATGCTGCCCGACGGCGTGCCGTACTTCTTGCCCTGCTTCTGGGCGAAAGCCTTCTCGATCACCACGCCCGGCATCGAGGCAAGCTCGCCAGGCAGCCAGTAATCGGGCTGCTTCAGCGTGATCGTGACCTGGTCGGCACCGGTCGCCGTGATCGACGCCACCCGGCTGAAGACCAGGCCGTAGAAACCGCCGAGCGCGGTGTCCCTGTTCCGGTCCAGGCCGTAGACCACATCGGCGGGCGTCACCGGCTTGCCGTCCCAGAACTTCGCGTCCTTATTGATCGTGAAGACCAGCTTGGTCGGCGATGGCGTCGACAGGGTCGCGAGGCCAGGGCCGATCGCGCCGTCGGGAGACTGCTTAAGCAGCGACTCGCACATCAGAGAGACCGCGGTGTTCTCCGGGTAGTCAAAGGCGTAGATCGGGTCCAGCGAATTCACATCCCGGTAGACCGCCCAGGTGACCGAGGAAACAGACTTCGTGCCCGGCGTCGTCGACACCACCAGGCCCTTCGTAGGCGATATGGTGCCCGCGCTCCCACCGCCCTCGTTGGCGGACCGGCCGCAGGCGGCAACCGCCAGGGCCGCCGCGGTGGCTGCTGCCGCGACCGATATTGCCGCCCGCTGGCTTGTTCTCTTAGCCATCTGTCCTCCCCAATCCTCCCCGGCACCCGGCCGGTTGAGCTCATAGCGCTGTCAGGCTGCTCAAGTCTGCTGGTAGGCCACCTCGCCGCGCACCCAGGTCTGAAGTACCGATGCCTGGCAGATCTCGCCGGCCGGGCCTCGGGCCAGGTCGACGTCCACGATGGCTAGGTCTGCGTCCAGCCCGGGCCGGATCGCGCCGGTCACCCCGTCAAGGCCGTTGACCCTGGCACTCCCAGAGGTGTAAGCGGCGAAGATGACCTCAGCGCTAAGCGCTTGCTCGGGCAGGAACGGGTCAGGCGCCGTGCCCCAGGCCGCCGAGCCGCCGGACTTGGCCGGCATGGATCTGTTCACCGCGACGTGCGCGCCGGCGAGCGGATCGGGGCTCGACACCGACCAATCGCTGCCGGCGCACAGCGGCGCCCCGGCCGCCAGCAGCGAGCCGAACGGGTACTGCCAGCCGCTCCTGCGCTCGCCGAGGAACGGGATCGTGAGCTCATCCATCTGGGGCTCGTGCATGGCCCACAGCGGCTGGATGTTCGCCGTCGCGGACAGTTCGGCGAAGCGGGGGACGTCGTCCGGGTGCACAACCTGGAGGTGGGCCAGGTGATGCCGCTGCCCGGCGGCGCCGTTAGCCTCCCGGGCTGCCTGAATGGCGTCGAGCGCGTTGCGGACCGCGCGGTCGCCGAGCGCGTGGAAATGAACCTGGAAACCCTGGCGGTCAAGCGCCGTCACGAACCGCGGCAGTTCATCGGGGTCGATGAAGTCAAGACCGGATGTCTCTGTTGCGCAGCCGTGGCCGTCCAGGTATGGCTCGAGCATCGCCGCCGTGTGGTTCTCGGCCACGCCGTCGAGCATCATTTTCACGCTCGTGGCCTTGAACCGCCCCGCCTGGCCCTCGCGGCGGCGTTCGATCAGCTCGGCGACCTGCTCGATCCCGCGTTCCCTGTCCCACCACATCGCACCGACGACGTTCGCTTTCAGAGTGCCCGCGCTTGCCGCGCGCAGGTAGGCGCCGATCGGATCGGGCACGCCGGGATGGCGGCCAACTATGGCGTCCTGCCAGCCCGTGATGCCGAGCGAGAGCAGGTACTCCTGGGCGGCCAGCAGGCCGGCGTACCAGTCGTCTTCCGTCGTCGCCGGCACCAGGCGGGCGACGAGTTGCTGCGCGCCCTCCTGCAGCATCCCGACCGGCTCGCCCGCTGCGTCCCGCTCGATCCGCCCGTCAGCCGGATCCGGCGTGGCTGCATCGATCCCGGCCAGGGCAAGCGCCCGGCTGTTGACCCAGGCGCCGTGGCCGTCCCGGTTCGGCAGGAACACCGGCCGGTCGCCGGCCACGCGGTCAAGTAGCTCCTTAGTCGGCACTCCGCCGCGGAAAGCCTCCATCGACCAGCCGCCGCCGGTGATCCACTCGGCGTCCGGATGCGCGGCCGCGTATGCGGCGATGATCTCGGCGTACTCCGCCGCCGTTTTGACTCCGGTGAGATCGCACCGGCACAACTGGTCTCCGGCGAAGACCGGATGGACGTGGGCGTCGATGAACCCGGGAAGCAGCGTTCCGCCGCGCAGGTCGACCGGCTCAGCGTCGGCCAGCCTGCCCGCCGGCTCGGAGCCCTCCGGGCCGACGGCGGTGATGGTGCCGTTGCTGACCCTGACCACCGTGCCTGCGGGCATGAACCTGACACCGTCAAAGACCGTTCCGTTATAGAAGGCCAAATCGGGACCAGGCCGCACTACGACCTCCGGTATCAGGGGGTTTGATGCGGGAGATTAGATCACTTACCGGACCCATAGTCAACGCCTCTGACAAAGCCTTGTAGAAAGTGTCGGCGGTCGAGTAGCTTCCTCGTTAGCGCGGATAATAAAGACGCTGTTAGTCACGACAGGGCGGGCGATGGCGAGCACTACCGCTGGACGTCGGAGCGGGCGGCTGCGGCGCGGCAGCCTGACGCCGGAGGCGATAGTTGCCGAGAGCCTGCGCCTGCTCGACACCGAAGGAGCCGACGGTTTCAGCCTGCCCAAGCTAGGCCGCGCGCTCGGCGCCGATCCCACGGCGGTCTACCGGCATTTTTCCAGTAAGGACGACCTAATGCTGGCCATCGCCGACCGGTTGATCGAGGAGGCGATGACGGGGCTGGCCGCCCAGCCGTGCTGGATAGACACCGTCGCCGACTGCGCTAGGAGGATGCGGACGACCTACCGCGCGCATCCGGCCGCGGCGGCGCTGTCCGCGTCGCGGACCACCCGGCGGCCCGCTGAGATGCGAATCGTCAACGTGCTGATCGGCGCGGTGCTCGAGGCCGGCTTCAGCGGCGCGGAAGCGGCCAGGATGTATCGGGCGCTCGGTGACTTCATGCTGGCCTGGGCCGGCGGCGAAGCCGCTTTCCTTGCCCTCGACCCCAAGCAGCAGGAGGCTGACGAGGCGGCCTGGACCCGCGCCTACCTGGCGGTCGACCGGGCCGAGTATCCGCACACCTGGCAGATCAGGGATGATCTGGCCGGCGTCACGGATGACGATATCTTCGAGACCATCCTGGCCCTGGTCATGGCGGGATTCAGGGTCAGGGCACCGCGTCCGTGCGGATGCCAGAAGCACGCCGACCAGGTGCCGCCCGCGAGCACGCGGTGACCGCCAGGCTGACGAGGGGCACGGGCGGCGCTGCGCGCCTGCGCGAGCTCCTCGCCTCCGGCCAGACGATTGTCGCGCCAGGAGCCTTCGACCCGCTCGCCGCCAGGCTGGTCGAGGAGGCCGGATTCCCGGCGGTGTACATGACCGGATTCGGCACCTCAGCGGCACTGCTCGGGCGGCCGGATGTCGGCCTGCTGACGATGACCGAGATGGCCGGCAACGCAGGCCGGATCGCCGCTTGCGTCGACATCCCCGTGATCGCCGACGCCGACACCGGCTACGGCAACCCGCTCAACGTGATCAGGACCGTCGGCGCATACGAAGCGGCAGGCGTGGCAGGCATTCATATCGAAGACCAGGTGGCACCGAAGAAATGCGGCCACATGGAGGGCAAGCAGGTCATCGCAGCGGACGAGATGGCGCAGAAAGTGCGAGCCGCCGTCGAGGCGCGGACCAGTCCCGACTTCGTCATCATCGCCAGAACCGACGCCCGCGCCGTCGAGGGCCTCGAGCGGGCGATAGAACGTGCACGCCTGTACCGCGCGGCCGGCGCCGACGTCCTGTTCGTTGAGGCTGTGGTCACCGAGGCGGAGGCGGCGGAGGCTGTGCGGGCGTTTCCCGGCGTGCCGTTGCTCTTTAACTGGGCGGAAGGCGGCAAGACACCGCCGATCAGCCTCAGCCGAGTGTGCGAACTCGGTTACCGGATTGTCATCTTCCCGATTAGCACGCTTCTGGCCGCTACGGCCGCCATGCGCGGGATACAGCATGAGATCGCCACGGCGGGGACCCCTTCAGCAGTCCTGCGTGACGTGCCCAGCTTCGGCGAGTTCACCGATTTCATCGGGCTGCCCCAGGTCCGCGAGGTCGAGCAGCGGTATGCCGCGCAGGGCTACGGGCCGGGGAGCGAGACAGGAGGTAGCGGTGGCGGC
>Ga0209240_1000325_pt1 | contig 19998 bp, 15 predicted proteins | sample GraSoi_2013_80cm_FD_185828 | JGI IMG/M metagenome (GOLD analysis project Ga0209240, IMG submission 185828) | Grasslands soil microbial communities from the Angelo Coastal Reserve, California, USA - Sample 9_17_2013_80cm (SPAdes) (version 2) | ecosystem: Environmental > Terrestrial > Soil >...
CATGGTGGAAGACGAAGTGAGGTCACCGAGGATCGCCACTACATGGTCCTGCGACAGGAATTTTCGTGTGATCCTGGCAGTCTCCCCCGCTTTCGAGCTGTTATCGTCAACAACGAGGTTGACCTGCTGACCAAGGACGCCGCCCTTCGCATTGACCTCCTCAATCGCCATCCGTGCACCTCGGATGCTGGAAACACCGAAGGTGGAGAGCGGACCGCTGATGCAGCTGACGGCGCCGATCTTGATTTGCGCTGAAACGGGCTGTGCGAAGAGAAGTGAAAGGTGAAAGGTGAAAAGTGGAAGGTGAAAGGCGATTAGACGTCTCAGATTGGTGAGTCGAGGCTCCCGCATACCCGTAAGGGTCTCGCAGAGGAGCGGATTCGTCACCGAGAAAGATAGGCGGCACACCTCTTTGGTAGATGCCATGGTGTTGTCAGGCTGCCGAATCAACAGCAACCTGACAAACAATGGTAAAATACAAACTCAAGGCGGCACCAACCGCCATAAGCAAGGAACAGAAGGGCCAGGCCTAATAAGGGGCGACTTGTCCGACGTAGCTACCTCACTTTTGGGCTCCTGCCTAGAGATAGCGTAGTCGGAGCCGTGGTTCGCCAGGGGGGATACGGCTCGGCAGCTTTGAGACGTCGCGAATGATATATTCAGGTTGCGCTTGGTTCCGGGTTAACCCTCTTAGGCCATTCCGGAGCCTCGCCCCACCGTCATCAGGCGGCCTCGCTTCACTACCAATCCCCTTTCACCAATCACTGGTTTTCAACTCGCCGACTTCGGCTCTATCGTTTCAAAGTAATGCAATGCCCCATCTTTGATGGTGATGATCACGGCAGACTTATTCGCGTTTCGTTCAGGGTTGATCGTGATTTTGCCGGTTACACCCGGGAAATCTTTGCTGTTGGCAATCGCATCGCGCAATTTCTCTGAATCGGTTCCTCCCGCGCGTTTGATCGCGTCCGCTAGGAGGTTAACCGCATCGTAACCGAGGGCCGCAAAAGCGTCGGGAAGCTTGTTGTTATATTTCTTTTTATATTTATCAACGAACTGCTGAACAGCGGCTGACTTATCTTCCGTAGAAAAATGGTTGGAAAAATAGGCGCCCTCGATCGCTTTACCACCGACGGGGATCAGTGAGGCGCCATCCCAGCCATCACCACCGGCAAACGCAGCTTTAATTCCCAACTGCCGGCCTTCGCGCACAATCAGCGACACCTCAGGGTAATAACCCGTAATAATAATGACATCCGGGTTAGCCGATTTGATATCGGTCAACTGAGCCCGGAAATCTTTGTCCCCGGAACTATAGCTCTGCTCTTTAACAACCTGGCCACCGTTCTTGGTGAGATAGTCTTTGGCGAACTGGGTGAGCCCTACGCTGTAATCCTGTTTCACGTCGGTCATGAAAGCGACCTTCGTTTTGTGCAGCTTTTCCAGCACGAATCGCGCGATGACGGTGGCCTGGAAGTCATCAATGAAGCAGACCCGGAAAACGTAGTCACCAACTTGGGTCACTTTCGGGTTAGTCGCGGCCGTCGCAATCAATGGGATTTTGGCTTCTTGCGCGACCGGCGCGGCCTCAAGCGTCTTGGAGGAAGCAACCTCTCCCACCAAAGCCACCACGTGGTCCTGAGAGATCAGCTTTCGGACAATAGTGGTCGTCTGACCCTGCTTGGTTTGGTTGTCCTCAACCGTCAGCTCGATTTTCTTGCCGAGGATGCCACCAGAGTTGTTGATTTCTTCGACCGCCATTTGGACCCCTTCGTTTTGCGAAGTACCAAAGCTGGCGTTATCACCAGTTAGCGACCCGAACTCGCCGATTTTGATCGTATCCTGCGAGAAAGCAGGAAGACACAGCCCCAGAACGGAGCACAGGGAGAGAAGTAACCGCCGTTTCATTAGGCGGATATAACGAATCCATTGGGAAACTGCAATGCGGTTTGTGCTAGAAGTATCGGCGTATCGATCCGGCCGTTGCCGGAGCGTATCGACATGCGGGCGACGCGGCAGATGGATCCCGCGGGAGCGATAACGCGAAGCCCCGCTCCGGTAGGAGTTCGGCGAGCTCAGTCGAGCCGCTACAAATGGAGACGCATCGTTTAAGGTTCGCGGTTCACAGGTGGCAATCAGTTCTCGGTGACGATCATGCATAGGTTTCCGTTTACCTTTCTGTTAAGAAACCAGGCCGGCACCTTGCAAAAAATTTGCGCATCGCGCAGAAATGGCCCGGTTAGAATCTTAGCGACTTCTCTCGAGCTTAGCCTCCTAGGCACCGATCAAAGCCTCTCCTAGGACGAGATCATCCGCAGCGCGATAAGTAGCAGGGCCCGACGGATCCTCAAGATAAAGTGCAACCGCTTCCTCGATGGATTGCCCGAAGCTAGATACATCTACGTTAATGCACTGTGCCACGTAATATGGCTCTTCTTTGTAAACGTAGAATTTGATCGCCGTCACGAGGCAAATTACTTGCCGGAATCTCTCGAGCAAGCTTGGAAGTCCGATACGTTGTGGACGCCCCGCCAACACAGGCGGGCGACCGCTGCGTCGCCCCTTCGCCCTTTCGCCCTATCGCCGTTTCGCTCTTCTACGCGGCGTCTAGATCTTCTCCGACGGCGTAGCGCGCGAATCGCCGGATGACGATGTTCTCGCCGAGCTCAGCGATTTTTGATGAAACCAAGTCCTTGATCGTTTGGTCTGGGTTCTTGATGAAAGCCTGATCAAGCAGACAGACGCTGCCGTAGAACTTCTCCAGTTTACCGTCCACGATCTTCTCCACGACGTTTGCTGGCTTGCCCTTCACTTGCTCGCGGTAGATTTCGCGTTCTCGCTCGATAGCGGCGGCCGGAACTTCATCACGGACAACGTAAACGGGATGAGCGGCAGCAATGTGCAGGGTCAGATCTTTGACGAACTCGCGGAAAATTTCGTTCTTAGCGACGAAGTCAGTTTCACAATTCACTTCGACTAGAACTCCCACTTTGCCTTGCAAATGGATGTAAGACGCCACCACGCCTTCCTTGACCGACCGGCTGGCCTTCTTAGACGCGCTGGCAATGCCTTTCTTCCGAAGAATATCCTCTGCTTTCTCAAGATCGCCTCCGGCTTCAACCAGGGCTTTCTTGCAATCCATCATACCCGCATTCGTCTTCTCGCGAAGTTGTTTGACCAGAGTGGGACTTACGTCTGACATAAGCGTGAAAATCAAGCTCCCCGGCCTCCTGGGCCAGGAGGCGAAGTTTGGTTGCTACTCAGCAACGGCGGCGAGTGCCGCTGGGCTGTTTTTCTCTTGTTCGTGGGAAGCCGTATAAATGGCGTCTACCAATTTCTGTAGAATCACCCGGATAGCGCGAATCGCATCGTCATTGCCGGCGATCGGGTAAGTTACGAGATCAGGATCGGCGTTAGTATCAACGATCGCTACGGTCGGGATACGGAGCCGGAGGGCTTCAGCGACCGCAATCGACTCACGAGTAGTATCAATAATGACCAAAGCGTTCGGCAAACTCGACATGGTCCGGATCCCTTCCAGGTTGCGGCGGAGTTTCTCAGCCTCACGACGCAGAGCGGAAAGCTCTTGTTTACCCATTTGCGAATATTCCGGAGATTGCTCGATCTGCTCGAGATAGGTCAACCGGGCTACACTTTTACGAATGGTAGAAAGATTGGTGAGGGTACCGCCGAGCCAGCGCTGATTAACGTAGAATTGGCTGCAGGCTTGAGCGGCTTCCTTGACCGCCTCTTGCGCCTGTTTCTTGCAGCCGATAAACAGCACTTTACCGCCGTCTCGGGCAACCTGAGACAAGAACTCTGTCGCCCCGTGCAGCTGTTTCACGGTCTCGGACAAATTAATGATGTAGATCGAGTTCCGTTGCTCGAAGATGAAGGGCTTCATCTTCGGGTTCCAGCGTTTGGTTTGATGCCCAAAATGAACCCCTGCCTCGAGGAGCTCGGTCATTAATTCCATTGAAGACATACTGTATTCGACGAGTAGAATCCCGGTTTCGGCCGGAGCCGGTGACTATGGTTCATGAGTCTTGGTTGTGCAAGAGGAAAGAACAAAGAACGCGCCAGCGTAATCGTCCTCGTCCTCGAGAACGCGTTTTCTTGCCGAACGACTATGCCATGGCCCGGATGAGTTCTTTCAAAGCTCTCTTTGCGTTGGCCACATCCTGGGCTCAACAAAATCTTCGAGGACGAGGACGAGAGTGGACTCATACGCCCTGGATCGTGGCTCCTTCATTTCCTTCGGCATACCGCGCAAACAACCAAAGGACATCCGACAGACGGTTCAGATACCGGATACTCTCCGGATTGACATATTCCGCGCTGTCAGCCAGGGCGACCACCCGGCGTTCGGCCCGACGGCAAACCGTCCGGGCCACATCAAGGGCAGCCCCGTCCAAAGTGTTCCCCGGAGTCGCCCAATGTTTGTACGTAATGTGGTGATTTTGCTCCAGGTCGTCGACTACAGCCGTTAACCCGTCTACCATGGCGCTGGTCACTATATCGTAACCATCCCGCTGATACCGATCCCGGTCTTCATCAGCGACCGCCAATTCCCCCATCAAAACGACCAACTCCTTTTGGACGGCCAGAATCGTGTGTTGAATCAGCTCAGCCTTGGTTGTCGCGCGTGCCAACCCAAGGGCCGTATTCAATTCGTCGACTGTGCCGTAGGCTTCGACGCGCCGGTCCATTTTTGGAACGCGGCGCCCATACATCAAAGCCGTCTCTCCTGCGTCTCCGGTCTTGGTCGCAATGGACATGCTAGCAACAGGGTGTGAACGCCGGAAACGAGCGTGAACGCCGAGAACGTGTAGCACTGAGCATCACCGCCGTTTCGCGATCCCGTGTTTACGAGGACCGCTCACGGCGTTCGCGCTCGTTCCCGCTCGTTGTTCATTGATTAACCTACCGCTGGCTCGGTTTCTTCAGGCGCCATTTCGGCCTGAGGAGCCACCATTTCGACGGTCTTCACATTGCGATGATCCGCGAAGCCGGTACCGGCAGGAATCAAGTGCCCCATGATCACGTTTTCCTTAAACCCGCGCAGGTAGTCGATCTTTCCAAGAGTAGCGGCTTCCGTCAGCACTCGGGTGGTATCCTGGAAGGATGCAGCCGAAATGAAGCTGTCGGTCTCCAACGAAGCCTTGGTGATACCCAGCAGAACCGGGACGGCTTCGGCCGGCTTACCGCCTTGCTCGACGACTCGTTTATTCTCTTTTTCGAATTCGAGCCGTTCAACCTGATCGCCCCACAGAAGTTCGGTATCGCCAGGCTCAGTGATCTTCACCTTGCGAAGCATCTGCCGGACAATGATTTCGATGTGCTTGTCGTTAATCTCGACACCTTGCAACCGGTAGACCTCTTGGACCTCGTTCACCAAATGTTCCTGCAGATCCTGCGGACCGCACACTTCAAGAATCTCGTGCGGCACGATCGGACCTTCGGTTAGCTGAGAGCCCTTCTTAACAATATCGCCTTTGAACACGATAATGTGTTTGTTCAGCGGAATGAGATGCTCTTCTTCCTGACCAGTAGCTGGGTCTCGCAGGATGAGCCGGCGTTTGCCTCGGACAGTGCCGCCGAACTCGACCACACCATCAATCTTGGCAATCTCAGCTGCGTCTTTCGGACGACGCGCTTCGAACAGTTCAGCAACTCGCGGCAACCCTCCGGTGATGTCTTTCGTCTTCGCGATCTTTCGCGGTGTCTTAGCCAGCAAGGCTCCCGCCGGAACCTTGTCGCTGTCTTGGACAACAATGTGCGCCCCAGCCGGGATCGCGTAGCTCGCTATCTCTTTGTCAGAATCGTTTATGATTACGATCTGCGGATGGAGATCTTCTTTGTGTTCGATGACCACTGTGCCCATGACACCGGTGGTTTCGTCGATCTCCCGTTTCACCGTTACGCCCGCGATCATGTCACGGAACTCAACGCGGCCGGGTTTCTCCGTCAGAATCGGGACGTTGTATGGATCCCACTGCACGAAGACCTCGGCCTTCTTCACTTGTTTACCGTCTCCAACCGAAATCACCGATCCAACCACAACGTTGTACCGCTCGAGCTCTCGGCCATCTTTTCCGTGCACCGAGATCGATCCGTTCTTGTTCAACGCGATGTAGTTGCCGTCCACAGACTGGACGACTCGCAAGTCGTTGAAGCGAATTTCGCCATCGTTCTTGGCTTTGATGATCGGCTGTTTAAAGAGCTGAGTCGCAGTACCACCGATATGGAACGTACGCATGGTCAACTGAGTACCAGGCTCACCAATGCTCTGTGCCGCAATGATACCGACGGCTTCACCGAGCTTCACCATCTGACCAGTCGCCAGGTTACGTCCGTAGCAACGGGCGCAAACCGCTCGCTTCGATTCACAGGTCAACACCGAACGAATCTTGAGTTGCTCAACACCAATCTTCATCAGCGCTTGCGCTTGCGATTCTTCGATCAATTGGTTGGCCTTGATGATGGTGTCTTTCGAAACCGGATCCGTGATCGTTTCGCAACTTACGCGACCGACAATTCGAGCGGCCAGGTCGACCACTTCATCATCGCCTTCATAGATCGGGCGGACGACGATGCCGTTAGCCGTTCCGCAGTCGTCCTCAACGATGATGACGTCCTGGGCGGCATCCACTAGCTTTCTAGTAAGATAACCGGAGTCGGCTGTCTTTAAGGCCGTATCCGCAAGACCCTTACGAGCGCCGTGCGTCGAAATGAAGTACTCGAGCACGCTGAGTCCTTCACGGAAGTTCGAAGTAATCGGTCGCTCAATGATTTCGCCTGAAGGTTTAGCCATCAAACCTCGCATACCCGCCAGCTGCTTAATCTGTTGGCGGTTACCTCGTGCCCCGGAGTCCTGCATGAGGTAAACCGGGTTCAGCTCCTTACGCCCTTCATTGTGCTGGAGGGTTCGGAACATGACATTCGAAATCTCTTCACCAGCCTGGGTCCAGATATCGATGATCTTATTGTAGCGTTCACCCTCAGTGATGATACCGCTCCGATATTGCTTGTCGACGACCGCAATCTCTTTGTAGGCTTTCTCCAGCTCGGTCTTTTTCTCGTGCGGGATAATCATATCGGTAATACCGATTGATACGCCGGCCTTGGTTGCCCAATGGAAGCCGAGCTCTTTCAGTCGATCGAGCGTCTCCACGGTTCTTTGTTGCCCAGAGACCTGGTAGGTGCGCCAGATGATATCGCTGAGCTGTTTCTTAGCGGCTGTCTTGTTGAAAAAGCCAAGTTCTTTCGGCCAGATACCATTGAACACTACCCGTCCGGCCGTGGTCTCGATCTCTTTGTCCAGCGAGTTACCGTAGATTGTGTTCCGGCCAAAATCCGGATTCAGGAACCGCACTTTTTCATGGATCTTGATCGCGCCTTCCGACAGGCCGAACTCGATCTCTGCCAGCTCATGGAAACGGCGTAACCGCCCCTCAGGCTGACCTCCTTTACGTGGTTCCTGGGTCAAATAGTAACAGCCGAGGACGATATCCTGTGACGGGGTCGTAATCGGCTTCCCGCTGGATGGCGAGAAGATGTTGTTCGGTGCTAACATCAGCAACCGGGCTTCCATTTGCGCCTCTACCGATAGCGGCACGTGTACCGCCATCTGGTCACCATCAAAGTCCGCGTTGTAGGCCGTGCAGACCAACGGATGGATACGGATGGCCTCGCCCTCAATCAACAAAGGTTCAAACGCTTGAATGGAGAGCCGGTGCAGCGTCGGAGCTCGGTTCAACAGAACCGGATGACCTCGCGTTACCTCTTCCAGGATGTCCCAGACTTCCGGTTTTTGCGCTTCGATCATCTTCTTCGCGCTACGAACCGTGTGGACGTATCCCAATTCTTTTAGCCGCCGGATGATGAAAGGTTCGAAAAGGACCAGCGCCATCTTCTTCGGCAAACCGCACTGGTGCAGTTTGAGTTCTGGTCCGATCACGATAACCGAACGGCCGGAATAATCGACGCGCTTACCTAAGAGGTTCTGGCGGAACCGTCCACCCTTGCCCTTCAGCATATCGCTGAGTGACTTCAGCGGCCGGTTCCCGGCGCCGGTGACAGCGCGACCATGCCGGCCATTATCGAAGAGTGCGTCTACCGCCTCTTGCAACATGCGCTTCTCGTTCCGGATAATCACGTCCGGGGTCTTGAGCTGCAGCAGGTTCTTTAGGCGGTTATTCCGGTTAATAACGCGACGGTAAAGATCGTTCAGGTCCGAGGTAGCAAACCGGCCTCCTTCAAGAGGCACCAGCGGTCGCAGATCCGGCGGAATTACCGGCAAAACGTCAAGGATCATCCATTCCGGTCGGGAATGAGAGTTGATGAACCCCTGCACCAGTTTGAGCCGCTTCGCTAGTTTCTTGCGGATCTGTTTGCTCTTGGTGTTGTCCATCGCCGCTTCCAACTCAACGTTGAGTTGGCGGAGATCGATCTGCGAAAGCAGAATCTTGATTGCTTCTGCTCCCATGCCGGCCTTGAAAGTTTCTCCGTACTGTTCCTGAGCCTCGCGATACTCTTGCTCGTTTAAAAGCTGGCATTTCTGCAGCTGCGTCTGGCCGGGATCAATGACGATATAATCCTCGTAATAGATAACCCGCTCCAATTGCCGAGAGCTCATGTCCAGCATGAGACCGATCCGGGACGGCATGCACTTGTAAAACCAGATGTGAGAAACCGGGACCGCTAGCTCGATGTGTCCCATGCGCTCACGCCGTACCCGAGAAAGTGTTACCTCAACGCCGCAACGGTCGCAGATAACACCTTTGTGCTTAATGCGTTTGTACTTACCGCAAGAGCATTCCCAATCTCGCGTAGGACCGAATATACGCTCACAGAAAAGGCCTCCTTTTTCCGGCTTAAACGTTCGGTAATTGATCGTCTCCGGATTCTTTACCTCACCTTTACTCCAAGAGCGGATGGCATCATGCGATGCCACGCTGATTCCTACTTGGTCGAAACCGACCGAGCGTTCTTCCCCTAGAAGTTCGCGAAGATTCGTTTCATTCATAGCTATGACCGCGGGTTTCAGGATAACAAAATGCTAACTGCCGCTCGGGAACCGCGAACCTCGAGTGAGTTAGTTGAAATTTTCAAAACAGCCATGGTCTGCAGGTAGGAGCGTTATCCCGCCGCCACTGCAGCGACATCCAAAGTGGTATCCAGGAAGGTTTGCGGTCGCCCGCCTACCTTCACGTCTAAGCCCAAGCTCTGCATTTCCTTGATCAAAACGTTGAATGACTCAGGAGTGCCGGCTTCCAAGGAATTGTCTCCCTTGACGATGGATTCATAAATCCGGGTCCGTCCTTGGACGTCATCGGATTTCACGGTCAGCAACTCTTGGAGAGTGTAAGCCGCACCGTATGCCTCCAATGCCCAGACCTCCATCTCACCAAACCGCTGTCCACCGTATTGGGCTTTTCCACCCAAAGGCTGCTGGGTAACCAACGAATACGGACCAACCGCTCGCGCATGGATTTTGTCGGCAACCAAGTGCCCCAATTTCAGCATGTAGATGTAACCGACGACCACCTGTTGATCGAACGTCTCACCGGTTCGCCCGTCGTGCAGAATCGATTTCCCGTTTTCGTTGATCCAGGTAAATCCGTCGACCTTCTTCGCCTCGGTGAGGTACTTGCGCACTTCAGGTTCATCGATTCCGTCAAAGACCGGGGTCGCAACCTTGAATCCGAGGGCCTTAGCGGCAACACCCAAGTGCGTTTCCAAAACCTGGCCGACATTCATTCGGCTCGGCACGCCCAGCGGGTTGAGCACAATCTCGACCGGCGTTCCGTCACTAAGGAACGGCATGTCTTCTTCCGCTACGATCTTAGCCACCACACCCTTATTCCCGTGGCGACCAGCCATTTTGTCACCGACGCTCAACTTACGTTTGCTGGCGATATAAACCTTAACCTGCTTGATGATGCCGGGATCAATATCGTCGCCGCTCTCGATTCGATCGAGTGAACGATCTTTCTCCAAATCGAGCTCAGCGAACTTGTGCTCGAACGAGCTGATAATCTCTCGGATCTTGTTCCGGATCGGGCTCGGATCGATATCGATATGATCGTATACTCCGGCCAGCTTCCGTAGCAGGGTCTTGGTGATCTTTCGGTTGGCTGGAATGATGATCTCACCGGTCTCCGCGTTTACGACATCCAACGGGATTTTTTCGCCCAAAAGGATATTCGACAACGCTTCGGTCAGCTCCTCGTGCAGCTCGTCTTTCTTTTTGCGATAATCTTCGCCGATTTGTTTCGCTTGGCGCTTCGTCTCAGCCGGAGTGAGCTTCTGCTTCTGGACCTCTTTCCGGGAAGAGACTTTCACATCCATCACGATGCCGTAAGTCCCCGATGGAACGGTCAGTGACGTGTCTTTCACGTCTGCCGCCTTTTCACCGAAGATCGCACGCAACAATCTTTCTTCAGGGGCAAGCTCGGTTTCGCTCTTCGGCGTGATCTTACCGACGAGAATGTCTCCCGGCTTCACCTCGGCCCCTACCCGGATAACACCGTCTGGACCAAGATTTCTTAGCGCTTCTTCGCTAACGTTCGGGATATCCCGAGTAATTTCTTCCGGACCTAACTTGGTGTCACGCGCCCCGATCTCGAACTCGTCAATATGGATAGAGGTGTAAATGTCCTCCTTAACCACTTTCTCAGAGATCAGGATCGCATCCTCGAAGTTGTAACCGTTCCAGGGCATGAACGCGACCAGCACGTTTCGCCCTAAGGCCAGTTCCCCGTCTTCAGTATTAGGCCCGTCGGCGATAACCTGACCTTTGGCCACTTTTTCGCCTTTGTGGACGATCGGCTTCTGGTTAATGCACGTGCCGGCATTCGACCGCATGAATTTGCGAAGCTCGTAAACGTACAGACCGTCCTCCGGCCGGCTAATCGGTCGCTTCTTCAGCTCCGGAAGCTTGCCATCGCGGGTGGTAACAATCTGTTCGGCCGTGACTGAGGCGACGACACCGTCACCCTCTGCAACGATCACCGCTTTGGAATCCCGCGCTACTTTCCCTTCTAGACCGGTACCAACCAATGGCGATTCCGAACGGATCAGAGGAACCCCTTGGCGCTGCATGTTAGAACCCATCAACGCCCGGTTCGCATCGTCATGCTCTAAGAACGGAATCAACCCGGCAGCGACCGAAACCAGCTGTTTCGGGGAGATGTCCATGTAGTGGATCTTCGAGGGTTCAACCTCCACGAAGTCACCACGGAAACGGCAAGACACTTTCTCATCGAGAAACGCTCCGTTCTTCTCGATCGGCGCGTTCGCCTGAGCGACAACGTAGCTCTCTTCCCGATCCGCCGTCAGGTAATCGATATGTTGGGTTACTCGCTGGTCCACGACTCGGCGATAAGGCGTTTCGATAAACCCGAACTCGTTAATCCGGGCAAAAGTGCTCATCGAGCTGATCAAACCGATGTTCGGTCCTTCCGGAGTCTCAATCGGGCAGATACGTCCGTAGTGAGATGGGTGAACGTCGCGCACTTCGAAACCGGCTCGATCCCGGCTTAAGCCTCCAGGCCCAAGCGCCGATAGACGGCGTTTATGGGTCAGTTCCGCCAATGGGTTCGTCTGGTCCATGAACTGGCTAAGCTGTGACCGGCCAAAGAAATCGCGGATGACCGCGCTCAACGCCTTCGGATTGATGAGCTTCTGCGGCGTCATCCCGTCGATATTCACGTCGAAGAGCGTCATTCGCTCTTTCACGAGGCGCTCGGTTCGGGCTAATCCGACTCGGCACTGATTGGCCAAAAGCTCGCCCACGGTTCGCACCCGGCGGCTGCCAAGGTGGTCAATATCGTCAAGGAGCCCTTCGCCCTTACGGAGGTTCACCAGGTATTTCATCGCTCCGATGAAGTCCTGCGTGGTGAGAGTCCTTTCGGTCAATTCAACCTCGATGCTTAGCTTCTGGTTGATCTTGTAACGACCGACTCGCCCTAGATCGTATTTCTTCGGATCGAAGAACAGCCGCCGAAGCAAACCGCGCGCATTCGGGATGGTCGGAGGATCGCCGGGACGCAAGCGGCGATAGATATCTCGCAACGCTTCTTCTTCGTCATGAGCGGGATCCTTCTTAATTGATTTAATGATCGTGTCGTCATCCTTCGTATCAACGACATCGACTTCGGTAATTCCTAACGACAAGACCTGCTGGATCGTCGCTTTGGTCAGAGGTTCGAATGCTCGCGCCACGGTGATTTCGCCGTCACGCACGTCCGCAATCAGAACCTTGGTGTTGAGCTGTTCTTCATCGATGGTCGCTTTAAGCGAGAGTTTCTCGATTTGATAAAAGACCTTGATGATCGCTTCATCCGACCCGTAACCGATGGCTCGCAGGAAAGTAGTGGCCAAAAACTTCCGCCGGCGTTTGCGACGGTCGAGATAGATATAAAGTAAGTCGTTGGTATCAAATTGAACTTCCAACCACGACCCGCGATCCGGAATGATGCGGAAGCTGTAAAGAACTTTTCCGTTCAGATGGATGCTGGACTCAAACGCGATACCAGGAGAACGATGCAGCTGGCTGACCACGACGCGTTCGGCGCCGTTGATCACAAAAGTACCCTGCGGGGTCATGAGCGGGATCTCGCCCATGTAGACCTTCTCTTCTTTGGTCCCCTTCTCGTCCTTTAGTTGAAAAGTGACGTGTAACGGAGCGCTGAATGTTTGCCCTTCGCGCTGGCAGTCGAGGGCAGACATTTTCGGGTCACCGATGTCGTAGCTGGCAAAGTCGAGAACAACTTTGTCATCGTAACTTTGGATGGGGAAAACTTCCTTAAATACCGCTTGGAGGCCGACATTCTTGCGCTTGCTGGGCGGCACATCCTTTTGGAGAAACTCCACGTACGAATTGAGCTGCACTTCAATGAGATTTGGCGGCTCGACAGCTTCTTTGATCTTTCCGAAATAAATACGCTCTGACATACGGATGCTTTTCTCTCTACAACCGATCGGCACTTCAGTGCCGGTTCACTCTGTTAAGGCTCCCTTGCTGGTAGAAACGCCAAAGGGGAACACAAATAGCCCCACTCACGAGGTCTGTCAAATGTGCCTCGCGTTTGGAGCTTTTAGTTGTTCTGAATGTGTTAAACGAGCGAGTGATATCTCGAGTTCCCCCGCGGTCAACGAGGCAACACTGTAACCGCTTCTGGCCCAGTCGCAAGGGGTTTTCCGAGGTGCGCCTCGCTTGCGAGGCCGAACCGAAGTGTCAGATGACCTAAAAACGGATCAGACACCCCGGACCGGTGGGGCGAAAAACTCGGCGCGCCGAGGGTTTGAATAACATCTCAAACGTTACCGCGCCGGTTTTGAGCCGTTCCGTAGATTTGACCAGCGCCCAAGACTCGCAACGGCCTCAGCGCTTGATAGGCAATACCTGGGAGCAAACACCTCCACGGCGCAGCTCAAAACCGGCGCGCACACCTCAAATACTAAACTCGCGTCTTGGGGGCGCCGAGTTTTTCGCCCCACCGGTCTTGGATGGGTCTCGAGGCTTAGGAATGAGTCTATCCTCTGTTTAGAACGACGCGCTGAAGCTGCCCGGCAACCCCCGGATGAGCGGGAGCTCATCCCTACCGAAAAAAACCGGGCACAGATGTGAATCTGCGCCCGGTTTTGTGAATCTTTGAGAGGTAGAGGTCGGTTACTTGATCTCGACCTTGGCGCCAGCCGCTTCGATCTTTTTCTTGATCTCCTCGGCTTCTTGTTTGGTAACGCCTTCCTTCACCGGTTTCGGTGCACTCTCGACCAGGGCTTTCGCTTCCGCAAGGCCTAGACCGGACACGGAGGCACGGACTTCCTTAATGACAGCGATTTTGTTACCGCCGATTTCTTTAAGGATAACGTCGAATGTCGTCTTTTCTTCGGCCGCAGGCGCTGCTGCTGCCCCGCCACCGCCGGCGGCTGGAGCTGCTATTGCCACTGGAGCTGCCGCGCTGACACCCCATTTTTCTTCGAGTTTCTTGACCAGGTCAGCGATTTCCAAAACGGTCAATCCGCTGAGCTGTTGTACGAGTTGTTCTGTATCTGCCATATTTTATCTTCGGTATCGTCGCGCTCCCGAAGCCTCAGAAGCATTTAAGATCCTGCAGCTGCAGAACCCGACGAGGAACCAGTTGGTTTTTCCCGGGGCGCGCGGCTTCTTCGCGCCTCGTTTCGGTTGTGGAACGGCATCGTTTCCGAAACAGAGGAGCGGGAGCTCCTCCCTACCGATCCTACAATGAAAGTCTTAGGTCGTTGGTTCGCCACCCTCCTTTTCGACTCGCGCTTTTAAGAGTCGAGCCAGCGATGCCCCCGGCTCGTTTAGCACGGTCACCAGTTTCTGTAGTGGCGACTTGAACACTCCCAGTAGCTGGGCCTGCAACACAGGCTTCGCCGGAAGATCTGCCAGCACCTGAATCTGTTCCTTAGAGATGACCGCATGATCCAATACGCCGAGTTTTACCGCCGGGCGTTGGAACTCAGTCGAGAAGGTCTTCAGGACTTTAGCTGCCGCACAAACATCGTTCTCGCCGATAACAATCGCCGTTTGGCCGGTCAAATCCTTGCCCAGATCGGGGAACCCGACCTCTGTTGCCGCTCTGCGCAAAAAGGTGTTTTTGACGACCTTGCACTGCGCGCCGGCCCCAGCCAGACGATTCCGGAGTTCAGCGAACTGCAGCACATTCATTCCGGTGTATTCGGTAATAATCAGGAACGGGGACGCGTTCAATCGCGCGGATAAATCTTCAACAATCGTAGTCTTTTCAGGTCTCATTTTCGCTCCCCCTATCGGTTATAAGTAGACGCTTCCAGGTGCAGCCCCGGCGTCATCGTCGCGCTGACGGTGATGCTGTGGACGAATTTGCCTTTGGCGGCCGGCGGGCGTGCCTTGACCACTGCGTCAATCACCGCGGTGCCGTTCTCCACCAACGCCTCTGGTGCGAAGGAAAATTTACCCACCGGAACAGCCACGTTGCCGTTCTTATCCAGCTTAAACTCAACTCGTCCGGCTTTTACTTCGCGGATGGCCTTCGCCGTATCGTCGGTCACAGTGCCGGTCTTCGGATTTGGCATCAAACCACGAGGACCAAGAATTTTACCTAATTTTCGTACTTCCGACATCGCTGCTGGTGTAGCAATCGCGACATCAAAATCTTGGAACCCGGCCTGGCACTGTTTGATGAGGTCTTCGAACCCGACATGCTCCGCACCCGCTTCTTTGGCGGCCGTTGCGGCCTGTCCTTGAGCAAAGACCAGGACTCGGACGGTTTTACCGCTACCATGCGGTAAAGGACAGGTCCCACGGACCATCTGATCCGATTGACGGGGGTCGACGCCGAGCTTGAAAGAGAGCGTGACCGTTTGGTCGAACTTGGTTGGGGGTAGCTTCTTGAGGGCAACAACTGCCTCCGGAAGCGAGTAGGCCTTTTGCGGATCAACGAGTTCCGCACAGGCTCGATAGCGTTTACTACGATCTCTTAGTTTCATTTTCTTTTGCAGTCCTAGCGGTTCGAACTTCGCCGAACCTCCTGCTTCTACTGTTTTTTTATTCTATCCCCTCGGACTCGCCTGAAGCTCGTCCGGATGATCCGGCAGCTGCCGGAACAAATTACAGATGACAAATTTGCCCGACGATTATCTGTCATCTGTCATCCGGACGAGCTTCAGGCGAGTACCGGACGGCTATTCTACCACATCAATTCCCATTTGCCGAGCGGTACCTACCAAGGTCCGATAGGCGGCTTCCTCGGATCGTGCGTTCATGTCCTTAATCTTGACCTTAACGATCTCCATGACGTCTTTTTTCGTCAGCTGGCCAACCTTCGTTTTGCCAGGCTCTTTGGAGCCCGCCGCAATATTCGCGGCTTTCTTCAGCAGGATGGCTGCCGGAGGCGCCTTGGTGATGAAGGTAAAAGATTTATCTTTATAGACGGTGATAACGACCGGCAGAATATCGCCGGCCTGTTTTTGAGTAACGGCGTTAAACTCTTTACAAAACGCCATGATGTTAACACCGTTCTGACCCAGGGCGGGTCCAACCGGCGGTGCTGGGTTCGCTTGCCCGGCCGGGATCTGAAGCTTAATCGTTGCGACGACTTCCTTTGCCATTTTCTTTGATTTCTATTCCCCGGTACCCCGGGCCTTTTAGTGAGAGGTGATTGGTGAGAGGTAATTGGCGGCGGGCAAGGCCGCTTATTTGCTATCTGCTATTTTCTATTTGCTATTCTTAGACTAACTGCGCTCGACCTGCCAATATTCCAACTCAACCGGGGTGGAGCGGCCGAAAATGCTGACCGAAACTCGGAGCTTACCGCGATCCGGATCGATCTCTTCCACCACACCGCTCTGGTTCTGAAACGGTCCGTCCGCCACTTTCACCGTTTCTCCAACCTCAAAGGTGACCTTAGGTTTGACTTTGTCTTCACGTTCCCGAATTTGGGCCAACATGCTTTCGACCTCTTGAGGCCGCATTGGCACCGGACGATCTTTGGTCCCGGCAAACCCGAGTACGCCGGGGGTCTCACGAATGAAATACCAAGTCCGGTCGACCAACTGGTTTTGCTTATCCAGCAGGTACATATTGACGATCAAATACCCAGGGAAAAACTTGCGAGTCGTCTCGGTACGTTTACCGCGCTTAATTTCAGAGACACGCTCGGTAGGGATCAGGACTTCGTAGACGAGGTCACCCATTTCCTCGGTCTTCGTCCGTCGGGTCAAACTTTCGTAGACCTTCTGTTCCTGCCCCGACAGGACGTGCACCACAAACCATTGATCTTTATCGGGCTCACTCATAGTCACACGTCACGGCACTAGCCAGCCGACGACCTTCACCATCACAAAATCCCAGAACGCGATGTAGCCGCTCAATAAGAGCATGGCGATCACCACGACCGTCGTTGAGTCGATCAATTCTCGATATTTTCTGACCCCATGCTCTTTGGGATCCCAAGGCCAACTCGCCTTCGCCAACTCCCCGCGCACTTCGCCGATGAACCGGATGATATATCGAAAAAAACCAAACATAGGATGAACGGGGGATCAGGTCAGGAGGGACTCGAACCCCCAACCGGCGGTTTTGGAGACCGCTGCTCTACCAATTGAGCTACTGACCTAAAAATATTCACACTTACAAAAACCCGCTTGGAGGGAGCCTCGCCCTACCACGGAGCTTCTCCTACCAAGAGAAACGGTCCGGCAATCATTGCCGGACCTCCAATTTAATCTCTATTTTTTCGACGGAAACCCGCTTAGTCAAGAATATCAGCAACTCGACCAGCACCCACCGTACGGCCGCCTTCACGAATAGCGAAACGGATGGTTTTTTCCATCGCGATAGGGGTGATCAACTCGACCTCAATCGACACATTGTCCCCCGGCATGACCATTTCGACGCCATCCGGCAACTTCACGGTTCCGGTGACATCGGTCGTCCGGAAGTAGAACTGCGGGCGATAATTGGTGAAAAACGGAGTATGACGTCCGCCTTCCTCCTTACTCAGGACATAAACCTCCGCCTTGAACTTCTTGTGCGGATGGATCGACCCCGGTTTCGCTACGACTTGGCCACGTTCCACGTCTTCTTTCTTAACACCTCTCAACAACACTCCGACATTGTCACCAGCTCGCGCTTCGTCCAACAGCTTTCGGAACATTTCGATGTCGGTCACGGTCGTCTTCACCGTCGGACGAATCCCGACGATCTCGACTTCTTCCATCTTCTTCAGAATACCGCGCTCAACTCGGCCGGTCACCACCGTGCCACGACCTTCAATGTTGAACACGTCTTCGATCGGCATGAGGAACGGCTGATCGATCGGCCGTTCCGGCAGCGGGATGTATTCATCGACCGCGGCCATCAGTTGGTAGATGTTTTCCTTGTACTTCGGATCGCCTTCCAGCGCCTTGAGTGCGCTTCCCTTTACAATCGGGATGGTATCACCAGGAAATTCATACTGGGAAAGCAGGTCCCGAACCTCCATCTCAACCAGATCCAACAATTCCGGGTCATCGACCATGTCGCATTTATTTAAGAACACGACGATCGACGGCACGCCGACTTGGCGCGCCAGCAGAATATGTTCACGGGTCTGCGGCATAGGTCCATCCGCAGCGGAAACAACGAGAATAGCGCCGTCCATCTGCGCTGCACCGGTAATCATGTTCTTCACGTAGTCAGCATGACCGGGACAATCGACATGCGCGTAGTGGCGGTTAGCCGTTGAATATTCAACGTGCGCCGTGTTGATCGTAATACCACGCTCCTTTTCTTCAGGAGCATTATCAATCTGATCGTACCGCGTTGCCTGCGCCATGCCCTTTTCGGCCAGTACCGTCGTGATCGCGGCAGTCAAAGTGGTCTTACCATGGTCCACATGTCCGATAGTGCCGATGTTCACGTGCGGTTTGGATCGTTCAAATTTATCCTTCGCCATTTAAGGTCTCCTTCTTGCTCTATCTTCTATTTAAATAAGGTCTATTTAGTCAGGACATGGAGCCCATGACCGGGATTGAACCGGTGACCTCGTCCTTACCAAGGACGTGCTCTACCAACTGAGCTACATGGGCATATGTTATCTCTTAATCGGACGAGTTGCACACAGCGTGAATCGACCGACTTTTCGTGCCGGAAATTGAAATCAATCAAAAGGCTATTCAGTCGCTAATCCCGCAAAAAAAGCCGATCGATCGCTTACTCAAGGTCCGTCAAGCGAGCCCGAAACTTAACAAAGAGCGCCCTAGCGTCAACAGGATTCTGGATCCTGCGCCCGCCTGGGTGTAGAACAGCAAATAGCAGATCGCAAGTAGCGACGTCGCTAGCTGCCGGCCCTTTGTGAAAGGCGAACCGAATTCACTGATCCGTTTGTGCGAACGTCGCCCCACGATAGGGCCTGGTCCGCGTTGACCATATTTGCTATCTGCTATTTGCTATTCTGTAAGCCAGCAGGCCGCGGACGAGCGGGAGCTCGTCCCTACCGGGTTACCGAGGGTTCCTCCTGATTAGCCGCCACCTGGGTCTCCACCTGCGCAGGCCGATAAGGTTCGGCTATCCGCCGGACCATCAATGCTCGGCCGGTTTCCTCATCGATATCGACCATCAGCCCGTGCAGTTTCACTTCCCCTTTAGCAACCGGAAAATTGATTGGCATACTGCTGTAAAAACGCTGAACAATCGGCTGAATTTCGCGTCCTAAAACCGATTCAGTCGGTCCACACATTCCCACATCGCAAATAAAACCGGTCCCGCCCGGAAAAATCTGCTCGTCCGCCGTCTGTACATGGGTATGGGTGCCGGCCACAGCGGATACCTTACCGTCCAGGAATCGTCCTAAAGCGATCTTTTCGCTGGTCGTCTCCGCGTGTACATCCACAAAAATCACCGGTGTTTGCTCCCGAATCTGCTCCACTTCGGTCAAAACTCGTCGGAAAGGATTTTCGAGGGCCGGCAACATAAAAGTCCGTCCCTGCACGTTAACCACTCCGACTTTGCCTTTGGCAGTCTCTAAAACGATTGACCCTCCCCCGGGTGTGCCTTCTGGGTAATTGATCGGACGCAGCAGCCGAGGTTCGGTGTCGATAAATGCGACCACTTCCTTTTGATCCCAAACATGGTCGCCAGTCGTGATTACGGCCACGCCGCAGCGGAGCAAATCGATGGCGAGTTTCGGGGTTATCCCTCGCCCTGCCGCCACGTTTTCTCCGTTGGCAATGACAAAATCAAGGCCCCAAGAGGACTTTAACGTGGGCAGCATCTCGATAACTGCCTTGCGACCGGGCTCACCAATGATGTCACCGAGAAAAAGAAGTCGAAGCATCGCCTACCCGCCAGTAATTACGTCTATATAAAGGTGGAACTAGCCCTAAGCAAATCTGGGGCGCACGTACGCGTAAAAGGCGAAGCCGTGGAGCGCGCCTCGGGCTCTTAATAATCTGGCTCGGCCTGGCTCATGCTGTCTTAGGCGATCCTGTGACCCCGCTGAG
>Ga0209240_1000326_pt1 | contig 19973 bp, 14 predicted proteins | sample GraSoi_2013_80cm_FD_185828 | JGI IMG/M metagenome (GOLD analysis project Ga0209240, IMG submission 185828) | Grasslands soil microbial communities from the Angelo Coastal Reserve, California, USA - Sample 9_17_2013_80cm (SPAdes) (version 2) | ecosystem: Environmental > Terrestrial > Soil >...
CCCTGCCGGCGGTGACGTCAAACGGGGGGAAGGAAGGGCTGCGATGACGCAGCTGATGGATCTGACGCCGCGCGATGACGGCCGGCAGGCGCAAGCGCAGGCAGCCGCGCTCTCGCAGGGGGCACTAGAGGACGCGCTAAGCGCTGTCATCGCCGAACGAGTCCGCGAGTTCCGGCTGCACCTCGGGCTGACCGTCGGGCAGCTTGCCGAGCTCACCAGCCTGTCCAAGGGCATGCTGTCGAAAATTGAGAACGCGCAGGCCTCGCCCAGCCTGGCCACCCTGGCGCGGCTATCCGAGGCACTGAGGGTTCCGGTCACTGCCTTCTTCCGCGGCCTGAACGAGGAGCAGGACGTCCTGTACGTCAAGGCGGGCCGCGGCCTGGACATCGAGCACAAGGGCGCGGGGCCAGGACATCGTTACCAGCTGCTCGGCACGATGCGCGCACCGCACAACTCGCTGGAGACGCTGCTGGTCACCCTCACCGAGCGAGCCGACGCATTCCCGCTCTACCAGCACCCTGGCACGGAGCTTATCTATATGATCGCGGGACGGATCGAGTACCTGTACGGTTCCTCCAGGTACCTGCTCGAGCCCGGCGACGCCATGCAGTTTGTCGGCGAGGTCCCGCATGGCCCGTGTACGCTGATCGAGCTGCCGATCCAGTTCCTCTCGGTCAAATCGATCCAGCCTGCCAGCTGAGAGACGGTCCCGGGTCCCGTTTCCTCTAAGTGGACATGGTTTCATCTCTGGCGTAACCTAAGCGGCGCAGACTAACCTCCCGTTCCCTCAGCCCCTCAGAAGGCGATCAACCGTGTCGCAACTCGCGATTGGCCGGTCCGGCAGCCGCAGCGGCAGCTACCCGGCCAGGTACTCGGCGGCCGGCCTGATCCGCCGGGGGCTGAGCCACAAGGAATGGCCGCCCGCCTGGCGCCCGCACCCGGTCAAACCTAGCTATGACGTCGTAATCGTGGGCGGTGGCGTGCATGGCCTGGCTGCCGCCTATTACCTGGCCGCCAACCACGGGATCACCGATGTGGCGGTGCTGGACAAGGGGTACATCGGAGCGGGCGGATCCGGGCGGAACACCGCGATCCTCCGCTCGAACTACCTGACTCCCGAGGGCGTCAGGTTCTATGACCGGTCGGTGCGGCTGTACCAGCGCCTCGCGGCCGACCTCGACTACAACGTGATGTTCAGCCAGCGCGGGCACCTGACCCTCGCGCACAACGACTCGTCGCTGCGGACGATGCGCTGGCGGGCCGAGGTCAACAAGCTCGAGGGCGTCGATTCAGAGGTGATCGGGCCGGCCGAGATCAAGCGGCTGGCCCCGTTCCTCGACCTCAGCGACGCGGCCAGATACCCGGTGCTCGGCGCGCTCTACCATCCGCCCGGCGGCATCATCAGGCACGACGCCGTGGTCTGGGGTTATGCACGAGGCGCCGCGGCCAGGGGCGTGCACATCCACCAGCACACCGAGGTCACCGGCATCGATGTCACCGGCGGGCGCGTTCGCGCGGTCAGGACGACCCAGGGCGACATCGCCACCAGGACCGTGCTGAACGCCACTGCAGGCTGGTCAACGCTGATCGCGGACATGGCCGGGGTCCGGCTGCCGGTCACGACCTATCCGCTGCAGGCCGCCGTCACCGAGCCGGTCAAGCCGTTCCTGTCCACGGTCATCGTGTCCGGCTCGCTGCACGTGTACATCAGCCAGACCGACCGCGGCGAGCTAGTGTTCGGCGCGAGCGTCGACCCGTTCACGTCCTACTCGATGCGCGGCTCGCTTGAGTTCATCGAGGGCCTGGCCGGACATGTGCTCGAGCTCATGCCCGCCCTGTCCAAGGTGCGGCTGCTGCGGCAGTGGGCGGGCCTGTGCGACATGACCCCAGATTTCTCGCCGATCATGGGCCCGACTCCGGTCGGCGGCTTCCTCGTCGATGTCGGCTGGGGCACCTACGGGTTCAAGGCGGGCCCGGTGTCGGGCGAGGCGATGGCCGATTGCATCGCCTCCGGCCAGTCGCCCGAGATCATCGCCGCCTTCGGCCTGGAACGATTTACGGCCGGCGCGCTCGTCGGAGAGAAAGGCGCGGCCGCGGTCGGCCACTGACTTAGCGGAAACACCCCCCAGAAAGGTCCCCGATGATTCTTCTGCCCTGTCCCTGGTGCGGGCCCAGGGATGCGTCCGAGTTCGGCCACGTGGGCGAGTCCTCGCCCCGGCCTGACCCAGCCGCGGCCAGTCCCGCACAGTGGCGGAGCTACCTGTACCTGCGGGCCAACACCTGCGGCTGGGTGGCCGAGACGTGGTATCACCGGCTGGGCTGCCGGCGGTTCATCAAGGTCGAGCGGCACACCGAGACCAACGAGACCCGAGAGTCCCGTCAGCCCCGGCTCCAGCCAGCCGCGGACGCCGGGAGCCCGGCGCAGCAGGCAAGGGCGGCCAGCGGATGAGCGAGGAGGCGACCGCAATGCGCCTGGCCGCGCAGCCCGGCGAGGTGATCGACCGCACCAGGCCGGTGCAGTTCAGCTGGAACGGGCGGCAGGTTACCGGCTTCGCGGGGGACACGATCGTGTCCGCGCTCGCGGCCGCCGGGGAACGGGTGTTCTCGCGGAGCATGAAGTATCACCGGCCGCGTGGCGTGCTCACCGCCTCCTACCATGACCCCGGGTGCATGGTGCAGGTTGGTGACGAGCCGAACGTCCGCGGCGCCCACCGGCTGGTATCCGGCGGCATCGTGGTCACGTCCCAGAACACCTGGCCATCACTGCGCTTCGACGTCAAGGCGGTGAACCAGCTTGCCGCTCCTTTCCTCACCGCCGGTTTCTACTACAAGACGTTCATGCGACCGCGGTTTGCATGGCCGGCCTACGAGGGCGTACTCAGGCGCTTCGTCAACGGCGGGCGGGTGTCGCCGGACACCCCGCCGGCCCACCCCGCCAAGCGCTACGTCCATCCTGACGTGCTCGTCGCGGGCGCCGGGCCGGCCGGGATGGCGGCGGCACTGGCCGCCGCCCGGGCGGGTGCCTCGGTCCTGCTGGTTGAGGAGGAACGTCAGCTCGGCGGCCATCTGCGCTGGGGCAACGAGGCGGACCTGGCGGTTCGCACGGATCTGGCTGGCCGGGTCGCCGCGGAGCCGGGGATCGAGGTACTGACCGACGCCGTGGTGCTCGGCCGTTACGACGGCAACTGGGTCGCGGTGCTCGAACGCCGCGGCGAGCTAGGCGGCGCTGAAGCCGAGCGCCTCGTGAAGGCGCGGGCCAAGACCCTCGTGGTCGCGCCCGGCCTGATCGAGCGGCCCTACGTGTTCGCGGGCAATGACCTGCCGGGAGTGATGCTCTCGACGGCGGTCCGGCGGCTTATCAACCTGTACGCGGTCCGGCCGGGCGAGCGGGCCGTGGTGCTATCCGCCAACCCTGAGGGAGACGCGGCCATCGCCGACCTGAAGCGGGCCGGCGTCCAGGTAGTACGAGTCGAGGACGCCAGGCTCGGGGGTGACATCGTCGCCGCGACGGGGCGGATGGGCGTGCGCTCTGTCCAGGTCGCCGACGGCACCCAGGTCAGCTGCGATCTGCTCGTGATCGCGGCCGGATGGACCGCGCCGACGTCGCTGCTGAACATGTCAGGCGACCGCCCCGTCTACAACCCGCGGGCAGCGCGCTTCTTTCCTGACCTCGCGCGGCTGCCGCGCGAGGTCCTCGTCACCGGGGGTATCGCCGGGGACGGCACGCTGGACGAGCTGACAGCTCACGCGACCGCGGTAGGCGCCGAAGCGGCCAGGCGAGCGGCGGGCATCGGCCGGACGTGGCTGCAGGCGATTCCGGGGCACCGCGACCGCGCCGCGCAGGCCGCTGAGGGGACGCAGGTCGGCGCCGGGCGACCCGCTGACCAGGAGCACGGCGACGACGAGCCGGTTGTGCTGCCGGCGCTGCCGGTGGACGCGCATCCCGAGCTGTTCGCTGGCCGGACGAACGGCTTCGTGGACTTCAGCGAGGACGTGACGGCCAAGGACCTGCGGGCGGCGGTCGCCGAGGGATTCGACTCTGCGGAACTGGCTAAGCGGTTCACGACCGCCACCATGGGCCCGCTGCAAGGCAAGCTGGAGACGGTCAATGCGGCCGCCGTCGTTGCCGCCGCCATCGGCACCTCGATGGCCGAGACCGGCACCACCACCTGGCGGCCGCCGTACGTGCCGATCAGCCTCGGCGCGCTCGCCGGACCTGCCTTCGAGCCGGTCCGGTACTCGCCGATGCAGCCGTGGCATGAAGCGCACGGCGCGGTTCCGCTCCTGGCCGGCGCCTGGATCCGCCCTGACCACTATGGTGACCCGGCGGCCGAGGCACGGAATGTCCGCGAGCGGGTCGGCATCATCGACGTCACCCCGATCGGCAAGCTCGACCTGCGGGGCCCGGACGTCGCCAGGTTGCTGAACCTGGTCTACGTCAACAAGTGGTCCAAGCTGGAGATCGGCCGGGTCAGGTACGGGGTGATGTGCGCGGACGACGGCGTGGTCCTCGACGACGGCGTCACTGGCAGGCTCGGCGAGGACCACTACCTGATGAGCACCACCTCGTCGGGCGCGGCGACGGTCTGGGAATGGCTGGAGAACTGGCTGCAGACCGAGCATCCTGACTGGATCGTGCACGTCACCCCGGTGACGACCGCCTACGCCAGCATGAACGTGGCCGGGCCGCAGGCGCGCACCCTGATCGAGCGGGTCACGCAGGGAGTGGACCTCAGCAACGAGGCATTCGGCTACATGCACGTGCGGACCGGCCGGATCGCCGGGGTCGACGATTGCGTGCTCTGGCGGATCGGCTTTACCGGCGAGCTCAGCTACGAGCTGCATGTCCCGGCCAGCTACGGCCTGCACGTGTGGGAGACGCTGCTCGAGCGGGGCGCCGACCTCGGGGCTGCGCCGTTCGGCGTCGAGGCCCAGCGCATCCTGCGGCTGGAGAAGGGCCATTTCATCGTCGGCCAGGACACCGACGGGCTGACAAAGGGTTACAGCGCGGGCCTGGACTGGGCCATCAAGCTGGACAAAGGCGACTTCGCCGGGAAGCCCGAGCTCGCCTGGCAGCACGACGAGGAATCAGGCCCGCGGCTGGTCGCCCTGCAGACGGCGGAAGACTCCGTGGTGCCGGATGAGGCCAGCCTGATCACCGAAGGCAATCACATCGCCGGGCGGGTCACCTCGAGCAGGATGTCGCCCACCCTCGGGCGGCCGGTCTGCCTCGCCCAGGTCGAGGCGCGGCTCGCCGCCGCGGGAACCGAGGTAACCGTGCGGCTGCCGACCGGCCGCTTGATCAAAGCGCGGGTCATGCCGCACCTGGCCCACCTCGACCCGGACGGAGGGCGGATGCGTGTCTGACCCGCTCGCGCGCAGCCCGATCCGGCCGCCTGCACCGCTGATCGTCCTGGCAGGCTGGGAGGTCAGCGGGCGCCGTGCGGCCGGGGCGCTGACGCTGACCGACTGCACCCCGCTTGCCAAGGTCCTGCTCAGGGCACCAGCTGGCGGCCAGGCGGCGGGCGAGCTTGGCACGCCGCTCGGCCGCGCTCGCAGGAACGCGGCCGGTGTCCTGGTGGTGGGCTCGGGACCGGGGGAGTGGCTGCTGATCGCCCCGCCCGGCCAGACCGCTGACGTCGTCGCCCGGCTCGATGACCTGGCAGGCCGGATTCCCGGCGAGACGGTTAGCGTCACCGATCTCAGCCATGGCCGCGCCCTAGTCCGGCTGACCGGCCAGAAGGCTGGCCAGGTCCTGGCCGCGGTCTGCGGCATTGATCTGTCGGATGCGGTCACGCCGGACGGCGCTGCGTTCCGGTCGTCGGTGGCCGCCCTGGCGACGGACGTGATCAGGGACGACGTCGCGGGCGTGCGCTCCTATCTGCTGCACTGCGAACGGTCATCCGGCCAGTACCTCTTCGACGCGCTGCTGTCAGCCGGCCGCGATCTGGGCATCGAGATCGACGGCTTTACAACCCCGGGAATCTGAGGAGTCCGACATGCCATTCCCGAGTGATCTCGAGATCGCACGCAAGGCGATGCTCAAGCCACTTGACGATATCGCGGCTGAGATTGGTATCGGCCCCAATCTGCTCGAGCCATACGGCGAGAGCGTTATGAAGATCAAGCTCGCGGCCATCGAGGAACTTGCCGATGCGCCGCCGGCCAAGTACGTGGTCGTGACGGCGGTCACCCCCACCCCGCTCGGGGAGGGGAAGACCACCACGACCGTCGGCCTGGGCCAGGGCTTCAAGCACATCGGCAAGCGGGCCGTGGTCACGATCCGCCAGCCATCAATGGGTCCCACCTTCGGGATCAAGGGCGGCGCCGCCGGCGGCGGTTATAGCCAGGTGGTCCCGATGGAGGTGCTGAACCTGCACCTGACCGGTGACATGCACGCTGTCACGGCCGCGCACAACATGCTGTCCGCGATGGTGGACAACCACCTGTACCAGGGGAACAAGCTCGGCCTCGATCCGCACAACATCACCTGGCGCCGGGTGCTCGACGTCAACGACCGGGCACTGCGCAGCATCGTGATCGGGCTGGGCACCCGCCTTGACGGCGTGCCCAGGCAGACCGGATTCGACATCACCGCCGCCTCCGAGGTCATGGCCACGCTGGCGCTCAGCAGGTCGCTGGAGGACCTGCGGGCGCGGCTGGGCCGGATCGTGGTCGGCTACACCTCAGGCGGCGAGCCGGTCACCGCTGAGCAGCTGAGCGGTGCCGGGTCGATGGCGGTGATCCTGCGGGACGCCATCAAGCCGAACCTTCTCCAGACGCTGGAGAACACCCCCGTGCTCGTGCACACGGGCCCGTTCGGCAACATCGCAACCGGCAACTCGTCCGTGGTCGCCGACCTGATCGGCATTCACGCAGGCGACTACCTGGTCACGGAGGCCGGGTTCGGCGCGGATATGGGCGCGGAGCGGTTCTTCAATATCAAGTGCCGCGCCTCAGGGCTGACGCCAGACGCGGCTGTAGTGGTGACAACGGTCAGGGCGCTGAAGGCGCACTCAGGGAAATACAAGATCATCGCGGGACGGCCGCTGCCCGAGGACCTGCTCAGCGAGAATCCCGACGACGTGCTGGCAGGCGCGGCCAACCTCCGCAAGCAGATCGAGAACGTGCGGCTGCACGGAGTGTCACCCGTGGTCGCTATCAACGCGTTCCCGTCCGATCACCCCTCCGAGCACCGCGCGATCCGCGAGGTCGCGGACCGGATGGGCGCCAGGTCAGCGGTCTGCACGCACTTCGCCGACGGCGGCCGCGGCGCGACCGAGCTTGCTGAGGCAGTCGCCGAGGCGGCCAGCGAACCCAGCGAGTTCCGGTTCCTCTACGACGCGGACGCGAGCCTGCGGGACAAGATCGAGACTGTCGCGCGGAAGGTGTACGGCGCCGACGGGGTGAGCTACACGGCGGTCGCGTCCAGGCAGCTGGACACCTACGAGGCGGCCGGATTCGGCAAGCTGCCTGTCTGCATCGCCAAGACGCACCTGTCCATCTCGTCCGATCCCGCGCTCAAGGGAGCGCCGACCGGGTGGACGCTGCCGGTGCGCGAGGTGCGGGCCTCGGCAGGGGCCGGATTCGTGTACCCGATCTGCGGCGACATCCGCACGATGCCCGGCCTGTCGGCGCTGCCGGCGGCCGCGCGGATCGACCTGGACGATCAGGGCGAGATCGTGGGGCTGTCGTGACCGGCACCGCCCGCCGCGTACCCGCCCCGTCCTTTCAGCGCCCCGTCCTTTCAGCGGGCCGTGCCCAGCCCGTCCTCTCAGCGGGCCGTGCCCGGCCCGTCCTTTCAGCAGCGATGGCCCATCACTGTTCGCAGAACACCGGTGATGGGCCATCGCTGTTGTATGCCGGGGGCGGCGGGGGCGGCGTCAGGCTGGCCAGAGAGTCGCGCCGCGCTAGTCCGGGGGGCCGAACGCGGGGCGATACCCTTCCGTCGTCGCATGGCCAGGGGATACTCTCGGCATTGTGTACTAGAAGTGAACATCGTCCACTGTCACGGGTACAGGCAGAGCAAAGGGTGCAGCTGTGAGCCAGGAGAAGATGTGGGGATCTGAGCCCTTCTGGGGACTCGGCTATGAATGGGACCCGGACTGGGTACTGACCGACCGGCACAAGGAATTGCGCGCCACGCTGATCGATCTCTGCCAGCGGGAAATGCGCGAGAACGCCAAGCGGTCGGACGACGAACTGAAGTTCCCGCGCCGGAACCTCGAATTGCTCGGCGAGCATGGTTTCCTCGCGCTGACGGTGCCCGAGGAATACGGCGGCCTAGGCGAAAACCACGTCGCCTATTCGATGGTGTGCGAGACGATCGCGCGGTATGGCTGTGCCTCCACCGCGATGTGCTATGTCATGCACATGGGTGCGGTCAATGCGATCATGCTGCGTTCCACGCCCGCTTTGATCGATAAGTACATCCGGCCGCTGAACTCGGGCAAGATCGGGACCCTCTCCTACTCGGACCCGGAGACCGGCAGCCACTTCTGGTATCCGATCTCCTCAGGTGCGGAGCGCGTCAACGGCGGCTTCAAGGTGCGCAAGAAGGCATCCTGGACCACGTCCGCGGGGTTCGCCGACTTCTACGTGATACAGACCACGAGCCCCGACTTCAAGGGATACGACGACCTGTCGGTGTTCGTCGTCGACGCTGAGGACGCGCATGCCCAGCCGGCCCTGTGGGACGCGCTTGGCCTGCGTGGCAACCAGTCCGGCGGCCTGGACGTGTCCGGGCACATTCCCGCAGACCAGCTCGTCGGTCCGGTCGGCGACGGGGCGGAGTCCAACGACGAGTCGGTCGACCCGTGGTTCCTGCTCGGATCCTCGTCAGTCTGGAACGGGATCTCGATGGGCGCGGTGGACATCGCCAAGCGGCACACGACCCGCAAGAAGCATGTCGACGTCGGGCTGCGGGTTGCCGACTACCCCACAATCCAGGACTACGTGGGCGAGGCGATCATCGACACGAACGCGTGCCGCGTCTTCGCGCTGTCGATCGCCGAGGCGTTCGACCGGGCCACCGACAACAACCGCAGGGTCCTGCAGCCCGGCACGACGGCGCGGGCCGAGTTCCTGCACTGGGCCTGGCAGATCAAGTTCGCCGCCGCGAAGAACGTCGCGCACGTGGTGGACAAGATGCTCCACGCGTGCGGTGGCTCGGGCTACAAGCGAGACATGGAGCTCGAGCGGTACCTGCGGGACGGCAAGGCCGGCTGGGTCATGGGCCCGACCAACGAGGTCCTGCGGCAATTCGTCGGCAAGTCGGCGCTGCTCGGCTTCGAGGTGCTCGACTACTGGAACCAGCATGTCAACGAGCGCGCGATCGCGAACGAGACCAAGAAGCTGGACGCGAAGGGCAAGCGGGCGCTGGCGGAGAAGCTGCTGGCCCAGGCCGCTGAGGACGAAGCCAAGGAGCCCATCGGGAGGTAACCCACGTGACCGTCGCCGCCCAATCGACCCAGCCAACACTGACTGCCTTCGCGGGGCCGATCCTGGCGCAGCGGCCGCGTGTCCTGCTGCCGGGGCTGCTCCCCGCTGATCCTGGCCTCGAACGCTACCGCGTGCGGCCGGGGGCGGTGACCGCGCTCCAGCTCGGCACTGGGGATGAGCTCGCCGTCATCGACGTCGAGGGTCGGCAGCGCGGTGAGCTGACCGTCTTCGGCAGCGATGGGGAGGACTACCGGGCGCTCGGCGCGTCAGCGGACACCGCGGCGACTGTCGTCCGCGCACTGGCTGGGCAGCTTGCGCCGTCCCCGGTCGGCCAGCCAAGCCGGCCCGGAACCGTCTGGACCGGCGCGGCCGTCGCCAGCACCCTGGCGGCGCGGGGCCTCAATCCGGCGCAGGCGCGGGCGGTGGGGCTGTTCGGCGAGTGGTCCCCGGCCAGCACCCGGGTATCATTCGTCGCGCAGCAGCCGGTGACCTGCGTCGTGGCGGCTCCGGGCGGGCTGATGTCGGTCGATGAGCATAACCCGCCTTCTGATCTGCTGATCGAGGTCAGGCGCGCCGCCAACGCAGCGGGCAGCGCAGACGGCGGTCGGCTGGAACCCGAGCTGCCGCCCCCGCTCGCCGACCCGCTGCTGGATCTGCGGGTCGACAAGGCCACCGCGATGGCCTACGAGGTCAAAGCCGGACAGTTTATCCAGGTCATTGACGTGGAAGGCCGGCAATGCTCGGATTTCCTGGCATTCAACGCGAGGCGGCTGGCCGATGGGGCGGAAAGGGGATTGGACGCCACTACCACGCGCAACCTGACCGGTAATGCGTATCCGCAGCCGGGGCTGTTCGGCAAGTTCTTTGACCAGGATATGCGCCCGCTTGTTGAAGTGGTGCGTGACACCGTCGGCCGGCACGACACTTTCGCGCTGGCCTGCAATGCCAAGTACTACGAGGATATGGGCTACCCGGGCCATGTGAACTGCACCGACAACTTCAATGCCCAGCTCAGGTCCTACAGCATTGCCGAACGCCGCGGCTGGCCGGCCCTCAATTTCTTCTACAACACATTCTTCAACGAGGCTAATCAGCTTTTCTTCGACGAGCCATGGTCACAGCCGGGCGATTACGTTCTGCTCCGCGCCATGACTGACCTGGTGTGCGCGTCCTCGGCGTGCCCGGATGATATCGACCCGGCCAACGCCTGGAACCCGACCGATATCCACGTCCGCGTCTACCCGGCCGAGCGGAGCTTCTCGATGGCGATCGCCCACCGTGTCACTCCCGACAGCGAGCCGAAGCTCACTCGCGAGACCTCGTTCCAGCCGCGGTGGTCGCAGCTGACCAGACAGACCACCGAGTACCGCGGCTACTGGCTGCCGACCAGCTTTGACGGCCACGGGGCGATCGAGGAGTACTGGGCGTGCCGGGAGGCCGCGGCGGTCATGGACCTGTCGCCGCTGCGCAAGTTCGAGGTGGTAGGGCCGGACGCTGAGGCGCTGCTCCAGGCGGCCGTAACCCGCAATGTCAGGAAGCTCGCCGTCGGCCAGGTCGTGTACACGGCGGTGTGCAACGAGACCGGCGGGATGCTGGACGACGCTACGATCTTCCGGCTCGGTCAGGACCGGTTCCGGTTTGTGGGCGGCGAGGAATATGACGGGACCTGGCTGCGGGGCCTCGCCGAGCGGATGAACCTCGATCAGGTGTGGGTCAAGCACTCCACCGACCAGTTGCACAACATCGCCGTACAGGGTCCGAAGTCCAGGGACCTGCTGCGGGAGCTGGTATGGACGCCGCCGACCCAGCCAGCCTTCGGCGAGCTTGGTTGGTTCAGGTTCGCGATCGGCAGGATCGGCGCAGCCGACGGCCTGCCGGTGATCGTCTCCCGTACTGGTTACACCGGGGAGCTCGGCTACGAGCTGTGGTGCCACCCGCAGGACGCGGCCAGCCTGTGGGACGCTGTCTGGGAGGCCGGCACGGCCCACGGGCTGGTCCCCCTGGGCCTGGACGCGCTGGACATCCTCCGCATCGAGGCCGGCCTGATCTTCGCCGGGTATGAGTTCTGCGACCAGACCGACCCGTTCGAGGCCGGCATCGGCTTCACGGTCCCGTTGAAGAGCAAGGAAGATGACTTCGTGGGCCGGGAGGCGCTGGAGCGGCGGAAGGCTTCGCCGCAGCGGACCCTGGTCGGGCTTGAGCTGGCCGGAAACGAGCAGGCTGCGCACGGGGACTGCGTGCATGTGGGACGCTCGCAGGTCGGGGTCATCACCAGCGGCACCAGGTCGCCGATCTTGCGCAAGAACATCGCGCTCTGCCGGATGGCTGTCGAGTACTCCCACCTCGGCACCGAGGTCGAGGTCGGCAAGCTGGACGGGCACCGCAAGCGGATCCCGGCGGTCGTGGTCAGGTTCCCCTTCTACGACCCGGACAAGACCCGCCCGCGCTCCTGAGATTGCGGATGATCACGCGCCCTTGGCTGTTCTAGCAACCACAACCGCGTGATCATCGGCCTGCCCGGCTAGGCCCGCGCCGTCAGCCGGTCGCCATGTCCGAGACGACGGTCCCGAACTGGCTGCGGTGAAAGACCAGCGGCTCGCCTGCGTAGACCTTGACCCGGTGCACCCGGCCGATGACGATCGCGTGGTCGCCGCTGGGGATGGAATGCTCGAACTTGCACTCGATGTGGGCGATGCAGCGATCGAGCAACGGCGCGCCGAAAATGCCCACCCGCCAGGCGAGCCCCGCGAACTTGTCCTCTGACCGCATGGCGAACCGCTTGGCGATGTCTTCCTGGTCCGACGCGAGAACGTTGATCGCGAAATGCTGGCTCCGGACGAAACCCTGCAGGCTGGGAGCCCGGTTGTCGACGCAGAACAGCACCAGCGGCGGGTCGAGTGAGACCGAGGCGAATGAGTTCGCCGTGAGACCGTGCCGTTGGCCCGTGTCGTCGCAGGTCGTGACCACCGTCACGCCGGTGGTAAACGCGCCGACCGCCCGCCTGAAGTCCCAGCTGTCGAGTGGTCCGGCGCGCAACCGAGATGGTCCTGGCATCACGCCTCCACCAGAATTGCCTGAAGGGCAACAGGATTGCCTGGAAGTGACTCCATTGTAGGCCTGAGCGAGTCAGATGGAAGCGCTCATTCTGCAATGCCATTGCCTGTACGGCAATTCCGTCTAATTATCTCGGACGCCCGTCAGAACCTGGACGTCTCTCAGCAGATACGCCGGCAGGCGTCCAGGTTCTGAGAATCGGCTCACAGCCCTGCGGAGATCAGCGCGGCGCGTTCGGCCAGCCACTCCGCAGCGCTGCGCATCGCCCGGGGACTGAACCTGACCGCCGGGCCCTGGACGCCCAGGATCGCGGCCAGCCTGCCCGCCGGATCGAGCACGGGCGCGGCGACGGCATTGAGATCGTCCTCGCGCTCACCAACGGCTTGTGCCCAGCCGCGCTCGGCGATCCGGCTGACCTCGACCGCCAGCGCGTCCCTGTCCACGATGGTCCGCTCTGTGAATCGCTTCAGCTGACCACCCGGCAGGCTCCCGCCGTGAGCGAGGAAGATCTTGCCGACGGCCGTGGCGTGCGCGGCGCTTGCCCTGCCTACCTCGGCCACGCTGCGCACCGAGAGCGGGCTCTGCACGAAGTCCAGCGTCATGGCCTCGCGGGTGCCAGGCACCGACAGCGTCACTGTCTCGCGGGTTCGCTGCGCGAGTTCCTCCAGGTGCGGCCGGGCCAGGGTCCGGATGTCGAGCCGCTCGCCCGCGGCCGTAGCCAGCCGCATGATGCCGACGCCGAGGCGGTAGCGCCCTGTCGACGGCAGGTGCTCCACCAGCCCGCCGCTCGCGAGCGTTGCCAGGATCCGGGAGATGCTGCTCTCGTTGATCCCGGTACGCCGCGCGATCTCGTTGGTGCCTAGCTCGGACTTCGCGGCGGCGAGAGCCTCGAGAATGGCGATCGCCCGCTGGACGGCGGCAACGTGACGGGTAGCGGGTTGTCCGGTTCTGGCCACGGCAGTATGCTCTCCTATGAGATGGAAATAGTATTTCCCTCTCGGCAATTATGCAAGCGATCTGCGGCACCGGGCGTCACGGGCCGGAAAGGCGGCTGCCATGCTCCCCACTCACAGCCGGTATGTGATCGCCGGCGCAGGAATCCACGGTTTGTCGACGGCCTTTCATCTGGCCCGCGAGCTGCGGGTCCGAGGGCTCGGCAGCGGCGCGGACGTCCTGGTCATCGACAAGCGCGCGATCGGCGCCGGCGCGTCGGGCATCGCCTGCGGGGTTGTCCGTAACAACTATTTCCAGCCGGCGATGCGGGAGCTGATGGCGCACTCGGTGTCGGTCTGGGAGTCCGATCCCGAGGCGTTCGCCTTTAACCCGGTCGGCTACATGCAGATCGCGCCGGCGGCAATGGGCGAGGACGTCGCCAAGGTCTTCTCCGAGCAGCAGGCGATCGGCTACCCGTCCGTGCTGATCCAGGGCGCCGCCGACTGCCGCCGCTATATGCAGGGCATGTTCGATGACTGGCAGGCCGAGGGCATCACCGCGATCCTGCACGAGAAGAAGGGCGGCCACGCGAACAACAAGCGCTCGCTCGCTGGCCTCGCAGGCAAGGCATCAGCAGAGGGGGTGCGGATCGCCACGGGCGTCCGGGTCACCGGTATCCGGGAACGCGCCGGCGCAGTGACCTCTGTCGAAACCGACCAGGGCGTGGTCGGCTGCGATCAGCTCGTCATCGCGGCCGGACCCTGGATCCGCGACCTCTGGGCGATGCTGGACCTGCCGGACCGGATCACCGTCACCGCGCCGAACGGGGGCGAGCGCGCGGACCGCCCGATGTGGACGTACTGGGCGCTGCAGGAAGGCACGCTGGCCATCGACCCGCGGGAGTTCACCGACAACGCTGGTTCTTTGCCGCCGGTCCTGCACGTGGACAGTGATGCGCCCTTGCGCGACGACGTGACCGGTGACCTGATCACCGACCAGATGTGGGGTATCTACTACAAGCCGGATGTCTACTTCGGCGGCGTGCAGGGAGGGACGTCGCCGTACGTCGTCGACAAGCCGGCCGGGGCGGTCGCGGTGGACCCGTACGGCCCGGAGAGCCCCGAGTACACGGTGCGCGACGACTTCGTCCGGATGTGGACGTCAGCTCTGGCCGCGTGCCACAAGCGGTTCGAGGGCAAGCGGAACCTGTACCGGCGCGAGCCGACCGGCGGGATCGGCGCGTTCACCCCGGACAGCTTCCCGGTGTTCGACGTGTTCCGTCAGAACGCGTACGTGATCGCCGACTCCAATCACGGCTACAAGATGATCGGCGTCGGAGCCCTGGCGGCCAAGGAAATCCTCGGCGAGCAGCAGCAACTGCTCAGTCCCTTCAGGTTCGACCGGTACCGCACCGGTCAGCTGCACCCGACGAGCAACTCGCCGTTCCCCTGGAGCTAACCAAATCGCTCAGGGTCCCGGCTGACCGCGACCCTGAGCGCCTGGCATCCGGGCCCCCGGACCCGCTCAATCGACGGCGACTGATGCCTCTTCCCGCAGCAGCGCCATCTGCTCCGGCGACGGCTCGGTTGGCACTTCTTCGCGGAACGTGACCCGCTGCTTGTCCTGGACGATCCGACGGTAGAGGAACAGCAGCACCGAGCCGACCAGCACGCCGACGCCGATGAACATGTCGGTAAAGGTTCCGTACCCCGTCAGCGTGGGGTTGGCGACGCCGAAGCCCACCAGGACCGCGTTGAAGACAACCAGCACCGCGGCGATCCCGACCCACACGGGACCCACCTTGATCGGGCGCGGCCAGTTCGGCCGGTCCCGGCGCAGCAGCAGGAAGCCGCTCAGGGCGAATACGTGCGCCAGCATGTAGCCGATGTTGCTCATGTACAGGATCGCCAGGTTGCTGGAGATAAACAGCACGAGCAGCACGTTCACGACCAGGTCCACGGTCATCGCCCGTGCCGGGACATGGAACCGGTTCAGGTGGTAGAGCTGCTTGACCGTCATGTCGTCGCGGGCGATGCCGTACAGCGCGCGCGACCCGTCAGCGGTGGAGGAGATCATCGACAGGAACAGGCTGCCGATCAGGAACACGAGCATGACGGTGGCGGCGCCGCTGCCGACGATCTTCGCGAACGCCGGCACGTAGAACTCGCCCTCCGCGGTGGCGGTGCTCGGCGCGCCGGTCACGCCGCCCAGCCCGAGCGGGAAGAGCAGGAACACGAGCAGGGTGAACGTCGCCGCCGAGCGAAGCGCGATCGTGGTGTCCCGCCTCGTGTCGTGATACTCGGGCGCGAACGTCGCGCAGACCTCAGCGGCGTAGGCGGACCACCCGAACAGGAACAGGTACACCAGCGCGAGCTGGAAGCCGGAGAAGCCGTGCAAGGCCCAAGTCATGTTCGAGCTGTGCCAGGCGCCGCTGATGTAGGAGCCGAAGATGACGACCGCTAGCGGAATCATCAGGCCCGCGCCGGTCACGTAGGAAATCCAGACCGCCGGGCGGATGCCGAAGATGTTGAGTAGCCAGACGATGATGATGCAGCCGATCGCGATGAAGTGCGACAGCTGGAGGTGCACGACGCCGTCGAACAAGGACCAGGTCGCGGTCGGGAACCACTTGGTCTCGATCAGGTCGCCAATGACCTTGCCGAAGATCGAAAGGACGACCGACCAGCCGATCCAGTAGCCGAACGCGCCGATCGGGCCCACCAGCGAGAACCGCCCGCGCCAGCCCTCGTGCGCATACAGCGAAATACCGCCTGGCTTGTCCGGGAACATCGAGGCGCTCTCGGCGTAGATCCAGCTCTGCAGCATGCCGACCGCCGCGGACACTGCCCACAGGAAAACCGCGCCCCAGGTGCCGAGCGCGCCCATCGAGAATCCGAGGGACGCGATCAGGAAGCCAGGGTTGCACAGGGCTATGACAAATCCGTCCCACCAGCGGAGCGCCTTCAGCAGGTGCCGCTCTTCAACGAACGCCTCGGCCATCTGGGCACCTCCGTTTACCCAAGGTGAACGTTGTTTAGCACGCTTGGCTCCCCGGTGTCTATATGTGTCACGGATTAGCAACATCTTCTTTACCCGGCCGCCTATGGCGGCCGGGTCAGTTCACACAGGCCGGCGGCCTCTAGCGGCCGGGCCTGTTCACGCACGCCGCAGGCACCTAGGATGCGAGCATGCGTGGCGCCCAGATCACCGTTCGCTGTGATTGCGGTGATATCGGCTACGTCGCCTACGGCGAGCGGTGGGTCTGCCGCAAGTGCCGCCGCGCCTGGAACACCGCCCAGATCCCGGCTGAGGAGTACTGGGGGATCATGCGGGACATGCGCAGGCTGCGGTTCACGGTCATGGGCGTCGCGCTCTGCATGCTGGTCCCGATCGCGGTGCTGACTCCCTTTCTCGGCGTCCGCATCCTGCTGCTGCTTCCGATCGTGATGAGCTTCTGGTTCATCTTCTACATGCCACGGTGGCGCCGCCGGGTTCGTGAGCAGGCCAGGAGCCTGCGCAAGTGGAAGCTCCGGCCCGAGTGAACTGACGTGCGTGCAGTGCAGCGGCGACGGTACAAGCATCCCGACCCGCCGCGCGGCTCGCCGGGACGCCCGGTCCTGCTTGCCACCCTCGACGTCCCCTTCGATCACGATGCCGTGACGTTCGCGGTTGATACGGCCGTTGAACTGGGCGAGCGGCTGATCGTCGCCAACGTTGTCGAGTGGCCGCCGCTCCCGCTGTCGACCATTCTCGGGTACGAGGATCTGCCCTATCCGCCGGACCTGGCCGAGTCCCTCGCCGAGCCCGTGCGGCTCGCCCGCGCGCTCGGAGTCGACGTGACCAGGCTCCGGATCAAGAGCTTGCATCCGATTCCGGCGTTGCTCGAGGCGGTCGCCGAGGAGGATCCCGGGATCTTCGTCTTCGGCCCTGACCGGCGGAAGATGATGCGGCTGCGCTACTGGCGGGCGGCCCGGGCCATCCGGTCCGGAGTCACGACACTGGTCTGGCTCGCCGACTGAGCGGTCCGTTCAACCTTGTTCATCACAGTGAATCGACCGCACAAAGTTCCTGATGATCGCCTCGCCGCAGGCGGTGAGGATCGACTCGGGGTGGAACTGAACGCCCTCGGTCGGCTGACTAAGGTGCCGCACTCCCATCGGGACCCGCCCGTCGGCCCGGGCGGTCACGGTCAGGCACGCGGGCAGCGTGCCCTCGTCCACGATCAGGGAGTGATACCTCGTCGCCGCGAATCCTTGCGGCAGGCCGGCCAGGAAACCGCGGCCATCGTGCGTGATCGCCGAGGTCCTGCCGTGCACCGGACGGGGAGCGGCAACGATCCTGGCGCCGAAGGCGGCTGCGATCGACTGATGCCCGAGGCAGATGCCGAGCAGCGGCGTCTGGCCGCTGCAGGCCCGCACCACGTCCACGCTGATCCCGGCTTCAGCGGGAGTGCACGGTCCCGGCGAGATCACCACGCCGTCTGGGCGAAGGGCGGTGACCTGCTCGGCTGGCACCTCGTCATTGCGGACGACCTCGACCCGGCAGCCGCAGGAGACCAGCAGGTGCGCGAGGTTATAGCTGAACGAGTCATAGTTATCGATCAGGACCGCCAGCGGGCGCTTCCTGCCTGCCCGCCGGGGCGAGCGTGCCCCCGGTGCCCCCGGTGCCGCCGGTGCCCAGGATGCCGCGGGTGCTGCGGGCTCCGGTGCCCCGCTGCCGTCCGGCCGTCTCGCGGCGGCAGCGCCGCGGCAGGCCGGCCGCTCGGCGAGGGACGCCGCCATGCGCGCGGCGACCGGCCCGGCCGGCCAGGTTGCCTGGTGGCCTGTTACGGACCGGACGGGCCGGACGCCGCTGACGGAGTTGGTGACGAACACCTCGGTAGCGGCCAGCAGCCACGGCATGGTCAGCGGTGTTTCGGTCACGTCCAGGCCATCCACGCGGGCGGCGCCCAGCACGGCCTCCCTCGTGACACCGGGCAGCAGCCTTCCGTCCGCTGGCGGCGTGTGCAGCACCCCGTCGATGACGGCGAAGATATTCGCCTGGTCGGTCTCCAGCACGTCACCGCCCGCGTCTTCGATCAGCAACTGCTCGTCGGGATCCAGCGCCACCGAGCGGGCCAGGTCGGCCAGCAGCCGCCGGTCGAGCCACTTGTGCCTGCCGAGGCCGCCGGCGATCACCGTGGGTCGCAGCCGGACGAAGGCCGCCGGCTGGTCGAGCGGGAGCACCTCGGCCTTCGCCTGGAGCGGGCCGCCGGCCGGCCGCGCCGTGATCCGCAGCCGGCCCGACGGGTTCCCGGCGAGGCAGGCAGCGAGGTCACCAGGCAGGGTCGCGGGCAGGCCCTTGCCGAACACCTGCGTGGCGCTGGTCTCCAGCCGGGCCACATGTTGCGCCAGCCCGTGCGTAATCCCGCTGGTGACCAGCAGCGAGGTGAACAGCCCGGCAGCGGGCCGCGGCCGTAGCGGGCCGGTACCATCGGCGGCGGCTGAGGCACACGCCGCGGGCCGGGCGGCGGCCTCCGGCCGGCTCGTGCTGATGCGGCTGCCGATGGCGCGGACCAGCGGGCCGGCCTTGATCAGGCACTCCCGGTACTCCTGCTCGGGATCTGAGTCAGCGACGATGCCGCCGCCGCTGCCCAGCCACACCCGTTCCGCGCGGAATTCGAACGTGCGGATGGCGACGTTCAGCTCCAGGCCCGCGATGGGACTGCGGTAACCAATGGCGCCGGTGTAGATCTCCCGGGGCGTGGCCTCGAGCTCATGGATGACCTCCAGCGCCCGCACCTTCGGGGCCCCGGTCACCGATCCGGGCGGGAAGGCCGCGCGGATCAGGTCACCATCGCCCGCCGATGCGTCGAGCGTGCCGCGCACATCGGAGACCAGATGCCAGATCCCCGGATGAGGCTCGACCTTCAGCAGCCGCGGAACCGCTACGGAGCCCGCGGTGCAGACCCGGCTGAGGTCATTGCGCATCAGGTCCACGATCATCACGTTCTCAGCACGGTCCTTGGCCGAGTGCTCGAGCTCGGCGCGCTGCCGCTTGGCCTGCTGCTCGCGAGGCGACCTGCGACGCGTGCCCTTGATCGGCCGGGACAGGACGGTCCTGCCGGTTCTGCGCAGGAACAGCTCGGGCGACATGCTGGCCACAGCGCCGCCCGGCACCCGGATGAAGGCGGCGTATGGCGGCCGCAGGTCCGTCACCGCCTGGCAGAACGCGTCAAGCGGATCGCCGGCGAAGTCAGCCTCAAGGCGGAGGCAGATGTTCGCCTGGAAGATGTCGCCGCGCCTGATGTATTCGACGGCCCTGGCGACCGCGGCCCTGTGCTGGGCCGCCTGCGGCACCAGCCTGAAGTCCCCGCAGGAGTACTCGAGCGACGGCGGCACCGCTGCGCGGGCCCGGCGGCTCAGGTCGTCGAACCGGCCCTCGAGGGCCTCGGCCCGGTCGTCAGTCCACAGTGCCTCGAAGAACCAGGTCCCCGTTGCGTGGTCGCGGCGGAGCACATGGTCGTAGTAGCCGAACCACCATGCGGGCAGGGTGCGGGACCCGCC
>Ga0209240_1000331_pt1 | contig 19803 bp, 31 predicted proteins | sample GraSoi_2013_80cm_FD_185828 | JGI IMG/M metagenome (GOLD analysis project Ga0209240, IMG submission 185828) | Grasslands soil microbial communities from the Angelo Coastal Reserve, California, USA - Sample 9_17_2013_80cm (SPAdes) (version 2) | ecosystem: Environmental > Terrestrial > Soil >...
CACCTGCGGGAATGATCTCGCCACTTGCGCTAGCGCTTTGCCGATCTCGGTTTCGTCCAGGCTGCTGTCAGGCGCTTGCTCGTAGTATTGCGTGCAGCGGCAGTACACGATTTCTTTCGCTGAAGCACCCAGTGACACATCGCCTGGATACATGAGTTGCTCACCGCCCACTTCAAACGGCTCGTCCATGCCTACCGTTTGCCCATCTGCCTCTCTATGGTCCGGCCTGGTGTGTCCATCGTTCGTTGCCAACCACACTTTATTTAATGCCAGGTCAGACGCCTTTGCAGCCTCCATCGTCCCATAGTTCGAGGCTGCGACGACTTCGGTGGCGGCGATGGTTTGTGATCGGTTGGGGATGATCTGAGCGAGGTATAGATCATCGACCCTTTGCGCAAGCTGCGCGATGCTCTCTCCTGCTTCGACTCCATCGGCCAGTTCGCTTTGGAGCAGCGCGAGTGTTGTACTATCGATCTGTTGTACCTTCGTACCCGCCATCGACAGAAGATACACCAGTACATCTGGCGAATACAGGTTAAAATCGATGCCAACTTGTTTCTGCTCAAACGGCTTCTCTCCATATTTCAAGTCCTTTATGACACTCTCACCGCTATCAGTCCCAACGTCCTGGTACAGGCTCACAATCAGGTTCTTCAATGTCCCTTGCTGCTCAAGAACCAGAAGAGCGTGTTCAACATTAGCAGTTACATCCGTTTGGCTGCCGCGGCTAACGGCCGCGGCCATCGTCTTGTGTTCATCGGTGAAATAGTCCTCCAATCGACTCTTGATCGTCTTCTCCCATTTGGTGCGCCGTGACTCAACCGACTTCATGTACGCCGCTTTCTCATCGGCGGTGTGCAGGTCGAGCACCTTTGCTTGCAGAGCAGGAGCCAGTAGCTTCTGAGGCGGCGTGTTGCCATCGTCCGGGTTATCCACATTGTCATCCACCGGGGTTACGACGGTTGGCGGAGGCAGCATGGGCGGTGGTGGTGCAGGCGGATTGATCTTTTCGCCGGTCAGCGCGGCTATGTACTCGTCCAAGTCTTCGATGTGGATAGGAATGCTGTTGATAATCACGAAGTCCTTGACCGGCAGCGGCTTCTTGCCCTGAATTTCCCTGGCCTCGTGGAAGGTGGTGGTGCTGGCGGTGAATTCCGCTGTAGCACGATCCGATGCCAGCCCCTGCGCTTCTTGCAACCGCCTCTGTATGGCTTCGATGTCCTTGGGGTCATAGCCAAGGTAGCCGCCATAGCGCGGGGTCAGCCACATGTTCAAAGAGCCTTCGAACATGTCCAGCAGCGGGAGTTCGATCTCGGTGTAGAGCGCATAGCGCGCCTCTTCCTGGTTGGAATAGGTTGAGTCGGCGAGGCCCAGCAGGAATAGCGGGAAGTTGAAGAAAATGCCCGCGATATCACGGTCGCTCTTATTGTCGCTCTCGATCCAGTCCAGCTCCATCGGGCTCATACTCATGCTCTGCCATTTGACCCCGCCATGCAGGATGGCCGTCTCACCGGCGTTGCGCGGCCCGCCGAACTTGGCCTTGATCTCGCGTTTGAGGCTGGTATATTCCTGGTCTCCCAGCAACGCATCGGTCACCCATGCGCCACCTGGCCGCGCCATGTTGTTCAGCAAGCCCAAATTCCACTTCTGCCCGGCTTTCTGGATATCTACCAGCATCGCCGCCACTTCGACGGGTGACATGCCATAGAGATCGTCATTCCCGGCGAAGAGCTTGTTGTGCATGACGAACGGGTCAGGGTAGCGTTTAGGCGGGGTGAAATTGCCAAACTCGTAGTACACCGGGCCGTTCGCATCGGCTTTGATCTTGGTGAGGTCAGGCCGGAGATTATACAGTTCGTCGAACTTGGCCGCCGGGCTCTGGCTGGTATTGATGCCGAGCACATACGAGTTGCCGGTGAGGCAGTAGTACGCGATCATGGCTTCACGGAACTGGCTGCCCGAGGTCTTTGGCGCGGGTGCATCCCACAGCAGCATCAGGTCATCGTTCGGGCTGCTCATCTCTTTCTGCTTCGTCTTGTCGGTGTAGTGCTTCCACTTGATGCCAGCGCCTGCTCTAGCGATATGGCCTACCACGCGAAAGACGGTTTTGCTTGAGCGGTAGCCTTCCTGGATGTAGGCTCGCACGTTGCGCGGCATCATGGCCGGTGTGCCCACACCCTGATTGGCAACCACGACGGCGACGTTGGGGTTCTCTTTGACCTGCTCCTGGCTGTAGCTACGAGTGCCTCTGTTGCGCCTTCTGCTCATGACGCCACCTCCACGACATTCCAGCAATCAGCCACGTCGTCAGCGGGTGCCACATCGAACGTGCGCAGCGTGTTCCCCGGCTGCACCTGATGCACAGCGACGCGAAAATGTGCCTCGCCCGTCTCTTTCCATGCGCGTTGCAGCGAGAAGACGATGGGTTGGCGCGAGAGATAGCCCACCACGGCGTTGATGGCGTCAAGCACGGTCATGGCGCACCTCTCTCTAAACGCAACCGCTTATTCAGATTGCGATAATACCGGCCAAGGCAATAGGCAGGAAGCCAATCAAGCCAATAAGAAGCACGATCTTTGCTGAGTTTGAGCCAAAGATTACCAGTCCTCTGCTCCAACCAATACCAAATTTCCTCCCACATGCGGTACCATTTAATCATTCCCAACCGCCTCCCTCGTGGCTGGCAGCCCACTCAAACACGTCCACCTGCGGGCCGCGCTTGAACAGTTCTGCTTCCTGCTGTTTCGCCTCGATCTCTGCCATCTCGGCCTGCTCTGCGGTGAGTGCCTCGGCTTGCTTCAGATGCTCGATGGAGAGCGTGGTATCCAGTTCAGTCGTTTCGCTGTCCAGGTCAATCACACCTGGACGTACCACCATCGGCACTACGAGCGCCATCATGGCGTGGCAATCGGCGATATCGTCGTGTGGCGCTTTGGGGAAAGTGAACAACTCCTTCTCTACCTCGGCAATATTGAGCAGGTCTTTCAGGTGATAGGCTTTGCCGTTGCTGTAGTAGATAGAGCCGGTCGTTGAGCGCACCACCTTGTCGGCCTGCGGCGTGAACGGCTTAATCGGTAAGCCTTTGCGCACCTGGTCCTGGACCATAGCGAGTTGGTAGCCCGCCTTCTCAATGGCGATGACGCTGTGGTGGAAGCGCTGGAATTCAGTGGAGATGGTGCTTTGCTGCTCGGGGAATTCCAGGTGATCATGGACGCAATGCAGCAGCAGCGCATCTTTATAGGGCGTCACCGCCCACGTCTCAAAACAAAAGAAGTCGGCTGCTGTTCGCAGGCTCGTGGCGAGATCAATCACACCCAGATTCCAGCAGTCAGCGATGGGCACAGTCACACGGCCCCGCGGCGTTTCCAGCAGGTAGCTTTGGGTGATGGGATCGATGGTGAAGAAACGGCGATCGTGCTCTTTATAGATGTTGCCACCGGCAGGCACTGGCCTCTGTTGGTAGATAGCGGCAAAGCCGAGGGGACCATGCAGGCGTTTCTTTTGCTCGATGACCTTGGCCGGAAACTTCTCCTTCCAGAGCAACTCGCCCTCTTCGGTGCGTGGATCCTCCCACACCTTTCCTGACGGCCAATAGGTTTTACATGCGGATCCAGGCTCATATTCAGCAGCCAGGTTGAGATGTACCCATTCTTGCCCCGTTGCGCCGCTCAAGATCAGTCCTGAGACATCCTGATCGTGGACTCGTTGGCCCACCACAATCATGCTACCAGTGCGCTCATCGTTCATCCTGGAATACCACGTATTCAGAAACCAATCCAGCACCGTTTCACGCTTGAGATCGCTGCGTTTCTGCTCAATCGGGTGCGGATCATCAATCAGCAAAACGTCGCCGCCTTCTCCTGTGGTCCCGAATGAGCCAACACTCACCACCATACGATAGCCGGTTTTATCATTCTCAAACTTTGTTTTCGCATCCTGATCATTCATCAGCTTGAAATGATTGCCCCAACGATCTTGCCACCAGGGACTACGAATGATACGCCGGCATTTCAGATTGTCGCGGATAGCCAGGTTCATGGCAAACGACGCGCACAGCCAGCGCAGCCCCGGATTGTACAGCCAGGACCAGGGATGAATGAGGGTAGAAATAAACGAGGATTTGCCATGCCGGGGAGGCATATTCACCAGTAAGCGTTTGATATCGCCTTCGATGACGGCTTGCAGGTGCTCTGCGATGGCATCCAGGTGCCAGCCTTGCACATACGTTTTGCCGGGCTCAATGATGTGCCACGCTTTTTGCGCGAAGAGGCTGAATGAACGGCGCATCTCGTAGGCTTCCTCACCGGTATCATAGAGCGCGAGGGGGTGCGGTGCGACTTGTAGCATTAGCTCGCCCCCTCTTCTTCTTGCGCCTGTTGCTGTTTGTCGTCGGCTAGGAGTTGGCGGATAGCGGTGCGTGTTTCGGGTAGGAGTTGCTCTAAGGGAATGAGTAAGCCGTCTTCGGTTTCATGCGGGGCGGTCACCAGGACTTTGACGTACTGCGTCAGCGCATCGGAGAGTGATTTGTGGGAGGCGATAGGCAGCGTGTCTTCGGTCGTTTGCCCCTGCACATGCTGTGCTAACTGTTTGAGGCCAGCACGCGCGATGGATACCGCGTCCATTGGCATTGAAACAGGGAGCGGGGGCGTAGATGAAACGTGTTTCACCTGTTTCACGTTTCGTGTTTCAATGAGTGGTGTCACCGGGCGTATCCAGCCCTCGTGGCGGGCAACACGGCTAATGGTGGCGATAGAACTCCCATGCCGGGCCACGATATCGCGCAAGGATGCCCCTTGTTCGTATTCCTGCCGGATGACGCTCCACTCTATCATGCGTGCTCTTTCCGTTGGGTGGAACCCGGTATATCGCTAACATGGCCGTACAAGCGGCGTTACGGGTACTACGGTTAGTTGCAGTGTAAGTAAAAGCACTTTATCTTACACTGGCAAAACGATTAGCTGATACGCAGAACTCATGCTTCGCCACAAACGCCTCGACGTCCTTGCGCTTCGCCTTGCCCATATCAATCGACGCGCCACAGGCACAATGCGGCACCGGCTTGAAGCCCATCTTCTGCTCGATGCGCAGTGGGCTAATCGGCAGAGCCTTGTTCTCCGGCGCGCCTGGGATCATGGCTTGACCTCCATCGAGCAACAGAAAACGGACAACCATCGTGTGATGGTGTCCGTACATTTGTTTCAATGAACTTGACGACACGCTTTATGCTCTGCTGCACCCGCGTCGGTATATCGCGTCAGAGTGCAGCAGTCCCTCGTCTGTGTCCGCTACTCCGCAAAGGGGTTGACGGATCAACTTATTGCCGGTCACGAGGGGCCGGCCCTTAGTCCCTGACGGGACGCTTGCTAGGCGACCGTGCGCCGCTTCCACGGGATGTAGCGCAGTATGAGATCATACCAGCGTGGGCGCGCATGGCCTTCGAACTGTGCTTCCAGCCGGAAGTGCATGCCGTTCTCAGCGAGGGCTTTCCCGGCCTTTTCATCGATTTCTTTCACCCAGGTCGGGGACAGGTGTTCAAGTTTGATGGCTACTGTTCTATCGGTGTCATCGCTGAGTATGGACATAGGTCGCACTCCTAAGAATTCTGCTATCAAGTATAGCATCAAATCGACACAAAAAGAAAGCCCTCCGCTGAACCTTTTGTGCTGTCATCTTGCGCCGGAGGGCTTCTCTTTGGTGATGTACTCACCTCTATTCAATTGTGGCGGTTCGATCAATCGGGGGCATCACCTCCTTTGATAAAAAGACGATCAGTATACTACCTCCTGATCGTCTAGTGCCTACCTCCTGCCTGGAGAGGCGTGATAGGCTGGCACTGTTATTCTTACCTACCTGTGCCTGAGGCTCTATGAAGAAAGTAGCTTTCGTTACCCGCCTTTCATGCTAGCATCCGGGCATGCGGTTGTCAATCTATCCCAAAGGCGGGATGTACTCAGGTCGTAACTTCTTCGCCAAGATATCGATTGCTCTTTCAACCGGGTAAAGATCTGCATAGGAGACAGTACATATTGCCGTTCCATTGCTTACAATGTCAAACACCTCCAGTCCTTTTTGCTTTCTGGCTTGCAACCCCATGTTCCTCAATTGATTCTTAAATTCTCTTGTGGTCATCTCATCCTTCCTTCTCGCTCCCGGCTTCGATTTGCCGGGCCATTTCCGTCATCTCATCCTGGCTCAAATCCCACGCCTCTTTGCTCTGCGGTCGACCATCGGCAACAGCGGAGGCGAAGGCGTAGAACTTGCTCGTGCTGGTAGTGCTCCACAAACCAAACTTAGCGCCGAGTTGGTAGAGTTCCCGGGCGGAAAGGATGCGCTCAGGGAACGCCGGGCTCCCGTTGCCATTCACCAGGTGTTCTGTACCTGGCGCGGCTTTGGGAGCATCGGCTTCTACCACCTTACGCCCGTTGCCAGTTGCAACCACCGGGCTATCGGCAATGCGCTCACCTTCGGTAAACTCATCGTCGGTGAATTGAGAACCATAACCGCAGGCCGCCAGCGCGCGCCCGAGCGACTTGGTTTGCGCCTTCTCAATATAGTCTTTCCAATCGCCAGCCGTCTCGCTGCCATGCATGCGCGCACTGCCACCATCTTCGCGCTCGACGTAGGTTTCAAAGATGGCCGCGCCCTTTTCAAGATCGAGCGTCAGGGCGTGAGAGTCGATCTTGCCTTTGGGGTTGTCGCTGCGAAACCAGAGGATACGCCACTGGACAGGCAGGTATTCGGTCTGGGTGGTGACCCACTGATTTGTTTCCTTGTTCTTTGATTTGCGCTCCATGACGATCACGTGGTCTTGTGGTTTAAATTCCATAATGATTAGTCCTCTTTTCTTTGAAACTTCGGTAACTCGTATATCTCATAATGGCACTGGGGGCACATCATCGCTGTCTCTGCCCAAAATCTAGGGTCAATGGGGAGAAACATCTCCCGGCATTCAGCGCAATAGCGCCGCTTGCATCTCGGGCATTGCTGCGTGCCCTCGCGTTCCGTATGATGAAAACAGTACTCCATTAGATTAATCCTCCACTGTTGCGAGCTGCGCATAGGCTGCCAGCGCGATACGTGCATCGTGCTCCTTGAGAAAGCCGGCGAGTACGAGCACTTGCAGCGCCGTGAGGGTGACGCCGTGGCTCTCGTCCAGGATGGTGAGCGTGCCTGAAACGGGGTCCAGTTCGACGGCACGCTCAGCGCCGAGGGACTCGCTAATGATGACTTGTTCCATTTCAATGTCCACCGACATGCTCGACGGGTACGCCGTTGGCGTTCCAGCCGTCCAGGCGGAGGACAATACGTTCAAGCGCCTCGGCCACCCTGGCTTGCTGCAATGCAAGTTCAGCGGTCATGACCACTTGCGCCCATGACGCGGCTTCACTCTGTGGTACACGGTTGTAGGCATTGGTTGCCTCTTCCTGTAAGCGGACAATGAATTGGTTCATCTCAAATTCCTTTCTGAATTCCTCCAGGCTCACAATTGCTTACCATAATACAGGCTTGCGGCCTCGTCGAGTGTGAGCAGCCCGGCTGTCTGCGGCTGCAAGAGATGCTCTGCGATCAGCTCTGCGTCATCGTGGCAGGGGCACTCCACGCTATCACAGAATGGACGCCCCTCCCAGTGGATCATGCGGTCTTCCACCGGTACAGCGATCATCTCATCCTGAATATCGCACTCGCTTCCAATGAGGGCTGCCGCCTGCTCGTGCTTCAGGATGTAGCGCATGACCTCGGGGTGCTGCACAAACCAATTGTCGCTCATGATGAATCCTTTCCGGGCGGATAATCCGCCCTCTCAACATTCTATTTCCGCCGCCTAATGCCATGATAGATGCCCCCTGCATCTCGCGCAGGCGAGCGCTTGAACGCCTCAGTGGCTTTCCTCCGACACGCGGGGCACTCATAATGGCGTGCCAGCCCTGAATGGCGCGATGGAGGCTGCCCAAATGGCAACCCACACGTCATGCAGTTGATCCAGATCTCTCGATACATCACATGACCTCCACATGACCCCTGCCGTGCTGCTTGCCACCGCAGGAGCAATTACAGATGTGACTAGTGGCATTCAAGCACCGCTCGTCACAGGGCTTACTGTTCGTGGTCCCGATCACCTCTGACGCCTTGACATTCATATGCCCGCACTTTGGGCACCGCTTGTCCCACTCAGGAGTCGAGAATGGATGCTGATTCGTGTCACCGGCGCCGGGTGCCCAGGTGCGCAGGAGATGACCACGCTCTAGCTGGTAGTCATGCGCCCACACGTGCTTGCAATTGCAGCGGAAGATAATCCGTGTGGTCTGCGTCGCTACTGTATCCATCTCTCCGAATTCCTCCCTGAGGAAGAAAGCGATCTCCGCCTCTTCCTCGTGTATTCTTTCGATGATGTCCATTAGCGCATCAACTGGAAGCCGCGTGCGGTGTGGTTCAGGCTGCCGCGCTCGTCGATGGGGCACTCTGCTGATGCCAGGTCCGCCACCGCACGCTCTTCTGCCGCTTGCAGCCGGACCGAGGCCCTGCGTCGTGCTTGCATCACCTCAGAGCAGGCTCGCGCATGCTTGCAGGTGGTTCCGCCGCGCTGGTACTGGCAATGCTCGCCGTTGCAAGTCCAGGCCAGGCGGCCGGTGTTCCAACGGACTTCATGGTAGCAATTCTTGCAACTGTCGCTCTTCACCAGGAAGAACTTCGTGCCCGTCTGCTTATCGGTGACGTAGTAGATCGCGGTTGCGCTGATTTCGGTCTGTGCTGTCTGGATCATGATTGAAGCCTCCTGCATGTTTCTCTTGATGTAGTAAGTATACCAGAATATCACATGATTGTCAACACATTTTCATGAATTTATGCACCGATATTGACAAGTTCACAAAATTCGTTTATCATTCCCATGAGACCATTTTCATGAAAGGGGGTGAACATGGCGAGGTTAATTATTAATGAAGTAGCCAGGAAAAGGGGGATGAACCAGTCACAGCTACAATTGAAAGCGGCTGTGAGTCCTCAACTGCTCAATCGCTATTGGAACAATCGCACACGAAGCGTTGCCTTAGATCAGTTAGAGAAGATATCCAACGCCCTGGATGTCAAGCCGGGTGAGTTAATCGTCTCCGATGAGGATACCAACAAGCAGCCAGCGGTGAACGTCGTTGCGCCGCTCTTCTCGCTGAAGCAGCGGCCTCGGGACACCGTGTGAGAAGGAGGTTGTGATGATCTACGTGTGGATCGTTGCAGTGACGCTGTACATTTTTGTAGGGTTTATCCTGCCCGAATTGCTCGAGAAGTGGATAGACAGGATTGAGTAGTACGTCTACGTCGTTTAACGTAGGAAGGACTTTGTAATGCAAGAACTGATCAGAACACGCTGCAAGCAAGGCCAGCTCGTCATCACCGATGAGACCATTACCATCGAGCTCAAACTTGGTGGATTGCAAATCAAGCAGCGAACGCTGTACCGTTCGTCATTGGTTGGCATCGACAGCAAGCTTGGAGCCATGTCGTTCTTCGGCCTGGGCGGAGGCATCAATCTGACGTTTCGCGGGCAAGGGCTAGATGTGCTGAAGGCCGATCTGGTCAAGCCGAAAGTTGCACAAGAGATCGTCGGCATGTTGCAACATCCCCCTAGTTGAAACCATACCTGGCTTCCAGGAGCCGCGCGCCGCTGTCGTCTACTGGCGTAAGCTTGCGGATATAGGTATCAGTGGTTGCGAGGCTGTAGTGATCGAGCACCTGCTGAATCGAGCGGATATCCGCGCCGGCGTCGTAGCGTTCCCTGGCCGCTGCATGCCTAAGCGAGTGAACCGAAAGCCTGCCTACATCAAGATGGGCCGCACTCGCGTACTGCTTGAAGAGCGTGTTGATGTAATCGTCATGCAGCGATTCGCCCGTCGCGCCATTGGTACGCCCCTGCCCTGGGTTCGTCGAGATGAAAATGTAGTCATCTGGCTGCATCGTGAAGAGCCTGCCCGATGCTTCAAGATACTGCTCGATCAATGCCCAGGCACGCGGCGGCAGTTCCTTCGTCTTGATTTGCCGGTGCTTACCCTTTGGTTTATAGCGGTATATTTTTCCAGGCCGGCGCGTGCCATCGCGCTCGACGATAACAGCGGCTTCGATGTCGCGCCAACGGATAGCGGCTATCTCATTGCGCCGGCGAGCTGTCCAGAAATACATGCCGAACAGGGCGCGGTCGCGCTTGCCTTTGATGGTGTCGGTGGGGATGGCCGCGAAGAAGCGCTTCAGTTCGTCGGTGGACATCGAGCGATAGGGCGCGTCGGGCTTGAGGTAACGCATCCCCTGGGTTGGCATGACTTTCTGGTAGAGCGGCGCGCCGTTGACCTCATAGGAGCTGGCAAAGGTATAGAAAGATCGTAAGACACAGAGGCGTTGGTTTTTCGTGGCAGCCGAGGCCTGCCCGCCGGGGTTACAGCGCGCAGTACTTGGGCTTTGGATGAACGCCAGCACATCACTGCGCGAAACGTCATCCGGGGATTTGTTGCAATGCTTGAAGAATCGAGTGAGGTTTGAGCGGTACGTTTCGCGGCTTTGCTCTGAGCCACTGATGTCGTAGATCGATTGCAGGTATGCAGACGCGCACTCCTGCCACGGTATAGGCCAGGTGGTGAACATGGGGCTTCCAGGTGCGAACGGCGGGAATGACTCCCGCCTACGCCTACATGGTTGCATTAGGGGGACTACACAACCAATCTATGAAGCAGGGTGCTACACCTGTATTACAAGCCTACCATACTTTATGTGAAATAACCAGTGACAAACGTTCTAGCAATATTTCATGAACAAATTGTCATATGAAACCCCTTGCAATTTGTGGAGCAGTATGCTATTCTATCTCTAGTAGCCCATCTGAGTACATAGTAGCCCATGTTGATCAGCAAGGAATGAGATGATGATAGTGACCGAACAAATCAAGCTAGCCGACGCCAGAGCAGAATTAGGGTTTTCTCAGAAAGCCCTGGCTTCTTTTGCCGGCGTCTCTAAGCAGGTAGTCATTAATGCTGAGAAAGGGCTGGCTATCCAACGTATCCAGGCCCATCGTATTCTTGCACGCCTTAACGTCGAGCGTCAAAAAGTAGGGAAGCAGGCGCTTTCAATCACTGATCTTGATTGGAAGATTTACAGCAGATAAAAAGAGGAAAGCCGGAACGCTTAAAAGTTTAGCAGCTAGCAGCGTCCCGGCCCAGTTTGTCTCTTTGTTCTGTATTATATCATACATGCAAAGAGACCATGATAGCATCCGTAAGGAGGATGGTATGCATAACCCTATTGTAGCGCACTGTTGTACATGGTACACTATCGCGCTCCAAAGCGCAACCGTGCGGAGGTGGCGCAATGATCACTGAACAACTCGTCGCGCAGGTCGTGGCGGCCATCAACGACAAGAACGCCTATCGCATCGCCAGCTACATCAAATACCTCGGGTATGACATTGGCAAAGGCGATATGAACAGGATCCGGGACATCCTGGGCGAGACACATCCCGGCCTGACCATCGAGGCAAAGCCGTTGCAGCCCAAAGGCCGGGGCGCATTTAGCCGCAACCGCAAGCCTAGCCATAAGGGGAAAGCGCTATGAACATACAGCACAGGCGGGAGCGCTACTTCGAGGAAGATATCTGGGTCATGGACAGTGAGTGCTGCGAGCGGTGCGGCTGCATCTTAGATGAATTTGAGTCGGTGTTGTGTACTGATTGCCTGAGAGATGCTTTTCACGATGAAGAGGCAGCGATGTACGCAGGCTGGTGCTGGGACGATGAAGAGGGGGTGCCACCGACCACAAAATAAAACAGCCGTTGCGAGCGGCTGCCTTACCTCAGGAAAGCAGATTCAATGCGTGCATTTGTCGTAATTGTAGCATATCGGCGCTGCAATTGCGATGTGTGACCGCCGGGAGGCGGACATGAAAGGAACGAATGAATGAGAAACGTGATTATCCAGGGAGACGTGCTTGAACGACTCAAGCAGCTACCCCATGACTATGTGCAAACGGTGATAACATCACCTCCTTACTTCGGTCTCAGAGATTACGACGTTGAAGGGCAGGTTGGCCTCGAGGACACGCCCGAGGAATACATAGACAAACTTGTGCAGGTGTTTCGTGAGGTACGCCGCGTGCTACGTACTGATGGCACACTTTGGCTTAATATCGGAGACTCTTACGCCGGCGGTAGTCGTGGCAGGGATGATAGCGGTGATAATGGCAAGTTTGGCGGCCCACGCTTAGAGCGAAAAGATAACCCGATACCCGCCGGACTCAAGCCCAAAGATCTCATGATGATTCCTGCCCGGCTTGCCATTGCCCTGCAGGCTGACGGATATTATCTGAGAAGTGACATCATCTGGCATAAGCCTACAGCCATGCCGGAAAGTGTCACCGACCGCCCGACCAATGCCCATGAACACATCTTCCTCTTAGCTAAGAACGAGCGCTACTTTTATGATGCCGACGCAATCAGGGAACCGCTCAGACCCAAGACATTTACCACGTTCGGTACTACCCGCATATCGAAAGGGAATGATCCCCTCGGTAAAGTGAAGTCAGCCAATCTGGCAGATCAAATTCGGCAGCCCAAACTGGATCCAGACGGCAATCCTGCAGGGGCAAATAAGCGGTCAGTTTGGACCGTGGCAAGCTATGCCTATGCTGAAAGTCACTTCGCAACTTTTCCACCAAAGCTGATAGAACCATGTATCCTTGCAGGCACAGCACCGCGCGCCTGTGAGCACTGCGGCGCGCCGTGGGAACGGGTGACGGAAGCTACAGGGCATGTCAACACACGTGAGCCTGCACATGCGCCATTCAGCAGTCCCACAAAGATAGACAGTACAGGATGGGCGCCAACCCGCCGGGCTACTGACCAATGGCAACCTACCTGCACCTGCACCAACAACACTGGCAGCGGTAGATGCATAGTTCTCGATCCGTTTATTGGCTCCGGCACAACTGCCCTCGTCGCTATCCAGCACGCTCGACACTACCTGGGAATCGAGCTAAACCCTGAGTATGTTGCCCTGGCTCAGAAGCGTATCGCCTGCGTGCAGGTGAACATGTGGGAGAGCGAGGTGGCAGTATGAATAGCAAGTTTATCACCATCATCCGTCCTAGCTTCATGGCCTTTTGTGAGGATGCATGCCGGGCAGCCGCATTCAATCACCTGCTCTTTCGCATTGCTGGCAAGAGCAAGGATCAGCCCAAAGAAAAAATAGTGGCTGGTGATATTTTGTGGTACGCAAAAACAGAGCAGATCACAGAAGAGATGGCGAACGCCTGGGGAGTGTGCAAAGTACGCAAGGAAGTCAACTCCCTCATCGGTATGGGGATTATTGGACGCTGTGCTAATCCAGAGTGGGGAGCAGACCGCACTAAGCATTTTTGCTTTGGGAACAAGGAGTGTAAGAGGTTCCTGCAATTCTGTGAGAAGCATGAAATATGCGTGGTGCATCTTGGCCTCTCGCCTGAAGTCACCCATTTGATATATATATCAAGTGCAAATGATACATGTATCAAATGCACCTGTGCAAATGATGAAAGTATCGAATGCATTCGATCAAATCATCAAATGGAAACGATAGATATATCGGATGCAAATGATAAATCTATCGAAGCAATACCAATAGATATACCTACAAAAGATGACTACAAAGAAGAAGAGAGTAGCACGCCCGCATTTTATTCCTCTCAAGAAATACCAGTGACCTATCATCAGGCGCTGGCCTATCTCGCACCTCACGGTCCACACGAAGGACTTGATGCGGTCCAGGTGATGAAGCTGGCACAAAAGTTGTGGATCGAGGCACACGAAACGCCTCTTGTGGCAGGCGGGCAATTCAAGCAAGTCGTGAAAGGAGCAATGAATGATCATACTACTTCTGTCAATCATAGCAACCTCATCGTTAATCAGCATGATGCAGCTGATCAAGATAGCGGTCATCCTGGATCATCGATTGGGCCTCATGCGCAAGCCTTAGAGCACACATCCTCTCAAGCTCGTGACGGGAAACACGAGCACACTGACGGGCCGGCTGCTGTGCAGGGCAGTGAGCCGGTCGCGTCGGGCAATGCGCCGGATAACGTAGCGGGGGCGAAAGACAAGCCCAAACGCACGCGCAAGAAGCCGACCGAAGTGCAGTTGACGCTGCATGAGCAGGAGATCAAGCAGTGGTACGAGGAGCTGCGCGGCGTCGAAGTCTCGTTCTCCAAGCGCAATGTGGCAGCCTTGCAGGCGCTCGGCAAGCGCACGATGAGCAAGGATGACTTTCTCAATGTGACAGCCGTCCTGGACGGTGACAAGTGGTTTGAAGAGCGCAAAGTGGGCGTTGATCTCTACTGGATCGATTACCATTGGGACAATAAGATTATCTATCTCCAGCGCAAGAAACCGGCGCTGGATGATAAGAAGCCGGTGGATGTCTACACAGCAAATAGCATGGACAAGGAAAAGATGCGCCGGCGCATGGAGGAGAGGAAAGCAGATCGCCTCGCAAGGGAAGCGGCGCAACAAGGAGGTGTGAATTGAGTGATCTTGAGCGATTACACCGCATTTTACCGCGTGCGCTTGCCGATGTCGGCGCAGCGCAACCACCAGAAGAGCCCTGGACGTGCCCGCAATGCGGCATTATCCAGCCGTTACGCCTGCCGACGGGGCGCTACATCCGGCGTAGCTGTGAGTGCGAACGGGCAGCGCGCCGGCAAATCCTGCTCAGAGAGCAACGTAAGGCATGGATGGCTCAGCAAGTGCTCGATACATTTCACTGGCTGCCCGGCGCGCATAACTCGGATATTCCCCTGGCTGAGAAGACCTTTGAGAACTTTAAAGCCTATCGCCAGCAAGAGGCATTCGAGCAAGCACGCGAATTTACGCTTGAGCCCAAAGGGATACTTGTACTCTATGGTCCCTATGGAGTCGGTAAAACGCATCTGTTAGCAGCCATTTGCAATGAATTGCGCCTGCGTGAAGTAGCCAGCCGCTTTGTGATGGCTCCCAATCTCCATCAAGCCATTGCCGAGTGCTACCAGCACGACAGTGACCCTGGCCCGCTCTACCGCAAGGCCATTATGACGCCGCTGCTGGTGCTGGACGACGTGGGCGCATCCAAATGGACAGAAGCACGCCAGCAAACCTATGAGATGATCATTGAAGCGCGTACCAAGCATGGCAGGCCGATTGCGCTCAGCACGAACCACCTGGACAAGTTAGCTGACTACGTTGGCGGTCGTGCCTGTTCGCGCCTGTCGATCGGCCAGATTGCCGTCGAGATGACCGGCGACGATTTCAGGATGGAGATGTAGGCCAATAGCGAATGAGTGTCTGATTATAGTGTACACAAAGGAGAAACACATGAAACAGTTTATTGTAAGTCTGGCGTTGGCAGCTATGCTCCTGCTGGCGCTGTTGTCGCCGGTAGCGGTCGGGCATGCCCATGCGCTGATTGCCTGCCCGCCTACTGCTGGCGGGTTGGTACGATCCTGCACGGGCGGGAGCATTGTCTGCGTTGACCGACACGGCCGTGTCCATCGCTGGCATGGTCATGTGCCGACAGGCTGGCATTGTGTAGCGATTTAAGCGTGAAATACCTGGCGTGTTGAAGGCACGCCAGGTACAGACCTCGTAGGTTGTCTAACAAGGTCATCTGTATAACGGATGGCAGTTAGCGGGGCAAGTATGGCGTATCGCAAATTTATCAAAGGCTCTGATAACCATGACAATCAGCAGAATGAGCAACTCAGCCACAATCGGATCGTGGTCGAGGGTGGATCAGCGGCGCTCGTGCTCGTCATCTTCCTCTGCATCCTGGCAACGGCTTCCATTGTGCTCATGGCTATCATCCACCTGGACGTGCTCGAAGCGCTCGTGGTCGCATCGTTCATTGGCTTCTTTGTCTGCGGGTGGATTGTTCTATGCGCTTTGACTATACGGCATGTGTCGGCAACGAGAACAGCGGTCGCTGTCGATGAGACTGTACGCACGCGGGCACTCTTCGAGCAAAACGTGATCTATGCCAGTGAGGCGTATATCCTGTATCGTGATCCTGACGGGAGCTATCAATTCCGAGGCACGGTGCATGTTGACGAGCACCGGCAATTCTTGCCTAAAGAGATTAGCACGCCTGCGCCAACTGAAGCGATTCTGACCTGCTATGACCAGGGTATGAGTGGACGCGGCATCGAAAAGTGGCTCAAGGCGAATGGCGATAAGAAAATATCATATCGCGAGATTGCCAAAACGCTTGATTTGTACCGGCCTGATTGGACGAAAAAATACACGGTCGAGAGTGATTCTGCTGATGCAGAGTGAGATGCCGGTGCGGAAAATGAAACAGACGTGCGACAAACTGTAACGGGCATCATGCATGAAGCGGCCTGAGAAGCCTGTTACATTTCTGTTACAGCGCTTTTCTAGGTGCGCTCATTCCCTCGAGTGGGGGAGTGGGCATCGAGAGGAATAATTATGAACAAACGTGATAAGGCTATCGTGATTGGCTATGATTTCTCAGAGTGGGTTGGTGAGATGGCTATCGCGTATAGTCCGGCTATGTTCTCTGTGGGTATGGCTATGGTGGCAGTGTCCATAGCCCTACGAGGAGCCATAGCCACAAACGTTATCTTCGATGTGGCATGGGCTATAGTGACGGCTGTCTGTGTTGATGGATTATGGCTCGGGGTGTGGCTAAGGCTCAGTGATTCGAGGATCACCGATTGGGCTAGCGGGCTACGGTATATGGCTACCCTGTTCGTGGCTCTGCTCATGTTCGTAGTGGGGGCGGCTATGTCTATTCTGGTGACGTTTCAGCAGGTGAACGGGGTATCAGACGAGCTTATAGCTATGAATACCCTGCACATCGACTCGCTCACATTCGTTGTGGCTCGTGGGCTACTGGTGATGTTGTGTGCTTCCCTGGCTATTCTCTTCAAACTGAAGAAGTCAGAACCCATAGCCACAGAAAAGGCTAAAGCTAAAACGAAAGTTAGCCCTAAGCAGGCTAAAGTAACCGTCAGTGAGGCTAACCCATTAGCCCTGCCTGAACCGAAAGAGGTTAATCAGGAGCTACCTGTGATAGACATTCTACGGGCCAGGCCAGAGTCCAGGTATGAGCTAATCAAGGCCGCAATGGCTAAAGCTATCGACAATGGCGAGAAGCTCAACTTGAAAGCCATAGCCGGTGAAACGGGTGCAGGCTATAGCACCGTCAAGTTGTACGCACCGAAGATCAAGCAAGAATTGCAAGAGACATCATGAGCACCGACGAACTGACACCCGGCGAAGTCAAGTCCATCGCCGCGGAGATCGACGCCTGGGGTGTGCACGTTGATCGCCATCCCGAGGACTGGGGTATCTATTGGATCGCACACCTGTACGCACTGCATCAGGAATGCTACCTGGTCATGTATGCAAATGGCGTGGCAACGGTCTTTATGCGCGACGGACTGGGTGTGCTCAGGCCAGCAGGCAAACTGACGTACTGGGCACCGGACTTCACCAGAGCACAACAGAAGGAGGAAACGAAATGAACATACCTTCACATATCAAACTCATCATATTCGACGTTGACGGAACACTCGTCGCCACCAAGAGTGGCGCGACGTTCCGCAAGACCGCCGATGATTGGCAGTGGCTGCCTGGTCGGATTGAGCGATTACACCAATTGGATGCACAAGACATATTCCTTGCTCTCGCAACTAATCAGGCAGGTGTCGCTTTCGGCTATCTCGATTATCACGAGATGCGCCAGGAGCTACGCATCATGGCAGATGAGGGCAGGATTGGTTTTACTGCGATCTGCTTTACGCATCCCCAGGCAAAGATCGAAGAATATCGCAAGGATAGCGATAGGCGCAAGCCAGGCTCCGGAATGCTATCCGATGCAATGAAGGCCCTGAATAGATCGAAGTCCGATACGCTCATGGTTGGCGATAGGCCCGAGGACGAGCAAGCTGCGCAAAATGCAGGTGTTGCGTTCATGTGGGCAGATGAGTTCTTTAGCGATAAGGAGACACAATCATGATCTACGCACTCATCGCACTCATCGTAGCAGGCGTGGTTATCGGCGTGCTCGCCATCATTGTTCATATCGTCATTCGGCGCAACAGCCGCTTAGAGCGAGAGAAGAAGTTCGACCGGCTAGAACTGGAATCGGCGCTGGCAGGCAAGGAGGCGCTGAAAGAACAGAACGGCAGGCTACAGCAGGAACTGCACTACGCACACCTTGAACTAGCCCAGGTCAAGGTGCAGAACACCGACCTCTCCGAAGCATTGGAGAAGACACGGCTGCTCTATAACGAACTGCTCAAGGAGCATAAGGAGCCAGAGGCGCGCAACACCGCGCTGTCCGAGGCGCTAGAAGCAAAGCCGACGACGCCAGCCAAACGCGTGGTGCCCAAGCGCACCACACAAACGACAGGGGAGGTGTCATGAGCGAGGTGCGCATTCTTATCGCGCGTAAAGCCCAGCCTGAAGGTGTTTTAGAGGCACTCCCGCAGTTGGTCAAGAGTGGGCCCATCCCGCTGGATATCGGCCTTACGGCGGGCTATGGCCGCCACTGGACGGGTAAGAGGATACTGACCTTTCTCTATGCAGATAAGCTCCTAGAACAGTCCATGTCTGATAAGCTCCTTGAATTATTCAAAGGGGGCAAGATAGACCGCGTGGATTACCAGTATCGGTCTCGGGACAGCGCGACACGGGGCAGGTTCTCGCTATGGGGAACATGGCTAAGGACGGTGCTATGAAACCGGCAATGAGTTGTACAAATGACCTCTAGACGGGACATAGTGTTGTAAGGCTATGAGAGGCGTTTCTGAGAAGGTAGGTACAATCACTAGTCCACTCGGAAACACCCCCATAGTTCTTGCGTAGCGAAACGATTAGATCGGCATCGGACGGAAAGGGCTGGAATGGAAAAAGTAATCAATGTGAGCAGTGCTTCGATTAGCACAGTCACTATCGAAGTTAAGGTTATGAGGATCGGTAATCGGCAAGTAACCCTGGCTGTGTTTCGGCAATTGCCAGAGAAGAAAATCATTGATCATCTGACAGGAGAGTTACGCGGTATTCCTTGGGGAAGGGTGAATTACCATGTTGGCTGTGAAGAGGATGACTTCTGGCCACATCTGCATATCGTTTGGCAGTTAGACAATGAATTGTACCGGGCGGTTGCAAGAGGTTATCACGGTTATAGTCAGAATGACCTTGAATACTTCACGAAAGAAGAGTTGCGCGATATTGGGAGAAAGTGGGAGCAATCCTACGCCCAACTTGAGCAGTTAGACCAGCTTTTCATCGCTGTATAGAAGAAAGGCAAATCAATGGCAAATCAATTTGGCTTTTCGATGAACGAAGAGTTTTTGCGCCGGTATGGGGAATACCTGGCACAGTTGCGCGAGGCGAACCCCGGCAAAACGTACAAGGTGGTGCTCAGCTTTGACCTTGTGACCTCAGAGGTCACAGCACCCCCACAAATCACCGTGGAAGAGGAGGAAGCACAATGAAGCGTCTTGCTTGTATCGGGGTCTGCCTCATGCTGTTTTTGCTGACCGGAGCCTGTAGCGACATTGCTCATGGGAGCGAGCAGGCGCGCCCCGGGACATCCGTCTGCATTGACACGGGACTGACCGGGCCTGCTGAACAGGAAAACACGCTCTATTGCGCGACAAACACGCTTACGGGAGTGACAGCGAACTGCTGTACATCGACCTATCAGCAAGCGATACATCTTGCTCAACAGAAAAATATCGTTATTGGAACACCGGAGTTTTTAACACAGTCAGTCGATTGGGCTGGTGTGACTGTCA
>Ga0209240_1000332_pt1 | contig 19803 bp, 20 predicted proteins | sample GraSoi_2013_80cm_FD_185828 | JGI IMG/M metagenome (GOLD analysis project Ga0209240, IMG submission 185828) | Grasslands soil microbial communities from the Angelo Coastal Reserve, California, USA - Sample 9_17_2013_80cm (SPAdes) (version 2) | ecosystem: Environmental > Terrestrial > Soil >...
TGCAGCCAGGTTATCATCACCGATGTAAAGCAGGAGAAATTGGATATTGTGGCAAAACATTACGGCGATCGCATCATTCCGTTCAATGTTGCCAAGGGTGAACTCCTGCCCTTTGTACACGAGAAATTTCTCTATGGCGCCGACCTTTACCTCGAGGCCAGTGGCAATCCCGTCGCTATTTCATCCGCACCGGCCTATCTTCGGCCGGGGGGCAAGATTGTTTTCATCGGCATGCCGCCAGGGCCGGTGCCGATCGATATCGTGGCCGCTCAAGTAAAGGAGATCGTGATGTATACGATTTTCCGGTATGCGAATGATTATGAGCGTGCCATCAATTTCATCGCGTCGGGACAGATCAATGTGAAGCCGCTTATTTCCAGGCGCTTTGCCTTCGAGGACAGCATCAAGGCATTCGAGTATGCGGCCTCCGCCCCATCAGACGTGATCAAGATCATGATCGACACAGGGAACGAAAGCCGTACTTTTCGATCCCGATAGTGGACGGATTATCGGGCGAGGACACGCTCCTCATGCAATCATTTCTGACGCGTCGGGCCGCCGGGAACAAAAGACGGAGTGGTGGATTGAAGCACTGAAGACCGCTGTGCATGCGGCATTGCGCGAGTCTGGAAGGAGGCCTGCCGATGTCGCCGCGATCGCCGTTTCGGGGCAGCAGCATGGTTTGGTCATGATCGACGGTCGCGGAAGCGTTCTGCGTGACGTCAAGCTATGGAACGATACGGAGACCGCACCGGAGAACGAGAGCCTAATCGCGGAGCTCGGCGGACCAGATAGAGTTTGGGACCTGATATCGACTACTCTTCCTGTCGGGTACACGGCCTCCAAGGTTCGTTGGGTCATGAAGCACGAGCCGGAAATTTACGCAAAAATGGGCCACGTCTTGCTCCCACACGACTATCTGAATTATTGGCTTACGGGCGAGATCGTTATGGAGGCGGGCGAGGCTTCCGGTACAGGATTTTTCGACGTTGCCTCGCGCGCGTGGTCCCCGAAAATGGTGGAAGCAATCGACCCGTCGGGGATTTTTGCCCGCGCGCTTCCACCCATCGTGTCGCCTAGAGAGCCTATCGGAACCATTCGGAAAGCTGTGGCCGAGGAGTTTGGTTTATCACCGCACACCCTGGTCGCTTGCGGTTCCGGTGATAACGTCATGGGAGCGGTCGGAACGGCCAGCGTGTCTGCCGGACGGGTGACGATGGGACTTGGGACGTCGGGTGTAATCAACCTGCATAGTAACATCTTGCCTCGCGACGTGGATCGAAGCATTCAGGTGTTCTGCGCGGTGGAGGAGGGGTGGTTACCGACGACGTGCACCATGAACGCCACCTCATCGACTTCACTCCTGCAGAGTCTTTTCGAAATCAAAATCGAGCAGGTTGAAGCTCTCATCGCCGAAGGCGCTCCCGGGTCAGAAGGCATCAGAATATTTCCCTATTTCAATGGGGAGCGAATGCCGTCCTTGCCGCACGCTCGCGCGGTGATGAAGGGCTTGTCCTTCGATAATTTTACCAGAGCCAACTTGATGCGGGCAATGGCGGAGTCCGTAGCCTTCAGCTTGAAATGGGGGTTCGAGAAAATTTCAGGAAGACTCGGCAAGCCAGCGCAATTCAGGCTTACCGGAGGTGGCGCCAATAGCGGGGCGTGGCGTCAAATTCTCGCGGATGTTTTCGACACCGAAGTCGTTAGAGTGAAATGGGACGAGGGTGGTGCATTCGGCGCTGCATTGTTGGCGCTGGCTGTTGACCAGCGGCATAAGGGGATTTCTACATCTCTTAGAGAGGTCTGTGATCACTATGTGGATTTGGACTTTGACAAATCGGCTCAGCCGGCGCCTGCCGTGTCGTCGATCTACCGAGAACTGTATGAAGAATTCTGCGAAATGCTGAGAGTGGAATTCTTTAACGATGAGTAATGTTAACTTAGAACATCGGACTCGATTCGGCCGGACACGCTTTCGTTACCTGACGAGAATAACTAACCGTACGTACAGGACCATGGCGAGCAAAAAAGAGCGACTGGAACAGGCCTTAAAGATTCTCGACTAAACTATGAATCCAATCGGAATACACTTCGGCTACTGGACCCAATATTGGAGTTCAGATCCACTAGACTTCGTCACCAGAGCTAAGAAATGTGGATTTGATGTTTTGGAGGTTAACGCGCCAAAAGTGACGCTCATGAGCAAGGCCGAACGAGATAAGTTGAAAGCTGCAGCGGCCGACGCGGGCCTTACGCTCACTTATAGCATCGGCATGACGAGCGACATGGACCTGGTCTCAGAAGAACCAGTAGTTCGAAAAAAAGGGATCGCCTTTCTGCAGGACCTATCAAAGGCAATGAACTATATGGGTGGCAGGGTAATGGCCGGGATCAACTACAGCTCATGGCCGCGGAAATTGTTGCCCGGAGAAGATAAACGAGTGTTGACCGATCGGGCGATCGCCGGTGTGAAAGAAGCGATTAAGGCGGCCGAAGATAATGACGTGCTTTTCTGTGTCGAGGTTGTCAATCGTTTCGAGCAATTCATGATGAATACGGCGGAGGAGGGGGTCGCCTTTGCCGAGCGAGTGGGTAGTCCGAATTGTAAAATTCTGCTCGACACCTTTCATATGAATATCGAGGAGGACAGTTTTCGCGGGTCAATCCTGGACGCCGGCAAGTGGCTTGGTCACTTTCATCTGGGTGAGTCTAACCGGCGGCCGCCCGGAGAAGGTAGACTCCCTTGGCCCGAGATTTTTGGTGCTTTGCATGAAATTAACTACCACTTTCATCTGGGTGAGTCTAACCGGCGGCCGCCCGGAGAAGGTAGACTCCCTTGGCCCGAGATTTTTGGTGCTTTGCATGAAATTAACTACCAAGGCGCAGTGGTAATGGAACCGTTTCTTCTGCCTGGAGGTGATGTCGGGCGCGACATATCTGTCTTTCGAGACCTTTTGGGAAATGGCGACCTGGACGAAAAAGCGGCGCGCTCCGTTAAGTTCGTCCGGGCTGAGCAGCAGAAAGTATCGGGCTAGTCCGGCGCCGGCGAAATGGCGAATGGGCGAGTGGGCGAAACTGCGGCGCGGTGCGGACGGCGAAGGAGCGTCTGCCAGCTAGGAATCGGCCGCTAAAAAAGAAAGCAGTCAGGTAGAGAAACAGAGATCATCCTTGATGAGCAGGAAGCCAACTATCATCGCGCCTTCGGTATTCGCGTGCGACTTTTCTAGAATAGGCGAGGAAATTATTCGGACGGAAAAAGCCGGAGCCGACTGGTTTCATATCGATATCATGGATGGACACTTTGTAGATAATTTTTCTTTTGGCCCAGCGGTAACGGAGTCGATTGCCAAGGTGACGGCTAAACCGTTGGATGTTCATCTGATGACAGAGAAGCCAGATCATTTCTTTCTTCGATTTCGGCCCTTCGCCCGGAACATTACATTTCATTTGGAGGCGCCCTGCGACACTAGTGGGACAGCGCGAGCGATCCGAAAGAGCGGGTGTACGGTCGGACTTGCGATTAGTCCTCCTACTCCATTTGCTAAAGTGGAGCCGTTCTTAAGCCAAATTGATCTTTTGCTGGTGATGACGGTCAATCCTGGGTTTGGCGGACAGGCGTTTATCGCGGAAATGATGGAGAAAGTCAGAGCAGCAAAAGGCATCCGGGAAGAACACGGATACGACTTTCATATCGAGGTTGATGGAGGTATTGGGCCGGACACCGCACAGGTCGCCACCGAAGCCGGAGCCAACGTCTTGGTAGCCGGCACAGCGGTATTCCGATCCGAAGATCCAACTAAAGCGATTGCAGAGTTGCGGGGAGTAGAATGAACCTTCGTCTATTTACTGATTAAGTTACACTGACTCGTTCAGAAGTTGGAAAGCGGCAGTAGGAGCGAACACAGAGCCCCTTGATGGCGTAAAGCGAAAAGAATCGGCAGCAATACGGCCCTTCTTATCCGGTCTTTGTCTGATACGCGACATGAGACTTCCTTGGCGTTTATTGCGTTAGCCGGAAGAAGTCTCTCACAGAAGAGATATTAAGACATTTCATTCTTGAGGGCCTTTTTCATAGCCTTTTCCAGCATTCTGCGCGGCATCAATGAAAACGCATAAGCCTGAACGGCATGAGGCCAATAAGGGAACACAGTAAGCTTTCCACAACCGACAACCGATAGAATGCTCTTTGCGTAGGTCGCGCTATCGGGCCGCATTAATGTAACCGGCTTCTTGTTTCCTGCGCTATGTACGCTGCCGGTAACCAAGGAAATGGCCTCGACAGATTCAACCTCTCTGGACAGAGAATTTGAGAATGCCGTGACAAAGGCTTTAGCACCTGCGTATGTCGCCAGATAGGGTGGAGGGAATACACTTACATAAGACGATACATTTAAGACAAGCGCAGGTCGTAAAAGGTGCGGAAGCAAGTCGCAGGTAAGACGCGTTGGAAAAAGAGCGTTTAAGTTGATCGTCTTGTCGATATCCGCGCTGGAAGACTGTTCGAGTGATTTTGCTTCTCCACCCCCGACATTATTGACCAGGACGGAGATAGGAAGCGACTTAATTGCAGATATATCTAGCCTGCTGCTGGCGCCAGCGTCATGCACGATGGTTACTACGTCGCGCCCAGCATGGGTTCTGTGGATTTGGCTTTTTACAACATCCAATTTTTCATTATTCCGGCCATGTAAAACGATATTAAATCCTCTTCCTGCCAACTCCATAGCCGTGGCTTTCCCGATCCCATCCGTGGCCCCGGTTACGACAGCATAAGCGCCGTTGCTCAGGTATTTTTCAAGTGCCGAAGGCCGGAGGTAAACATTCATAAAAGCAGCAAGTCTGTAAGCAGAATACAAAACTGCCGCGATACCGGTCGCTGATAAAACGGAATTCAAGAACATAATAATCTCCTGGGTTAAATTATTTCTGATCGTCAACAGCCGTCTGAATAGCCGCGCCGAGTAACGCAACCACCTTATCGGCATGCGCCGGGAGAATGGCGGGCGACTGCAAGGCAACTCGAACAGTTAAAAAGCCCATTATGTAAGATGCAATGAGCGCTGCCCGGGTGGGGGCATGCCTGCCGCCAATCAAAGGGGCCAATCGCAATACGAAATCCTTATGCAGCCGATTTGCGATGATCGGCGAAGCCGTTGGGCTGGCTGCCGAGCGTAGAAGTAGTTCGAAGGGATTGATTCCTTCTTTTTTTTCCTCAGGCCCACACATGAGGCGGCGGGCAAGGTACTCTCCAAGTTTGGCCGGAGCAGTTTCGATAAATTGTTCCGCGTTAAAAACTCCTTTTGATATTTCAGCAAATAGATCTTCCTTTGTGCCGAAATATCTATTGATTAATGCCGCGTCGATATTTGCGTCGGCGGCAATATCACGCACACCGACCTGTTCATAGCTGTGCTGGCAAAATCGCAACCTGGCGGCCTCAAGTATTCGCGTCCGCGTCTTCTTGGCATCGCGGAGTGGCTTTTTAGCGGGCTTTGTTTTTTTTAAAGACTTGGTCATTCACGACAGCACTCAGCTAATAAGTCATCATCTGTTGACATAGATATTACACCGAGCTAGCAGCATGTCAACGAATGATGACTTATGATGGATTCCGTTGTCGTAAGCAGCGTATCCCGTTAACATTTTTTTGGAGGCACAACGTCAATCGCTCTGTGGTAGTTCATCCGGTAAGCCTTGGAGCGTGACATTGTCCGTCCGTAAGGCTCTCTTCCGAAACGTTTGAACCAGGTGGCTTGCGCTGGATTGTCTTCTAAGGTCCGCGATGGGCAGGAGCGAGGAGAGAGAACCGTTAGCCGCCTGGTCGAAATGACCTTTTCCCGAAATGGCCTTTAGTCCATCGGATTATAAGGTCAACCCGATCAGCTAGAAGAGCGTCTTCGGAAATTGATGGGTTGAGGCGCGAATCTTCGGAGCTTTTTTGACAGGGCCTCTCCTGACAGACCAGAAGTATTTAGCGGATGGGGAAGCTTTGTTCGGCAGAGATATTTGAAAGGTCGCTTTCTTAATTTCCTTTTGCTTCTGCTTAACCTTACTTGATCGCTTATTCGGGATTGCTGCGAACAGCAACGTGATTGCGTCTTTATCGCGCCGGTCTAAGACTCCCAAAAGAGAACCAACCTCGACGCGCAGGCCGGTTTCTTCGCGAACCTCTCTTTTCAGCGCTTTGACCAGTGACTCACCTCGTTTGACCTTCCCGCCCGGAAGCGTCCAGAGTTTCAACCCCGCGGCCTGGCGGACCAAAAGAACACCATTGGTTGGATCTTCGATCCAGGCCATAACCGAGACTTCTTTAGTTGGACGAAACCTAGGGGCTTTTGTCGGAAGCTTCTGCATTCTTTGGTTCCACGGTCCGAACCTGAGCGGCAGCTGATCGTACAGAGTTGTGCCGCCTCTTGACCAGGTCGAATCGATTAGGGCACCCGAATCCTAAGCGAAGATTCGCTCTCTTTGTGAGTATGCCGAATATCCGTGGCTTGATCGCGCCAAAACGAATCCTCGGCAATATTGGTTGCATGGTCCCCTATTCGCTCGAGGGCGCGACCGATAAAAATGAGATCCAAATAACTGGGCAGGTTTTCCGGGTCCGCGGTAGCCCGGATTACCAGCCTTTCACCGATATCGGTCGTGACCGCGTCCAACTCCTTATCGCGGGATTTGAGGGTCCGCGCGAGCGCGCAATCTCTTTCTGCAAAAGCCCGTATGCTATCGCGAAAAATCCCTAGCGCCAGCCGATAGGCCGGCTCGAGCAAAGCGACTTCGCTCACCAAAAACCGGCCGTTTAAACGCTTCGCTCTTCGGGCAATGGTAACGGATTGGTCGCCAACGCGTTCGAGGTTCGTGCTAACTTTCATTGCGGAAACGACCTCCCTCATATCGGAGGCCACCGGGTGAAACCGAATTAACAAACCGACTCCTTCTTGATCGACCTGCTTTTCAAGCGTGTCGATTTCCTCGTCTTCCGCAACTACCTGGTCGCAGAGCTCGCCGTTGCGGGCTAGAAAAGCTTCGAAGGCGGTTTGAAGAATCCGATCAGTGAGGCTAGACATCATCAAGACATCATTCCTCAAGCCATAGAGAGCAGCGTCATAGCTGCTGCTGATATGCTTTGGTTGCTCGAGCATGCAGCCTGCATTTTACTTCAATTTTTCCGGTGCTGCAGCGATTATTACGGACAGAGAATGCACACTTTAACACCCCGTGGATCCGGCAAAGGCTTTTCAGAAAAGTCAATCTACTGTCAGTCGTCCGTTAGGGAATCAGGATGTAACTTGAAGAAGAGTTCAGGGCTAAACTGAAATCTTACGCAGACTCAAAGCAGCGGTCTCTGCTGCCCTGACGCGGGTCGGTCTCAGTCTCGATCTTGACCAGATTAGTGCCACCTACTTTTCAAGCGGTCCAAGTACTGGTTAAGCAAAAATACGCTGCAGATTGTAGTGCGGGCACGAATCCACCTGTCCTCATTTTCCGATGTCTCGACGCTCAGCAATATTCAACTATCGACCTGTCTCCAATCGGGTCTTAGCCAATCGTTCCGGCCTCCTTGAAGCTGAAATATCCCTGCCTGCCGTTCATCGGCCAGCCATGAATGACCGGCCAGGATATTTCAGCTTCAAGGAAGCCGGGACCATCGGATAGAAGGGCCAGCGGGATGTCATTCGCCTTTTGCCGAGCCGGCTGGAGCCCGATGGTCCCACCCGCCATATCGAATCCCCTTTCGAAGCAGGAAACCGACTCTTCCGTTATCAGGTTTTGTTGGTGTGCTAGTCTTAATGTCTTGGTACGGAATCTCGATGCTTTGTGCCGATCCCCACGCCGCATGGGGCGTTAAGGTATAGCCTCTCCTCAGCAATGCTTCCTCAGTATCCTTGGAAAGCGAGTTCGACTCATAATACACGGTATCCGGCAGCCATTGATGGTGGATACGAGGCGAATCGACTGCGCTCTGTATGTCCATATTGTAGTCCAGCACATTAATGATGGTCTCGAGCGTCGTTGTAATGATTCTCGATCCTCCCGGACTACCAGTAACCAAGAACGGTTTGCCGTCCTTCAGTACGATTGTCGGGCTCATCGAGCTAAGCGGGCGTTTGCCAGGCGCGATGGCGTTTTGCTCTCCCTGAATCAGGCCGAACTGGTTTGGTACTTTAGGCTTAGCGCTAAAATCATCCATCTCATTGTTTAAGAAGAAGCCGGTATCACCAGCAATGCAGCGCGCACCAAACAGACTGTTGATCGTGTAAGTGACCGCCACCGCGTTACCCCACTGGTCCACGACTGAGTAATGGGTTGTCTGCACACCTTCGTGCGACGGCTGGCTCGGTCGTAAGTTCGTCGAGCGAGTCGCCCGAATCGGATTAATCTGGGCTCTGATTTCCGATGCATGTTGCATCGAAAGCATGTAAGACAACGGAAGAAGAGGATTATAGTCGGGGTCACCCAAGAGAGTGCGATCAGCAAAGGCATGACGACTCGCCTCAATCAGGAAATGCAGCGCACTGGGGGAATGGTAGCCCAGTTTGGTCATTGGATAACCCGATAAAATGTTCAAAATCTCGGCAATCATAGTGCCACCGGAACTAGGAGGAGGCGCCAACACAAGATCAAACCCTCGATACCGACTTCGCAGCGGCGTCGATTCTTCGACGGAATAGTTCAAAAAGTCCTCTTTTGGAAAGGATCCCGCCGTTAGTACTGCTCGCATCGGCGATCTTATCTGCGATTGGTCCTTGATAAAACGCCATCGGGCCAAAGAGGGCCAACAATATGAGCGTGCGTCCGAGCTCTGGCTGCAATAGCCGGTCACCAACTTGGTAGGGTTTTCCACCTTTTAAGAAAATATTGGAGACATTAGGCTGAGTCCGGAAGCTATCAATAGGCGGGTACAACAAGTCGACATCACCTTGTCCGAGAACGAATCCGTTAATCGCTAAACCAATGGCTGGGCCGATAACCGCCGCTCGTGAAAGAGTACCGTATCTTTGCAAGGCGTACTCTAGACCGGCAGGAGTACCTGGTACAGCAACCGCGAGATAGCCCACAGTGCTTAGTCCGGGAATAACGTTCCCATTAGCATCCAGGTACATGTCGCGGCGCGCTCGGAGTGGAGCTTTTTCGCGGAAATTGATAAACGTATCTTTGCCGTTAACGCAGTGGATAGTCATGAATCCTCCACCTCCCAAATTTCCGCAAGACAGATAAGTAACAGCCAGCGCATAACCAATGGCCACTGCCGCATCGACAGCGTTGCCGCCGTGTCGAAGAATTTCTAAGCCAACGTCTGTAGCCTCATGCTGCGCAGTCACTACCATGTTTTTGATAAGTAACAGCCAGCGCATAACCAATGGCCACTGCCGCATCGACAGCGTTGCCGCCGTGTCGAAGAATTTCTAAGCCAACGTCTGTAGCCTCATGCTGCGCAGTCACTACCATGTTTTTGGTGCCAACTACGGGCACCGTGGACATCCCGCAGAGGGAGGACTGACTCCAGATCAAAACGCAAGCCAACCAAGGCATGAAAAATGAACAGGTACGCATCGGAACATCCATGTCGGGAACCGAGTATAGAAGGCATCCAGAATACAGCTAGCTAAAAAGCCGAAATGGACTCGAAAGGCTCGACGTCGGGTCTTCTTTTCTCTGCCGCGGGGTTGCCTCTGTGCCACGCCTTTATTCGAATTTCCGGGGGGACACGGCACAACGTGAGTATCGTCTCGCTGAAAAAAGTGAGATCTAAAAATGCCTACAGGTGTGTTCTGGAAAGCCCGCGAGGAGCAATTGGATAAACATCACACGCTGGGTTCGGAGTAGTGTAACTACCGGCTGGTTCCGCCGTCGCATCCCCCGGCGATAAAAATCCATCGTGGTGGTTGTCGCAAGACACTACGTTCTTGCGAAAAACTGCTTCCGAACAAGCCAAACCGCAGACCGTCGTGGCAACGCAATAACGACATCCTGTCCTGGCTCTCCACGCTCTAGTTTCGATGCCGTAGTTATGTGCAGCAGAAGCGTTAAGCTACCTCGATAAAACGCTTCACGTACCGGTAGTTCTTCGGCGCACTCCATATAACTCCACGCTCCACATAACATAATTTATGGGTAGCTACCCATAAATTATGTGCCAGGATAAAAGAGTAAGCCGAGTGGACAATAACTGGGCGAAAAATATCCCGCGGATACGCCAACGACTCGTTAAGGCTGCCCTTGGTGACGTCAATCATCGTGATCAACCGCTGGCGGGCATCAAGCAGGATAACCCGCAAAACCTCTTGATTAAAAAGCTTCAAATCTGCGCAGGCACTACAAACGGATTCGGGGCCGTCAAATGCTTCGGAACGCGCATGTCCGCTCTCGGCGATTGTCGACATCGAGAGCGCAGCCACTAAGGTCTCCGCTTTCCGACGCGGGAGGAATTGAAGCAGTTGCTGAATCGAAGCGCGGGACAAGGCCTTGATTGAACCGAAGTGACGGACCAGGGCCAACGCCAAATCTTCTTTGCCGAGAATTAGGGTCAGATGTTCAACCCCGGAAAGTGCTGAAGAACCATAGCGCTCGAGTTTCTCCGAGACCGTCGGGGAGAGGGCTCGGCGACGAAGGAGCAGCCTCTTGGGAACTATTTTGAAGTTCGCTTTCGAACTGAAAAATATGTTGAAACATATTTTTCGGCCGAAAGCGAAGCGAAGCAAAGCGACCCGCGGAAAGAGGCAGCAAGTGCAAGAGCCGCGAGCTCGCCGAAGACGGGTCGAGGATTTAAATGGAGGGTACCCCGAGGCTTGCCGAGAGAGGGCGCAGGCCGTTTAAGCCGCAGACGGCACTCTTGCGCGGGAGGCCGACCGTGGGTTCGAATCACATTCGGCAAAGCTGAGACTTCAGCGGGAGTGCTTTCAGTCGAGGCTAAGCGAGCGTGTGACAGCGCAAATGCCGCCAGTGGCAAATCTTCGTGCATCAATAGCGGGTACATCCCGTCGAGTTACGTCCTCGCCAACTAGCTCCAATGCTGTGTTATACAGAATAAGACGGCAGCGTCCCTGAGTCGATTCAGTCGTGGCCTTCTGACCACGATTGTGCTTCCAAAGCCGGAGATTTCAATCAGTTCCCCTTCAGAGCAAGGAAAGATGCCGCGTCGCCACACGACAACGCTTTAGTACACCTCATGTAAACGCCGGTTGTGCCGCGCCTCACGGAACGCGCTGACCGCCTCAGGGCTCTGCTTTACCCGCCTTTATTTCTTCTAGGTTACAGGGTGGACGAACGAAGAAGTGTGACCGCTGCTCTCCGACCTCAGGCGCGTCTGGGATAGAGACTGTCGTTAATGATAAATTCTGTGAAAATGTCTCGTTAATTAGAACGCCGAGCGCCGTGGACACGAAACGCAAGTAGAGTCCAGCCACACGGATAACTTCCTCTAGCACGCGCTCGTAGGCGGCGTACGGTTTAGCCTTTGGATCGATAGGCTCATTCTGATTCGCTGACGTCAGAGTCGATAACCCGATTAGTGGGTCGATCATTGCGAGCGTCGAAACGTGCGAGAGCATATCTCCATGGTAGCCGGCTGCGGTAACATAAAAATGCGTGTCATAGTCCTTCAGGTGTGCTTTCAGATAAACAAAATCGATCATTTTCTCGTGGTAATGAAATGCCAGATTCTGTCGGATGCGCATGAACAACTGTCCCGAAAGGTCAGAATCAAGCTGTCGCTTAACGTCTCTAATTTCATGCGGTAGTGAAAGTCCGGCTACGGTCGCTCCTAGCCTACCTTTACCAAGAGAATCCCATCCCTCGTAAATCTTTCCAACAAGCGTCGTTGTCAGAAGAATCGTTAACGCAAAATTTGCCTGTTGCTCTGGATCGCCGGACGGCTCGTTCGGAGCGTGCGGAAGCGATTGTAGAGCTGCGACAAGTTTATATGGCCAGGTTGTTTCGTTGACGAGAACACCAAGCAATAACAGCGAAGATCGTCGTTCAGCGGGAAGCGACAATAGTGCCGACGCAGGAAACCTATACTTATTAACGAGAAGTGATCTTGATATTCTGCTCCTATTCTTGCTCCATAGTGTCGACAGGAGTTGGCAAGAATGGCGAAAAGCCCACCTATTACCGCGCCGATCAAAGCGACCCCAAATTCTTTCGAGCTAAAAAATAAATAAGAAAGTACTCCGAATGCTTAAGAACGTGCTGCACGCGTCATATTTCTCTGATCGACGACAGAAGCGCAATGCTTTCGGAGCAGTTAGCATGCTAATATGAGTAACTCATCAAGCGCCTCTTCATCCGAAATTCCGCCGCCTTTATCGTTCAAAGAATTCGAGGATTTAGTCAAAAATACGGAGCGATTCTATGGGCTTGGCAGTCGTCTTTCTCAAACTATAGAGAAGAAGCCCTGCGAATACCTCATTCAAGAGGCTTCAATGGCATTTACGAAAGCGTTAATGAGTCTGTTAGGCTTCCTTCGCTTCGTGCCGTCGAGCCAATTTCATGCAAAGGAAGGGGAGAGCCTCATCGACCTTTCTTCGGCGGCGGTGATGGCGCGTCAAGTACTCGAGGACGTTTTGTCGTTCTTATATCTTTCCGAGCCCAATCTACCGAAGGAACAAAAAGATTTTCGCGAGTTCGTCTGGCGGTATCACGGATTAGGCGAATCGATAGAATCTGCCGAGCTTCTTGAAACCCTCGAATGGTCAAATCCAGATCTTCCGGCTACGCGCGAGCTTCGTAAGAAGATGCGGACTCGACTAATAGAAAACCCATTGCTCGCCGCTATTGAACAGCCTTTACGCGGTCGAGTTCGCGAAGGAGATAAGAATCAGGTCGTCTTTGATGGCAAGATCCTTGAGCGGCGCGGAATCATCACGTCACGGTACGATTTACCGCGCAAGGTACTTTCAAACTTCGTACATTTTTCGAGCTTCTCGCATTCCTTAATCCTCGACACGGGCGGTCACTGGCAGGAGAGCTGGCCTGCGTTCTTAATGCCAAGTTTATCTGTGGCCGCATTCATCGCCGAGGCTCTTATTGTCTTTATTGAGACTTTTCCACAAACCGAGTCGCTCTTAAACGATAGAGAGCAAAAGCTAATCGAGAACTATCGAGGATGGCTTAGAGACAAGAGCGCGCAGCCGAAATAGAACGATAATTGGCGAAAAGGTTCTAAGAATAAGCGGCAATTTCATTTAGAAGATCGTGAAAGCCCTCCTGACTAAACGGGTACATTTTCGGGTTACTACCGCCGATTTTTCTCACGTCGAACCAACCCGTCCCATCCTTGTTCTTGAGAATATGTACCTCCCGCGGATACGAATCTCGGTGTTCAGGGGGTACTACAAAGTAGATCAAAGAGCCGCCGCCGAAACTTATCCCGGCCGGAATTGCGCGCAAAGATATATCGCCATATCGAATATTCAAGGCGGGGGCACTGTAATGACCGTCCCAAAACTCAAAGACAGTGTCGGTTCTCTCAGTCTGAGCTGATTCGGGTAACCAGTCTTCTATCTGCTGATACAGCTTGTCTAGTTCCTCAAGATACTCATCGACTCTCTGAGCGCATTCGGGGCTCGGCGGATACAGATACTGCGAGAGGTTGTGGCGAGTTGCCATAGTCGAGTTTGGGACGGAATGGTCAAGGAACGCAAGGTTAACTTTCACTTCAGATTGGCGACCAGAGAGTGACTCGGATCGAGCTACGAGGGTAAAAAAAAAGACGGCGACGCACCCGAACGGCGCCGCAGGAAGCGTTTCCATTTCGGCAGAGGGCGCGTGGCGACGTAGCGCTGACGAGCAAACTGGTACTGCCGGTGACGACTCAGACTGTGTTGATTCCCGAGTGCCGATGCCGCCAGTTAATTCGGCATGAGCGCCGACCTGATATTCATGAATACGTCTCTGTACCCCTTCCGTGGCCCAACACAACGCGAACGCGAGCCGACGCTTTTTAACTTTATGAGCCGGATCCGCGGGTCGAAGCCGACCGAGTAGCGGAACGATGCGCTCGTCCACTGATGATCGGCAATGACTCATACCATTTGCGCCAAGGATCGTTTATCTTGAGGCCGTTCTTTGGATGATCACAAAATGGGCATCGTTTGAAACGGCGAATTTCAATCCGCGCCTCGTCAGTCAAGTGCACGTGGAGGTTCAACATAGCGACTCCTGGCCAACCTAGTGTGCCCAACCGCGGCACGATAAGGCCGTGCCGAATTGCCTCTAATTGTTTTTCACGGACGATCTCCCGATTTGGAATCACTAGCAGGCCCCAGAGATCACGACATGCAGGGTTGTTGGGAGGGTTTTGGTATTCCTGTATCCACCGAACAAAATCCCAGCAATTCGAGGTGATGACGGTGCTACACTCCTTGTGCGCTTCCCGAACAATCTCTTGATCAGTGCGGGCTATCGCTTTTTTGGTCCGTTCCCATAACGCTAGCAACGGGAAAGAATCCTCATCGACAAGAAAGCCTCCCCAGGCAATCTCGTCCTCGTGGACTTGGACACTTATCTTTGATTGCTACTTCACTTGAAAAATGGCCGAGAAGTGGCCGAGTCACTCTGATAGTCAAATATGCAATATCAGCGTAAGTCATTCTCGCGGAGGCATGCACCCGGCAGGGCTCGAACCTGCAACCCTATGATCCGAAGTCATATACTCTATCCAATTGAGCTACGGGTGCTTCGAAGCCGACAAAACTAGTCATGGGTGGGGCGAAGTCAAGGAGCGGGCTTCGCATGATCCGGCGGCTGCCGGAACGGATGACAAATTGGGGTCCCTGGGGAGGGCGCACACGGTCTTGGGGTGGTTCGTATCGAGGATGATCATGTATTGCCGAATCACCCGTTCGACGCGCTAAATGCTTGCTCAGGGCAGGCTTTTCACCGTTCACCTTTCCCAAAGATTGCCCCAATCGGGAGGTATGGTATACTCCGGGTCCGTCCGCCTTAACCGACATGCGGTCTTACTTGATATGTTTATTCGCTTGTTGCTGGTCGCCAGCACTTTAAGTATCAGTTCTGTTGCTTTCTCACAGGGGGCAGATCCGGGACCGTCACCTTCACCCACGTTGACGCCGTTTATTGTGGATGAGAGTCAGGCCGAGAAACCAACCGGGAAAAGTACGCCCACACCGAAGCCGGACCTGAATTTTCCGAGCAATCCGATTGCGCCGGCGACTCCTAAACCGGTGGAGACGAACGCCTCTGAGGGACCGTCGGTGCCGCGAGCGGAACCGGCTGCGCCCCAAGAGGTTTTGACTCGGCTACAAATTTTCCTGGATCAACATTCGTTTGGGCCAGGTAAAATCGATGGACGTTGGGGCGAGTTCACAGCGAAAGCGCTGGTCCGGTATCAGATTGCGAACGGGCAAAAGCCGACCGGCCAGATCGATACCGATCTACAGCAACAACTCGCCAGAATTTTCCCGATTTATACGACCTACACCGTCACGGATCAGGATCTGAAACAGGTCGGTAATATTCCGTATAAACCAGCTGAACAAGCGAAGACCAAAGCGATGCTTTACCGGTCAAACGGCGAGTTTCTGGGTGAACGCTTTCATTCTGATCCTGATTTCATCGCTAAGCTTAATAAGGACAAGAAGCTCGACAATTTGAAAGCTGGCGACGTGGTTCGGGTGCCGAATGTCCCACCGTTCAAGATCGAAGAGGTCAAAGAACAACCGCATATTCCGATCAATCCGGAGTATGCGAAACGGATGATCAAGATCGATACCCGTTATCGCATGTTAGATGTGTACGACGGCGATAAGCTGGTTTGTTCGTTTCCCATCACACCCGGATCGCAGAAACTGCCGGCGCCGATCGGTCTCTGGAAAGTCGTGGGAATTGCGACCTTGCCCTGGTTTCGTTGGGATGAGGCCATGCTGGAGCACGGGGTCAGGAGCGACAACTTTTTTAATATCCCTCCGGGCCCGCGTAACCCGGTTGGTATTCTTTGGATCGGCTTAAATAAGCGGGGCATCGGTATTCACGGAACGAATAGCCCGGACACAATCGGCCGTTCCGGTAGCCATGGGTGTATCCGGTTAGCCAACTGGGATGCAGCCCGGATCCTGAGCCAGGTGACCGAGGGCGACCAAGTGCTCATCTTCTAGGTTTTCGCGTCATCGCGAAGACCTAGAAATGACAGATGACAAATTGCGGAAGGGCTACACGCCCGAATCATCAAGCCGTGACGGTTTACTAATTTGTCATTTGTCATTTCCCTGGCGTGTCGGTTAGGAACGCGTTCAGATCATCTGGGATGGGTGAGTCGAACCGGAATTCTTCGGAGCCGAGCGTGAACGCCAGGGATTTGGCGTGCAGGGCGTGGCGGTCGAGTAAGAGTTGTTGGGCGAGGGCGGGTGTCCAACCGGTTTCGATGAATTCTAGGTAACAGTTCTCGTTCGGGCCGTAGATCTTGTCGCCGACGATTGGGTGACCGGCGAAGGCGAGGTGAACCCGGATTTGGTGGGTGCGACCGGTCAAGGGTTCGCATTCTAGCAGAGCGAACTTGCCGTGGCGGTTCTCGAAGCGGTTGAGGATTCGAAATCGGGTACGAGACGGGTAGCCGGAGGGATGAATGGCTTGTTTGAGCCAGATTTTGCTCGGCGCAACTGTTCCCTGGCGGAGAAGTGGTTGGTCCACCTCGAATTCGTCATCGGTGGGCCAGCCCCATGTGATCGCTAAGTATTGTTTGGTCAGCTTTTGTTTTTCGATCAGGGTATGAAGATCTCTGGCGGTATCCCGGTTTTTGGCGACGAGCACCAGTCCGCTGGTTTCGCGGTCAAGGCGAGTGATAACGGAGACTTGGCCGCCGTTGGCGATTTCAAAGGCGAGCAACTGGCAGAGTTGATGCCACAGCGTCACGGTTCCATCCGGCTTAGTCGGATGGATGAGCAGATGAGCGGGTTTATCGAAGACCAGGAAGCTCGAGTTCTCGAAGAGAATGCGGCCGCCGAAAGGTTTGGTGATTGGTGGTTGGCCTGCCATGCGCAAGCGTTAAGCGCGTCGAATGGTGATTGTGAAAGGTGAAAGGTATTTGGCCTCAGGTACTATATTCGTAAAGTCAGCATCTGGAAGCGACAGGGCCGCCTTGGCGCAGTGAATTATGACTGACGATAAATCTCCCAGCGCGGGATCAATCACCTTTCACCTATCACTTTTCACCTTTCACCAGCCCTTCCCCCTTTGCGTGAATTTAATTCCGTCTTACGTCTTTGAGGGTAAATGATTGAGCTACGCAGAATCACACGGCGATATCACCAGGGCGAAAGCCCGGTGGTCGCTTTGAACCAGGTAGATTTGCAAATTCAAGACAAAGCGTTTGTCGCCATCGTGGGTGAATCGGGCTCTGGGAAGAGCACGTTGCTGCATTTGCTCGGTGGGTTGGATAAGCCGGATGAAGGTGAGATCTTGGTGGATGGCTGGTCGTTAACCTCGGCTAATGAAAAGGAGCTCACCCAATATCGGAGGACCCGGCTAGGGTTCGTGTTCCAATTTTTTAATCTGTTACCGACTTTGAACGTGCTCGAGAACGTTTGTCTGCCTCTGCAGTTGCAAGGCCGCAAGGAGAAAGAAATCCGGCAGGGGGCCCTGGAGCTTCTGGAGATGGTTGGGCTCCAACATCGGGTTCGTCACTTTGTGCATCAACTCAGTGGAGGCGAAATGCAGCGGGCGGCCATCGCGCGCGCGTTGATCCATCAGCCGAGTCTGGTGTTAGCCGATGAACCGACCGGAAATCTCGATACGGAGAACGCAAACCGGGTAATGGAAGCGTTCCGATGGATTGGAGACCAAGGGCTGACCACGCTTTTGATTGCTACCCATAGCTCGGTGATCGCCGCTAGTGCCCATCGGGTTATCCGGCTGGCCAATGGGATCGTAGTCGGGGATGAGGCGGTGGCTCGTGCAGAGTGAGAGGTGATTGGGAAATCGTGCTCGCGCTCGTGCTCGAACTGAGCGCGTGGAGTTGCCCTAAGCGTTTTGTACTTGCATGATCAAAAACGGCGTCGCAGCTAGCACCCAAATTTTCGAGCACGAGCACGAGGAGGACCAGCGCCTCCTGACTCCTGGATTCTGGCTCCTGGCTCCTTTTTCTAGCGCAGTTGCCTATAGGGCGTGATTATGGTACTTCGGACGTTCCGCTATGGCTTTTACAAACCAGCGTACGCTGACAAAAGCGGCTAGCCTCGAGGGAACCTCCTTGCATACAGGAGAGCAGGTCGTGGTTACGCTTAAACCGGCCCCGGTCGACTACGGCATTAAATTTAGACGGGTTGATCTCCCGGACGAACCCACCATCGACGCGAGGATCGAGTTCGTGAAGCAAGTGGAACGGGCCACGACGTTGGGTGAAGGCAACGTAAAAGTTCATACTGTCGAGCATGTTCTCTCCGCGTTGCATGGGATGGGGGTTGATAACGCTGTGGTTGAGCTCAACGGGAATGAGCCTCCAATTTGTGATGGAAGCGCTGCTCCGTTTGTCGAGCTCATCCGGAGATGCGGTTTGGAAGAACAGAACGCGCTGAGAAAGGTGTTCGAAATCCGCGAGCCGCTGCATGTGGAAACGAAAAGCGGTTCATTGATGACTCTGGTCCCTTCAAGTGGTTTCCGGGTCTCTTGTACCCAGGTAGGACCAGATGGGCGGTTTACCCAATATTTTTCCACCGAGATTACCCCGGAGATCTACGAGAAAGAGATCGCGCCGGCTCGTACCTTTGTGTTTTACGAGGATGTTCAACCGTTAATGGACAAAGGATTGATCCGGGGCGGTAGCTTAGAGAACGCGGTTGTGATCCGGGGTGATTCGATCATGAGCAAGGAACCGCTTCGGTTCCAAGACGAGTTTGTCCGGCATAAAATCCTTGATATACTGGGCGACCTGATTCTGGCGGGCTGCAGGATCGCCGGTCACGTGATCGCCGTGAAGCCTGGGCACGCGCCGAACACCGAGCTGACGCGCGGTCTCTCCAAGCGTTACGCGCAGATGTTAGCCATGGTTCCTCCGCGAGTGATTCCACAAGGGTCGGCGGTAATGGATACCAAAGATGTTCTGGCCGTTTTACCTCATCGTTATCCGTTCCTGATGGTGGACCGGATCCTGTCCTTTGAAGGGGAAAAGAAGATCGTCGGCATGAAATCGGTCACTATCAATGAACCGTATTTTCAAGGCCATTTCCCGGGCCATCCGGTCATGCCGGGCGTTCTCCAAGTCGAAGCGATGGCGCAAGTTGCCAGCATATTGATGTCGAAGTCGAATCCTGGTGCGAACGGCATCGGATATTTTATGAGCGCTGATGAGGTCAAGTTCAGGAAACCGGTGGTGCCCGGCGACACCCTGATCATTGAAGCCGAATTGCTCCGGGCTAAAGGAACCATAGGAAAGGCCAGTTGCCGTTGCTTGGTTAACGGCGAAGTCACCTCGGAAGGGATCCTTATGTTTGCGTTCATCCTGCAATGAGCATTCATCCGACTGCTATCATTGATCCGAAAGCAGAACTGGGGGCAGATGTAGTAGTTGGCCCATATTGCGTGATTGGACCGGAAGTTGTCATTGGCGATAGGTGCTGGTTACAAAACCATGTCACCGTTTGCGGGCCAACCAAGATCGGGGAACAAAATCGGTTTCATGCTTATTGTTCGATTGGCCAACAGACCCAAGACCTGAAGTATGCCGGGGAACCGACTTATCTGGAAATCGGGGACAACAATTGTTTTCGCGAATTTGCCACCGTAAACCGGGCCACCACTGTTGGTAATGTTACCGTGGTTCGTAACAACGGTAATTTCTTAGCCTAC
>Ga0209240_1000333_pt1 | contig 19782 bp, 14 predicted proteins | sample GraSoi_2013_80cm_FD_185828 | JGI IMG/M metagenome (GOLD analysis project Ga0209240, IMG submission 185828) | Grasslands soil microbial communities from the Angelo Coastal Reserve, California, USA - Sample 9_17_2013_80cm (SPAdes) (version 2) | ecosystem: Environmental > Terrestrial > Soil >...
CAATCGCGGCTCCGACTTCGCAAGCCAGGACGCGGCTGAGCTTAGAATGCACAGAGCTACGTCGGACAAGTCGGCGCGCGTATCGGTGTTGTTCGCGATTCGTCCAGATAAAATCAAGTGCTCTGCGAAAGTCTGCCGGCCATTCGGGAGCGACTCGACTGAGCTCGCCGAAGTCCTCGCCCCACCAAAGTTGGCCGCCGATACGCTCTTCTGGCTTCTAGCTCCTAGCTCCTGCCCTCCGGCCGGTGGAACGCTACCCCTGCGACCACAAGCAGCATCCCGAGCAGCTGCGGTCCCGATGGGAATTGTCGCAGAACGATGATTCCCATCGCCGTGGCGGTGGCGGGGAGAAGCGACAGCAAGAGAGAAAAACTCGCGGCTGGCAGGCGCTTCATGGCGAGCTGATCGCATACATAGGGAATGACCGATGAAGAAATGCCGACTCCAGCGGCTGCGGCCAGGAGTATCGGGTTCAGAAAGGCGACCGAGGCGTCGCGTATCCCGATCGGAACAACTGTTATCAGAGCAATCAGCATGGCTGAGCCGATCGCACCTGCGCCTGTGATCACGCCGCTGGAGGCGATGGCATGACCGATCGAGACATAAAGCATGAAAAGGGCGCAATTCGCGAAAGCGAAGATATACCCGATCAACGCGTTCTTAATTTCAATGTGGGTAAGGAAATAAACGCCGGTCACGGCTAATGTCAGGCTCACAAAATTGCGGGCAGTCCGGAACCGGGAAACGGCCAAAAGAATCGGACCGAGGAATTCAATGGCGCCGACTGTGCCCAAAGGGAGCGCCGAGATCGAGAGATAGAAGCAGCTATTCATTACGCCAAGCACAACGCCAAAGATGATGAGACGGCATTGATCGCGGCGTTCCAGTCTTAAGAAAACACGCCAGGGTTTTCGGAAAAGCGCGAACACAACCGCTGCCGTAGCGATGCGCAACCAAGCAACACCCAAGGGTGCAACCTGTTGAAATAATATCACGGCGAAGGCTGGTCCGAGATAATGAAAGCAGGCGCTTATCAGAAAAAAGAAAATGGGCGGCCATTGAGTCAGGCGTGTTTCCAGCCCAGCCATCGGCGAATCCCGAAGATGCATTTACCATTTTCGCTATATCTAGCCGATTGAGCTATAGTGATAACGCAGGCGGATAGTCCTTTCTTTTTAAAAACAGATAAGAAATTTCGTGAAAAACTTTCAAAATGAAAAATCCAGTTTAGACCCCAAAGACTTGGCGATTCTGAAGTGCTTGCAGAATGACCCTCGATTGGGAATTGCCGACCTCGCCCGGCAAGTTGAGTTGTCAGCGCCAACCGTGCGAGACCGCCTGCAGCGTTTGGTAGAAACCGGTGTGATTCGGCACTGGTGGATCGATATTGATCCGCGCGCTCTGGGTTATCCGGTTTGCGTTTATATTCGGGTACGCCCGATGCCGGGACAGCTCAGCAAAATCGCAGCGTTAGCCAATGAGCTGCCTCAAGTGGTAGAGGCTCATCGGGTGACCGGAGAAGATTGTTTTATTATCAAAGCGTACATCAAAGCTTTGGAAAACCTGGATCAACTCTTGGACCGGTTCCTGGCTTTCGGCCAGACAACCACGTCGATCGTCCAGTCTTCGCCGGTGCTGCAGCGAGGGTTGCCGGTGCCGGTCAGTCGTGGGAGGGAGAGAATCTCACGCAAAGACGCCAAGGCGCAAAGATAACAGCAGAAAGGGAATAGCCGCAAAAGAGCGCATAGAATGCAAAAAGAAATCACAAAATGAAGGAGAGTTTTCAGCGCAAATCGCGAACAGGGGCCCGACGTGTCACGTGCTCACGATCCAAAACGTATGTAGCGAGTTGTCGCTGCGCCGTTCCGCCTCTGCTACCGCAAGCCTCGGCAGTCAGTTTCTATTTTTGCGTTCTTTTGCGGCTATTCCGTTTTTGCGTCTTGGCGTGAGATTTTGTACCTAGTCCGAAAGGCTGGAGAAAATTTCGTCAAACGACAAATCGAGGCCCGGAAACAGTGGGCAAGCGTAATGGTCTCCGGCACGCAGTACTACTGTCGGGTGATCGGGGGATTCTTTTCGTCGATAAACTTCGATAGTTTTAGCGGCTGGATCGACTAGCCACAATTCTTCGGTGCCTGCCCGAAGATAAGCGACTCGCTTCGGCCCCCGGTCATATTTAGCGCTAGTGCGAGAAATGATCTCAACGGCTAAATCGGGTGCACCTTCAACCCCGTGTTGTTCTACGATCGCTTTGCGATCGGCACAGACATACAGCAGGTCTGGCTGGTACACTTCGGTCTCGAGAAGGAATAGGTCGAATGGAGCTAGAAACAAAACCCCGATTGGATTCTCTTTAAGATAGTTTGCCAAGATCAGGTATAGCTGTCCTTGAAGGATTTGGTGAGAACGATCAGGACTCGGCGACATGTGTAGCTCTCCGTCGATCAGCTGGAACCGAGGGCTGCCCGGAGGCAACATTTCGTAGTCCGCTCTGGTTTGCTTTCGGAACGTGATGTCCGCACTCACAGAATGAGTATGCGCGCGGATTGAAAAGGGGTCAAAGAAGGAGTTTGAGGAGTTCAAGGAGTTGCAGGAGTCCAAGGAGAGGGGAAGAAGCCAGCGTTTCGCGATTCTGGGTTTGGTGGACCGGTCGAGACAAATTGGCTTCGCGAACCGACTGTCTAAAGATTCATCTTTGCGGCCTTCTTGTTTAAACCTCCACGTTCGTGGTCTTGGTGTTCCTCCTCCCTCACTTCCCAAACCGGAAAGGCAACCCGTTCCGGTAAAGATCGAGCTCGGCTCGGAGTGAATCGGCGAGCATGGAGTTGTTTTGCGTGGCGGCTAATTGCAGCGCGCGTTGCGCGATTTCGACGGCGTCGGAGAATTGTCCGTTCTGGGCATAGGCTGCTGCTAGGATGCGCAAGACTAGAGGGTTGGCGCCGCCAGAAGCGTCGTTGGCGTGCTCGGCTAGTTTAACTGCGATCGCTTTTCGAATGGTTGATTGCGGCGAGGTGGCCAGTGCCCAGGCGAGGTTGCCCTCCGCCCGCACATCTTGAGGATTGATTTCGAGCGCCTTCTGATAGTGATCAATCGCCGAATCCAGTTCCCCCCTCTGAAGTAATACGGCGCCAAGATTGTTGTGGGCATCGGCAGAATTCGGGTTGATTACCAGAGTTTCCTGATACTCTGCAATTGCGTCATCAACTTCTCCTCGAGCCAGAAGCGCATTGGCGAGGTTGTAACGGAGGCCTGCGTCACCCGGTTTCAAACCGACTGCCTTTTGATATTGAAAGATCGCCTCGCCCAGCTCTCCTTTCTGCAGCAGCGCGTTTCCGAGATTGGCAAAGGCGCTGGCTTCATCGGATTTAATCTCGATCGCCCTATTAAAGTGGTCAATCGCTTCGTCCAGTTGTCCCTTCTTTAGAAGAACGGCGCCAAGATTATTGTGAGCAATCCAAGCAGTGGGATTCTTGTTAATTGTCGTTTGCCAGACGGTTTCGACGTTTTTGTACATCTCGCTCTGGGAGTGGCTAAGCAGCGCCAGGGTAACGAGCAGACACCCACAGAGCGTGTAACCGGTCTTACGTTGCCAGGACCGAGCGCGTTCCAGTGTTAGTGCGATTCCGGCCGAGACTGGTACAATGATTCCGAGACAAGCTAGATACTGGAAATGGTCTGCCACCAGTGAATAGCGGAAAGGATAGATGTTGAGAAAACCCAGTACCGGAAACAGCGTTCCAATAAAGAAAAGCATTCCTGCCAACGGTCCGCGTCGCCATCGGATCGACCAGCCGAGAATCGCCAACGTGACGGCCAGTGCTAGCGGGAAAAGAAATTGCCACCAAATGGACTGACTGATCGGCCAACGCGGATAGATGAAGATCAGCTCTAGCGGCCAAAAGAGCTTACCAAGATAGAACCATACCACCCGGCCGGCGATGAGAAGGCGTTCGATAAAAGTGAAGTTATAAGCTGAACCTTCTGCCCCGATAAGGGTGCGCTCAATCCATGCCGTAAATGATGCTGCCGTTACTCCGAGAACGAAAAAAGGGACCAGCGGCCAGGTGTCTCGTTTGAAAGATAACTTGCCTCGTTTCCACCAGAAGATAACCGGCAGCGCGGCAGGTAAGGTAGCGATAACGGTTTTCGATAGGAGGCCTAAGACAAAGAGGGCTAGGGAAGTTAGGTAAGGGCCTAGTCTGCGGGTTCGATCAAATGCGAGATAAGCCAATCCGGATCCGAGATAGAAGACGCCGGAAAGTGTGTTCTTAAGTTCTGAGATCCAGGCCACCGATTCAACTTGTACGGGGTGGAGAACGAAGATAGCGGTTGCTAACCACGCTCCCGGGATCTCAAGTCGGCGCAGGATTTCGAGCAAGAGGAGCGCTGAGAAGCAGTGCAGCAAAACATTGACCAGGTGATAGCCGAGGGGGGCGTCACCCCAGAGCTGATGCTCGGCCCAGAAAAGCGTGTGTACGAATGGATAGTATTGCTGCGTGCTGCCCGGCTGGGTCCAGATCTTGATTAGTCCATCCCAGGAACGCAGTTCGGGTCGCGTGATGTGAGCGTCGTCGTCCCAGATGGGAGTTCCGTTCAGTGCGGGGAGATAAGCGAGGGTGGTGAAGATCAGTAAGAGTAAGGACAAGAGCCAATCTTGGCGCGACCAGAGCGTCCGTTGGCCGATGGCAGTCGGTTCTCTGATGCTGGTTCGAAGCCGGGTCATTGAGCGGTCCTCGACGGAGATTATTCGATTTTGGATACTTTGTCCCGTGGGGACTAAATGATGGTAGCCAGGCAATTTATTGCCTAGTATCCGTTCAAAAAGGATCCCGTCCCGTAGGGGACGGGATGATTGGGTCCGATAGGCGTGCCAATGACCGGGACGATTAGTTAACCCGGGGTAAGGATCAGACCGTGCCCTACGGGACGGAATCTTGATAGGACCTGTTCCAGGCAATAAATTGCCTGGCTACGATCATCCAGTCCCTACGGGACAGTCGAGAGCTCATCCCTACCGTTCAACCACGGAGCCGTTTCGGCGTTTGGCCTTTTTGTTTTGCACCTTGAGTTGGGGGAATTCCCGTTTGTCTTTATGAAAGTAACAGATCTCCACGAGGGTCGGCCAGATCTCGAGCGCGGCATTGATCTGACTGATCACATCATCCACGATACGGGAAACGTTTTGTTGAAAGAAATCGGGTTCGAAGCCGTAGAACGATCGGGCCAAGGTCTCGGCAAAAAGGGATAGCGCTTCTTTGCGTTCAGGGATTTTGGTGGTAGCCGCAGCTTCCAAGACTCGCCGGTGCACCGCAGAAATACGTTCCAAGATCTCTTCGCTGTCCTGCAGTGTTACTTCCCCTTCATAGTCAAAACGGATCGATAGATCATCGACGCTTTCAAGTGAGGACTTAATTTTCTTCTTCAGCAGCGTGCAAATCTCTTCGTTGAAGACATCCATCGCCAACGGGCTTCTCATGTAGTTGTTTTTTACATGAGTCTGGACGGCATCAGTATGGGCCGTGACAATGCCATCTTGCTGGATCCATAACCGATAGATGTAGTCTTCGAAGCGCAGCCGGGTAGGGAAAAAAGGGGGCAAGCCCAGTCTATTATCATAGCCCGCGACACCACAATCGATCCGCCAGTTTTTATTGGTCACGGCAGGTCGGAAATTCTCGAGAACATAGACAGCGTTCAGCTCATGCAGATCATGATGCTGCAGGTTCTCGTCATGCAGATACATCTCCAGGTAGTCCAACGCATCGATATCGTTGGTGCCGGTGCGAAAAGTCTGGGCGATCTTGACTACGGCATTTTTGGAGACAGAGCCTCGTTGCAGCAAAAGCGAATTTTCGGTGGCGAACTCCTTGGTGATGTTCGTTTCCAAATCCATCGAAGTATCGACTAGAAGGTTACCACTTTCGAAGTTGTCCGGCACTTCGCTGACTTTTTTGCCGAGGACATCTTTGAATGACATCAAAATATCGAATGATTTCTCGATATAACCGTTGTCGCCGGTCTCTTTTAAATGGCCACGACTGATTTCATCCGGTCGGAGCGATTCCGGACTGCTCTCTACCAGCGCGTATGGCCGCATATCATCGTCGGCGCTCACCAGGAATGAGCCCAGGGTGTAGATGAGAGAAAAGTTACGGTTGCCGCCGTAACTAGGCCGGAACAGCGTCCGGACCAGGGATTCGAGTTTTTTATCGCGCAGTTTCTTGTTCAGGAACTTCAAGAACTGCTCTTTCTCTCGAGGGCCAACGTAATAGAGGTCGTTAACGGTTTTGGTTTTCTCGAGTTTGGGAAAGTATTTTTCGTGATTAGCGAAGCTGGAGTCGTCGAAAACGATCATTTTGACCGAGTGGCCGTTGGTCCAAAAATGTTCGTCGTAAGCCTCGATCGTTTCAGAAACGTCACGTAGACGGTAGGTGGGTATGGCAAAGACGGTCTCTGGCAATTTCATTAAGACAACGAAAGATAAATCGCGAAATGAGCCTTGAAGCGATTTGTGTGCCGAGGTGATGCTCGCGATCGTAAGTGGCAGATTGGGAGGGGATTAAAGAGCCTGGTGCCCTTTTAGCACTCGATTCCGATTTCGCATACTGCGACGGAATCGGGAGGAAAAGATCGCAAAGAGCGAGGGTGCGGTAGGGCGAAAATCTCGGCGCGCCGATGATAGCGTTTTCTACCAAGACGATTACGCGCCGGATTTGAGCCATGCGTGCGGGTGGCATCGTCCAGCGCGTCATGGTTTCGAGACGTTAGGAGCGCAGGGAGGTGGCACGCACACGGAGCGGCTCAAATCCGGCGCGATACGATCCTAACGGTTAGCCGCATCCTCGGCGCGCCGAGACCCGCCGCCGCTACGCTTTGGCGCGGCCCTGTCCTGAGTCGTGTCACGCCTTGAGATGGGCCGCGACGTAGGCCTTGCGAAGTCGGGTTTTCGCCCCACCGGATGCTGGGTCAGGCGGCTCGCCAATTGGTGCGGCATCCATGCAAGGATAAATAATTTTTAATGCTTTCCCCGGGTCGAATTTAATCGCGTTGCCTCAGGCTACTGATAGCGACCCATCTTGGGATGGGCGCACGTCAGGTTGAATCGTTTTTTCGCGAAGGAGGAGAAGCCTTGGATCTAAACGCAGAAACTACCACGCCGGATCAGCTTCGTTCGAACCGCCGTGGATACAAAGTCAAAAGTCCCTGGGTCAGGAATCTACTGACCTTTCTGATGGTGTTCGGCCCCGGGTTAATTGTGATGGAGGCTGACAATGATGCCGGTGCCGTTTCGACCTATACGCAGGCGGGCGCCCAATACGGTCTGCATTTGCTTTGGGTGCTGCTCTTATTGTTGCCAGTCTGTTACTTTATTCAGGAGATGGTCGCCCGGCTCGGGATTGCGACTGGCAAAGGTCATGCCGCCATGATCTACGAACGGTTCGGTAAATGGTGGGGCCGTTTTTCGCTATTTGACCTGTTGTTGGTCAACTTTCTGACCCTGGTGACCGAGTTCGCCGCGATCTCGTTAGCCACGCAGCAGATGGGTATCTCACCGTCGCTCTCAGTTCCGATCGCGGCGGTGGCCCTGGTGATCCATGTGACATCCGGCAGTTACCGGCGTTGGGAGCGGATCACTTGCGTGCTTTGTTTGATCGATATTGTGTGGGTGATAATGGCGTGCTTTTCTCACGCTTCGCCGGGAGAAGTCGCTCACCAGGTGTTGATTCCCAGCATGCCAGCCGGCGGCATCACGACTAGTCTAGTCTTCCTCGTGATCGCGATTGTCGGCACCACCATTGCTCCGTGGCAGCTCTTTTTCCAACAAAGCTGTGTTGCGGATAAGCGTCTGCGATTCGCTGATTTGAAGTGGGCTCGGTTGGATACCTTTATCGGGTCTTGTTTCACCATCCTGGTCGCCGGTTCGATGATGATTGTGGGTAACGTGTCGTTTACCCATGGGCTTCAGTTCGAGGACCCGGCGAAGATGGCGGATGCGATCCGGCCGTTTTATGAGAACGGCTTTGTGCGGAACGGCATTCTGTTAATGTTTTGCAATGCCGCCGTGCTGGGAACCACCGCTATTTCTCTTTCCAGCGCATGGGCGTTTAGCGAGGTTCGAGGATGGAAGCACGGCCTGGATACCAAATTTAAGGACGCTCCTGGTTTCTATTCTATTTATGCGGTCTGTACGTTGGTAGCTGCTTCGCTGGTTTTGATACCGGGCGCACCACTCCAACTGATCATTCTGGGCGTACAAGTACTGGCCGGCATCATTTTGCCGTCCGCCATTATTTTTCTGCAACTCTTGCTCAATGACCATCAGCTCTTGGGCGATCGTTGGGTTAACCGGCCGTGGAACAACGTGATTAACTGGACGATTATTATCGTCCTCTTTCTGTTGTCGCTGATCTTGGCGGCTCAGGTGTTAGCTCCGTCACTCTTTCCGAATAACTAACTAACCGTGCGTCCGGCTTTCTATGCTCAACAACATAAGGACACATAGCCGTTGTCCCCGAGGGACGAAATGAAGGTAGCGACTCGACTGAGCTCGCCGAAGTCCAGGCAGTTTACTGCCTGGTATGCGTTCCAAAACGGAATCCGTCCCGTAGGGTACGGTGTGAAGATTACCCCCCTGATCGGTGTCGCTTTTTCACGTGCCTTGCACCTTGGAGTTACGAATACACGTTGTTCGAATGGTAAAGCCTGGGGAGCAACCCATCATACCGTACCCTACGGGACGGGTCCTTTTTCAATCTGTCCCAGGCAGTAAACTGCCTGCTACCATCATCTGGTCCCTACGGGACAAAAACCCAAATCTATGAGCACACTATCTCATCAACTAACAGATCCACTAAAGAATGAGCCGAACGATGATTTCTTTTACGTTGTTCATCCTTTGGATGATCTACCGGAAGAAAAGGTAAAGTCAGATCATCTGCCACCGCTGAAGATGACTCCGACCGTACGATGGTCTCTTTTCGCCTTGCGTGCTTACCTGATCATTATGATGCTGTTACTGGCCTATCATGTGGTCGATCTGGCGAGGCAAGTTTGGCGATGAAGTGCCGCCGCCGATGCGATCCGGCAAACACGTGGTGTCCGGATTTTGAACGACTCGCGGTAGGCAGACAGAACTTATGCGAATCCTGTTTGCTGATGACGATGCCAGAGTTGGGAAGCATGTGCGGCAAGCGTTGGTCGCCGAGGGTTACGCGGTGGACTATGCAGAAGATGGGGATGAGGCGCTCTGGCTCGCGGAGAACAATCCGTATGATGCCATCATTTTAGATGTCATGATGCCGCTACGCGATGGCTTTACTATCGCCAGAGCGTTGCGGCGAAAGAATGTCCAGGTACCGATTTTGTTTTTGACGGCAAAGGGCGAAATCGAGGATCGGGTGCGCGGACTGGATGTCGGCGCTGACGACTACATGGTCAAGCCCTTTTCTATCGTCGAGCTGTTGGCCCGGCTCCGGGCATTGCTGCGGCGGCAGCGTCCCCAGGCTTCCAATGTCTTACGGTTCGAAGATTTGGAGTTAGATCTCGTCTCCCACCAAGCCAGTCGAGGAGGAAAAGTAATCGAACTTACTAACCGCGAGTTTGCGTTGCTGGAGTTGTTGATGATGACAGCGCCCAGGCCGGTAAGCAAGGCGGTCATCATCGAGCGGGTCTGGAATCAGTTCTTTGATTCGCAAACGAATGTAGTCAATGTCTACGTGAACCATCTGCGGGCGAAGATCGATCTCCCAGGACTAGTGCCGATTGTGCAGACGGTGCGTGGTGTCGGATTTGCACTGCGAAAGCCCGACCCATGAGAGCGGCTTGGTTAAGATTTGCATTCTGGTTTTTTCTTACGTTTGCCGCGGTTTCGGTTTTCTTTTTTGGGAGCCTTTATTTATTCGCGCGACCAGCGTTAGAAGCCGGCCTGACCGGAAGGGGTGCCGAAGCGGATCTCGGTCCGGCGCTGGCGACAAATCTGGGGCTGGCCTGGATGGTTAAGGTTTTGGTTTTATTCGGTCTCGTGATGGCGATCGCCTTTGCGGTGGTAGGCTGGCTGGTGGTGCGCAAGACCTTTGCGCCGATTGTTGCCTTGAACGATCAATTGAGCTCGATCGAACCGAACCATTTGCAGGTGCGGGTTCAAGTTCAGACGGAGGACAAAGAGCTCAACGAACTACAGGACCACATCAACGGTTTGCTATCGCGAATCAGTTTGAGCTTCCATCAGCTGCAGAGTTATTCCGCGCAGGTCGCCCATGAATTGCGCGCGCCTTTAACTATCATCCGGTTGAAAATCGAAGAGGCGGCCGACAAGATCGAGCCGGCTCTAGCTGAGGAGATTCAAACGGAACTACTTCGACTCACCATGCACGTGGAACAGGCTCTGTTGATCGCTCGGGCTGAGCAGGGCCATTTGCGACCGAACCCGACGCGGTTTGACCTGGCGGACCTGTTAGAAGACGTCGCGCAGGACTATCGTCTTTTGGCGCGCGACCAGGACCGGCAAATCGAGGTGGCAGCGCAGAAGAGTCCGGTTAGCGCAGATCCGAAGTATTTGAAGCAGATCCTATATAGTCTCCTCACTAACAGTCTCCGCCACGGGCGCGGGACGATCTACGCGACATTGCAGCAGGTACCGCCGATAACAATTTTGTCCATCCGGAACCAGGTTAAGACCGAGGACTCAGACGAGACCCTAGATCTAGGCCTGGGGCGCCGGATTGTGGCTGCCTTAGCCGCATTACAGCAGAACATGCAGGTTAAGACTGACCGAAGTGAAGGCTGGTACGAAGTAACTCTTTCCATCCGCGACGTGGCGACACCTGCAGCCAAAGAGACGGTCGATAGCTTGTCGCGCCATAGCGAAGCGGAGGCGGACCTGTCGCGCCGTAGCTCCGGAGGTGCGGAAGAGATGGACCTCAAGGACAGCGTTTAAACGTGATGTTGAGTTTTCGGACACAATCCATAGGAACCAAGCAGAGACGGAAACCTCCATCGTTTCGCATTCGTCCGCAGACCCTGGACGCGGCCTATAGCAGCGTAGAGGAAGTCTTGCACTCCTTAGGAACCACTGAACAAGGATTGAGCGACGAGGAGGCGCGAGATCGTTTGCTGAAGCAAGGATCCAATGAGGTGACACTCAAAGGAAAGGTTCCTTTGGTCTGGCAGTTTTTCAGAAATTTCGGGAACCCATTTGTGGCGCTGCTCTGCGTGCTCAGTCTTATCTCATTCTTTCTAGGGAACGCCCAAGGCGGCTTTTTGATTCTAGTGATGGTGACGATTAGCGTGCTGATGCGTTTCGTGCAGGAGTACCGATCCAACCGGACCATGGCCGAACTTCGAGCCTTGGTGGGTACAACCGTGACCGTGCTCCGAATCAGTGATAAGGGCGCAAGTCGTCGCCAGGAAATACCCCTGAGAGAAGTTGTGGTGGGCGATATCATCATTTTGAGCGCCGGTGATATGATCCCGGGCGATGTGCGGATGTTGTTCACTCGCGACCTGTTTGTTAGTCAGTCTGTTTTGAGCGGCGAGGCATTGCCGGTAGAGAAGTTTGAAACTCTCCACGAACCGAATCGAAGGACTCGTCCATTGAGTAGAGAAGACCCAACCGAGGTTTCCAACCTCTGCCTTATGGGTACTAACGTCGTAAGCGGGACGGCGACGGCGGTCGTTCTGGCGACGGGTGACGCCACGTTATTCGGCTCGTTGACCAGAAAAGCCATCGCTCAACGGGGGTTAACTAGTTTCGATCACGGCATCAACCAGATCAGTTGGCTGCTGATCCGTTCGATGTTGTTGATGGTACCGATGGTTTTCCTGTTAAATGGGTTCAGCAAGGGTGAGTGGGGTTCTTCCTTTCTTTTCGCGTTATCGGTCGCGGTTGGTCTGACTCCGGAAATGTTGCCGGTTGTCATTGCGGCAAATCTCACCCGCGGCGCGATTGCGATGTCTCGTAACCGAGTCATCGTAAAACGGCTTAACTCCATCGAGGATCTCGGCGCTATGACCGTGCTATGCACGGATAAGACCGGCACACTTACGATTGATCGGATCATTCTCGAGCGTCATTTGGATGTGCTCGGTAACGAGGACGACGAGGTTCTGGAATACGCTTATTTGAACAGCTATTTTCAAAGCGGCCTCAAGAATCTGCTGGATACCGCCATCCTTGAGCACGGCGAACTTCATGAGGCTCTGCGCGTCAGTGAGAGTTACCGAAAGGTAGACGAGATACCGTTCGATTTTGGGCGCCGCCGAATGTCGGTCATCGTGGAGAAAGAGAAGCAGCAGCATGAGCTGATTTGCAAAGGCGCCGTCGAAGAAATGCTTTCCGTGTGTTCGTTCGCGCGGGTCCGTGGTGAGATCATCCCGCTATCTCCACAATTGGTTAGTCAGGTGTCGCAGGTCCGCAGCGAAATGAATGAAAAGGGGCTGCGAGTGTTGGCGGTAGCTTATAAACAAATCGATCTGGAAGATGCTAACTACCAATATCGAATAAACGATGAAACCGGTCTGGTACTCGCGGGTTTTGTCGCTTTTCTTGATCCACCCAAGGAATCAGCGGCAGAAGCTCTCAGTGCGCTGCAACAACACGGGGTCAGCGTAAAGATATTAACCGGCGACAATGAGTTGGTAACCAGGCGGATTTGCCAATGGGTGGACCTGGAGGTGGATGGGGTGTTGTTGGGAGGCGAGGTCGAATCGATGGACGACCGCGAACTCCGGCAGGCGGTTGTTAGTACAACGGTGTTCGCTAAGTTAACCCCATTACAAAAAGCTCGGGTAATCTCGGCCTTAAAATTAGCGGGTAACACCGTGGGATATCTGGGGGATGGGATTAACGACGCCCCAGCCTTAAGGGAAGCGGATGTGGGTATTTCAGTAGATACGGCCGTGGATGTAGCCAAAGAGGGTGCCGATATCGTGATGCTGGAAAAGAGTTTGACCGCCGTGGTGGACGTGGTCATGGAAGGGCGCCGCAACTCCGCCAACATTGTTAAATATGTTAAGATGGCAGCCAGCTCTAACTTCGGCAATGTGTTGACCGTGTTAGGCGCCAGCGCTTTCTTGAGTTTCCTGCCAATTCTACCGCTTCAGCTGCTTGTCCAAAATTTGTTGTACGATATCTCGCAGATTACGATCGCCTTCGATCCAGTAGATCCGGAAGACGTCGTTAAGCCGCGTAGTTGGCAGACCCAGAGCATTGGACGGTTCATGCTATTTCTTGGGCCGCTCAGTTCGTTGTTCGATCTTGCCACGTTCGGTATTCTTTTTTGGGTAATCGAAGCAAACCCAGGGGGTCAGCACGCGGTATTTCAATCTGGGTGGTTTATCGAGGGACTCTTATCGCAAACCCTGATTGTCTATATGCTTCGAACCCGGAAGATTCCGTTTGTACAGAGTTGGCCCGGCGGCCCGCTCCTGATCAGCACGGTCAGCGTCATGATCCTGGCTGCGGTGCTACCATTCTCCACTATTGGGTCCGCGATTGGGTTGGTGCCGGTACCTCCAGTCTATTTCTTTTGGCTGGGAGGAATTTTGCTAACCTATTGTTTGGCCGTCCAAGTTCTTAAGAAGTGGTACTTGTCTCGGTTTAAGGGGTGGATTTGAGCCCAATCCCGTAGGGATTAAATGAACGTAGCCAGGCAATTTATTGCCTGGAAGAGGTCCAATTGAGAATCCGTCCCGTAGGGCACGGTCTGATTGGGTCCGGTAGGCGTGCTACGATCAGGGACGATTAATCAACCCCGGGGTAAGGATCAAACCGTCCCTACGGGACGGATCCCTTTTTGAAACGGATTCGAGGCAATAAATTGCCTGGCTACGATCATTCAGTCCCTGCGGGACAAAGTCCGGCAAGTCCCTACGGGCTTAGGTCTCTGGATCGACACCGATCACGCGGACAATGCTGCTGACAGGGTTTTCTGATGAAGCCAGGCATCATCGCCGGTCAGACTGGATTCATCGGGATCGGCACCCACATTGTGGGTGCCGGTGTTACCGTCGGCGCTTCGTACGATGGCGTATGCCACGGCGGTCAAATGCGTATTGATTCGGCGGAAGCAATTCAGCAGATCAAAGAAACAGGTGTCCAGTTTTTGACCCGGCGCCAGGCTCTCGAGATGCCGTCTGCGAATGGCTCGGTAACGGTTGCTGATCTCTTCCTTCTCCTGGATGAAGCGGTGCGCCATATTAACGTCTTGAGTCATCAAGAGCACCGTCGCTTTTTGCATACGCTCCAGGGTCCGGTTCAGAATGCTTTCTAGCTCTGCCTGGTCCTCGGGCTTCAGTTCTTGCGACGAGCGAGCGGTTTCAAAGGAAGCGTCGGCTAGATCTCTTTTGATCAAGGTAGCCACGATCGCAAGCTCTTGAGAGTAGTCGAGCAGGTTGAAACGCCAGTCGATATCGGTTTCGCTAAGGTTTTCGTCCCCGATTTGGCTGACATACTCTTTCAAAGCCGCCTGCATCGCAGCGATCCGGTCGTGCCAGTCTTTGATTTTGGCTTGCCGGTCCGATTTGGTTCGCATGGTCCAGACCGTTCGCAGCATCAATTTCAGATGATCCAACATTCGCAGTTCTTCCCTGGCCGCCTGACTGAGCGCTAGCGAAGGGGTTTGCAAAAGGAGCGGATCGAGAAAGACGCCCGGTTCATCTTGTTCCTCTAACGTCTGCGAAGGAATCAGGAAGGTGAGTCCGCGCGATATCAGGCCCAAGATAGGTAGGGCGCAGATGCCAATGACGACATTAAAAAGGGTATTCAGATTCGCTGCATGCCGATCGATACCGCCCGGAAGGACGGTCATCAGGTAGGAAGCGAGGCTAGAACCCCCGATGAGAATCAGCAGCGCGAAAAAGCTCTTCAAAAGAATACTGGCCAGGGCTAGCCGGCGTCCTTCGATGCTTGCCCAACCGGCAATCATCGTCGTTAGACCGATTCCCAAGTTCGCACCGAGAACCCAGGGCACCAGAGTGATTCCGGATACAAGGCCTCCCTTGGCCAATCCGATGCCGAGACCGATGCAGGCAGTCGAGCTTTGTAGTACGAGAGCCAGTAGAGCGGCGCTCACAAATACCAGCCAGGGGTAGTGATCAATCACCGAGAAAAGCACGCGCAGGTCTTGATTACCGGCTGCGAGCCTGCCGGCATAGCTGATGGTGCTCATAGCGAAAAAGATGAAGCCCAAGCCTAGAAAGATCTGACCAGTGCCGCGAAACAGGGTCCGGTTTAGAAACAAAAAGCCAATGCCGCCAATGACAATGAAGATGCCGGCAAAGTCTTGCAGATCAAAGGTGATCAGTTGAACCGCAACCGTGAGCCCGATGTTAGCTCCAAGTAGTACCGCTAACATTCGCCCGGCGGTTAGAGCGGTCTGGTTCAGCATCTGGACCGAAAGCATGGCGATAGCGCTCGAAGAAGGCGAGATTACGCCGGCGACGATTCCCGCCAGAAAGGCCTTGTAGCGGTTCTGAGCGGTGCTCTGCAGCCAATCTACTAACTGGTTTCCAAACAACCGGTCAAGCCCTTTGCGGAGATACCGCATCCCGAGCAAGATGAGAATGATCGCTGAGGTGAGGTTGATTAAGGCCATGATGGTTTCCTTAGTGTGAGTGTGGCGATTCCGCCTTCGCTTCGCTTCGGCGCGACAGGTCCAGCTTCTCCCGCGTCCGCGGGATATGGCGCGACGGCGAATGAGTCCAACTTTTCACGGATTGGGTAGACTTCCATGGATAGAACGGATCAAGCAATCGCGCGCGTACGGGTTTGGCGGTAACGAAGGTTAACAATAAAATCGTCACTGGGACTGGGGCCGACTTGGTTAGCTGGAAGCAGGTGAGAAATCGTAGCGTGCGTGGCCGCTTCACCCTCGCGCTCCATCCCAGGTTCACAAGTAACTTCCTGAGTTTACTTTCCTTACATCGGGCGGTGGTGGACGCCTGTCGAAGCATCCGGCGCTCGGTTGATCCTGAGCCGAAACGCGATGATAGCAGCCGGAGCAAGGTAGCGAACTCATGTTGGCGCACCGAGTTCTTCCGCATGGCGCAGGCCAAACGCCGGAATCCGCCCCGGTAACGTCCTGTTTGAATCTGAAAGTCGTTCATGACGAGTATCGGTCAGAGCCGTTGGAGAAAAGTCTTCAAAGAAATAGACCCCCGATGGGTTAAGACAGGATGGGGCGTTAGATTAAAAAAGCTTTATGTGGTCCGACAGGGATGTGCTCGTGCGGAGCTTCGTCCTCGTCCTCGTCGTCGTCGTCGTCCTCGTCCTCGAAGATGTTCTGTGGGGTTGATGTGGAATCGATAACGTGGACAGTAATGACGGTTTGTTGTCCCGAAGGGATTGAATGATCGTAGCCAGCCTCGAAAGCTTTCGGGGCCGGGATGTGTCCAAAAAGGAGCCCGTCCCGTAGGGACTGGATGATCGTAGCCAGGCATCCCGCGGCCGCGGGATTGCCTGGAATTATGTGTAGAAAAGATCCGTCCCGGAGGGCACGGTATGATTCCAGAGCCCGAGACGTATTCTGCCGGTACACGTTCGAAGACCCAGATTTCGTCTCTTGCGACCAAGCGCGATAGCAATTGCACGACGGTTCGAGCTTACGTATTTCAGGGGCAATCGAATCACACCGTTCCCTACGGGACGGATTAATTTTTTGGCGAATTCCAGGCAATCCGCGGCCGCGGGATGCCTGGCTACGATCATTCAGTCTACGGGACAAATTCCGACAAGTCCCTTTTGGGGACAACAAACCGTCAGTACATGCCCACATTTTCGACTCCACATCACAGAACATCTTCGAGGACGAGGACGACGACGACGACGAGGACGAGGACGAGGACGAGTGAGCACGAGCGGGAGGTGAGAGCTCACCCATACCGAAAATCGCCGAACCGAACCGAGCACTTGACACATCCGGCGGCTGACCGATGTACGTAATACTATCAGTATCTTCAGAACCTTCCCCCAGGACCCTTTGAGCTAGGATCAACGGGTCAACCTAGGAGTTAACATAAACATGGATGTACGCATCTCCTCCCTTGCGGCATTGACGCTTTGTTTTGCGTCTCCTGTGTGTTTAACCGCACAGCAATCAACCGGCTATTCAACGCGTTCGACGTCCTTCAATCTGTCACAAAAACGCTACGTCGCGGCCGGTGACCGTGCCTATGTCGTGGGCGTTCAAGACGGAACCTTTCAGCCGATAGGCTGGCATATCACGGGAACGATGGGCGGCGTCTGGTCACACCCAATCAAGCTGCTTGAATCTTACAGTTTGTTGTTAGGAGGTTCGGCCTTGCCGGCAGCCCAACAGTTCACTTCGGGTCCCGGTTTTGTGCAGCTCAATTTTCCGACGACGAACGGCTTACAAATCACCCGGACAGAGTTCGCTCCGGATGGTTTGCCCGTAGTATTGGTGGGGTTGCAGATCCAGAACACATCGTCCCAGAGCGTCACCACCACACTCGGTCTTCAGGCCGTTAGCCATATCATACCAGCTTATCCCTGGTCGGGAACGACACCGAGTTCAACCCAGTTAGATAAACAAGACAATGTCCAGTTCGATCCCCTGATTTCGGGGTTGACTTTCTCGGAGCCGGATCAGCCGTGGTACGCGATGGTGGCAGGCCGCGCTACGAAACAGGGTCCTCAGGATTCAGTGAAGTTCGTCGGTGCCAGCGGGCTTGGCGCCGGGCAGAATAACGAAGCGACAGGTCAGCTCTCCTGGGATCTCACGATCGCGGCTGGTTCGACGGTTGAGATCTGGTTCGGTGTCGCCGGTACGCATGTATTCAAATGGGAAGCTTACGGCGCGCTTTTTGCCGGGCTGGCGACCCCCGATTGGCTATTGAGTCGCAAGATTGGTCAAAGAGTTGCCGTTCTGGCGCTCTCCAACGTCACGATTCCGGACCAAGCCGCTCAGGATGCATTTAATTGGGCAAAACTGAATCTGGCGGACATGAGCCGCACCGTTTTGAATGCCGAGATTCGTGATACCAAAGAAGGGAACGTTTATCCGTCCCCCCTGGCCGAGTTTCCGCTTTTGTCAGGGTTCGGAGCCGGGTATCCGGACTATCCCTGGTTCTTCGGAACCGACGGCGCGTACACGACGTTTGGTCTCGTAGCAACGGGTCAATGGGAGACGGCGGAGAACCATTTGAACCTGGTTCGAAGCGTTTCCCAAGCGGTGAACGGCAGCACCGGCAAAGTACTGCATGAAATTGTAACCGATGGTTCCATCTATTTTGGCACGAACGCACAGCCGGGCGATACCAACGAGACTGCTGAGTTCGCCAGTGCCGTGGCGACGGTTTGGCGTTGGTCAGGAGATGACGGGTTCCGAGACCAAAACTATGATTTCATCAAGGCTGGTCTCAATTACGTGGAGACCACGCTTGATACTTATGGAGATGGTTGGCCGGAAGGCGCCGGTATGGTGGAAGCAAACGGTATGGGCGCAAAGAAGCTGGATGTCGCGGTCTATACCATTCGCGCTCTGAATGATCTGACCGAAATGGCGACGAGCAAAGGAGACGCGGCTACCGCTACGTGGGCCAGCAGTTTGGCTACGAAATTAGCTAAGAAGTTCGATGCCGATTGGTGGATTACTAGTGCGGGGCTTTATGCCGATTCGTTGGAGCTGAACCATAAGGTTCCAACTGATCCCGGTGCGGCCACAGGCAGTGCGCCAGTCACTCAGCTAGAACAATATTATTGGACGAACGCTACCCCCATGGAGACGGCGTTTGCTCTGGTTGCGCATGCTGCGACCGCGTTTACTCAACTTGAGAACACTCAACCGCCAAACCCGATCTTTACCGGGGCGACCGGGTTTTATCAGCAAGCGCAAACCTCCACCAGCACCGGAAGCCGGCAGGCGTCGGCGGTAAACACCGGGGTGATGGCGGTTGCAGAAGCGAACTACGGCCGGATGGACAAGTCGCTAGAGTACCTGGAATTTGTCGCTTCCGAGTTAGATATCGAGCAGCCAGGTGCGTTACCGGAGCTGTTCAACAGCCCTGATTACAACTATTTCCAGGCGTTCACCGGACGGGCGATGGTGATGCAGGCTTGGTCTTCGTACGGGGTGGAATGGCCCATCATCTATCATTATTTAGGAATTCGGCCGGACGTTCCGAATGGGCAGTTGGTGGTGATTCCAGAGCTGCCTGCCGCTTGGCCGACGCTTTCGGTGAGTAACCTTCGGGTGGGGAACGGGACCATTGCGGTGAGCGCGAAACAGAATGGGGGTCAGTATACCACGACGCTTACTGCGCCGACTGGGTATTCTGTGCAGATCGGTTATGTGATACCGGCTGGAACCAAACCCACATCCGTTACACTTGGCGGCACGCCGGTGCAGTATCAGACGATCACAACGACTCGCGGTAACGAGGTGGTGGTACAGACAGCCTCCGGGCCGAATATGACGGTGGTTATTACTGCGAAGTAACGGTTGGTGGTTTGCCGTTAGCGGTTTGCCGTTGGCGATACACGCCGAGGGCCTGCTCCATGAGGCCTGAAGCGTGTCTCGCTATTGTGTCCCGTCGGGGCTCACAAGGCGCTTCGTTCTCGTCCTCGTCGTCCCGCCTTCGCCAAGCCTACGGCGCGGCAAGCTGTCCTCGAATCCGGCCGCGCGGAGTAGGGAGTAATGGAGTAATGGAGTAATGGAGTATTGGAGTACTGCGCCAAGTCCGAATTGCACCCGCGTAGCGGGAAGGGGTGCTGAATGAACGTAGCCAGCCGCGAAAGCTGTCGGGGCTGGAAGGGCTGAAGAAAAC
>Ga0209240_1000334_pt1 | contig 19733 bp, 14 predicted proteins | sample GraSoi_2013_80cm_FD_185828 | JGI IMG/M metagenome (GOLD analysis project Ga0209240, IMG submission 185828) | Grasslands soil microbial communities from the Angelo Coastal Reserve, California, USA - Sample 9_17_2013_80cm (SPAdes) (version 2) | ecosystem: Environmental > Terrestrial > Soil >...
GCCCGCATCGCTACGCGAAGCGTTGCGGGCGGGAGTGTTGGAGTACTGCGCCAAGTCCGAATTGCACCCGCGTAGCGGGTAGGGATGCTGAAGGGGCGGAAGATATTTGTGATCGGCGCTCCATTGGTCAACCCTGCACACCCGACGCACCGGTTCTACCGCCCCTTCGGGGCGGGGCGTTTTATTAATCGGCACCTGGGGTTGAAACCCCAGGCTGAGTCCTATAGTCCCTTCGGGACAAAACTCGACAGTTCCCCAAAGGGGACAAAAGCACACGTATCTGGAAAAAATCCGCGCGCACCCAAGACTAACCAAAATCATGTGAATTAGGAGTCTCTAACGCAAAGGTGGGCAAACGTTCAATATTCTGAGCTCGCACATGAATTACCCCTTGGCGACTTTGCAAAATTCCTTCCACTAGCAAGAAACTCTCCTGAGTAATAATCAGGCGATACCGTTCGAACATATTAGGTGTAACGATCACATTGATAATACCGGTTTCGTCTTCCAAACTTAAAAATACAAAACCTTTGGCGGTACCGGGTCGTTGCCGGCAGATAGCGAGACCAGCAACTCTTAGCCGGGTGCCGTTGGCGGCTTGAGGAAGATCGATGCTTCGCCAGATGTTATCGGGAAGAGATGACCTTAAATAGGCGAGAGGATGTGGCCCGACAGTTAAACGCACGGTGGAAAAATCTGCAGTTAAACGTTCTACGCGTTCCATTTGTGGCAATGGATCCGAGGGCTGGTCTAAATGGGTAAATAACTCTCCTTGATAATGCGGAGCTTCAACTAGCCAGAGAGCGTGGCGACGATGAGTCGCTAACGGATTTAGGGCGCCGGAAGTGGCCAGAATTCGTAACTCATCACGATCGAAATAGGTACGGTTTCTAAAATCTAATAGATCGCGGAATGGGCGGTTTTGGCGTTCGCTGATCATTTGTTGGACGTTCGTGCTGCTGAGACCGCGAGATAAACAAAAACCTAGCCGTATTACCTTGTCTGCTATTACGGTGCAGAACCAATCCGATTCTGTAACTGATACCGGCAGAACCCGAAGCTGATGACGTTGAGCATCCTTGATCAACGTAGCCGGAGCGTAAAAACCCATCGGTTGATTATTTAGCAGACTGACATAGAACTCGGCGGGTCTATGTACCTTTAACCAGGAACTAGCATAGGCGATCAAACCAAAGCTGATGGCGTGCGATTCCGGGAACCCGTAAAGCGCAAATGAAGAGATCGCCGCTAAAATTTTTTCGGAGACTTCCTCGCTCACCTGGTTATCTGCCAACGCTTTTCGGAGTTTCTTGGCGACGCGTTGCATCCGTTCTTGAGATCGATGAAAGCTTAAAGCCCGACGCAATTCTTCCGCTTCATCGCCGGTGAAATTAGCCATGACCATCGCGATCTTGAGCATCTGTTCTTGGAAAAGAGGAACTCCTAAGGTTCGCTCTAGGACCGGCACTAACCGTTCATCTAGATAAGTGATCTCCTCAGAGCCCTCGCGTCTGGCTAAATAAGGATGCATCAGATGACCTTGAATAGGGCCAGGCCGGATAATAGCGACCTCAATAACCAGATCGTAAAACCGGCGCGGTTTCATTCGGGGTAAGGTTGCCATTTGGGCACGACTCTCCACCTGGAACACCCCGATAGTGTCAGCGGCGCAAAGCATATCATAGGTCTGCTCGTCATCCTTGGGGAGTTTCGCCAGATCAATGGGATGACCACGTTGAGAACAGATTTCAATGGCATCTTGCAAAGCGGCCATCATGCCGAGTCCAAGCAAATCAACTTTCACTATGCCTAGATCTTCGCAGTCCTCTTTATCCCATTGGATAACGGTTCGATTCGGCATGGTGGCGTTCTCCAGTGGCACAATCGAATCCAACTGATTTTCCGAAATCACCATACCACCGGAATGTTGTCCCAGATGGCGGGGTAAACCTTGAACCATTTGATATACGTTCAGAAAAGCGGGGACACGAGGATGCTGAAGAGATAGTCCGGATTGTCTCAGTTGTTCGCGTGCTTCCAACGTGTGGGGGAAATCACCGCTATGGTGTAGTCGGGAAAATCGATCCATGACATCTTCAGGTAAATTCAATGCTTTACCGATCTCCCGCATGGAGCTGCGTCCGCGGAAACAGATGACATTTGCGGTCATGGCGGCTCCCTGCCGGCCATAGCGACGATAAACCTCTTGGATAACGGCTTCACGGCGATCGCCGCTGGGTAAATCCAGATCGATATCCGGCCAACCTTTTCTACCTTCACTAAGGAAACGTTCGAATAATAGATTGTTGCTGATGGGATCGACGGGAGTGATCCCTAAGCAAAAACAAACTGCGCTGTTGGCCGCACTTCCTCGGCCTTGCACCATGATGTTCTGCCGCCGGCAAAATTGGATCAGATCCCAGACAATAAGGAAATATCCTGGGAACCCTAACTTACGAATTAAAGCGAGTTCTCGTTCAATTTGTTGGCGAACTTTGGACGTTATCTTTTGGTAAAGCCGGCGGGCGCCATCCCAAGTTGTATTTTCTAGATGACTATCCATGGTTTCTCCTGGAGGAACAGAGAAACGAGGAAATTCGTAGCCTAGATTTTCCAACGTAAAATCGATTTCGTTAGCGATAGCGACACTGTTAGCGACTGCCTGGGGGAGATCGCTAAACAGCGCGTACATCGTGTCCGCATTTTTTAAGTGACGTTCGGTGTTCGGCTCGAGTAGCTGACCGGCAAGATCAAGATGCGTATGATGACGCGCACAGGTAAATACATCCAACGCCATGCGCTGATCCGGCGTAGCGTAAAGGACGCCATTAGTAGCGACGAGTTTTAAACGATGTTTTTCGGCCAGCCGTAGTAGTTGTCGTTCGATCCATTGTTCATCACGTTGCTGGTGACGCTGGAGCTCGATAAATAGGTGGTCAGCATCAAAGCACAGCTTTAGATCGGCTAAACGTTTATCCGCAGCAGCAAAATCGCCATTAACCAGGGCACGATGCAAAGGTCCTTCCAAGTCACCAGTGAGACAGATCAGGCCTTCTCTAAATTCGGAGAGTTCCGACCAATCAATGGAACTTTCATTTTTAGGTGAACGCAATTTTGCTCGCGAGATTAGCCGGCAAAGATTTTTATAACCGGTACGAGATTTCACCAAGACCGGTAAAACCGAACCGTCAGTCATGGTGATCTCACTCCCCACTAAGGGCCGGATACCTGCTTCCTTAGCCGCAGTATAAAAGCGAGGAGCACCAAATACTCCATCCCGGTCGCATAACGCTAGCGCTGGCAGTTCCTGATCAGCGGCAACGTAAGCGAGGTTTTCCGGCGAAGAACTGCCTCGCAAAAAGCTAAATGCGCTACGCGCGTGTAGTTCGGCGTACATTTGCTGTTAGCGGTGGCCGTTTGCGGTTATCTGTTACGTTTGCACGATCCCACACCCTACCATGGCGCTTGCTCGCTAACGGAAAACTGCAAACTGCAAACCGCAAACGGCCAACCCCTCAATCATATCCTCCCGTGATAGACCAGGAGCCGGCTGATAATGTCAATCGATAGAGGCCGCCTTGGGCCAGTTCTATATCCCATTCTTGTATATCCCATCGATCGCGCTGCCACCAATCACCGGAGGAATGCCAAGGACCAGACAGTTTATAGATTTTGCCGTTGACGGATGGGCTTTGGATTCTAGCCGGTTTTCCTGAGACGAGTTCTACGGTGGCAGGAATCGGGGGACGATATCGTCGCAAAGCAGGACCGATTCTTGGCGGTTTAATTTTGGTCGGAGGTTTATCTGTCCAGTCGAAGGCCGGCCATTGCAGGCTGACACTGTCAGGTCGATGCGTAGCGAGCTTTTCTGGTATTCCCACTCGGTTATTGCCAACTAAGGCAGCTAATCTCGCCAGAGTATGAAAGAACCGGTTAGGATCTTTTAGTCTACCTTGAAAAAGATCGAATTGATGTTTCCCGGGGTTGCGAGCGAAAGCTTCTAAGACAAATCCTACCACCGGGGCAGTCGTTTGGACGGTCTCTAAATATTGAGTTAGTACGCGGAATAGTACCGTGATATCAAGAGTAGGTGCTGGAATTTGCAGGGAACGTTCCAGGGTTTCTCCGTTTTCCAGGAGCAACAGTAACCGGATCTCTGCGACTAATCGATAAACGGCCTCAACTCGTAGGGTGAGATGTTCAAGAGAGCGCCGTAAAATGAAAAGTAACGGTTCTAGCGTTTCCAACCGTTGCTCCAGATCAATCGTTTCTCTAAAAGTTTCCGGCGGTTGCATATGATGGAGAACCTTGGTGGAGCGGCCGGCCGCTCGATCCCAAAGTGCTAATCCCTCGAGCCCAAGGCGCACCCCAATATCTTCTCGAGGTAATCGCATCAGCTCACCCAAAGTACGGATTCCCCAGTTATGTAAAATATCTGAGAGTTCTTGAGAGGGATGAAGTGATTCCAGGGGGAGAGACCGAAGCAATTGGCTATTCGCGGTTACTGATAAATAAGGATTCGCGAATTTAGCGGCTTGCTCCGCAAGTTCAGGGTTAGGTCCAATCCCGATTTGAGCAGTAAAACCAAGGATACGCCATTGAGCCAGAAGCTCTCGGGCCCACCATTCCTGATGTTGATCTTTGCGGCCGCGTAAATCGAGGGTGCAGACACCAGGAGCCGTGTTTTCGATAAAAGGTGAGTAGCGATAGCAAAGTTGTAACAACGCTTCTTGCTGCTGGTTTTCACGTTCAACCACCGAGGTGTAAAGTTGTAACTCAGGTGCTCGAGCCAGAGCTAAACTGGCAGTTATCCCAAGGCTAACCCCGGCAGCATCGGCTGCCGGGTTTACTTCCACAATCTGGGCATCATTGAGTAAAGCGGAGGGAATTTTATCTCCAGCCTTTCCAGTATTAAGGACAGTTCCTGCTGGCTCACCAAACAAAGGTAAATCGGTTTGATGAGTGGATTCGTGTCCAGCGCTAAGTCGATTTTGTTGGGCGCACTGCAGCCGATAATAAGGAGTATGCACAACGGCAAACAATTTAGGCTTGGGCATATTGTGGCTCCACGTGATGGTTTTTTCGGTAAATGAAATCAATTAGCCGGCTCTGCGATACCTTGGAAGAGAGCTCAGTGAAGTCAGTAATCCCGAGCGGATTATTGATCTGTAACGCCGCGTATGAGCTGCCGGAGATATAGTAACTGGTGATTAAGAGCAGCGTGGTACCAATTTCCGCGGTAACCCGTTGTAACCGGTACCAAGCTGTAGCCGGTACTTTTCTTAATTCGTGGGCCTCGTTCTGCTTAAGATCCAAAATGCTCAGAACGATGTTGCCGTCTCGGATGATTAAATCGGTGGCTCGGATGGCTTGAGAAACATTGTCGCACCGTATCCAAAGCAAGAGATTGGCTACATCGAGTGGCTCAAAACTGTTTTTCCCGTCGATTAAGGCAACAAATTGAGAAGATGCTTGCATGGATTCGATCAGGTCATGCAAAAGGGAGGCGCTGCCACAACTGGGCAGGGGGGCAACCAATTGAGTGATAGAGCCACGCCTCAGTCCACCATCTAAGGGCCGATCCAGGCTTTCTATCCCGGTAGCCAAGAGAGAAGAAGGAGGCGGCAGTTCCTGGGGAAAACGTTGCGCCAGGACTTGGCGTAGTTCTATAATCTTACTGGACGGCATAGTGTTCGAGTGAACACTATAAGGATGAAACGATTTTGCAACCCAGAAATCGGTAGGGACGAGCTCCCGCTCGTCCCTCGCGAGATAGCTCAATGCAGGTGGTGCGAAGTAATCAGTAATCAGTAATCAGTAATCAGTGAATCAGTAATCAGATTGAGGCCCCCTTTCGGGCTTAGCAGGTCCGAACTGATTACTGACACACTGATTACTGATTACTGATTTTCGCACCACCTGTCCAAGCTCACTTCTCAGCCTTCCCTCGGCCCTGCGGCTTTGTCGATGAAATCGTAGGGATAGGGAGGTTGAAGAGCGCTCGCGTCATCCAGATACCGGACGTGCTCTTCAGAGAGGGTCCAGCCGCTTGAGCCGAGATTTGCTTCCAATTGAGTCATTCGTCGGGCGCCGATGATTGGGGCCGTCACACCCGGCTTCCGGAGTAACCAATTGATGGCTACCTGAGCCGGGGTTTTGCCGGTCTTAGCCGCAACGGCATGCAAAGCATCCAGAACGTTCCAAGTATGCTCGTTGTTGTAGGCACTCCATTTTTCGCCCCAATCCTTCTCTTCGGCTAGTTTTATGCGCGAATCATCGGGCGGCGCCGTCATCCCCCGACGGAACTTGCCGGAAAGCCAGCCACCCCGGAGCGGGCTCCAGGGAATCACGCCCAGCCCTTCTCGAATCGAGACTGGGATCAGTTCCCATTCCGTACTGCGACAGAGCAGATTGTATTGTGGCTGTAAACAGATGAATCCTTCCCAGTCTTTTTCACGGCTGAGATCGATCGCCCGTTGCAACTGCCAACCGGTAAAATTGCTGACTCCGAGATAACGCACGACTCCGCGACGGACCAGATCGTTCAGAGTGGAAAGGCTTTCCTCTAGCGGCGTTGCCGGATCCCAGCAATGGACTTGGTACAGGTCGATATAGTCGGTCTGTAAGCGTTTCAGACTCGCTTCCACCGAGCTCAAGATATGTTTCCGGCTTAAACCAAGGTCATTAGGGCCGGTTCCCATGGGAAAACGGACCTTGGTAGCAATGACCAGGTCATCTCGCCGTTGTCGGCGTAGCCATTTTCCCACGATTTCCTCGGAAACGCCGGTCGAATAGACGTTGGCGGTATCGATGAAATTCCCGCCGACGGCGACAAACCGATCCAACATCGCATGACTCTCTTCTTCCGTGGCCTCGTCTTGACGCCCGAAAGTCATCGCGCCCAAGCAAAGCTCGCTGACGCGTAATCCTGTGTGACCTAAAAAACGATACTCCATGCGAGAACCATGCCTAAAGGAAGCCACACCGCAACGAGTCAGGTTACCCCAAAAGAGCTATTGAAAAATGGTCTGGAGGTTTCTCGGCTCCTAGTTCAGCGGAGTCGGTTGGCTGGCTCCGTAGGAGCAAAATCTTTATAGCAACGATAAGAAACGGATATCAGCTCCGTTAGGAGCGGCATCGAAGGGCACATGCCTAGAGCGAGCGGACGTTCCTAATTAGATGTCGCTCCGATGGAGCTGGTCGCGTTTTTTGCGTCGCGAGCTATAAAGATTGGACTCCTACGGAGCCGTTCATGACTTGGGCTTTGCGCCCGGTTTTCGAACTCGCGAGTCTCCCAGAGACCTCATTCTAGCTCCTAGATTCTGGCTCCTGAATTCTAAAAAAAAGGCCGCGCGCCTGCACGGCGCGCGGTCTGGCTTCCCAACCAACGAACTCGGAATCGCGACTAACTGCTGGACTCACCCAGGCGAGTGATTTGCGATTGAATCCTGGCATCACGCTTTTGTTGAAGCGTGGTCAGCGTTTGCTTCTGTTCGGTCGTTAAAATCGATTGCAAAAATGCATCGAATTTCGCGTGCTGAGCCGCCAGTTCTGTTTGCGCGGTACCGACATTCGCAGAAAGCGAACGAATGGTGGACTCATCGCTCGGATTCTTCTCGATGGCAGTATTAACGGCCTGTTTAGCCTTCAACAGGTTTAACATATTAGTCTTGAACGCCTGCTTATTGTCCGAGAAGTATTGTTTGACCTGTTGTTTCTGCGCGTCCGTCAGGTTCAATTGTTTTAATAGTTCTGCGAACCCGTGATGGTGCCCCCATCCATGATGTTCACCTGCTTCTGGAGAAGCCGATGTTGACGCTGATGCCGACGCCGAAGCGCTCGGGACTTGCGCATTAAGCGTCGCAAAGCCCATAAGCGCCGCGGCGCAAACAAGTAAAGATTTCCATTTCATACATAGAGAATGACGCAAACGAAACGCGTCGAGTTAGCTCCTGTGATAAACGGTCAACGCTCGGGACGACCGGTGAGGGGTTGTTAGTGAGAGGTGAGAGGTGAGGGGTGAGAGGTGAGAAGTGAAAGGTGAAAGGTGAAAGGGGAAAGGTGAAAGGTGAGAGGTGATTGGTGACCGTTACCCAGGGGCGTCGCAGGGCCGAGCCGGCTTGTCCGCCTGACGGGCTGGGCAAATGATAAAACTCCCGCCGCCGCTTGCTTAATACCCGAGTTGAACGAATTTTTCGGCGTTTATTTTACCCGCTATGCAAACCATGAAAGCGCTCGTGAAGAAAGAGCGCACACCCGGTCTTTGGCTCGACGAGGTTCCGGTTCCACAGGTTGGCGAATTTGATGTTCTCATCCGAGTTCTCCGCGCGTCCATCTGTGGCACCGATATTCATATTTTCGAGTGGGATAATTGGGCACAAAGAACGATCCCGATTCCGATGGTGATTGGGCATGAGTTTGTGGGGATAATTCAAAACGTGGGCAGCCACGTCCATGATTTTCATGCCGGGATGATTGTCACCGGGGAGGGGCACGTAGTTTGCGGACGCTGCCGAAATTGTTTGGCTGGCCGCCGCCACCTCTGCAACAACACTAGCGGCATTGGGGTTAACCGGCCGGGAGCATTTGCCGAGCTGGTAGTAGTTCCAGAGACGAATGTCTGGGCGGCGGATCCGAACATTCCACTGGAGGTGCTTTCGTGTTTCGACCCGCTCGGAAACGCGGTGCATACGGCTTTATCATTTGATGTCTTGGGTGAAGATGTTTTGATCACTGGCGCTGGTCCCATTGGTTTGATGGCGATTGCTATCGCTAAACACGCGGGTGCACGCCATGTCGTGATCACCGACGTCAATCCTTACCGGTTGAAGCTCGCCGAGACCTTGGGCGCCACGGTGGCTTGTGATCCGCGATCGACCACTCTCAAGCAGGTAATGAAGGATCTGGGAATGAAGGAGGGATTCGATGTCGGTTTGGAGATGTCCGGCAATGGAGCAGCTTTAAACGACATGCTTGAGGTAATGTGTCACGGCGGGAAGCTAGCCCTGCTGGGTATCCAATCGAAAGAGACTGCAATTGACTGGGATCTCGTCGTTTTTAACGGACTTACGATCAAGGGCATCTACGGACGGGAAATGTATGAGACCTGGTACAAGATGACGTCCATGATTCAGTCCGGCCTGGATATTACGCCGATCATCACGCATCGGTTTCCCTATCAGGAATTCGAACAGGCATTTGCCCTAATGAAATCGGGCCAATCCGGGAAAGTGGTATTGCACTGGTCTGACTTATAGGTGGGGGCGATGGAAGAACATAGACCTGATCAAGACGCGACCCCACTGAGTAATCAGTAATCAGTAAGACAGTAATCAGTTCGGAAACTGGCGGGAGCCATTACTGATTACTGACACACTGATTACTGATTACTACCGCAGCAGAGACGAGCATGCGCAATGGCTGTACTCCACACGTGTCATGCTATACACTCAATGAATGCGGCTCTTAGCTCTTGATCCGGCACTCAGAAGTTCCGGGTTTGCTATCCTTGAAAAGCAGGAGCAAAAGATTTGTTCGTTGGCGTATGGCGTCATCCAAATCCGGGCGGACGTGCCGATGGCTCAATGTCTCGTGGAGATTCATCGGCAAGTATCTGAACTGATCGATTTGCATCAGCCGAAGGTTTGCGCAGTGGAGAGTGTGATCTTTGTGCAAAATTCCAGAACCGCGGTGACTTTAGGCGCCGCGCGAGGATCCGCCATATTGGCCGCTGCCCAGCGTGGATTGAACATTTTTGAATACGCTCCAAAACGGGTTAAGCAAGCCATTGTCGGGACGGGCGCAGCACAGAAGACCCAAGTCGGATTTATGGTGCGAGCGCTCCTGGGTTTGACGGATAACCCCCAAGCAGACGCTGCGGACGCACTCGCGATCGGCCTGACCCATTTGCAAATGCAAGATTCGCCACTGCGGTCGTTCCAGGCGGCGCGAATGTTATGAAGGTGGTTTGGTTAGGTCGAATCGGATTTTCAGAGGCACTAAAGGCGCAGTCAGCCGCCCTGGAACATTGTGATCGGACCGGAGAAGAGACCCTTTTTTTGCTCGAACACGAACCGGTTTACACCATTGGCCGGCGACTCGACAAATCGAGTTTAGGCAACACGGCGTATCTGCCTCACCCGGTCTTTGAGATTAATCGCGGCGGCCAAGCCACCTATCACGGCCCCGGCCAGCTCGTCGGCTATCCAATTCTGGACCTCAAGAGACGGGGCAAGGATCTGCATGCCTATTTGCGACGTCTGGAGAACGCGGTGGTCCATTTGGTGGACAGCTTCGGCGTCGAAGCCAGGTATTGCGAAGGGAAGACAGGCGTTTGGGTTGAGAATCGCAAGATCGCTTCCATCGGAATCGGGGTGCGTCGCTGGATCACGATGCATGGGTTTGCACTAAACGTAGCGTCTGATCTGACCGGTTTCTTATCGATCACGCCATGCGGTTTGACCGGAGTTCGGATGACGTCTTTGAGCCTCGAACTCGGCCGCGAGGTTACTCTGGAAGAAGTGCGTGACCAGGCAGCGTTGGTCTTGGAAGCGGAGTTTGGGGAAGCGGCGGCGTTAAGCGGTGAAAGGTGAAAAGTGAAAAGACGGTCGTCCACAGTGACGCCTGTTGGAGGCCGCAGAAGTCGTGTTAAGGGACGGATGACAAACCGGTGACCTTTCACTTGTCACCTTTCACCTTTCACTTTCCCGCTACGCCTGCCGCAACTTCCGGATATTCCCCAGCCAGGTGGTGCCGACGGAAATCAGGATAACGGCGCAGAACGCGGTCGCGGCCAGGGTATCTTGGACGTCGAATTCGGATTCGAGGCAGAAGAGGCCGAGCAGGCCAAGCAGATAAACCAAGCTGCCACAGATCATGAATAGAATACGTCCGAATCGGGAAGGATTGGTAAAGACCAAAGACATCGGAAAAGCGCTTCCGAGCAACGTCACGCCCAAGAGGAGAGCGACGTCGTGATGGCACAGGCCGACGGCAAACATCGGTAGACCCAAAAGGACACCACCTCCGACTACGCAAGCCTCCCATTTTTCTGATGGTCGAAGTGCTCGCCGGGCAAAGTCATCGAACAAAAGGAAGAGATTGCCTACGCTGCGGGCGACCCATATCCAGAGGCCAAACAGAACGTACAGCAAGATCAGCCCCCAGCCGATGGGCGCGTAAACTCCCATACACAAGCCGGCGACCAATCTCGATAACAGCAACAATCCCAGGATAAACGGCCAACGCCAATAGCGCCGTACCCGTTCGAGGTTCAAACAATAATAAAGATAGATTCGATAGAGCGGCGAACGTGCTCGAAAAGCGGTCAGCAGCCCGTCTCGTGCGTATTCCGCTTCAGGATTTAGCCGGAGCGCTTCGAAAAAATGTCTTTCGGCGTCACGAGCGCGGCCGCGCTGCAGAGCGGACCATCCGGCGGCGACATGGGTCTTCTCATTCTCAGGATCCCTCGCTAACAGCGCTCTTATCTGTTGCTCGTTCTCAATGAGTTTGCCTTGTAACCGGAGGGCATGTGAAAGCTGGTTCCCGGCCGGTTCATATTCCGGATCAATCGCCAACGCTTGACGTGCTGACGATTCGGCTTCCGCCGTTCTCCCTAAAGCCAGAAGAGCCGCCCCTTCCGCTGCATAGGGTTGAGGAATTCCCGGGTCTAGCCGGCGCGCCTCTCGAGCGGCGTTGAGAGCCTCTCTCGACCGGTGCAACAGAATGAGAACGGATGAACGCTGGCAATGAATCAGAGGGTCATTCGGCCGCAAACGGACTGCTTCCTCTATGGCGCGCTCCGCTTCCCGATAGGTTTCCGGGTCTTTCGTCAGACAGCAGGCCAGCAGAAAAAAGGCGCGGGCATTGTGCGGGTCACTTTCGATTGCGTCTCTTAGAAAAGGCTCCGCCTCGGACATCCGTCCTTGCTCAATCAACACCATTGCGCGTTGGAGGGCCGTGTTCATCTTGCCGAGTTAAAGAAATGACGTGGAACGTTTCTAACCGGATTCAGTTATTTTCTTAGATTCAGGAACGATAATACGTCGTCGTAAAAACCGCTCTGGTTTGCATAAAGTGCATAATTCTTGGCACTTTCAAACCAAGCTTTCGCCGAAGGACGCAAATCGCGTGCGGTTTGCAAAAGATCTTCCGTGGTCAACGGAACCACGCGGCCTTCTCGCATCGCCCGGGACAACGCTTGTTCCGTCGTGATGTCGAACATCGCCTTGATGTCGGCGCCCGAAAACCCTTTAGTCTTTCGCGCTAACGTCGCTACATCTAATCGTTCGACCGGCTTTTCCTTCGCCATCAGCTCAATGATCGCGATCCGAGCGTCTTCATCGGGCGGCGGTATAAAAATGATTCGATCAAACCTGCCCGGCCGCCGAAAAGCAGGGTCCAGATGCCAGGGAGCGTTAGTGGCCCCCAGGATGAGAATTCCCTCGTTATTGGCGACGTTACCGTCCATCTCCGCTAGAAACTGGTTGATCAAGGTCCGCATGCCGCTTTCCCTCAGGTCTTTCCGGTCTGCGGCGAGCGCATCGACTTCATCGAAGAACAGGATCGCCGGCGCATGGTCGCGAGCTAACTGGAAAAGCTGATGCAAATTCTTCTCGCTGTTGCCGATGTAAAGATCAAGAATCTGATGGAGCGCAACCGAGATGAAATTCGACCGAATCTCACCGGCAGTGGCCTGGCTGATCAAGGTTTTGCCGCAGCCTGGCGGCCCAAAAAGCAGCACGCCACCTCCTAATTTCTTTCCATAGGCCCGAAACAGGTCCCGGTTTTGGAGCGGATAAATGATCTTCATCCGGATCTCCTCTTTAACCTCTTCCATGCCGCCTACATCTGCGAACGAGGTTCCCGGCCGGCTCACTTCATCGGTGAATTGCTCCGGTGAGAACCGATCATCCTCGTAATCGTCGGCCTCTGACCAGCGCTCTTTCTCGGCATTCCCGGTGGTTGTCGCCGGAGTGGTCCGAGCCGGAAGCCCGACAAGCTTCTCCAAAGCATTATCTTTTAGGGCTGGCCGGAGCTGGAGTGCCTTTTGGTAATGTTCGGCCGCTGACCGCCGGTCGCCGTCGGCTAGCTCCAAGCGACTGAGCAATAGCCATCCTTCGGCCAGCTTCGGATCCGCCTGCACCAGGGCTTCAGTTCTCACGATGGCCTCGGATATATGACCGGTTAATTGCAAAAGCTGCGCGATCCCCAGTTTTGCTTCCACACGCTCGGGTTCAAGGGTAAGCACCTGCTCGTATGCCCGGCGAGCCTCATCGAAGCTTAGCTCGTCGATACAGGCCTGGGCGTACAACATCAGCAACGGAACATTGCCGGGCGACACCGCCAACGCTTCTCGTAGTGATTGGAGCTTTGACATAACCTTTACCTTCTTAATATCAAAAAAGGGCCGATCGATCAGCTTATTTTTCGTCTTAAATGTATACGCGAATATATCCCAAAATTGCGAAAATACTCGCTACTGCTTGGACAAAAGTACGGTCGATAACGACCAATTTTAGGACGATCGGATCAAATCGCGTCCCTAACGGCCATCTCTAGGGGTATTAGTTTTCAATTAGGCGGTTTTGTTCAAAATAGGGACGAGGTTAGCCCCCCAGACTGGAGGCGCGAGGCTCCCAACCCGCCAAAAGGACTTCGCAGGGCGACTAAGTTTTCGTCTGGATAGCAGTCTGCCTACACCGACCGACGTGCCGATTTGTCCCCCAACTCGGCCCAAGACTGGGGGGGCGAGGCTCCCAATCCACCGAGAAGGCTTCGCAGGGCGATTAAGTTTTCGACTGGATAACGGTCTGTCTACACCGAGTGACGCGCCGAGCCGTGGCCGAACGCGGTCCACGGCTCGGCACATCTTTCGGCCTTATATCTCGATTTGGCCTGAAACATCTGTCTCCCTGCGAGAGCTCTTAGGAAGTTCGGGAGCCTCGCCCCACCAAAAACGGATCGGCAGGAGCCGATCCCTACCGATTACGCCTTCAGGAAATTCAACAACAGCTGTTTCCCGACCGAAGTCATGATCGATTCGGGGTGGAACTGAACCCCTTGGATCGGGTAACGCCGGTGGCGAAGACCCATAATCTCGCGTTGAGCAGTCTCGGCGGTGATCTCCAAATCCGCCGGGAAAGTTTCCCGCCGCACAATCAGGGAGTGATATCGAGTCGCTTCAAACGGATTCGGCAGACTGCGGAAGACGCCGTCTCCTTCATGGATAATGGGGGAGGTTTTCCCGTGCATAAGCCGGTCGGCCCGGATGACTTCGCCTCCGAAAACGTGTCCAATGCACTGGTGCCCCAGACAAACGCCGAGAATCGGCGTGGTGGGACCGAACTTAAGAATCAGGTCATTGCAGATACCGGTATCAAGCGGCGTCCCCGGTCCCGGCGAGATACAGATTCTGTCCGGATGCATCTCGCCAATCTCATCCAGAGTAACCTGGTCGTTGCGTTTAACGACGAGGTCCGCTCCGAGCTCGCCAAAATATTGGACCAGGTTGTAGGTAAAGGAATCGTAATTGTCGATGATCAGCATCATATGGCTTGGGCCCTCTCGATGGCGCGGAATAAGGCCATCGCTTTATTGACGCATTCCTGGTGCTCGGATTCCGGGACTGAATCTGCCACTACGCCGCAACCAGCCTGGGCAAAGGCTATCCCATCTTTCAATACGATGGTTCTGAGTGCGATGCAGGAGTCGAGATTCCCATCAAATCCGAAATAGCCGATGGCTCCGGAGTAGACCCCTCTTTTCCCTTTCTCGAATTGGTTAATCAGCTGCATCGCTCTTACTTTTGGCGCTCCGGACACGGTGCCAGCCGGGAACGTTGCCCGCATGACATCGTCAGCGTCCCGTCCCGCTTTCAATTCGCCTTCGATATTGGAGACGATATGCATGACATGGCTGTACCGTTCGATGGTCATGAAATCGCTGACCTTGATGGAGCCGAATTCGCAGATCCGCCCCACATCGTTTCGCGCCAGGTCGACCAACATGAGATGCTCAGCCCGTTCTTTCGGGTCCTTTAAAAGATCGGCTGCTAATTCTTGATCTTCTTCCGGTGTAGCTCCTCTTCGCCGGGTGCCCGCCAACGGCCGGATCTCGACTTTCCGATCGCGAAGCCGGACATGGACTTCCGGTGAACTCCCCACTAAAGAGAAGTTCTCGCCGAGGCGTAAATAGAACATGTAGGGCGAGGGATTCACGAAGCGCAAGGCGCGATAAAGCGAGATGGGGTTTCCTTCGTAGCTAGCCTGGAAACGTTGTGAAGGCACAATCTGAAAGACGTCGCCTGCTCGGATATGTTCCTGACAACGCCGAACGATGTCGCAGAATTCTCCCGGACTGGTATTTGATTGCGGTGAAAGGCCGGGAGCGACTTGGGCGGCATTCATCAGCCGCGATTGCGTCGGTGATTGTAGCCGCTCGACGATTTTGGCGATTTTAGCGCCCGCTTCATCATAAGCGGCATCCGGCCCTCGTTCGTCGATAAAAGCCGGCGCAAAAATCTTCAAACGCCGGAACCGATGATCAAATACGATGAACGTGTCGGTGATAATGAATACCGAATCCGGAACGTTCAATTGATCGGGTGGGGAAGGAGTGACGGTCGGCTCGAAAAAGCGGACCACGTCGTAACCGATGTAGCCTACCGCTCCGCCAACAAATGGAGGCAATCCCGGATATTCAACAAAAGAATACCGGTCCATCAGCTTCCGCAGTTCAGCCAACGGATCGCTATTCGTTTCGAACTCTTGGACCGTTCCGTTTTCTTCGATACGGATCTTGGGCCCGCGACTCTCGAAATACACCCGGGGCGAACTCCCCAGGATAGAATATCTGCCGACGTGATCGTTGACCTCCGCCGATTCGAAAAGAAAGGAAAGCCGGCCGTCGTCAATCTTCTCCAAGACACCAACCGGCGTCTCGTAATCGGCGACAAACTCGGTGTAGATCGGAACTAATTTCCCAGGTTCCGCAATTTTGAGGAATGCTTCCCTAGGGGGATTGAGTGGCGCCGTCGTCATCCTTGATAAACCTCCGCGGGATCAAAAACCTTCTGTTCGTCTGTTTCCTTCGAGCGTCCCTCTAAATCGAGCTCTTGAAAGAAACATGACCGATAACCCGTGTGACAAGCGCCGGCCACCTGTTCGACCTCGAAAAGGAGGGCATCCTGATCACAATCGGTAAACCAGCGCACGACCTTTTGTTTGTGCCCGCTAGTCTCACCCTTTAGCCAAAGCTTCTGCCGTGATCGGCTCCAATAATGCATAAACCCAGTCTCCAAAGTAAGATCAATGGCGTCCCGGTTCATCCAGCCCAGCATTAGCACCCGGCCCGGGGCGGCTGATTCACGAACGATGGCTGGAATGAGTCCGTCTTTAGAGTAGCGAAAATCGAGGTTCATTTTAATCGAGAGCGCAATGTCGGAGGACCGACATCGTCAAGTTACGAGAAAATGTCCTTACCTCAGGGCTTCCTTTTGCGCAAGCGGCGGGGCGGCTTGTAGGCGAGTGGGCGAAACGATGCCCCTCTACCGGTGATGGTACGTCATGGGACCACCGGCTCGGCAACGCTGTTCGGCGTTGCAACTCGATCGATTGAAAAGAATCAGGACTGCTGTGAATATCATACGGCCGTTCGGGAGCCTCGCCCCCCCAACAATGATGAGGGGATCAGGAGCTCATCCCTAGCGATCGTCCAGAGCCGTCAATATTTGGTACGCGATCCGCACGCTCTCATCGATCGGATAACTCTGGTTTCTTGAGTTGGAAGCGGTTCTCCTTCTTTCGCCGTGATCGTCGGTACGTCTATCGAGCAATAGCTTATCTCCATGGATGCGCGACATTTTAGAAACCTGCTCTTTATTAGAAAAACTAATGGACGGATCGGAGAGACCATGAAATTAGAAAATACCGACGTTAGCACCAAGGAGTTGGTTGCTACGCGAGCGAAGCGTAGGTAAAGAGTTGCAGGACAGGTATCGTGCTCAACCATCAATACACCAGGTACTCGCTTGCGACACGTGGCTCAGGACGAGGGTTGCAACTCTTGGGTTTCACGTTTGCGGCATTGGCAGGGTTCCTTTCATGGGCGCCCGTTGCTCGGGCTCAGGATTCTACGATCCGAGCGATCCAGAATATTTTCGATCCATTATCTGCGCCGGCCGAGACGCTTTACCAGATCTCGCTTTTGGTGATGGCCGTATGCGCCGTCATTTTTCTGGTGGTCGGCGGGCTCTTGACCTACGCCATCATCCGGTACCGACGTCGCGGTCCGGAGGATGACCACGAGGAACCGCCCCAGGTCTACGGCAGTGCCGCGATCGAACTGGCTTGGACGGTACCACCTATCTTGATTGTGGTGATGTTGGTATTGGTAACCGCTCGTACGATCGGTGAAATCCAACACCCTAAAATGCCGGAAACGGCGGAACAGGTTCGCATCATTGGACACCGATACTGGTGGGAGGTCCGATATCCTAAACATGACGTGGTGACCGCCAACGAAATCCATGTGCCGCTGAGTAGCCGGACCAATCGACTACCGACGCAAATGGTGTTGGAGTCGGCGGATGTCATTCATGGGTTCTGGGTGCCGCAGTTGAACGGGAAAACCATGTTGGTTCCGAATTATCGGAATACGATGTGGATCGAACCATACGCTACCGGGATCTATCTGGGGAATTGCACGGTACTTTGCGGCCAGCAACACGCCAACATGCTAATTCGGGTGATCGTCGATAAGCCGGAAGTCTATCAGAAGTGGCTAGAGTCACAAAAACAAGCGCCTGTTTCCGACCCGCAGGTGGCCGAGGGACAGCAGCAGTTTATCTCTAACTCTTGCGGGACTTGCCACCATATCGAAAATGCACGCGGAGCAACCGGGGTGTTTGGACCCGACCTAACGCATTTCTCGAGTCGGGCAACGCTCGGATCAGGCGTAGCTCCGAACGATGACCAGCATCTTCGTAGTTGGTTGGTGAATCCTCAGGACCTGAAACCGGGTTGTTTGATGCCGAATATGCAGCTGAGCAGCAACCAAGTCGACTCGATCTTGGCCTATCTCCGCACCCTGAAATAATCCGTTATGGCTAACAGCACTGACACGCTAAAAGAAATCGGAACGGAATTGGCTCCGGCTCCTCCCGGCCACGAACACGGTACTTTAACGGCCTGGATTCAAGATCTGATATTCACGGTCGACCACAAGAAATTGGGGTTCATGTACATTGGGATGGGTTGGCTGTTCTTCATCGCGGGCGGCATTCTGGCCTCGCTGATTCGGTTGCAATTAGCGGTGCCGAACAACCATGTGCTGGACCCTGAAGCCTTCAATGGCGCGTTCACCATGCACGGCACGGCGATGATTTTTTTCTTCGCGATGGCCATGGTGTTCGGACTAGCCAACTACGTTGTGCCCCTTCAGATCGGGGCTAGAGACATGGCGTTCCCCCGTCTGAACGCGTTTTCGTTTTGGACGACTTTTTTCGGAGGGTGTTTTCTTTTCACGAGTTACGTCGCCGGTCCCGGCCTGTATGGAACCGGCGCTGCGCCCGATGCCTCCTGGTTCGCGCTTGCTCCGCTCACTTCTCGCGCCTTTTCGCCCGGCAACAATATCGATTACTGGTCACTGGGTCTCTTGATCAGCGGCGTCGGCACTATCACCGGCGGCGTGAACGTGATGGTGACGATCTTCTGCTATCGGTGCAAGGGGATGACCCTTTATCGGATGCCATTGTTCACCTGGATGGTCTTGGTCACCATGTTTTTGGTCGTCATGTTTTTCCCGCCGCTCTCAGCTGCGCAGATCATGTTGGTTTTGGAACGATTCTTTGGCGCGAAGTTCTTCGAAGCCCAGGCTGGCGGTTCCCCAGTGTTGTGGCAGCACTTCTTTTGGATCTTTGGCCACCCGGAAGTGTATATCCTCGTCTTACCGGCGTTCGGCGTGATATCGGAAGTCATCCCGGTCTTTTCCCGGAAACCGATTTTCGGTTATCCGATGATGGTGGCAGCCAGCGTCATGATCGGATTCATCAGCGCGGGCGTGTGGGCTCACCACATGTTTACGATCGGGATGGACTCGTTCAGCGTCACTTTCTTCGCGTTTGCCACCTTCGTTATCGCGATTCCTACTGGGATCAAAATCTTCAATTGGCTAGGTACGATGTACGGCGGCAAATTGCGCATGGAGATTCCGATGCTGTTCTGCATCGCTTTTCTTTTCCAATTTCTGATCGCGGGGCTCACTGGGATAATGTTGGGCTGCGCCCCTTTTGATTGGCAGCTCAACGATTCTTATTTTGTTATCGCCCACTTTCACTACGTCATCGTAGGGGGAATCGTTTTCGGGGTTTTCGCGGGCTTTTATTATTGGTTCCCTAAAGCGACCGGCCGCCTGCTCAATACCCGCCTCGGCCTTTGGCACTTCTGGGTATTTACCATCGGATTTCATCTCACCTTCGATCCGCAACACTTCCTGGGTATTCTTGGCATGCCGCGACGCATTTACACTTACCAGGAAGGCCGAGGTTGGGAGTTCCTTAATATGCTCTCCACGATCGGAGCAATCATTCAAGGAATCGGAGCCATTATCTTCATCATCAACATGATCTGGTCGGCCCGGAAAGGTAAGATCGCTGGAGACGATCCGTGGGATGCCTGGACCTTGGAATGGACGACTACTTCACCACCGCCGGAATACAACTTTGAAGAAATACC